>Ga0247833_1000262_pt1 | contig 95204 bp, 99 predicted proteins | sample LaCruzMarch2015__7_FD_187117 | JGI IMG/M metagenome (GOLD analysis project Ga0247833, IMG submission 187117) | Freshwater microbial communities from meromictic Lake La Cruz, Castile-La Mancha, Spain - LaCruzMarch2015_8m | ecosystem: Environmental > Aquatic > Freshwater > Lake | place: Spain...
CGCTTTAAATGCCGGGCTGTGGTTCCGGCGCGGTCGTCTGGTCATCGTTTCTCCTGCTATCGGCATCATGCCGATCTCAGGCAGAAATTCCACCTAACCCCGTGTGCAGATTTCCCGAGCCACCTCTACGAACAGGGCGTGGCGCGGGTCAGCGACATAGGCGGCGAGGTAGCGGCGGTCGATGGCGTGGTCGAACACGTCTGGGCCGACATTGTCGAGCAGGGAAGTGTTCGCGGCGGTGATGTGGTGGATTGAAGCGGTCATGTCGCCTTCCTGTACTGCCAGCAGGGTATGCGGCAACCCGCTCGCTGCCATTCCGACTACGTAAAGTGAGCCATGGACCCCAAGGCAGCCGGCGCCGGTGCTTGCCGCTCGCAGGTTCCCGCCCTCTCTGCTTGGGGCTTGGGCGGTAATGATACGCGGGGATTCGGGATGACAGCAGGGTTCTTTGCCGCTTAAAGCCTCGGCAGTCCTGTCGGAGCTTGCCCCATGATTCCCCGCTATGCACGTCCCGAAATGGTTGCGATCTGGGAGCCGGAGCAGCGCTATGCGATCTGGCTGGAGATCGAGACGCTGGCAGCCGAGGCGATGGCCGAACTGGGGATGATCCCGGCGGAGGTTCCAAGGGCGGTGCGGGCGCGGGGCGGTTTCAACGTGGCGCGGATCGACGAGATCGAGCGCGAGGTAAAGCACGATGTGATCGCCTTCCTTACGTCTGTTGCGGAACATGTGGGTGATGAAGCGCGGTTCCTTCATCTCGGGATGACGTCATCGGACGTGCTGGACACCTGCCTTGCGGTGCAATTGCAGCGGGCGAGCGACATTCTGCTGAAGGACATGGACCGTGTCCTGGCGGCGCTGAAGAAGCGGGCGCTCGAGCACAAGCTGACGCCGACGATCGGGCGTAGCCATGGCATCCATGCCGAGCCGACAACGTTCGGGGTGAAGCTGGCGGGGTTCCACGCGGAGTTTGCGCGCGGGAAGAAGCGGCTCGAGGCGGCGCGCGAGGAGATTTCGACGTGCGCAATTTCTGGCGCAGTGGGGACGTTCGCGAACATCGATCCGCGCATTGAGGAGATCGTTGCGGCGAAGCTGGGCCTCGCTGTCGAGCCGGTGTCGACGCAGGTGATCCCGCGCGATCGTCATGCTGCGTTCTTTGCGGCGCTTGGGGTGATCGCATCGAGCATCGAACGGCTGGCGACAGAGATCCGGCATCTGCAGCGGACGGAAGTGCTGGAGGCTGAGGAATTCTTCTCGGAGGGGCAGAAGGGCTCCTCGGCGATGCCGCACAAGCGGAACCCGGTGCTGACAGAGAATCTCACAGGGTTGGCGCGGCTGGTGCGGTCTGCTGTTGTGCCGGCGATGGAGAATGTCGCGCTGTGGCATGAGCGGGATATCTCGCACTCATCCGTCGAGCGTGGCATCGGGCCGGATGCGACGATCCATCTGGATTTCGCGCTGAACCGGCTGGCGGGTGTGATCGAGAACCTGCTGGTCTATCCGGACAACATGCTGGCGAACCTCAACCGGCTCGGCGGGTTGCACAATTCGCAGCGCGTTCTGCTGGCGCTTGTCGAGGCGGGGGCAAGCCGCGAGGACGCCTATCGCATGGTCCAGCGCAACGCGATGAAGGTGTGGCGCGATGCGAACCGCAAGGAGGGCGACTTCCTGGCGAACCTCGAAGGCGATGCGGATGTCGCCAACCTGCTGAGCAGGGCGGAGCTCGGGGCTATGTTCGACCTTGAGTACCACTTCAAGGGTGTGGACGTGATCTTCGATCGGGTGTTTGGCGCGGCCTGAAGACAAAAGGGCCGGAGCGCCTCACCGTCGCTCCAGCCCAGGGCCATGATGGCGGAGCGGTACAGCGCGAGGGGAGCGCTGCTGCTCCAACCGGATCGCGGCGCCCCGATGGGCACGAGGCGCGCACCGCCGGGGAGGCGGGGATCCGGCCGGCCAGACCGTCGGGGGCCAGTCTTCAGCCGGGAGCTTGCCGCCAACGGTTTGCCAGGTCCTGAGCCGCGGCGGAGGAGTTTCCAGCGCGCCATTGACCAAGAAAGATTGCGGCGTGTTTTGCTACGCGACACGCGCATACGAAAACCCCGCCGCGCCGGGGTGTCTGGCGCAGCGGGGGGGGGCGCTTTGGTAAACGGGTGGCCGGAGCCGCCCGCTATCTTTTCTCGGATTTGACCTGTTCGATGGCGGTTTCCATCAACTCGGTCATCTGGCGCTGGAGCTGGTGGTCGGTGATCGCGACGCCGGCAGCGTCCAGATCGCCCTTCACCTTCCGGAAAACGTCTTCATCGCCCGGGGCCTCGAAGTCGGATTTCACGACATCTGTGGCGTAAGTCGCGGCCGCTTCGCCGGATTTGCCCAGCTTTTCAGCCGCCCACAGGCCCAAAAGCTTGTTTCGGCGGGCATTTGCCTTGAACCGCAGTTCCTGATCGAGGGCGAACTTGCCTTCTTCCGCCCGCTCGCGCTTGTCAAAACCGCTCAAAAGTCGTCTCCCTGTGATCGCTTGCTTCTAGTCCTTCACACAGCGATATAGGCCCTGGGAAGGGCCAAAAACACCCCCGCGACGATGCCAGACGCGACGTCCATCCCGGGATGGGCTAGGAAAGCTTTTCCTGTACGAGTCGCGAGGGCTGGCATGCCCTCCGGCCCTGGAGACGCGACATGGCCAAGCGCCGCAAGATCTATGAGGGCAAGGCGAAGATCCTGTACGAGGGGCCTGAGCCGGGCACCTTGATCCAGTACTTCAAGGACGACGCCACCGCGTTCAACAACGAAAAGCGTGCCGTACTGGATGGCAAGGGCGTGCTCAACAACCGCATCAGCGAATTCGTGATGATGCAGCTGAACGGCATCGGCATCCCGACGCACTTCCTGAAACGAATCAACATGCGCGAGCAGCTGATCCGTGAGGTCGAGATCATTCCCCTGGAAGTGATCTGCCGAAATGTGGCGGCCGGCTCGCTGTCCAAGAAGCTGGGCATCGAGGAAGGCACGCCGCTGCCGCGTTCGATCATCGAGTTCTGCTACAAGAAGGACGAGCTCGGCGACCCGCTCGTCACCGAGGAGCACATCACGGCGTTCAACTGGGCGAGCCACCAGGAGCTCGACGACATCATCGCGATGACGCTGCGCATCAATGATTTCCTGACCGGGCTGTTTGCGGGTGCGCGGATCAAGCTGGTCGACTTCAAGGTTGAGTACGGACGGCTCTACGAGGGCGAGATGGTTCGCACCGTGCTGGCCGACGAGATCAGCCCGGATTCCTGCCGCCTGTGGGACATGGACACGGGCGAGAAAATGGACAAGGACCGCTTTCGCCGCGACCTCGGCGGCGTCACCGAGGCCTATGCCGAGGTTGCACGGCGGCTTGGAATCATCAAGGAAGCGGGCGGGGCCGAGATCCTGTCCTTCAATGGCAAGTAACCCGCTTGGCGGGTTGGCAGCGGAAAGTAGCGGAGCCGATATGCGCGCGAAGGTTCATGTCTCGCTGAAGGCTGGCGTGCTCGATCCGCAGGGCAAGGCGGTAGGCGATGCTCTGGGCCGCCTCGGCTTTGCCGAGGTCGAGGCGGTGCGTTGCGGCAAGACGATTGAACTTGAACTGGCTGATGGCCTGTCGAAGGCCGACGCCGAAAAGCGCGTCAGGGAAATGTGCGAGAAGCTGCTCGCGAACACGGTTGTCGAGCGCTATTCAATCGAGATCGCGTAAGAGGCGCCTACTTTGATTCCTCAGCCGTCTTGGCGAGAACGTCGCCGACGGCGCCGACGTCCTTGCCGAGGCCGGCGATGGTGTTGCAGGCGGACGCCAGCAGCGGCGCGGCCAGTATCACGGCGATGAGCAGTTTACGCATGAGGTTTACCCCTGACTGAAGTTCCGCTCCGTAAAGATGGCCTTTTGTGCCGCTTTCCGCAAGTTGGCGACGGGCGGGCTAGTTCCGATCCGGACAACCATCGAGGACAAGGCCGTCTGCATCGGGCCGGCAGGATGCAGGCGGGGCGATGCTTGCGCCAGGCGCAGGTGTCGAGGCGTTCTGGACGCCGGTGGCTGTGCCCGTCATGACGCCGCCGATTGTCTGAAGGTCGCGGCCTAACCCTTCGACAGTGTTGCAGCCGGCCAGCGCCAGAAGGGCGCCCACTGCCAGTAGCCTGTTCATCGCGTCCTCCGTGATCGAATTGACCGATCCAGACACTGGACCCAAAATCTGTCCAAAATCAGGTAGCAGCCTCCCGAGCACAGTCATGACGCCAGCACACTGGACGCCGATCGTCCTGCTGATCGGATCCAACCTGTTCATGACGGTGGCGTGGTATGGACACCTGAAATTCAAGGAGTCGCCGCTGCTGCTGGTGATCCTCGCGAGCTGGGCGATCGCGTTTGTGGAGTATTGCCTGGCCGTTCCGGCAAACCGGATCGGCCATACGGTCTATTCAGCGGCAGAGCTGAAGACGATGCAGGAGGTCATCACGCTGGTCATGTTCGCGGGCTTTTCCGTATGGGTCCTGGGCGAGCCGTTGACGTGGAAACATGCGATCGGGTTCACGCTGATCGCTGTCGGAGCCGGAGTGATTTTCTACAAGTAAGGCGGGCGCCCTGCGGCTCTCGCGACTCGTGGCGAAAGCTGCTAGACGGCCCGCGAAACAGGCTCCCCAAAGGGCAGGTCATGAAATCCGCTGTCATCATCTTTCCCGGCTCCAACTGCGATCGCGACGCGCAGACCGCGTTGCGCCAGGTGACGGGGCAGGAGCCGGCGATGGTCTGGCACAAGGATGGGGCGCTGCCTCAGGGCCTGGATCTGATCGTGCTTCCGGGCGGATTTTCGTATGGCGACTATCTCCGCTCGGGCGCCATGGCGGCGGCCTCGCCGATCGGCGAGGCGATCCGCGCACATGCCGAGCGCGGCGGGTATGTGCTGGCCATCTGCAACGGCTTCCAGGTGGCGACCGAGATGGGGCTGCTGCCCGGCGCGCTGCTGCGCAATGCGTCGCTGAACTTCGTTTGCCGTCCACAGCCGCTGGCGATCGCAAGCAACGCCTCGGCGTTTACGGCTGCCTACAAGGATCAGCGTGAAGTTTCTTTCCCCGTTGCACACCATGACGGGAACTATTTCGCGGACGATGCAACGCTCGACAGGCTCGAAGGCGAGGGGCAGGTAGCGTTCCGCTATGTCGGCAACCCCAATGGCTCTGCGCGAGACATTGCAGGCATCCTGTCCGGGAATGGCCGCGTGCTTGGCATGATGCCCCACCCGGAACGTGCGATGGCGGGGCAGGAGGGCGGCAATGACGGGGTCAAGCTGTTCGAAAGCCTCGTGGCGGCGGCGTAGGGCCTGCGCTCAACCCGCGGGTGCGCCATTGTCCGATCCGTGACGGCGTGTGATGCCGGCGTCTGGAACCAGTCGCCCGACGCGCGTTGGGATGTCGCGGTATGTAGCATCACGGCTGGCGCGACGGGGGCTGTGAAGGCCGAGGAAAGAACGCGCTGGGGCTATCTCGACACCAATGTCTGCACGATATTCGCGAAGATCGCGAAGCTGGACATTTCAGCAGTGGACGCTGCAAAGCCGTAGACAGTGGAATTGTCCTCACGCGCGCATCCCGCTTCGCGCTGAACCAGACTGCCTGGTCGCGCGTATCGCGCCGGGGTCGCGGTTGCGATCAGGCATTCGATGTTATGTGTGTTTGAACTGTCGGGAGTTCCAGTGGCGCCTGGCGTATGGGCCTGCGCCAGCAAACCGGAGGCGAACAGCTCCATGACGTTCGTCGAGGCTGCGGGTATTTCGACGCATGTGGAGATGTGGGGCCCGATCTCGGGCGCGCCTCTGCTGCTGATTCATGGCGCATTCTCGCATATCGGCACGTGGGAGCCGACGATCGTTCCGATGCTAAAGAATGAATTCCTCCTCGCCGCCTATGACCGGCCTGGGATGGGCTTCACCAAGGATCGTCCGGCGGGGTCGGACACCCTCGCGAAGCAGGCGGCTGCTGCAGCCGGTGTGATCGAACAGCTTGGCCTCAGGAAGCCGGTTGTGTTGGCGCATTCGTGGGGTGGCGCGGTGGCGCTCCGGTTGGCGCTGGATCGTCCCGATCTGATCAGCGGGTTCGTGTTGATCGCGCCGGTCGCTTACGCGTGGCCGGGCGGGGTAGACTGGCATTTCCACTGGTCCTCGAACTGGCTGGTGGGCGGACTGTTCAACAACGTGCTGGCGCAGCCGTTTGCAGGCGCAGCGGTCAGGCAAGGCATGGCGAACGCGTTCCGGCCGAGCATCCCACCGGATGGCTGGCTGGAAGGCTCACGCGTCGCATTGGCAGCGGAACCCGGACCGCTGCGCGCCAACGCGGAGGACATGGTGGCGGCCAAGCGCGAGGTCACAGCGCAGCAGGCTCGCTATCGCGAGATCAAGATGCCCGCAGCGATCCTGGCGGGAGACGGGGACGGCGTGGTAAGCCCGACCATACATTCGCTGCGGCTTGCCGAGGCCCTGCCCAATGCGCGGATCGAGGTTCTGCGCGGTGTGGGTCACCTGCCGCACGAGGCGTCGCCGGGGAGTTTCCGCAAGCTGCTCGACTGGGTGAGATCGCAGCGATAGCGCCATCAGCCCGCATGCAGCTTGCATGCAGCTGACCCAGCTCTATCTCGAGAATGTCAGAGCGGAGACGTCCATGGCCATCGATATCGGCATTGAGACCCAGGCGCGAAAGAAGATTGCGGGCGCGCTCGGACAGGTGCTCGGCGATACCTACGGCCTGTATCTCAAGACGCATGGCCATCACTGGAACGTCGAAGGGCCGATGTTCAACACGCTGCACCTTATGGTCGAGACGCAGTAGAATGACCTCTGGCTGTCGATGGACCTGATCGCCGAACGCATCCGCTCGCTGGGCGAGTATGCGCCGGTGGGCGAGCAGATCGGCGCCAGGTCGCAACTGCCGCCGGACAACGGCGTGCCGGACGCTGAGACGATGATCACCAATCTGGTGGCTGGAAACGAGCTTCTCGCGCGCTCGGCGCGCACGGCGTTGAAAGCGGCTGAAGAGGCCGGCGACCAGGCGTCGGCAGACCTGATGACGCAACGCGTCGCAGTGGCCGAGAAGACGGCGTGGATGCTGCGTGCGATGGCAAAACAGTGACTAGCGCAGGCCGAGCAGCGGGCCGGGATCCGGGCAGATCGACAGCCAGTGATCCTGCTCGCTGCGGCGGCAGACGCCGGGATAGTCGCCCTTGGCGCTGCCGATATCGAGGATGATCTGGAAATGGAGATGGGGCGACCAGCCGCCATTCTCGCGCTTCGTTCCCAGGTCGGCGATCTTCTCGCCAGCCATGAAGGCGGTACCGGGCTTGAGACCCTTGAGGCTGTCGCGCGAGAGATGACCGAAGAGCGTGTGGAATTTCAGGCCCGCGACCGGGGCGTGTTCGAGGATGATGGTGGGGCCGTAGTCGCCCTCCGCATCGTTGATGCGCGAGGAATGCACGCGGCCGCTGAGGGGGGTGAAGACGTCTGCACCGGCGGGGGCAAAGACGTCGAGGCCGAGATGGACGGTGCGGGGCTCTTCGCCATCGGGCGCAAAGAGTGTCTGGGTGTAGACGCTGCGATCCTCGCCATAGCCGCCAGCGCGCAGGGGATCGCCGTGCTTCACCTCAGGCGCGTCGAGCTTGCCCGGTAGCGCCTTGTTCAGGCCTTCGATCAGCTCGATGCCGGTGGGGCGGAGAGAGGCGATCCAGCGATCGTAAGCTGCACGGTTCGACATGGCTCAATACGCTGCGGGGGCGGGCGCATGCTTGGGAAGGCCTTCGATGTATTTCTCGGCTTCGAGCGCCGCCATGCAGCCGAGGCCGGCTGCTGTAACGGCCTGGCGGAAGATGTCGTCAGCTACGTCGCCGGCGGCGAAAACGCCGGGGATGGAGGTGGCCGTGGAGTTCGGCGCGGTCTTGAGATAGCTGCCCTGTTTCATCTCGAGCTGGCCGGTGAACAGGCTGGTTTGCGGCGCGTGGCCGATCGCGATGAAGATGCCATGCACGGGCTGCTCGGTGACTTCGCCGGTCTTGAGATTGCGCAGTTTCGCCTTGGTCACGCTGAGCGGGCCTTCCTGTCCGATGACATCGGCGAGCTCGGTGTCCCACACCACGTTGACCTTCGGATTCTTGAACAGCCGGTCCTGCAGGATCTTCTCCGCGCGGAAATGATCGCGGCGGTGAACGACCGTCACCTTCGAGGCGAAGTGTGTGAGGTGCAGCGCTTCTTCCACGGCGGTGTTGCCGCCGCCGACGACGATGACTTCCTTGCCGCGATAGAAGAAGGCGTCGCAGGTGGCGCAGGCAGATACGCCGAAGCCCTTGAACTTGTTCTCGCTCTCGAGTCCGAGCCACTTCGCTTGTGCGCCCGTGCAGATCACCAGCACGTCGCAGGTGTATATGGTTCCGCTGTCCCCGGTGAGGGTGAAGGGGCGTTTCTGAAGGTCCGCCTTGATGATGTGGTCTTCCACCATCTCTGTGCCGACGTGGATGGCCTGGGCGCGCATCTGCTCCATCAGCCACGGGCCCTGGATGACGTCGGCGAAGCCCGGATAGTTCTCCACGTCGGTGGTGATGGTCAGCTGTCCGCCCGGCTGGATCCCCGCGATCAGCATCGGCTTGCGCAGGGCGCGCGCGGCATAGATCGCGGCGGTGTAACCGGCAGGGCCGGAGCCGAGAATGATGATCTGGGAATGGCGGGTCGAGGTCATGGCAAATCCTGTGTCTGGCCCTTCCTAACGGGCCAGCCGGATGCGCGAAATGGGGCAAGGCGCGCCGGTGAGCTTATTCTGGGGATGCTGGCGTGACCTGAAAAGGGCGAAGCGGGCGGCCATTGGCTCAGTTCAGTTTTTCCAGCGATTTGGCTGTCGCTCCAGCACCCGCCTGACGATGTCGTCTGCCGCTCGCGCGGCTTCGCGGACAGGGGCGTAGGTCCAGGTCTGCAGGCTCCCCGTGAACCAGCGGGCCGCGCGGCGGTCGATCAAGCCGGCATGGAGCTTGTCGAAGCGCGGGCTGCCGCCGTCGAGCTTCAGGAGGTGGACCGGCTTCCCGAAGAAGGCAGGGTCCGCGATCATGTTGGCGCTCTCGCATGTGACCATGGCGGCGTCGCATTGCGAGAGGAAAGCCACATAGGGATTGGGGCCGTCGCGTTCCTGATTCTCCCAGAAGATGCCGTTGATCGTTGTGGCGAGGCGGCGGAAACGGACGCGGGCGTGCTCGGGCGTGCGGCGGGAGACGGTGATCCAGAATGTGCGCCCCTGGGCGAGGCGCTGGATGGCGCTCTCTATGGCGGCGACGTTCGCCTCCGTCATCTTGTGGTTCTTCGAATCGCCGCCGATCGACACGAGCACTTTCTGTCCCTGCACCACACGCAGAGACGGAAAGCGCGCCAGCGAGTCGTCGATGCGCGCCTGCGAGAACCAGACGGGCGGACCGACGATAGGGAAGACGTTGGGGCCGGTGACGCCGTCATGTTCGGGTGGAATCACCAGATCGAAATCGGCGAGCGGCACGCGCGGGTTCTGCGTCTGCACCACGAGCGTCCTGCCTGCGGAGAGTTTGCGGATCATCCGCGAATAGGGGATCGAACGCCGCCCAGCCGCTATCCAGATGTCGGGCCATGGTGGTGCTAGCAGCTCGCGATCGGTGACGGGAAGCGCCGAGAGAGGCGAGGGCCATAGATTGGCCGGCAGGGCGAGCTGCCATCCTTCCGGCTGCAGGATCACAGGTCCGTCGCGATGTGCATCCGAGCGGATGTGTGCGAGGTCAGTCGCGCGGCCAGGTTCTGCGAGCGCAGCGGCGAGCGCCAGCGTCTGGTTGAGGATGCCGGCGCGGCCGTCCGCGACGCACCAGATTGCAGGTCCTGATTTGCCGTCAGTCACAGGTACAGGAGACTATTTCCAGGCGATCGAGACGATCTCGTACGATTTGGCGCCGCCTGGGGCGGATACTTCGGCCGTGTCGCCTTCTTCCTTGCCGATCATGGCGCGGGCGATGGGCGAGGAGATGGAGATCTTCTTCTCTTTCACATTGGCCTCGTCGTCGCCGACGATCTTGTAGGTGTAGGTCTCGCCCGTGTCTTCGTCGGTCATCTTCACGGTCGCGCCGAACTTCACCGTCTTGCCCGCAAGTCGCGACGTGTCGATCACTTCGGCATGGGCGAGCTTGCCTTCGAGTTCCGCAATGCGGCCCTCGATGAAGGACTGCTTCTCCTTGGCGGCATGATACTCGGCATTCTCCGAGAGGTCGCCGTGGCTGCGCGCCTCCGCGATCGCCGCAATGATATTCGGACGTTCCTCCGACTTGAGAACCTTGAGTTCCGCTTGCAGGGCTTCGTAGCCGCCGGACGTCATGGGAATGCGCTGCATGGGTCGTCCTATGGAAAAGCGCCGGAATCAAACGGAATCATCATATCGGGCAGCCAGCGACCGCCCGTCTCCGATGATCAAGAGTAGGTCTGAAGCGCCCCGGCTTCAAGCGGGCGTGTCTTAAGAACCCGAATGGCCTGAACAACGGCCCGGGCGCCCGAAATCGTCGTGTAATAGGGGATACCCTGCGCCAGGGCTGCCCGGCGGATTGAGGCCGAGTCCAGAAGGGATTGCGCGCCCTCAGTGGTGTTGAACACCAGCTGGACCTTTCCATTGATCAGGGCGTCCACGACGTGGGGCTGGCCTTCCGCGACCTTGTTGACCGGCTGGACCTTGATGCCCTTGTCGGTGAGGTACTTCGCGGTTCCCGCGGTTGCGATGATGTTGAAGCCAAGCGCCGCAATATCCCGGGCGGGCTGTTCGATGGCCGGCTTGTCGCTCTCGCGCACCGAAATGAACACGCAACCTGTGGCAGGCAGGGACATGCTGGCGGCGATCTGGGCCTTCAGGTAGGCGGCGTCAAACGAAGTATCGATACCCATGACTTCCCCGGTCGAGCGCATCTCTGGTCCGAGCAGGGGATCAACCCCCGGGAAGCGCGAGAAGGGGAACACGGCTTCTTTCACCGCAACGCGCTTGCCGACGATCGGGCCGGCGCCGATGCCGAACGAGGCGAGGCTCTCGCCGGCCATAACCTTGGCGGCGATGGAGGCGAAGGGCTGGCCGACGGCCTTGGCGACGAAAGGAACGGTGCGAGATGCGCGCGGGTTGGCCTCGAGGACGTAGATCTCCTCGCCTTTCACCGCGAACTGCACGTTCATCAGGCCCTTCACGTCGAGCGCCATGGCCAGTTTGCGCGCCTGGTCAGCGAGACGATCGACGATTGTCTTGCCAAGCGTATAGGGTGGAATCGAGCAGGCGCTGTCGCCCGAGTGGATGCCGGCTTCCTCGATGTGCTCCATGATGCCGGCGACGTGCGTGGTCCTGCCATCGGACAGCGCATCGACATCGACTTCGATGGCGTCAGCAAGATAGCGATCGACCAGGAGCGGCGTGTCGCCCGACACCTGCACGGCTTCGCGGACATAGCGCTTGAGGTCGGCCTCGTCGTGGACGATCTCCATTGCGCGGCCGCCGAGCACGAAGCTGGGCCGCAGCATCACAGGATAGCCGATGCGGTTGGCAGCGGCGATCGCTTCGGCGTCGGTGCGGGCGATGGCGCTTGGCGCCTGTTTGAGGCCGATGCGGTCGATCAGCTGCGAGAACAGTTCGCGGTCTTCTGCGAGATCGATCGAGTCCGGCGTGGTGCCAAGGATTGGCGCCCCGGAGGCCTTGAGGCCCTGCGCAAGCTTCAGTGGCGTCTGGCCGCCGAACTGGACGATGACCCCCATGAAGTCGCCAGCAGACTGCTCGACATGGATGATCTCGGTCACGTCTTCGAGGGTCAGCGGTTCAAAGTAGAGACGATCGGATGTGTCGTAGTCGGTCGAAACTGTTTCCGGATTGCAGTTGACCATGATGGACTCGATCTTGAGATCGGCCATGGCAAAGGCAGCGTGGCAGCAGCAGTAATCGAACTCGATGCCCTGGCCGATACGGTTGGGGCCGCCGCCGAGGATCATCGCCTTCCTGCGCGTCGAAGGCTCGGCCTCGTTCTGCGCCGGGATGGCGTTGCCATCGGGGCCGGTCCAGCCCTGCTCATAGGTTGAATAGAGGTAGGGCGTGCGCGCGGCGAATTCAGCCGCGCAGGTGTCGATGCGCTTGAACACGGGACGGACGCCGGCCTTGTGGCGGGCGGCGCGAACGTCGAGTTCCTTGTGCCCGGTCAGTTTGGCCAGGCGGACGTCCGAAAAGCCCATCGCCTTGATGCGCGTCCACTCGGCTGCGTCTTTCGGAAGGCCAGCCTTCTTGATCGCCGCTTCTTCCGCGATGATCTCCGAGATCTGGCGGAGGAACCATTTGTCGATCCTGGATGCGGTGTGAACTTCGTCGACGTTCAGGCCTTCGCGGAATGCATGGCCGACATTCAGGAGACGTTTCTCGGTTGGGCGCGAGATAGAGGCGATCAAAGAGCTGCGGTCGCTGGCGCCGGGAATGTCCTGCTCGTCAAAGCCAGAAATGCCCGTTTCGAGCGAACGGAGCGCCTTCTGCAGCGCTTCATGGAAGGTGCGGCCGATGGCCATCGCCTCGCCCACTGATTTCATCTGCGTCGTCAGTGTCTGGATCTGGTAGTTCAGCGCCGGGTCCGTGCTCTTGTACTTCTCGAACGCAAAGCGCGGGATCTTCACGACGACATAGTCGATGGTCGGCTCGAACGAGGCCGGGGTGACGCCGGTGATGTCGTTGGTGAGCTCGTCGAGCGTATAGCCAACGGCCAGCTTGGCTGCGACTTTCGCGATCGGGAAGCCGGTGGCTTTCGAGGCCAGCGCCGAAGAGCGCGACACGCGCGGGTTCATCTCGATGACCACAAGGCGGCCGTTGTCGGGGTTCACGGCGAACTGCACATTTGATCCGCCGGTCTCGACGCCGATCTCGCGCAGCACGGCGATCGAGGCGTTGCGCATGACCTGGTATTCGCGGTCGGTGAGGGTGAGGGCAGGCGCGACCGTGATCGAATCGCCCGTGTGGACGCCCATCGGATCGACATTCTCGATCGAGCAGATGATGATGCAGTTGTCCGCCTTGTCGCGGACGACCTCCATCTCGAATTCCTTCCAGCCCAGCAGGCTCTCGTCGATCAGCACCTGGCTGACCGGCGACATCTGCAGGCCGCGGGTTACAATGTCTTCGAACTCCTGGCGGTTGTAGGCGATGCCGCCGCCGAGACCGCCAAGGGTGAACGCCGGGCGCACGATGCAGGGCAGGCCGACGATCTCCATCTGCTTCATCGCGTCGATGAAGCCGGCCTTGAGGTCGTAGGTGACCTTGCCGTCGACGTTGGAGAGTTCAGGCGATGCGACGATGGCGGAGCGCGGGCTTTCGAGACCGATGCGGTCCATAGCTTCACGGAACTTCTTGCGGTCTTCCGCTTTTTCGATGGCTTCGGCCCTGGCGCCGATCATCTCGACGCCATACTTCGCAAGCACGCCCATCTGTTCGAGCTTCAGCGCACAGTTGAGCGCAGTCTGGCCGCCCATCGTCGGCAGCAGCGCGTCGGGCCTTTCCTTTGCGATGATCGTGGCGACCATCTCGGGCGTGATCGGCTCGATATAGGTTGCATCCGCCAGTTCCGGATCCGTCATGATCGTGGCGGGGTTCGAATTGACCAGGATGACGCGGTAACCTTCCGACTTCAGCGCCTTGATCGCCTGCACGCCGGAATAGTCGAATTCGCAAGCCTGGCCAATGACGATGGGGCCGGCGCCGATGACCAGGATCGACTTGATGTCTGTGCGCTTGGGCATGTCACCTGACGAGGCTGGTTGAGGGCAAATTGGCGGTGGGTTTATCGGGGGGGAGCCCCCCGCGCAACCCTCGTTCAGCCGGCTGCGCGAACCGGCGGCGAGCTCTCTGTTTATAGGGGCTTTTGCACAGGCGCCGGGGTGTTTTCGGCATCGCGAATTACCACCGCGACAAGCGGCGACGTGTTGGTCAGTCGGAACCGAACAGGTCGGGCTGGGCGCCTGCCGGAGCGCCTTCGATCGCAAGCAGTTTCAGCTTGGTCCGTGTTCCGCCCCGTGCCGTGAAGCCGCCGAGTTTTCCACCCGCCGCTGTGACGCGATGGCAGGGGACTATGATCGGCCACGGATTGCGGCCGAGGACGCCGCCGATCGCCTGGGCCAGATGGCGGTCGCCGATCTTCAGCGCGATAGCTCCGTAGGTCATCGTCTCGCCGGGCGGGATCTGTCGGGTGATTGTGTAGACTCGTGCGTTGAACTGCGGAACGCGAGCCAGATCGAGTTGCGCTTCGTGAAGCGTCGGCTTCTCGCCGCGGAGCAGGGCGCGGATGCCGTCCATGACGCTGGCGACGTCTGGTGGCGGCTCAGCTGTCGCCACGCCGGGAAAGCGGCGTAGCAGGGAAGCCCGCGCAACCGTCTGGTCCTGCTCGGGCAGATGCGCGCCGATCAAGCCGTTGTCGCCCCAGGCGATTCCCGTCCACCCGATCGCGGTCTCGAAGAGGGCGTACTTGATCACGCTCGGAGCATATCGGTGATCGGGCGATTCCACAGCCGGATTCGGGACAGGATTGCCGACAAATCCCCCACATTTGTCTTGCCAGACAAGCCCGCCGCCGGAACATTCCGGAAGACAGATGCGGCGCGGCGCGCGGAGCAGGGCGTTCCATGAAGATGACCGGATATCTCCAGCGAGCTCTGCTTGCCTGTTTGCTCCTTGGGACAACGGGCGCGCCCAGAGCAGCAGCACAGATGGCCATGCCCGTCGTGCAGCCCGGCTACGAGCCGCCCCGCCTCGCCAGCGGCAAGCCGGACCTTGGCGGCGTCTGGACCAACGCCAGTTCGACCACTCTCGAACGCGCCCGCGAGCTCGGCGACCAGTTGATCTACTCCGATGCCGAGATGGAGAAGATCGAAGGTGAGACCTTCACCCGCAACGCGCGCATCAACGCGCCGACGGCCAGGGAGGTGCAGGAAAACTGGACGACGATCGCTCGCGGCCCCGACAGGCTGGATGAATGTCGGGGCGGCTCGCGCGGGGTCAATTGCGGCTACAATGCCGGCTGGACCGATCCTGGCGACTGGGTGATGCGCGTCAACCGGCAAGGCCGCACGTCGCTCATAACCTATCCCGGCAATGGCCGCATCCCCGCACGCGTCGCCAGCGCCGACGCCGGCCGCGCCCGCATCGTCCAGACAAGCGAAGCCGACACCACGCGCGGCGAAGCCGATAATCCCGAAGATCGCTCGCTGGGCGAACGCTGCATCATGAGTTTCGGCGTCTCCTCCGGCCCGGTGATGACCGACCAGCTCTACAACAACACCTATCAGTTCGTGCAGACGGCTGACCATTTCGCCATCTGGGTCGAGATGGTGCACGACGTCCGCATCATCCCGATCGGCGGCAAGCATCGCTCCGACGGCATTCGCCCGTGGATGGGTGACTCGATAGCCTCATGGGATGGCGATACGCTGGTGGTCGAAACGGTCGGCTTCCACCCGCGCCAGAATGTGCGCGGCGGCGGGCCAGACATGAGGGTCACCGAGCGCTTCACGCGCGTCGCGGAAGACCGGCTTCACTATGCCTTCCATGTCGAGGATCAGGCGACCTGGGTCGAGCCGTGGGGCGGCGAGTATGAATTCGCCTCAGTCGATGGCGCCGTCTACGAATACGCCTGCCACGAAGGCAATCACGGCCTCATCGGAATTCTCGGCGGCGCTCGAGCAGAGGATGCGGCGGCGAAGCAGTCGCCTTAGGTATACCTCTTCGCTGTCTTCTGGTCGAACGTGTCTGCGTCCTTCTTCTCGGCGCCGGCATAGCCTGTGAGCCTGTCGGCGACGAACGGGTTGGAGCGGCGCTCCTGGCCGAATGTGCTGGTGGGGCCGTGGCCCGGCACGAAGGTCATGTCGTCGCCCAGGGGCCAGAGCTTTTCCGTGATCGAGTCGATCAGCTGCTGGTGATTGCCGCGCGGAAAATCCGTGCGGCCGATCGACCCCTGGAAAAGTACGTCGCCGACGAAGGCGATGTGCGCGGCCCGGTTGTGGATCACCACATGGCCCGGCGTATGGCCGGGCGTGTGCGAGACGTCGAACTTGACGCCTTCGAGTTCGAGCACATCGCCGTCTTCAAGATAGCGATCCGGGGTGACGTTCTTGAGCCCCGTGAGGCCATAGCGCTGGGCCGAGCTCTCGACCTGGTCGAGCCAGAACTGGTCATCCTTGTGCGGGCCGATCACGGGAACGCCGGTGCGCTCGCGGATTTCAGCGGCGGCGCCGGCGTGGTCGAGATGGCCGTGCGTCAGCCACATCTCCTTCAGCGTCAGGCCGAAATGGTCGAGCGCGCCCATCAGCGTGTCGGCATCGCCGCCGGGATCCACCAGGACCGCGTGCTTTGTCGCGATATCCCAGATCAGCGAGCAGTTCTGCTGCAGCGGCGTAACCGGGATGATCCGGATCTGGAGGCGGGTTTCGGGGCGTGCTTCGGACATGCCCTCTAAATGGCCGTCCTGCCCGGCTCAGGCAAGCGGTCAGTGCGTCCGGCGACGGCGGGGAGCGAGGCCGAGGGCAGGGTTTTCGCTGAGGGCCTTCGAACGAAGCGATGTCAGCGTCAGACGGGTTTCCTCGAGACGGTCGAGCTTGGCGGCGAGGCTTTCGATACCGTTGTAGGCAAGGCGCTTCATCTCGCGCCTCCCAAGGCTGACGGTTTCGAGGATGATGCCGGAGACGAGGCTGATGCAGGACAGGACCGCCAGCGTTCCGCAAAGGAAGGCAGTCGGCAAACGCGGCGCCAGTCCGGTGGCTATGAACTCCGCGATGATCGGGGCGGCGAGGGCGAGGCTGGTCAGCATGATCGCGCCTGAGAGGGCGCCGAAGAAGAGCAGCGGGCGTTCGTCGCGCAGAAGGCGGCCGATCGTGCCGAGGATGCGCAAGCCGTCGCCAAATGTAGAAAGCTTCGACACCGAGCCTTCTGGCCGCGCACCATAGGGCGTCTGGACTTCGGTTGTGATCATGTCGAGTTGGAGGGCGTGGACGGTGAGTTCGCTTTCCGTCTCGAAGCCGGAGGCGTGGGCGGGAAAGGATTTCACGAAGCGCCGCGAGAAGGCGCGGTAGCCCGACAGCATGTCGGTGAAGCGGTCGCCGAAGATCCATGCAATGAGGCCGGTCAGCATGCGATTGCCGAAACGGTAGCCGGCACGATAGGCCGCTTTCTCCTCGGTGATGCGCGCGCCGACGACCATGTCCGCCTGCGTTTCGATCAGGCGTGAGACGAGGCGCGGAGCGGCGGCGGCGTCATAGGTCGCATCGCCATCGACCATAACATAGACATCGGCTTCGATATCCGAGAACATGCGACGGACGACATGACCCTTGCCCTGCAATGGTTCGCGACGAACGATAGCGCCGGCCTCGCGGGCAATGGTGGCGGTGTTGTCGTGGCTGTTATTGTCGTAGACGAAGATGCCGGCGTTCGGCAGGGCTGCGCGGAAGGATTTGACGACGTCGGCGATCGTCTTCGCTTCGTTGTAGGCCGGGATCAGCACTGCGATGTCGACGTGGTGGATCGCTGGCGAGATCTGCTGGCCGACTGCATGGAGTGCTGCTTCTGCAGCGGCCAGGCGTTCGTGGATGTTTGCATTTCTGTCGACAGACATGCTCGCCCCGGTGTTCCAGATCGGGGCACATTGCCACGTCCGGATGAAGGAGCAGTTGCCGAATTCCTTATGAAGTGTGAGCGGCGGTGAAAGGTCTTGGTGACGTTTCGCTTACGTCTTCCGCTCCGCCATCATCTTCGCGAAGCGCTCGAACAGATAGAACGAGTCCTGCGGACCGGGGCTCGCTTCGGGGTGGTGTTGCACCGAGATTATCGGCTTGCCGGCGACGCTCAGGCCGCAGTTGGAGCCATCGAACAGCGAGCGGTGTGATTCCTCTACGCCGGGCGGCAGCGTGTCGATGTCGACGGTGAAGCCGTGGTTCATCGAGACGATCTCGACCTTGCCGGTGGTGAAGTCCTTTACCGGATGGTTAGCGCCGTGATGGCCCTGCGGCATCTTTTTCGTCTTCGCGCCAAGCGCAAGGGCGAGCATCTGGTGGCCAAGACAGATGCCGAGTATCGGCACCCCTGAGGCGATCAGCTTCCTGATTTCCGGACCAGCGTATTGCGCGGTGGCTGCCGGATCGCCTGGACCGTTTGAGAGCACGACGCCATCGGGCTTCAGCGCGAGGATGTCCTGTGCGCTGGTCTTGGCGGGAACGGCTGTGACCTTCGCACCGACGGCGGCAAGGTTGCGCAGGATGTTCTTCTTCACCCCGAAGTCCATCAGCACGACGTGGAAACTGCCGCTGTTTCTGGTTTCGAACCCGTCATTGATCGACCAGAGGCCGGCGGTGGAAACGAAGCGTTGGCCGCTCGTCACATTGATCGCGAGATCAGCGTTCTCGACACCCTTCCATGTGCGGGCGGCTTCGATCAGGGCTTTCGCGTCGAGTTTGCCGTCCGGCGCATGGGCGATGGCGGATTTCGGCATGCCGAGTTCGCGGATGCGTCGCGTGAGGGCGCGGGTGTCGACGCCCGACAGCCCGATGATGTTGCGCTTGACGAGCCAGTCGCCGAGCTTGTCGGCGGCGCGCCAGCTGGACGGAAGGGTCGGCGGGGCCTTGAACACTGCGCCGCGTGCAGCGGCCATGCCTTGCGCGGAGGATTCTTCCTGGTCGTCGGCGTTGGCGCCGACATTGCCGATGTGCGGGAAGGTGAAGAGGACGATCTGCTCGGCGTAGGACGGGTCAGTCAGGATTTCCTGATAGCCGGTCATCGCGGTGTTGAAGCAGAGTTCGCCCGCGGCGACGCCCGTGGCGCCATGTCCCTCGCCCCAGAAGATGGAGCCATCCTCGAGAGCGATGGCGCCTGTGGCGGGTTTGGTCATCTGGGCAGCCTCCTGACGGGGCCGCGCGACTCAGGGGGAGGGCCGCGCAAACGGGCGCTAAGTAGGGTTGTGGGGGGGGAGCGTCAAGGCGCAGGGATTCGGCTGCGTGCGGCCGGCTCAGCCCGTCCAGCGTGTGGCTTTGGCGCTGGCCGTGGGGCGCTGGCGCTCCACCGGATTTTCCTTGGCCGTGCCAAGATAGATGAAGCCGGCGATCTGTTCGTGGATGCTCATGCCGAGGGCGGCGTGGACGTGGCTGTCGTAGGCGGCGTCCTCGGTTATCCAGACGCTGGCCCAGCCCATGGCCTGTGACGCGATGAGGATGTTCTGGCAGAGGGCGCCGGCGCTGAGCTGCTGCTCCCAGACCGGCGTCTTCTTCGGATCGTGATGGTTGGGCGATGAGATTACGCAGACGATCAGGGGCGCACGCAGTGGCATGCGTATCGCGTCAGCGAGCTTGGCTTCGGGCGTGTCGGGGTCACGCAGCCTGAGGGCGGCGGCGAAGATTTCGCCGAGCTTGATGCGGGCGTCGCCTTCGATGATCAGCACGCGCCATGGTTCGAGCTTGCGATGGTCGGGCACGCGCATGCCGAGGCGGAGGATGGCGTCGACATCTTGCGCCGAAGGGCCCGGTTCGGCCAGCGCCGTCACCGGCGTGGAGCGGCGCAGCGCAAGCAGGCGCAAGGTTTCGGGCGAAGGATGCGCCGGATCGAGCGTGGCGCCGAAGTCTGGTTCAGGCGGAAGATCCGGACGGATGGGCATGCCTAGTGCGTCTCGCCGGGGGCGTGCTCGTGGGCTTCCTCCGCCGGCTGTTGGGGGATCGCACCGCCGGTGAGGGCGGCGTCGACCAGCGGCTTGATCGTGCGCCAGTCGCTGCTTGCGAGTACGACGCCATTGAGAACGAAGGTGGGCGTCGAGTCTATGCCCTTGCCCTGCGCGTCGGCGCGCACATCATTGATGCGGCGGATGATGGTGCGATCGTTGATGCAGGACTGGACCTGCTCCGGGCTCATGCGGAATTTCGCGCCGAGCGCGTTGAGTTCCGGCATTGCCTCGCCCTTGCCGCTTGCGGTGACGATCGTTTCCTGGCGCGCCATGGCTTCGTCGATGACCGGATAGAACTCTTCCGTCCCGGCGCATCGGGCGATGGCGAAGATGCCGGCGTCGATGGCGCCATGGATGGCAAATTCGCGGAAGACGAACTTGATCTTGCCGGTTTCGACATAGTCGCGCTTCACCTCTGGCCAGAAATTGTCGTGCCAGGCCTTGCAGGCCGGGCAGGTGGGCGAGCCGTATTCGACCAGCGTGACCTTCGCATCGGCCTGGCCGATGGCGGCGTCGCCCTCTACGGGGATCAGCTCGCTGCGGCCGGCAGGCTGGCAGGCGGCGAGCGACAGGCCGAGAAGGGCGGCGGCGAGGGATTTGAGATACATGGCAGGCTCCGGCTTGGTCGGGGCCGAACCTAGAGGCTTGGCCCCTGATTGTCATCCCGGCCCAGGCCCGGACGGCGCAGAACGCGGAACCATCGTGCTGCATGCATGAACCGGGAATTGGGTCCGGGATGGCCGCTGCGGGGCTTGCGGGATGACAAGTTGCGATGTTGCGACTATCCGCCAGGCATGACCGACACACCCAAACCCTGGCGCATCAAGTCCGTGCGGACGGTCTATACCAGCAAGTGGATTGCTGTGCGCGAGTATGAGGCTGTGGCCCCGACGGGAGCGGATGCGCTGTACGGGCTGGTGCATCCGCACAACCTGGCGCTTGGCGTGCTGCCGATCGATGAGGCGGGGAATACGGTTCTGGTGGGCCAGCAGCGGTTTCCGTTCGGGCGGTATTCGTGGGAGCTGCCGGAGGGAGGTGGGCCAGAGAACCTGCCGCCGCTTGATGGCGCGCAGCGGGAGCTGGCTGAGGAATGCGGCCTGCAGGCGGAGCACTGGCTGCCCCTCGTTTCGGACATGCACATGTCGAACTCCATTACCGACGAGCGGGCCTATGCCTTCATCGCCTGGGGGCTGGCGCCGGATGACAGGTTCGCGAAGGACAGTTCAGAGGACCTATCCGTTCGAAGAGTTTCGTTCGCTGATGCCGTGAAAATGGCGGTCTCCGGCGAGATTACCGACGCATTCTCCCTTGTGATGCTCCTGAAGGCCGACCATCTGCTTCGGACCGGGGGCTTGCCGAGCGAGCTCTCCCGGTTGATGCATGGCAAAACCTGAAGGGGCGGGCGGCCCCACTGGGAGACCAACATGGCCGATGGACGCTCCACCACGACTGAGGCGATCGGCTATTCTGGAACGCCAGCGCCTGTTTGGCAGAAGCTACGGTTCGATGCCCAGCAGCAGGCAAGCCTGGAGCCTGCGCTGGCGAGCTATCTCAATGCCACTGTTCTGAGCCATGACAGCTTCGCGGAGGCGCTGAGCTATCATCTCGCGCAGAAGGCCGGTGGTCCTGACATGAGCGCGCTGGCGATCCGCGAGATCTGCGCGGACGCCTATCGGCTCGACCCGGCGATCGTTGCAGCGGCGGAGCGCGATCTGCAGGCCGTGCTGGATCGTGATCCCGCGACGCGGACAGCGCTGCAACCTTTCCTGTTCTTCAAGGGCTTCATGGCCCTGCAGACGCATCGCGTGGGGCACTGGCTGTGGGGGCAGGGGCGCGAGACGCTCGCCTTCTTCATGCAGTCGCGGATGTCGGAGCTTTATGCGGTGGACATCCATCCTGCCGCGCCGATTGGTTCAGGTGTGTTCATGGACCATGCGACGGGCATCGTCATCGGCGAGACCGCGCGGGTGGGAGACGATGTCTCCATGCTGCATGGCGTGACGCTGGGTGGCACCGGGAAAGTCTTCACCGATCGCCATCCGAAGATCGGCAATGGCGTTCTGCTGGGCGCGGGTTCGAAAGTGCTCGGCAATATCAGGATCGGCGACGAGGCGCGCGTGGGCTCGGGCTCCGTCGTGCTGAGCGATGTACCGGCGCGCTGCTCGGTGGCGGGCGTTCCGGCCAAGCCCGTGGGCGGGGCCTGCATGAAGCCTGCGCAGACGATGGACCAGAAATTCGACATGGGTCTGTAGTCGCCGCAACCTATCCGCTGCAGCGCTCGCCGTCAGCTGTGTCGTCGTCGTCACAGCATTCCTGGTCCAGCAGACTGCAACCCGGACACATGAGCACGACGTTAAGGCAGGCGACGACTATCGTCAGCACTCACGGTCTTCCTGGGTCACGCATGGCGAGCAGGCCACAAGCGCCACAATTGCCGCCGCCGCTGTTTTGAGCGTGGCGTCGATCTTCGGGACGACAGCGAAAGACCGTGGACTTGCGGTGAGATGCAGGATTTTGGCCCCATTTCCGGGGTTAGGGTAGATGTGGCATAGATCCATGCTCCGAAAGCTTGCGGCCACGCGCGGCCACGCGCAGCGAAGTTGCGGGGTTGGCGCCTCGTGCTGGGCCAGCTAAGGACAGCCCGCACCTTTCGCTGGAGCCGCCCGATGAATCCGGAAACCGTCAAGCGCATCGAAGCGTACCTGAAGCGCTCGCTGAACCCCGGCCTTACGCTGGTTGCGCGTCCGCGCGTGACTGACAGCGTCGAGGTCACGCTCGCGGGAGAGCATGTGGGTCTCGTCTACCTGATCGAGGACGAGGGCGAGACGAGCTACCAGCTCGAAATGACCATCCTGCAGGAAGACCTCGACGACTAGGTCTTCGACCCCCAACAACATTGTTGTTTGCCGCCCTGCGCGGGTCTAGCCTGACGCTGTCACGATAGATGGCGGAGGGAAAAATGCGCTCACTTTTTGCTGGGGTCGCGGTTCTGGTTCTGGCGGGCGCGTGCGCCATGTCGGCGGAAGCGCCAGGTGCGTCCATGGCCGTGGAATCCGTCAAGGCGCCGGTCGCGATCGAGAGCAAGTTCGTGACGAGCCCGGACGGGACGAAGATTCACTACAATGCGAGCGGATCGGGTCCGCTGGTTGTGGCGATCCATGGCTTTCCCGATTTCTCGGCGTCGTGGGACAAGCTTGCGCCTGCACTGAACGACAAGTACCGGTTCGTGGCGCTGGACACGCGCGGCTACAACCTGTCGGGCCAGCCTGCTGGCGTTGCAAACTATGCGATGCCGAAACTGGTGGAAGACGTGCAGGCTGTGATCAAGGCTGAAGGCGCGAGCAAAGCCACCGTCATCGGCCATGACTGGGGCGCGGCGATTGCGTGGAACTACGCCTTCTCGCATCCCGAGACACTTGAGCGACTGGTCATCATGTCGGTTCCGCACCCCGCAAACATGGGCCGGCAATTGCAGGCCTCGCCGCAGAACTCCAACTATGCGCGAAACTTTCAGAAGGATGGCTCGGAGAACAATCTCACTGCAGAGGGACTGGCAGCCTGGGTGCGTGATCCCGAAACGAAAGCGAAGTATGTCGAGGCGTTCAGGAAGTCGAGCTTTGCGGGAATGATGAACTACTACCGCGCGAACTACCCGAGCGCGCCTGATCCGAACGCGCCGGCGCCGGTGTTTCCAAAGATCAACGTGCCGGTCCTGGTGATCCACGGGATGAAGGACACGGCGCTGCTCTCGATGGGGCACAACGACACGTGGGATCAGGTGAGCAAGGATACGACGGTCCTGATGGCGCCCGACGCGAACCACTTTGTGCAGCACGACGCCGCTGACCTGGTGAACGGCACGATCAGGTCGTGGCTTGACCTGCGGTCCAAGTAAATCGCGCTTGAGCTGGCGCTCAGACGTCGCGCGCATGGGAAAGCTCACGCACGTGACCGATTTTGTGCCGCAGCCGCATTCACAGGACATCATGGAGGATCTGTTGTGCGCGCGGATCAGCGGGCGCGACAGATCCTCCAAGCGGCGGCGACATGAAAACGCCCGCCGGTAAGGGCGGGCGTTCGCGGATTCAACACATTCGATGATGCAGGCTTAGGACAACGCGCGCGTGATCGATGCGAGACCCTTGGCGAACTCGTCGTCGGCGGCTTTGCCAGATAGCTGTTCCGTGAGGATCGCAGCGGCGGCTTTCGAGGCTGTATTGACCGCAGCCAGCTTCACATCGCGTATTGCATCGGCTTCGGCGCGGGCAATGCGCTCCTCGGCCAGCTTTTCACGCGAGGCGATGCGAGCGACGAGGGCTGCTTCGGCGGCGTTTGCGAGCTGGCCGGCTTCGCGGCGAGCGGCTTCGACGATGGCGCGGGCGTCGGCTTCGGCTTCGGCAGCGCGCTTCTGGACTTCGGCCAGCTTGGCCTCCGCTTCGCGCCGCAACTGCTCGGCTGCGGCGAGTTCCGAGGTGATCTTGGCGGCGCGATCATCCAGCGACTTGGTGATCGTGTCCGGCACTTTCATGTAGACGATGATGCCGATGAAAATGAGCAAGCCGATGAACGCCCAGAAGGTCGGGTCGTTCATGTCGAGGTTCCAGCCCAGGTTCACAGCGGGCAGGGGGCCGGCTTCGGCGGCGCCTGCGGTCAGGTGGGCGGTTGTTTCGTGCGGGGCCATGTCAGCCTCCCATCGCGCCGGCGACAGCTGCCTTGACGGCGGCCGGCGACGGTTTCGCGCCCGTGAGTTTCTCGGCGATCGCCGCGGCGGCATCTTCGGCGACTGCCGAGACGTTGGCCATGGCCTTCGCGCGTGTGTCCGAGATGCGTGCCTCCGCCGCGGCGAGGCGAGCGTTGAGCTCGGCCTCTTTCGCGGCTGTAGCAGCAGCGGTCTTCGCGTCGGCTTCAGCTTTGGCCTTCGACGCCGTGTCACGGGCATTCGCCCGCGCAGCGGCAATCTGGGCCTCGAACTGCTTCACTGCACCGTCGGCCTTGCCCGAAAGGGCGGCGGCTTCGGCGACGTCGCGCTTGATTGCGCCGTCACGGTCTTCAACCGCCTTGCGGATCTTCGGCAGAAAGACGTTGGCGACCGCGAAGTAGAGCACGGCAAACGTAACGATCAGCCAGAATACCTGGGAGACCCCGGTATCCATGATCTGGTCGAACGGCGGGAAGCCGCTGCCGGACGCGTGTTCTGCAGTTTCGGTCGCCACGTCGGTATCTCCCGAGGAGGATAGATTAGACGGCGAAGATCAGGATCAGGGCGATGGCGAAGCCGAAGATGCCCAGAGCTTCCGTAACCGCGAAGCCGAAGATCAGGTTGCCGAACTGCTGCGGGGCGGCAGACGGGTTGCGCATCGCGCCGTCGAGGTAGGCGGCGAAGATGTTGCCCACGCCGATGGCGGCGCCGAGCATGGCGAGACAGGCGAGACCTGCGCCGACGTAGTTGAGACCTTCCATTGTATTCTCCTTGGGAAGCCGTTTGGTGATCAGTGCGCCTCGCCGAGTGCGTCATTTAGATAGACGCAGGTCAGCATGGCGAACACGTAGGCCTGGAGGAACGCCACCAGGAATTCCAGCGCAGTCACACCAACGATCAAGGGCATCACGAGCAGACCCCCCATCAGCATGCCGATGCCGCCAAGGGCGACAGCGAGCGACGGGATGAAGCCGGCGAAGACTTTGAGCGCCACGTGGCCACCAAGCATGTTCGCGAACAAGCGCATGCCGAGGCTGATCGGGCGTGACAGGAACGAGATGATTTCGATCGGGGTGACGATCAGGAGCAGCACGAATGGCACGCCTGACGGCACGAAAATCTTGAAGAAGCCGAGGCCTTTCTTCATCAGGCCCACGACGATCACGAGGCCGATGGTGAAGATGGCCATGAAGCCGGTGACGGCGATGTGGCTGGTGGTGGTGAAGAAGTACGGGAACATGCCGATGATGTTCGCGATGAAGATGAAGGCGAACAGAGTGAAGACCAGCGGGATGAAGGGCTTGCCCGGCGCGTGGTTCACGTCCTTCACGATGCCGGCGATGAAGCCGTACCAGATCTCGGCCAGCGACTGCACGCGGTTCGGCACCGTGGACATTTTCGAGGTGGCGAGCGCGAGGAAGCCGATCACGAGCAGCACGCCCACGACCATCCAGAACGCGGAGTTCGTGAACGAAAGGTCATAGCCGCCAATGTTCAGATCGAACCACTTGCCGATCTGGAACTGGTGCATCGGGTCGGTGGCAATTCTCATTCGCCTGCGCCTTCGCCCTTGTTGCTCTCACTGGCCCCGGCCTGATTGGCCTTGCTTGCGGTCGCCACGACATTCCGGACGCCGGCCACGAAACCCAGCATGAGGCATGAAACCAGCCCCCAGGGTGTCCACCCGAAGAGCGCGTCCAGTCCCCATCCCAGGATGGCTCCCACAATGACAGCGGCCGCAAAGTCCGACGCCATGCGGAAACCGAGACCCATTCCCTTGCTCGTCGCCATATACCTGGGACGCTCCCGCGCATCGATCTCGGCCTGGGCCTTGGCGATCCGTTGATTCAGATCGTCCTGGCTCATGACAGAGGTCCGCGTGGGAGAGGAAAAGTCCGGCCCTGCGTGCGTCGAAGCCCCGGAAATCCAAGTGGCATTCCGAGGTTTCGGCGCGGGCGAAGCTATAGGGGCGGCCCTGAGTCCCGTCAAGCAAATGTCACGTCCGAATTGGACCGCAACCACCTGATTCTTAAAGCCTTTCGCAATGGCGAAAACGCCGCAGCCGGATCAGGCAGAGAGGGTCACCAAAAACCGCGTTTGGTGTCGCGGCCGCGGCCCGGTCCGGCCCTTAGGCCGCGGCGAGACGTTCTGCGGCCTGAAGGTCGACCGACACAAGTTTCGAGACACCCCGCTCCTGCATGGTGACGCCGAACAGGCGATCCATGCGGGACATGGTGACTGCGTTGTGGGTGATGATCACGAAGCGCGTCTGCGTGCGTGCGCGCATTTCCTCCAGCAGGCGACAGAAGCGATCCACGTTTGCGTCATCGAGCGGGGCGTCGACTTCATCCAGCACGCAGATGGGGGCGGGGCGGGAGAGGAAGACGGCAAAGATGAGCGCCGTTGCGGTCAGCGCCTGTTCGCCGCCCGACATCAGCGACAATTGGCCAAGCCGCTTACCCGGGGGCGAGGCGTAGATTTCGAGGCCGGCATCCAGCGGATCGTCGGATTCGGTCAGGCGCAGTTCGGCGTGGCCGCCGCCGAACAAGGCTGTGAACAGAGAGCCAAAATGACTGTTCACGAGCTGGAAGGCGTCGAGCAGGCGCTGTCGGCCATCCATGTTCAACGCATCGATGCCTTCGCGGAGCTTGGCAATGGCGGCAGCGAGGTCATCGCGCTCCTCGATCTGGAAACCCATGCGCTTGGAGACCTCGCTAAGCTGTTCATCAGCCTCCATGTTCACAGCGCCGAGCTGGTCACGCTCGCGGCGCAGCTGGCCAAGGCGCGTGTCCAGAACATGGGCGTCGGCACTGGCTTCTTCCGGCTCCGGCGCATCAGCATCGCCGTGTTCCGCGCGTGCGGCGCGTGAGGCTGCGAGGATGGCAGAGACGCGGCCTTCGAGTTCGTCGAGTTCCTGGTCGAACGCGGCGCGGACCTGTTCAGCGATCTCGGCCTCGCGGCGGACGGCGGCTTCCAGGCGGGATTCGGCGCGGACGAGCGCTTCGCGTGCTGTCGAGGCCCCATCGCGCGCGGCGCGGGCGGCGATCTCTGTCTCGCGCAGGCCGGCTTCGGCCTCAGCGAGCGCATCGGCAGCCGTGCGGCGAGCGGCGTCTGCGGTTTCGGCATTGGTCGCGAGTTCGTCGAGCTTGCGCTGGATCGCGGCCGGTTGCTCGCGCGCATGATCGAAGGCGACGCGCGCATCGGCCAGCTCACGCACCATCGCGGCGAGGCGTGTTGACGCCTCGGTCCCGCGCGCGCGCCATTCGTCGCGGTCACGGGTAAGCGAGACACGCTGGGCCGCGGCGCGTTCGGTATCGCGGAGGAAGGCATCGAGCGCGGCGGCGGCCATGCGCTCGGCATCGCGGCCGGTGCGGATCTGATCGGAGAGCCTGACGAGGACCTCGCGGTCGTGGTCGGACGGCGCGGCGGCGAGCAAAGCGCGGGCGACGCTGAGCGCTTGCGCTGCGCCGTCGCGCTCCGCGGCGAGACGCGCAGCAGTTTCGCGCAGGGATGCGCCGCGCAGCGACAGGCGTTCGACATCCTGCTCGGCGCGGATTGCAGCTTCATGCGCTTGTGCTGCGGTCCGCGTAAGGTCGGGCGCTTGGCGGCGTGCGGCCATCAGCGTCATCTCAGCGTCGGTGAGTTGCTTCGAGGCGTGCGCGCGCGCTTGGGCGGCAGCGTCGCGCGCGGCTTGCGCGGCAGCGATTTCCGGCTGCAGGGCCTGGCGGCGGGCGCGTTGTTCGAGCTTTTCTGCCGACGTCAGCGGTGCATCGGCCGTGCGCACAAAGCCGTCCCAGCGCCACAGATCGCCCTCGCGGCTGACCAGGCTCTGGCCGGTCTTTAGGTGCGTGACGAGGTCTGCCCCAGTTGCGCGATCGACGAGGCCGCACTGGGTAAGGCGCGGGTGAAGTTCGGCTGGCGCTTCGACCAACTGGGAGAGCGCCTTTGCGCCCGCGGGCAGGGCATTGGCGGCCTCGCCATGGCGACCCGACCAGTGGACCGGCGATGCGATATCAGTTGGCGCGTCGAGATCATCGTCGAGCGCTGCAGCTATGGCGCGCTCGAGCCCCGGCGCCCGCACGCCATCCATGACCGGCGGCGAAGTGGTAGCGCTCAGCTGGCGCAGCAGGCGGTCGAGGCCTTTCAGTTCGGATTCGAGTTCGCCGACCTTGCGCTCGGCTGCCAGCAGCGGCGGCGTCAGGCGGGCTTCGACGGCGCGCGCCTCGTCCACCGCGCGCAGCGCGGCGTTGAGCGCCGATTGGGCTGCCTGCGCTTTTTTCTCCAGATCGGCGTGGCGCGCGCGTGCATCCTTCAGCGCTGCCTCCATCTTCGCAGGGTCGCCGATGGAGGCGAGTTCGATCCCGACCTTCTGCAGTTCATGCGCCAGCCGCGCATGGCGCTCGCCCTCGCGGCGCACAGCGGCTTGTGTGGCGGCGGCCTCTGCATCTGCCTTGGCAAGCGCGGTGCGGCACTGGTCGGCTTCCTGCTCGAATGTCTGCAGCGCGCCCATCGCGGTGTCGACTGTAGCGGCAAGTTCGGCCTCGCGCGCAGCCTTTGCAGCGGCATCATCCGGGGGCAGGGCTGCCAGGAGCTGCGTTGCCCGTTCAGTGCGGGCAGCGGCGTCGTCGCGTTGCACCGTCTCGCGCGTCGTGTCTTCCAGCAGGCGCGTGATGTCGCGTTCGAGACGCGTCGAGAGATCCTTCGCGGCGTCGCGCTCGGCTTCGATGCGCGCAAGCTGCAGCTTGATCACGCCGAGCCGTCCGGCGGCGTCGGCCTCAGCTGCACGCAGCGGTTCTATCATTGCGCGTGCTTCCAGTTCTTCCGTTGAAGCGCGGGCAACCGTTGAGACGGTCTTCTGTTCTTCGCTCCTGGCAGCATCGAGCGCCTTTCGCGCCTGCTGCGTTTCGACAACTGCGCCGCGCCAGCGAGCCGCGCCAAGACGTGCTTCGAGCGCGGCAATCTCTTCGGAAAGTGCGCGGTACTTGCGCGCCTTGCTGGCCTGGCGCTTCAACGCATTTGCCTGCCGCTCCACTTCGGCCATGATGTCGGCGAGCTTGGCGAGGTTTTCGTCCGCCGCCTTGAGCTTCAGCTCCGCCTCGTGGCGGCGGGCGGCAAGGCCGCCGATGCCAGCAGCCTCCTCGAGGATGCGGCGGCGGTTCTGCGGCTTTGCGCCGATCAGCTCACTGATCTGGCCCTGCCTGACGAGTGCCGGCGAGTTGGCGCCGGTGGATGCGTCGGCAAAGAGCAGCTGCACATCCTTGGCGCGTACGGTGCGGCCATTGATCTTGTAGGATGAGCCCGCGCCGCGCCGAAGCATACGCCTGATCTCGATCAAGTCTTCGTCGTTGAACTCACCCGGCGCACCGCGATCCCGGTTGTCGAGCTGGAGCACGACCTCCGCCATTTCGCGGGCGGGCCGTGCGTCTGTGCCCGAGAAGATGAGGTCGTCCATCTCCCCGCCCCGCATGGCGCGCGCCGAGGTCGCGCCCATCGCCCAGCGCAGCGCTTCGAGCAGGTTAGACTTTCCGCAGCCATTAGGACCGACAATGCCTGTAAGGCCCTCTTCGATCGGCACATCCACCGGATCGACGAAGGACTTGAAGCCAGCAATCTTGAGGCCGATCAGGTGCAAGCCGGATTCCCGTTTGGCCCCGTCAATATGGGCTTCCAGCCCGCTTAGAGACGGGCTGCACCGGGGTCAATGCCAGTCGCCAGCGGGGCGATGGCTGCCCTATTGCGGCGCCGGCGCAGCGGGGGCGCCTGCTTTGGCCAGTTCAGCGTCGATCGCGGCAGAAATCGCTTCAAGCGATTCCGGTTCGATCTTCACGCCGTTGATGACAAAGCTCGGTGTGCCTGTGATCGTCGCCGGCATGTCGGCAAGCGCCGCGTTGGTGGTCGCGAGGATCGTGGGATCATCGATACAGGTTGAAACGGCATCGGGCGAGAGATCGAACTTCGCGCCGATGGCGTTCAGCTGCTTCTTCATGTCCTCGGGCGAGGCGGCGTTGAACAGCGCTTCCTGCTCGTCGAACATCACGTCGATCGCCTCGAAGAAGCGACCCTCGCCGGCGCAGCGTGCGATCGCCGCACCGGCAAGCGAGAGCGGCGCCGGCGCCGTCGGCAGCACATACCAGGCGAGCTTCACCTTGCCGGTGTCAATGTATTTCGCCTTCAGCTCGGGGAGGATTTCCTCGTGAAACGCCCGGCAGTGGCCGCAGGTCGTCGAAGCGTATTCGGCCAATTCCACGGGTGCGTTTGCATCTCCCAGCAGCGGCTTGCCGAGGAAGGGCGCGATGGCAACCTTGGTGTAGGCGTCGATTTGCGCCGCGGGAGCCCTGGTGGAGGCGTCGATTTCCGCTGCTGGCGTGCACGCGGCCAGCAGCAAGGCGGCGGAGGCGAGAGCGAGGCCGGCGTGTTTCATCTTATTGCGCCGGTTATTGTGCCGGCGGCGTCGGAGCGGGCGCTGCCGGCGTGGTGGTGGGCGTGGCCTCGGCCGGCGGCGCCTCGATCTCCGTCGGGATCGGCTTGCCGGCCAGCTTCGCCTCGATGGCGGCGACCATGTAGTCCCAGCCGCGATTTTCCACCTTCTCGCCATTGAGGAAGAAAGTCGGTGTGCCGCTGATCTTCATGTTGGGGTCGGGGTTCAGAAATGCGTCGTCATGCGACTTCTTGATCGAGGCGCGCAGCTCCGGCTGGTGGTCGATGCAGGTGCGCATCTCATCGAGCGTAATGCCGTTGGCGGCGGCAACCTCTGCCAGCACGGGAAGCGCCTTGCCTTCGCGCGCCGCATCGAGCAGGTCGGCCTGCGCGGTGAAGATGGCGTCGATCATCGTGTGGAATTTCTCGGCCCCCTCGCAGCGTGCAACCGAGGCCAGCACCACGCCGAAGCCATCGGTTGCCTTGCCGTCCGGTCCTGCTTCGAGCGGATAGTCTCGGTAGATATACCGTACCTTGCCGGTGTCGATGTACGTCGCCTTGAGCCGCGGGAAGATCTGTTTCGCAAAATCCCTGCAGACATGGCAGGTCAGCGCCGCATACTCGACGATTTCGAGGGGGGCGTCCGCGCTGCCGATCGGCACATCGCCGATCACGGGTGTCACCGGCACGGGCTTAAAGTTCGAGGCTGGCTTTGCTGGCTCTCCGCCGCAGGCTGCAAGCATGGCTGCCGCGGCGAGGGCGCCAGTGAAAGCTAGCGGGCGAAGGGCGAAAGCGCGGATCATCGTGCGTTCCTCGATTTGTTGCGCGGTTGTGACCAAACTACAGGGTCGGGTCAACTTGGCGTCCGTCACAAACCCATGTTTCGCGAATGCGTTATCGCTTGCGAAGGCCGGTCAGCACAGCTTCGGCAAGACCCGACAGCGCCGTCCGGACCTCCTTGTCCTTCACCGGAGCCAGTTCCCGCACCAGCGCCGCACGCTGTTCGGGGGTGAGGGGGCGGGCGATGACCAGCGACAGTTGCTTGGGCGGCGCGGTCTGGATGATCTTGAGCGACGTGATTTTCGAGCCCGAGGCGAGGTTGACCCGCTCCAGGATGTGCTCCTTCGAATGCTGGATGATGGGCGCAGCCGCAGAGGGCGCGCGCAGGTGAAGCACACTGCCGCCCTTGGCGCGCGACACACGCACCGGTTCGGTGATGGCGGCGAGCCGCAGCCCGACAATCTCAGGCCAGCGCGATTTCAGGGTTTCCGGCGCCGGTCCCGCATCCTTCAGGATCGGCCGAAGCGCCTTCTGAAGCGCAAAACCCATCGGTTTTGCAGGGCGATAGACAGGCACGGCATGAGCGGTCGCAAGGCGTTCTTCCGCCGCACGCTCCCTTTCCAGTTCATCCCAGTCGATGGACATGCCCGCACCTTGCCAGTTTTCATGTTTCGTCGGAATGCCCCTGTTGCACGTTGGCCCGGAGACGAATGAGCACCCATAGTCCGAGGAAGTTGCTCACAGCGGTGGATCGCTGGTACCGGCGGCATGCGCGGGTGCTGCCCTGGCGCGTCGGGCCGGCGGAGCGTGACGCAGGCTTCAGGCCGGATCCCTATCGCGTATGGCTCAGCGAGGTGATGCTGCAGCAGACGACAATCCCCCACGCCACGCCGTATTTCGAGCGTTTCGTGGCGCGCTGGCCGGTGGTCGGGGCGCTGGCGGATGCGAGTTGGGAGGATGTCTCGGCGGCATGGGCCGGGCTCGGCTATTACAGCCGCGCGCGCAACCTGCATGCCTGTGCAAAAGCCGTCGCCTCGTGTGGAAGCTTTCCACAGGACGCGAAGAGCCTTCGCGAACTGGCGGGCGTTGGCCCGTACACCGCCGCAGCCATCGCGTCGATCGCATTTGACGAGCGCATCGCGCCAGTCGATGGCAATATCGAGCGTGTCGTCTCGCGGCTTTGGGCCATTCCATCCGATCGAACTGAGGCAGGCTGGCGCGCTGCGAAAGTCGTGATCGCGAAGCGTGCGCAGGGGTTGGCCGACGCGTTGCCGAAGGGCGGACGCGCAGGCGATCTGGCGCAGGCGCTGATGGACCTCGGCGCAACGATCTGCACGCCCAAGAAACCGGATTGCCTGATCTGTCCGCTCAAGGCCATGTGCGCTGCGCGCGCCGAAGGTGATCCCGAGCGTTACCCGATCAAGGCGGAGAAGCGCGCAGTGCCGACGCGATACGGCTCGGCCTTTGTCCTGATGCGCGGACATCAGATCTTGCTCGTCCGGCGTCCGCCATCCGGATTGCTCGGCGGGATGATGATGCCGCCGACGAGTGCGTGGACGGAACACAAGCTGCATGACCCGCTGGAGGGCGCTCCCGGCGCATTCGCCTGGGAGCATGTCGGCGAGATCCGCCATGTCTTTACGCACTTTGCCCTTAGACTGGACGTCTGGCGCGCCGCTGCGCCTGCGCGCGCGAAGACGGCGGGCGAATGGGTGGAGCGCGACGACGCGCTTGCTGCGCTGCCCACAGTCGGTCGGAAAGCAGTCGCTCTGGCGGTCCGATAAGGCTTATTGCGGCGCGGGAGCCGGTGTCGCCGGAGGCGCGTCAGGCGCGGGCGCTGCGCCATCTGCAGGCGCGGGAGTTTCGCCTTCGACCGGAGCGGCGCCTTCCGCAGGAGCTGCCGGAGCTTCCGGAAGCGGGGCAGGCAGCGGAATGCTCTCGCCACCCAGCGTGCGCAGGTAAGCGATGAGGTTCATCCGGTCCTCAAGGCCGGTCACGCGGCTATTGATCCCGGCAAAGTTCATGATCGTGGCCGAGGCAAAGCCCTTCGGACGCTCGAGGAAAAGATTGAGGTTCTCGTATGTCCAGGCGCCTTCGTGTTCAGAGAGAGAGCCTTCGCCGGCTGAGTATTTGAAGCCAGTCACCGATGCGATGTCGCGGTCGAGCACGCCATACAGCGGCGGGCCCTGCAGGATTGCGCCGCCAGGGTCGAAGTTGTGGCACTGGACGCACTTCTTGTGCTGCTCTTCGCCTTTGGCAATGTCAGCGGCGGCCAGCAGCAAGCCGTAGTCGACGGGCCCCTCAGCCGCTTCTTCTGCGACAGTCTCGGTCGGCACGTCGACGGCATAGGCCGCAACTTCGTGCTCCGTCGTATGAAACAGCGAATGCGACGCCTCATTGATCCCGATCAGGGCGAGGCCGGTTCCGAGCACGCAGAATGCGATCTTGTTGAAGCCCAGATCACTCATGGGTTGGCCCTGCTCCAGTCCTAAGCGGACGCATGGACGGGCCCGATTCGAGCCCGCGCGCGCGAGGCTTTCTTGCATTTCAGCGCCAAGGCGGCAACCGGAGAGAGCCCGGCGAAATGACGCACAGTCGAAGCCGCTTCGCGGCAGCTAAGCCCCTATTTCCGTTGCCATGTTCCGCACGACACAGGCATACAGGCGCATGAGCAAGATCGCCTTTCAGGGGGAGCTGGGCGCCAACTCCCACATAGCGTGTCAAGAGGTCTACCCGGATCTCGAGCCAATGCCGTGCCCGACCTTTGAGGATGTGTTCCAGGCGGCGGCCTCAGGCGAGGCGCAGCTCGCCATGATCCCGGTAGAGAACTCGATCGCTGGCAGGGTGGCCGACATCCACCATCTGCTCCCCACCTCGCCACTACAGATCATCGCCGAGCACTTCATGCCGATCCGCTTCCAGCTGATGGGCCTGAGAGGCTCTTCCCTCCTGCAGATCAAGGCCGCTCACAGCCACATCATGGGACTGGGGCAATGCCGGAATTTCCTGCGCGCGCGGGGCATTATCGCCCGCACCAGCTCCGACACAGCCGGCGCCGCTCGGGAAGTCCGTGACCTTGGCGACCCGACGCAGGCTGCGATCGCCCCCCGCCTCGCAGCGGAGGTCTATGGCCTCGATATCCTGGCCGAGAACATCGAGGATGCGGCCCACAACACCACGCGCTTCGTCATCATGAGCCGCGAGGCAGGCGTGCCTGACAGGGGCGACGGGAAGGGGTGGGTCACAGCTTTTGTCTTTCGTGTCCGCAACGTGCCGTCTGCGCTTTACAAGGCAATGGGCGGGTTTGCGACCAACGGCGTCAACATGACGAAGCTGGAAAGCTACCAGATAGGCGGCTCGTTCTCGGCGACCCAGTTCTATGCGGAGGTCGAGGGTCATCCGGATGATGCCCCGCTGCAACGCGCGCTTGAGGAGCTCGGGTTCTTTTCGACGCAGGTTCGCCACCTGGGCGTGTTTGCCGCCCACCCCTACCGCACACGCGCAGCATCGCTCGGCTGAGCTGGTAACTGCCAAAGCCCTGCCCCTGCCCAACCATCGTCACATTTGGGCGTTGCTATCAGGCCTTGTCGCAAGCTGATGCGGCCCAGCCCCGCGCCCTGAAATCAGGGAAACCTGAGGTAGTCGAAGTATCCTACTTGTATTCCTCTGTTTTTCTCAAGATGGATACATGTTCCAGACTCAATCTGTTGCGCCGGAGAAACCAACAAGACTTGGTGTGGCCAAGTCGTCACCCGACGCGTTTTAATCGGCGACTGGAGCGGAACTGGCTCGCCCCATAACCACTTAAGCTGCATATCGACCCGGCTGGGTGGATAGATGGCTGGCGACGGACGCCTTCTTCAGGTGGACGGCGCGGCCAGGACCGAAACCAGAGCTGGGTCTTACCGCAGGGATCACGCAATCCCGTCGGAACCCTGCTCCAGACAAACTGGAGTCTTCCCCATGAAACTGAAAATCGCTCTCGCTGCCGCGTCCATGCTTGTCGCGCCGGCCTTCATGACCGCCAACGCCCAGCAATCGGGCGTCTACGTTTCCGGCGGTTACACCTATTTCGACGGAGATGGCGGCGCTCAACTTGGCGGTATCACTGGCCGCGTCGGCGTTAACTTCACTCCGAACTTCGCGATCGAAGGCGAAGGCACGTTCGGCGTGACCGACGATTCGGGCACAGAGCTCGACAGCCAGTTCGGCGCCTATGTCGTGGGCAAGCTGCCGATCAACCCGCAGTTCGACGTTTTCGGCCGCGTGGGCGTCGCCCGTATCGAAACCTCGCCGGGTGGCGATGAAGACGGTCTGGCCTACGGCGCAGGCGCGCAGTGGAACCTGACGTCGCAAGACGGCATCCGCGGCGACTGGACCCGTAACGACTTCGACGCCGGCGAGGTGGATGCGTTCTCGCTGTCCTACGTCCGCAACTTCTAGTCTGACCGCCCTCGAGGGGGCGCAGGTCTGAAACGAGACGCCCCGTGGTTGCCCCACGGGGTGTTTTCGTTTGAGCTGTCGTGCAAGCATTCGCCGGGGAGGCATGCATGGCTGAGATTCGCATCACCTTGCGCGATCCCGGAGACGCAGACCGGCTTCATCGCTGCTATGCCATCTATGGCGAGGCGATCCTGTCGCGATGATGCTTGCGGACTGGCTGAGGCGCATTCACTCCGAAGTCTGCGGCAAGGGCCTCGAGGATCCGCGCCTCGCGAAGATGATCGACCCGCTGCCGGACCAGATCCAGCTGGAGGCGATTTAGCCGCGTTCCAGCCACGCCTTGATGACGTGGTGCGCGATCGCGAATGCAGGTGGTGCGAAGGCGTCCGGATTTGTCCCAGCCATCATCGAGCGCGCCTCGTCCCGCGTGAACCACTTCGCGGCTTCGATCTCGGTGGCGTCGATATTGATCGTGTCCCCATCCGCCTCAAGGATCAAACCGATCATCAGCGAGGATGGGAACGGCCAGGGCTGGCAGAACAGGTAGTCGGCGCGCGTGGTGCAGCGCACCCCGGCCTCCTCAAAAATCTCGCGTGCAGCCGCCTGTTCGATCGTCTCGCCGGGTTCGACGAAGCCAGCGAGACATGACCAGAAGCCCGGCCGCCACGCCGCCTGCCGTCCCAGCAGGCATTTGTCGCCGTGTGTCGCCAGCATGATCGCGACAGGATCGACACGCGGAAAATGCTCCGCCCCGCAATCCTGGCACTTCCGCTTCCAGCCCGCGTCTTCTACCGTCGATCGCGTCCCGCAATTGGCGCAGAAGCCGTGCCGCCGATGCCATTCGAACAGCGCCCGCGCCGTTGCTGCAGCCCCGCCTTCAAACGGCGAGAAAGCCTGCGCCGCCGCGCGAAAATCCTCGAACACGCCCAGCCCCGCGATTGGCGAGCTATCGAGGCTGAATGAGGCGGGCAACTCCAGCGCGAACACCGGCGAGCCCTTTACAGTCTCGCCGAGAAACAAACGCTGCGCCCCGGGGCTCAACATCGCCGCCTGCGCGCCAAGCCACAGGATTGGCCGCCCTGGCGCCAGCCGGGCGCCGATCTGCATGGGCCCTGATGGCGGCGCCGAACCTTCGACCAAAGGCATGCCTTCGCGCATCAGCAGGATCTGCGCGCTGTCGGACGCGATCGCGGCATCCAGCCACGCCTTGTCACGCCGGTGATGGGCGGCGCGGTCGAGCCCTGTGGGAACCAGCGGTATGTCGGCGGCGGCGCGTGACAGGGGCTCTTGCAAGGGGGGCACTAAAGCTTCCTGATATTGCCTCGGAAGCGCTCTATTGCACGCCGTTGCGCCACCACGCCATAGGCGCCCAGCGTCAGCCCGGTCAGCAGCTTCCGCGCCGCGCCGCTCAGGCGCTGCACAGGCCTGCCATGCCCATCTGTCGGGCCCACATAGGCGCTCGCTTGCATCGGAGGTGCGTGCACCGGATCGACCGCCTCGCGAATCATCGCGCCGATCGCCGCATCGAGCCGGCGCTCCTCCTCCTTCAATGACCCAGCGGGGGGCGAGGGCCGGGTCGGGAGAACCGCCAGCTTGCCGGCAAGCCGCGCCAGCAGGTCCGCCAGCTCATCGACGCGCGTCATGGGCTCGGGATGCGCCTGGATCCAGTTGCGGTCGGCCAGCAGATGCAGATAGCGCCCCCTGGGCTGACCCTGCTCGGTCAGGAAAGGCACGACAGGCTTGCCGAGCGAATCTGCCAGCGCTGCCTGCCGGCGCATCTGGTCGGTCCGATTGCATTCCTGAGAGAAGAGCAGGGCCACGACTTCGGCTTCCCGAATGGCTGCATCGACCTCGGCCAAGCTGCTGACCTCCGCCGCCAGCTTGGCGTCATACCAGACTGAAACCCCCCGCTCATCGAGCTTGCGGGCAAGATACGCCGCCAGCTCCCGGTCGCCGCGTGCGAAAGAGATGAAGACGTTGTGGCTCATGCAGCCAGTGCTCCGAGCTCAGCCGGGAGGACGGACAGCACGCTCGCCCCCGGTCTCACACGAGATAGTTCCACAACCAGCAAAGGCGTCCCCCAACGACTCATCCACCTCGAACATTGCAGGGTGGCGCCTGACTTCCTATAAGGAAAGTGCAGGCTGGTCGCGGACGGGCGGTTCGCCAACCCGGTCAGGTCCGGAAGGAAGCAGCCGTAACGAGTTTAGCTCGGGTCGTGGCCAGTCTGCACCTCACGCCATCTCATTCCACAACAGATTCCGGAGGTTGGCGCCGGTAGGTTGGCGATTCCGCTGCTTGTGGGCCATATAGTCCCCATGGCGACCAAGAAGCCTCCGAAACCGCCCGAAGATGGGCCTGTGGATGATGTTGCGGAACCCCGCGACACGCTTACCGCGTCCATGTTCGGCGATGATGTTCCGCTCGGTCCCCCCGCCTATCAGGTGCTCGCCCGCAAGTACCGTCCGACCCGGTTCGAGGACCTTGTCGGGCAGGAGGCCATGGTCCGCACGCTCACCAATGCATTCCGCACCGGTCGCATCGCGCACGCCTTCATGCTCACCGGCGTCCGCGGTGTCGGCAAGACGACAACGGCGCGCCTGCTGGCGAGGGCGCTGAACTACGAAACAGCCGATGTCCGCCAGCCGTCGATGCAGCTCGACCCGCCAGGCGTGCACTGCGCAGCCATCATGGAAGGCCGCCACCCCGACGTGCTCGAACTCGACGCGGCCTCCAACACTGGCATCGACAACATGCGCGACCTGTTGAGCGGCTCGCGATACGCGCCGGTCAATGCGCGCTACAAGGTCTACATCATCGACGAAGTGCACATGCTCTCGACTGCCGCATTCAACGCGCTGCTGAAGACGCTGGAAGAGCCGCCGCCGCATGTGAAGTTCATCTTCGCAACGACCGAGATCCGGAAAGTCCCCGTCACCGTGCTGTCGCGTTGCCAGCGGTTCAATCTGCAGCGCTTCTCGCCTGAAGCGCTCGCCGATCACCTCGCCAACATCAGTGCGAAGGAGGGCGCCAATGTGGCGCCGGAGGCGCTCGCGCTTATCGCCCGCGCCGCCGAAGGCTCTGCCCGCGATGGCCTCTCCATCCTCGACCAGACGATCGTGCAGGGCGCCGGTGAGGGCGGGGCCAAGCAGGTCACCGCCGAACAGGTCCGCGACATGCTCGGCCTCGCAGACCGCTCGCGCGTGCTCGACCTGATGGACCGCATCATCGTCGCCGATCACAAGTCCGCACTGAACGAGGCGATCGCGCTTCTGGATCAGGGAGCCGACGCACCCGTTCTGATCAAAGATCTGATGGATGTGGTCGTCGAAGTCTCACGCGCGCAGGCCCTGAAGGATGGGTACGTTTTTTCTGGCCCGTCCGAATGGGGCAAGCGCATTGTCGCGATGGCGGGGCAGGTCTCGCCCGCGCAGTCCGCCCGCATGTGGCGGTTGCTGTTGCAGGGCTTCGAGGATTGCGCCCGCGCGCCCGATCCGCCATCGGCTGCGCAGATGGTGGTGCTGAGGCTTGCCGCTGTCACTGGCCTCCCGTCTCCTGAAGACGCGGCGCGGATGCTAGCGGGCGGGACCGCCGTGCCCGGCCCAAAGTTCCACCCTGAACCGTCACGCGCGCCCGAGCGCGCCGACGCCCCCACCGCCGCTGCGCCCCTGCCGTCGCCGACCAGGCCGGTTGCCGTGCCCCCTCCATCTCACGAGGCCGACCATGGCGTGGTTGTCCGACTTTCGTCTCTCCGCGAAATCGTCGCCGAACTCGACGCGCGCCGCGAGATTGCGCTCAAGTACGAGATCGAGCGCTTTGTACGCCCGGCAGAGATCGACTTCGGTCACTTTCGCTACACAGCCGCGCCGAACGCGCCGAACAACCTTTCGCAGCGCATCAAGGACTGGCTCGAAGACGTCACCGGCGTCGAATGGGGGGTGTTGCAGTCCACCGACGGCTCGGCCGAAAGCGTCAAGGAACGTCGGACACGCCGCGGCACGGAAAAGCTGCAGTCCGCCGCGGCCATCCCGCGTATCGCCGAGGCGCTGCGGCTTTTTCCCGGCGCCCAGGTGCTGCGTGTTGACGACGCAGAGCTGGCCGACGACCTTGATGATCTCGCCCCGCAGTACAACGTCATACATGTCGATTTCGGCCTGCGTGAGCGGGCCGAGGAAATGATCCCCGATCCCGACGAGCGTGAGGACGACGAATGAAAGACCTGTCCGACATCATGCGCCAGGCGCAACAAATGCAGCAGCGCCTGCAGGAAGCGCAGGAGCGCATGGACCAGATCACGGCCGAGGGCTCCTCGGGCGGAGGCATGGTCAAGGTGACGCTGAAGGGGAAGGGCGAGCTGCACGCGCTCGCAATCGATCCATCCATCATGAACCCGGGCGACAGGGAAATGGTGGAAGACCTCGTCAAGGCCGCGCACTCTGACGCACGCCGCAAGCTCGATGATGCAATGGCAGACGCCATGAAGCAGGCCACCGGTGGCCTCGGCGGCATGCTGCCCGGCTTCAAGCTGCCGTTTTGAGCGGCGCTGCGCGACAGCCGATGGGGCCGGCAGGCTGGATCAAGCAAGGGATCGTGTTCCTCGCAGCGATCGTCACCGTGTGGCTATCCGGCGTCGTGCCCGTTCTCATCCTGAAGCCGGCCGCCTATGCGGGCCTGACGCCGATGCAGGTGCTTGGGCAGATGGGCGCTGTCGATGTCTCGGGCCTCGTGCGCGCCTGGCCGATCTTCATCGCGCTCGCAATCTGCCAGGCGCTGACATTTCACTATGTGAGAAAATGGAGCACGCCGATCTACCTCGCCGGCGTGTTCGCGCTCGGCTTGCTGATGGCGTGGCGTTACTGGACCACCTACGCCTAGCCTAGCCTTGGCTGTCAGGCTGTCAGGCTGGCGGCTTCCGGTTCTTGAGCCGCTCAACGGCTGCAGAGCCCTCGACTTTCGGCATGCGTGTCGGGCTTACATGCGGAGCCGGCCTGGACGCCGCTTTCTTCGGCGCAGGCCGGATACGTCTGAAGATTCGCCACGCCAGCACCCCAAACAGCACTGCCGCGCCACCGAAGAAAGCCACCGGCCCCCAGACCGGATGCACGGCGATATCGAAGACGAAGTTCAGCCCGCCCGGCGTAAAAGCCAGCACCAGCACGACAGCCGGAGTGGCGACGGCCAGGACAGCAAGAATGATTTCGTGCGGCTTCAGATCCATGGCTTCGATTTAAACGCTGGGGGCGGAAGAGGGAAGCTCAGCAATGCGTGAACGACCGCACTAGTTCGCAGCGCCTGCGCCCAGGTGTTTTTCCAGGAACTCCGCTTCCTTGCGCGAATAGAACAGCCGGTTCTTCAGCTTGCGCCAGCCATGGCCCTCGTCAGGAATGCGGATGAATTCAGCCTCAACGCCGTTCTTGCGAAGCGTGGTCACCATGATCTCGGTCTCCGCTATGTCGATGCGCGGGTCCATCACGCCGTGCGAGTAGAGCATCGGCACGCGGATCTTGTTCGCGATGGTGATCGGCGAGATCTCCGTATAGAATCTTTTCCATTCCGGATCTGCGATGTCCCCATACTCGATCAGGTCTGATGCCTTCAGCCCTGGCGAGGCGACCTCCAGTCCGGTCACCCAGTTTCCGACGCCGAACAGCGACACGCCCGCCTTGAATGCATCAGGATAGGCGCTCGTCACCGCGTTCACCATGTAGCCGCCATACGATCCGCCAGCTACCGCCGCGCGATCGGCATCGACCCTGCCGTCCTGCTTCAGATAGGCGAGCATGTCGACAAGATCGCGCACGCTGTCGAGCCGCTTCTTCTGGTCGTCGAGCGTGACATAGGTGCGGCCAAAGCCCGTCGATCCGCGCACGTTCGGCGCAAACACCGCGATGCCGCGGTCGACATAGTATTGCGCGTTGGCATCGAAATTCCCCACCGACTGGCCGGTTGGACCACCATGCACGTCGAACAGCACCGGCGGTTTGCCGCCGCCCTTCACCGAGCCTGGATCCGGCAGGTAGAGCAGACCCTGCAGCTCCACCCCGTCCTGCGCCTTCATCCGCAACGACACAGGTTTCACGAGACGCCGCGCGTCGAGTCCGGCAAGGTTACCCGCGAAGGCCGTGGTCGCCTTGCCTGTGGCAAGGTCCAGCAAAACGATGTCGCCCGGCGTGTTGTGCGCACTCACATTGATCGCCATCTTCGAGTTGCCAAGGTCGCAAGAGAGGCCGAACACGCCGTCCGGCAGCGGGGGCAGGGCAAGCGCCTTCTTTGTTGCGCGCTCCTCCACATGCAGCCTGAAAAACCCGTCCTCATTGGTGGACCATGCCAGCCATTTTCCGCCTGCTCCGCAAAGGCTGATATTCTGGATGTCGAACGGCGCTTCCTTGACGACGCTGACCGCACCCGAGGCAATGTCGAAGTATGAGAGCGCCGCGAACTCGCGCCCTTCATTGCTGGCGAAGTAGAACCCCTTGCTGTCCGGCGTCCACGCAAAGCCGCCATTGCTGTGGTTGGCGCGCACGTCCGGCGCTGCGATCATCTTCAATGTCTTGCCGGTGACATCCAGCAGCATCAGCTTGTCCGAGTCCTCGCCGACGCCTTCGGTCACCACCGCGGATTTTCCATCGGGCGAGATCGATTGCACGTATGTGCCGAGCTTGCCCTGGGACAGCAGGCTAGGCGGCCCCCCGGGCGAGGCCATGTAGATGTCGAAGTCCGTGCCGTTCCGCTCGGGCGATGCATAAAGCAATGACTGCCCGTCTGGCAGGAAGCCGCCGAAGGCGCGGAAGCCGCCATCCTTCGCCGCAATAAGCTCCTGCTCGACTGCGCCATCCACAGTGATGAGATTGTAGCTCTCCTGCTCGTTGCCGTTATTGTCCGCGCCATAGAGGATTGCCGTTGAATCCGGCGACCATTCGAAGAATGTGATGCCGTTGCCAAAGGTCAACTGCCGCGGCTGCCCGCCCTCGGCTGGAACAACCCACAGTTGCGGCAGGCCAGTGATACGCCAGTTGAATGCGATGTTCTTTCCGTTCGGAGAGATTTCTGCACCGCCGGCGCCTATGGCCAGGATATAGCGCGCTATGTCCGCAGGATCGTCACCCGCGCGCCCGACAGTCAGTGGCGTATCCGCTGGCTCGATCGCCTGGATAGACATGTCCGCGCCCCTGGCCCCGCCATAGGTGGCCGCCTTCGCGTCAGTGCTGACAGCCGGCGCCTGGGCGCTGCAAGCAGCGAATGCCGATACAGATGCAAGCAGAAGCGCAAGACGGATCATGATGGAGCTCCCAGAACACGCCCCAAGCTATCCGTTCCGCCTGCGATTGCCATAGCGGTGGGAGCCAACCCACGCATGCACCCAAGTCATGCGCATCGACTGCGCATTGCGAGTTACCACTTTTCGGCTCGGCCAGGCGGTTACAGGCAAGGTGAAGATTTCCTGCCGTGCTCCGCGCTGGTGCAGGACGGCCCCCCCTGAACGCAAAACGGCCGCTGTTTCCAGCGGCCGTTCTGGTGTTGCCTTTACTCCAGTCTAGCGTGTGCCGTTCGCAGTGTTGGCCGGCGTCGGCAGCGGCTGCGAGACGGTGGGATTTCCGCCCAGCGCCGCGTGCAGGATGACCCATTGTTCCAGCCGGGCGCGGTTGTTGGCGATAAGGTTGGCTTCCGCCACCTCGGCGTTGTCGCGCACTGTGAACAGGTTGAGCAGGCTTTCCGAGCCTTCCTGGTATTTCAGCTCGCCGAGGCGGAGCACTTCCTGCGCTGCGCCCGAAGCCTTCTGCAGCGCGACGTTGCGCGATCCCAGCGTGTTGAACTGGTCGATCGAGGCGACGATGTCGCCATAGGCGTTTATGATCGTCTGGCCGTACCGCTCAAGCGCCTGCCGCTCCTGCGAGGAAGCGATCTTGATGCGGGCGTCTATGGCGCCGCCGTCGAAGATATTCTGCGCCAGCGAGATGCCGATCGAGAGCGCGAGATCATCGAAGCTGAACAGGTCCGACGCCGTGTTGAGCGCCGTATTCTGCAATCCGGCCGCGAGGTTGGCGTCGAGCTGAGGCCAAGGCCCGAGTTCGGCGATGCGGGTGTTGGCGAACGCCTGGATCATCGCAAGTTCTGCGGCGACAACATCCGGGCGCGAGCGCACGGTTAGTTCGGGCAGGCCAAGCGGCGGCGTCGCCGGTGGCTGTGGCAGCGCGCCGCCAAGCGTCAGCTTGTTCTGCGGGAACCGCCCAAGTGCGATTTCGAGCGCGCGGACCGCTGACCGGAGCGAAGCTTCGGATGCGAGAATGGAGTCCTCGGCCTGGGCAAGGCGTGATTCACCCAGCACCAGTTCGTCGCGTGCGATCGAGCCGGCGTCGAAGCGGGTCTGCGTAATGCGGAAGGTCTGGCGCTGGCGGTCGAGCGAGCGACGGTCGAGTTCGAGCTGCTGCTGCTGTTCGATGACAGTGAAGTAGGCACGCGCGACCTGAGCGGCAATCTGGCGGCGGGTCTGTTCGTAGGTGGCCTCCGTGGAGCGGAGGCCTGCGGACGAGGCCTGGATGGACGCCGAGAGGTCGCCCATGATGTCGACGTCATAGCGACCGGTAAGCGCGAACGAGTAGCCGACATCGCTGGCGCTCGCGTTCAGGGCGCCGCCATCCGTGGCGCTCGCGCCGATGCTGGCGCCGAGCTGAGGGAACAGGCGCGAGCGCGTCTGCTGCAAGGAGGCTTCCGACTGGCGGACGGATTCGATCGCCGCGCGCAGCGTGCGGTTGTTCTCGAGCGCCTCCTGTACGAAGGCAATCAGCTGAGCGTCCTGGAAGACGCTGTAGTCGGCCACGGCTGCGGCTGGATCGCCCGTCATCGGCGCAACGGTCCAGTCGGCCGGCATGCCCGCGCGCTTGACGGCCATCGCCTCGAAGGCTGGCTCTGCGATGGGGAGGTGGCCGCAGCCGGAGAGGAGGGCCGCGAGGGCGCCCACCGACACGCCGCGGGTCATCTTGTTGTCAATCATGTCTCAGCGCCTGGATTGGGTCGAGTTGAGCTGCACGGCGGGCAGGGAAAAAACCGAAGATCACACCAACTGAGGCCGCCGCACCCAGTGCAGTCGCGATTATGACGGGGGAGACCATCATCGGCGCGTTGGCAATCTGCGCATACGCGAAGACGCCGCCCCATCCTAGCGCCATCCCGATCAACCCTCCAAGGGTGCAGAGCGCGATGGCTTCGAAGAGGAACTGGAGAAGAATGTCGCCGCCCCGCGCGCCGATGGCCATGCGCAGGCCGATCTCGCGGGTTCGCTCCGTAACAGAGACAAGCATGATATTCATGACACCAACGCCGCCGACGATCAGGGACACCGCGGCTGTAAATGCGAGCAGCATGCTCATCGTCTCGGCCGCGGCAGCCCTCTGCTTTATCATGTCGGCAAAGTTAACAACCGCGAAATTATCGGAGTCTCCCGGCGTGATCTTGCGTCTTTCGCGCATCAGGGCGGTCACTTCTTCCTGCGCCTGCATGACGTCATAACCGTCCTGAACCAGTAGCTGGATGCGCGAAACATGGCGGGAAACCCAACGATTACCGCCGGTAATCCGATTACGGACCATGCTGAGGGGCGCGATCATGGTGTCGTCCCGGTCCATGCCCATGCCCCCACCGCCGGACTGGCCTTTGGACTCGAGGATACCGATGATCTCGATCGGGACGCTATTCACGCGTATGCGCTCGCCGATCGCGCGACCGCCCGGAAACAGGTTGGCAGCCGCTGTCTTGCCCAGAACGGCGACTGCCGCGCCGCCCTGGACTTCCTGCACTGTGAACTCACGGCCTTCACTGACGCGCCAGTTGTTGACCTCGAAGAAGCCGGCGTCGCCGCCCTGGATATTCGTCACCCAGTTCGCCTCTTCGGAGACCGCGTTCGCCTGTTGGGAGAGTACGCCGGTGGCGGCGACGACGAATGGAAGTTCGCCGATTCCGACGACGTCGGATTCCGCGAATGGCCTGCCGGAGCCGCCGCCCTGGTTACGGCCGCCACGATTCATGTTGCCGGGCTGGAGGTTGAGAACGTTGGCGCCGACACTGGAAATCTGCGCCTCGATCTGGGCCTTTGCTCCCTCGCCAATGGACATCATGACCATGACGGATGCCACGCCGATGATGATGCCGAGCATTGTCAGAAGGCTGCGCATGGGGTTGGAAAACAGCGCTTCCGTTGCCGAGGATGTAGCGACGCCAACCTTCATGTCCGGCCTCCCGCCGCTTGCTTTGGCTCAGTCGCTCGTTCCAGGTCGGGGTTCGCGCTGTCGGATTCAATCCTGCCGTCCCTGAAATGAATCTGGCGGCTTGCGTATCCGGCCACTTCGTTCTCGTGGGTGATGACGACGACCGTGATGCCCTGACGATTGAGGTCCTGCATCAGGTGCATGATCTCGTCGGTGGTCTTGGTGTCGAGGGCGCCGGTCGGCTCATCAGCCAGGAGGATGCTGGGGCGGTTGGAAAGAGCCCGGGCGATGGCGACGCGTTGCTGCTGGCCGCCCGACAGCTGCATCGGCCGGTGGTCCATGCGTGTGCCGAGGCCGACGAGTTCGAGGCATTCCTTCGCGCGCGCGTCGATATCGCCGACATCCTTGCGTGCGTAACGCAATGGGAGGCGGACATTCTGGAACGCATCCTGCCTGGCCAGCAGGTTGAACTGCTGAAAAACGAAGCCGAGTGTTTCGTTGCGCAGGTCGGCGAGTTCGTCGCGCGACATCTCCGACAGCGCTCGGCCGTTGATCCACATCTCACCGGATGTCGGCCGATCCAGTGCGCCGATGAGGTTCATCAGCGACGACTTGCCTGAGCCTGACGGACCCATGATGGCGACGAACTCTCCCGCGTGGATGTCCAGATCGACGCCGTCGAGCGCGCGCACTTCCTGATCGCCCATCCGGTAGATCTTCGAGAGATTCCGGCAGGAGATGATTGGTCTGACGTCCGTCATCGTGCTCAGGACCGCGCTTCGGTCTGGCTGGCGGCCTTGTCGGCCGCATTGGCGCGAACCACGAAGACGTCGCCTTCGGCAGCCCCGCGGATGATCTGCGCATGCTCGCCATCCGAAAGTCCGATGACCAGGTTCGCGCGTTCGAGTTCGCCTTCCGCGTTGAGCTTGTAGACGGTGACACGCTTCTGCGACTGCATCTCCGAGCGCAGCTTGGCGACTGCGTCATACTCCTCGGCACTCAGGTTCCGGCGGAAGACAGATTCCTGCGTCTGCTGCATCTTGGCGAACCGTTCGGAGCTGGCCTGCTGTTGCTGGATGCTGGGGGGCGGGCCGAAGCTGCCGCCGCCGACAATGGTGGCGCCGCCCGCCGGACGGCCGCCGGCGGCGCCGCCGATGGAGGCCATGGCCTTCTGCATTTCGGCGCGCATCTCGTCCATGATCTTCTGCGCGCGCGCATCGTCGATGCCAGCTGTTTGCAGAATTTCCTGGAATTGCTGGCCGCCGCCCGGTCCACCGCGCCCGCCTCCGCCAGCACCGGCTCCTGGAGGACCGCCCGGGCCGGGCGCGCGTTGCCCACCCTGGCCGCTGGCCTCGTCGGCTGCGCGGAATGCGTCGGTGATTTCCTTCGGTAGCTGCGGCTTGGTGGCGTCCTGGTCTATGCGCAGCACATCGGAGACACGATCGGCGGTGATCTCCACGTTGGCCGTCATTCCCGGAAGCAGGCGCCCATTCGGGTTTCGTGCGTTGACGACCACGGTGTAGGTCACGACGTTGGCGGACTCCGCGCCGAGCTGGCGCACCTGCACGACCGAACCCTGGAAGCGTTCGCCGGGAAACGCGTCCACCGTGAAGACCACCGGGTCGCCATTGTCGATGCCGCCAATGTCTGACTCGACGACGTTGGCCTCTATCTCGATCTGCGACAGGTCAGCGGCGACGGTAAAGAACTTGGCGACCGACTGCGAGGACTGGACGGTCTGGCCCACCTCCACTGCGCGGTGAAGGACGACGCCGTCGATGGGCGAGCGGATCTTGGTACGCTCCAGCTTGGTGAGCGAGTCCTGCACGGTGGCCCGCGCGGTCTCGAGTCCTGCGAGGGACGACTTGAGTGAGACCTCTTCCGTCTGCACAGCGAGCCGTGCGTTCTGGTACGCCTGCTCAGCCTGCTCCATTGCTTGCGTCGAGGTGGCGCCTTCGGCGTAAAGAACCTTGGTGCGCTCGAACGTCTTGGTCTGGATATCGAGGTCGAGCTTGGCGCGCGCGATGGAGGCGCGTGAGTTGTCGACAGACGCCTGCGACTGCTGCATGCGGGCGCGGTTCTGGTCGAGCGTGTTCTGGAAGGTTTCGGGATCGACCTGGGCGAGGATCTGGTTCTTTTTCACCGCGTCGTTGAAGTCGACATAGATCGCCGTGATCCTGCCGGAGACTTCGGAGCCGACCTCGACCTTCTCGCGCGGCTGCACTGCGCCCGAAGCGGTGATGACGCGGGAGACGTCGCCCTTGTCGACCTTCACCGTCTCGTAGGCGTATGCGCCTGGCGCGGCCGAGGCGCCGCCGCCCAGAAGCAGGGCGCCGCCTCCGATTGCTGCGATGACCCCGCCTGCAATACCGATCATGAGCTTCTTGTTCATCTCTGGCTTTCCGGACGTTCGCAGCAGGACATGAGGGGCGTTATGGGCCCTTTGTGGGCCTTCATACGCACATTTAAGTGAAATCAAGCTGCTAATCCGTCGAGGTCTCACGGAAATTTCAGCCTGGTAACAGAGTGTCGCAACGCCATGTTGCCAGGCCTCCTGGTCACAAAGGTTGTTGGCCCGACTGTGTTTGACGCGCCCCTTCCGCAGGGGATAATGGGCTTGAGGCGCGAGTGTTGGCGGCGGACGGGCGTAAGCATGACTGGACTGGACATACGCCGGGACGCGCCATGCTTGTACTGAAGGACGTATCGCGCGCCGTGGGCGGCGGCTTGTCGTTCCACGCCGTCTCGCTCGCCATCGCCGCGGGCAGGCCGACCGCGATCGTGGGGCTTTCGACCGCCGAGCGCACAGCCTTCGGACGCCTCGTTTCGGGCGTGGACCGGCCACACGCAGGTGATATCCGGCTTGGCGGCGAGGATATCGCTAAGGCGCGAACCTCCAGGGGCCGCGTGCTGCGCGTGGGTCCGCCGGGGTTGGCGGCGTCCGGACGACAGGTCGCCAAGGTCGGACGCGAGGTTGTCGCCCTGGCGGGACTGACCGGGCAGGTCGATGCCAAGCTCGCAAGCCTGTCGGGCGCGCAGCGGATGAAGCTGGCGCTGGCGCAGGCGGCGCTTGCGCGCCCGCCGCTGCTCATCGTGGATGGACCAACTGCGCAGCTATCGCCGGAGGCTGGCGATGATCTGCGTCTCGCCCTGCCTGGATTGCTCGCGCCGGCAACCGGCGTCGTCCTCCTGTTGGCTGCGAGCGCAGCGGAAGCTCTGGCGCTCAGTGGCGACACAGCTGTTTTTGCCGGAGGCCGACTGATCCAGGCAGGCGGGGCGGGCGAGGTCGCGGCGCATCCCGTGAACCTCTCCAGCGCGATCGCCACCTCCTGGCCGCAACTCAACACCCTGCCGTTGATGGCGCGCGATGGACGCTGGCGGCTCAGGGACGGCTCGCGGCTGCAATTGCCGGAGAGCCTTGCCCTGCCGGCAGAAGGTGGCTGCACGCTGGCCTTTCATCCCGAGGACGTGACGCTGGAGCGTGCGAGCCCCGGCTGCCTGCGGTTCGTGGTGCGAGTGGCGGGTCCTGTGCGGGACGGCTACCTGCCTGCGACGTTTGCTGGAGCATCCTGGATGTGTCCGCTGGCAGTTGAGGCCCCGCACGCGGGCGCGCTCCTCAATGCGTTCGTCGACCGGTCGCGGTTGATGCTGTTCGATGCGGAGGGCAAGGCGCTGACCTGACGGCCCTTCCGGCAGGCGACACCAAGTCTTTTGCGCTTGCTGCCGCTTCAAAGCCGGACAGACTTGTCCCATGGGCTGTGAAGGACACACGACGGAGGGAGCCCATACTGATGAGCCTTCTGCCTTTCGCGCTTGTCGCGTATGTGGGCGTCGCATTGGTCATGGCGCGCGCTCCGCGACCGGTGGCGGCAGAGTGATTGCAGACAGGTCAGTCTTCCTCCGTATACGGATCAGGCCCACCGTCCGCAATCCATTCTTCGATCCGCGCGGTCAGCACCGGCAACGGCACTGAGCCGAGTTGCAGAACAGTGTCGTGGAAATGGCGGATGTCGAACTTCGGCCCAAGCGTGGCTTCGGCCCTTCCGCGCGCTTCGACGATGGCCATTTCGCCAAGATAGTAGCTCAGCGCCTGACCTGGCCATGAGATGTAGCGGTCGACTTCGGTGGTCACCTCATGTGACGCCAGCGCCGTGTTGTCGAGCATGAACTGGATCGCCTCGTCACGCGTCCAGCCTTTCGCGTGCACGCCAGTGTCGACGACAAGGCGGGCGGCGCGCCACATCTGGTAGCTCAACATGCCGAAAACTTCGTAGGGCGTCTCGTAGATGCCCATCTCCTCGCCGAGCAGTTCGGTGTAGAGCGCCCAGCCTTCGCCATAGGCCGAGATGTAGCTGCGACGGCGAAACTCGGGCTGGCCGGTCTGCTCCTCGGCAAGCGGGATCTGGAAGGAGTGGCCGGGTGCGCTTTCGTGGAGCGTGAGGGCTGGCAGCGAATAGAGCGCGCGTGAGGGCAGGTTGTAGGTGTTGAGCAGATAGCCGCCGGAGCCGCCGCGGCCCGCGGTGTAGAAGGGCGCGATGTCGTCCGGCACGGGGCGGATTGCGAAGCGGGCGCGGGGCAGGCGGCCGAACCAGAGATGGGCCATGCCGTCGAACGTTTTGGCAATCCACGCGGCGCGACTGAGCAGCTCCTGCGGTGTCTTTGCGTAGAATTGTGGGTCGGTGCGGAGGAAAGCCAGAAACTCCGGTAGCGTTCCGGTGAAGCCGGTGAGGGTTTTTTGATCCTCCATGCGGGCGCGGATGCCGGCGACTTCCCTGAGGCCGATCTGATGGATCTCGCTTGCGGTGAGATCGAGGGTGGTGAACTCGCGAATCTGCGCGCGGTAGTAGGACTCGCCGTCGGGCAGGCTGGTCGCGGCGAGGTTTGTGGTGGTCCGGGGGAAGTACTGTGTCGTGTAATAAGCATGGACCTTTGCGTAGGAGGGGAAGACCTTTTCCGCGATGATCTTGCTTGCTTCTGCCTGCAACGCCGCCCGGGTCTCGGCGGGGATCGATTGGGGCAGATTCCTGAACGGCTCGTAGAATGCGGACTGCTCAGGCGTCTTCTCGCCATAGGCGGCGGTGATCGAGCGGTCGCGCCCTTCGAGCGTCACACGGGGAGGGGTGAAGCCGCGGGCGAGGCCGAGCTTCATGTTGGCGATCTCGTCGTCGAAATAGCGAGGCGTGTCAGCAAGGCGCGCGATGTAGGCGAGGGCCTGCGCTTCGTTGAGAAAGGCGCTCGGGGCGGAGCTGGCGACGCTGGTCCAGAATGTGGTGTCCGCGTTGAGGGGCTTTTCGTACTCGCGGAACTCGATGCGCAGGATGTTGATGGTGATCTGCTCGCGATAGATTCCATAATTGATGCGCTGCTCGGGAGAGAGCGTGGTGGGGTCGATGGCGTCAAGGCGTTGCATCACATCCTGCCAGTAGGCGAGGCGGGCGGCCTGTGTGGCGGGATCAACGCGCGGCCATGCGGTGAGCCCCGGTGCGCCCCCTGTATCGTCTTCTTCGCCGTCGGTCGGGTCGATTGTTCTGCGCCAGTCCCATTCGGCCTCGTAGATTGCGCGGAATCGCTGGTCAGCAGCGGTTGCAGGCAGGTCGGCAGGAAGCGATGCGCAGGCGGTGAGGCCGGCTAAGGCAAAGGCCAGGAATGCGCGCTTCATGTGTGTCCCCCTGGATCAGACGGAGCGTTCGCTGGCGTAACGCAAGTCGTCAATCCCACAGACTGCCGGCCGAGGCGTATACGGCCTCGGCGCCTTCGCTGAGCGCGCGGGCTGTTCCTGCTGCGCGCACGAGGGTGTCGCCGGCAAAGTAGGAGGCGAGGACGAGCGAGACGGTGTCGTCTCCGCTGTCGCGCGCGGCGTGTGCGGAGCGGCAGAGGAAGTAGCCGCCGACGACGTCGCCTGCGAGTTTGAGATAGGTGGTGGCGGCGGCGAGGCCCTTGTCGCGGTTCGTGCTCATCTCGGTCAGCATGTAGTCGGTGGCGCTTTCGAGCGCGTCGGCGCCCTGGTCGAGGACCACGCCGAGGTAGCCGAAGCTTGCGTCGTTGATGCGGGCAAGTTCTTCCGCGTGGTCGCGGATTTCTGCAAGCATCGCGCGCATGGCGGCGCCGCCATCCATGGAGAGCTTGCGGCCGGCGAGGTCGATCGCCTGGATGCCGTTGGTGCCTTCGTAGATCGGCGTGATGCGGGCATCGAGATAGAATTGCGCGGCAGCCGTCGTGTCCATGAAGCCCATGCCGCCGTGTATCTGCACGCCGAGATTGGTGACGTCGATGGCGCGGTCGGTGGACCATGCCTTGGCGAGCGGGGTGAGCAGGTCTTCACGCGCCTTGGCCTGTTTGCGCGCGGCTTCGTCAGGATGGTGTTCGGCGATGTCGGCTGCGGCGCCGCAGGCGTAGCAGATTGCGCGGGCGGCCTGCACATTGGCGGCCATCGTCATGAGCATGCGCTGTACGTCGGGATGGCGGATGATGGGGACGGCGCCACTCTCGCCGTGGATGGCGCCCTGTTTGCGATCCTTCGCGTAGGCGACGCCGGCCTGCAACGCTGCTTCGCCGACTGCGACGCCCTCGAGGCCGACATTGAGGCGCGCGGAGTTCATCATCGTGAACATGGCGGCGAGGCCCTTGTTCTCTTCGCCGACCAGCCAGCCCCTGGCGCCGCTGTACTCCATCACACAGGTGGGCGAGGCATGGATGCCCATCTTGTGCTCGAGACCGATGCACTTGAACGCGTTGCGCTCGCCCAGCGAGCCATCCGGATTCACGAGGAATTTCGGCGCGACGAAGAGCGAGATTCCCCTTGAGCCGGCCGGAGCATCGGGCAGGCGCGCGAGCACCAGCTGGATGATGTTCTCCGTCATGTCGTGGTCGCCCCACGTGATGTAGATCTTCTGGCCCGAGATACTGTACGACCCATCACCGTTCGGCGTGGCCTTCGTTATCAGCGCGCCGACATCTGAGCCTGCCTGCGGCTCTGTCAGGTTCATCGCGCCGGTCCACTCGCCGGAGATCAGCTTTGGCAGATACATCTGCTGCAGTTCGGGTGAGCCGTGTGCGAGCAGCGCCTCGATGGCGCCGAAGGACAGAAGCGGGCACAAACCGAAAGACATGTTGGCGCCGTGGATCATCTCGAAAACGGCGAGCGCGAGTGGCTTGGGCAGGCCCTGTCCGCCGAACGCCTCCGGGAAGGCGAGGCCCATCCATCCGCCGGCGACGAACTGACGATAGGCGTCAGCGAGTCCGGGGGCAGCTATGACGCCGTTGTCGCCAAGCTTCGCGCCGGACTTGTGACCGATGGGATTGAGCGGGGCGAGCACGTCGCGTGCGAGCTTGTTCGCCTCGTCCAGGATGGGCGCTACGAGATCGGGATCGAAATTGGGGAAGGCGCCGGTGGCGGCCAGTTCATCCAGCCGCGCGATGCGGGCGAGGGTGTGGGTGATCTGCAAGATGGGAGCGTTGTAGGGCATGTTTACTCTGGACCGACGGACACCTGCCCGACACTAGACCGGTTTGCGACCGGGGACCAATGCCAGTCAACCGAATAGAGGGCCAGATCGACCAAGCTGGTCAGGAGGTTTTGCCCCTCCAGAGTACAAAGCCACAGCGACCATCCGCGGAAGATCCGATGGCCCCGTGTCGATGTTGCAGCACGGCAGCGGCGCGAAGCCCCACGCCCTGGATCCGGCCTCTCCCTGGAACCAGTCTTCAAACTGGCTGTTGGCGTGGAATACGCCGTCAGGCTCCAGTCTGCTGGTGGGCTCGCGACATTCAACAGGCAACGAGGCGATAGCGTTCCTGCCCATGGGTCAGCAACTCTGAACGAACAGACCCCAAGGCCTCCGCAGCGAGCGCAGCATCGCGTGACAAAAGCTTGGCCTGCCGAGGTTCCAGCCCAGCTTGTCGAGCTATCGCGTATGGTCGGTGTGATTCGCGCCAGGTAGCGTCACCTTACCATCCGAACGCACCATGGCCGCGCGCTTTGGCGATAAGCCGCTCGAGTTTCATGATCTCCTCCCTTTGGCTACCGCGACCCTTTTGTCAGCTTGCCGGTCAGCTTGCCGGTCAGGGGGCCTGGCGGCCCGGCGATCAGCGCATAAGGTTGAAGTCCTTGCCGTCCACACTGATAGCCAAGGCTTTCCATTCGTTGGCGCGCTGGCTGTGCGGTTGAACGTCGACGGTGACGCTCTTGCCGACTGTCAGCGCTTCCTTCTGCAGGCCGCGGTCGACCATGCGTTGCAGGGGGGAAAGCCAGACTTCCTGTTTCTTGCCGGCGACGGTGACGAACAGGACGGCATGGGGCTGTTCCCATTTCAGCTCGGAGATCGTGCCGGTGACCTTTTGTTGTTTCGTCGAGTCATAGGCGTCCCACCCGTGGTGGGCGAAGGCGGTTCCGGTGATGGCGGCGCCCGAAAGGGCCGCGGCGAGAGTGATCGCAACGATACGCATGACATCATCCTCCTTGCTGCGCTGACGGCGTCATGACTGGCGCCGCTAACATGTTGTAACAGAGAGATAGTGCGGTCGAGGCGTAACGACTATTTCGGTCCGATCATCTTCTCCGGACGCACCAGCCTGGTGAATTCGGCATCGGTCAGGTATCCGCCGCCGACGGCTTCTTCGCGGAGCGTGGTGCCGTTCTTGTGCGCAGTCTTGGCGATCTTGGCGCAGGCGTCATAGCCGAGGCGCTCGTTGAGCGCGGTGACCAGCATCAGCGAGTTCTCGACGCCCTTTGCAATGTTGTCGATACGCGGCTCGATGCCGACGACGCAGTTGTCTGTGAAGGAGACGGCGGCGTCGGCCAGAAGCCGGACCGACTGCAGGAAGTTGTAGGCCATCATCGGGTTGAAGACGTTGAGTTCGAAATGGCCCTGGCTGCCTGCAAAGCCGATGGCGGCGTTGTTGCCCATGATGTGCGCGCACACTTGCGTCATCGCTTCGCACTGGGTGGGGTTTACCTTGCCCGGCATGATCGACGAGCCGGGCTCGTTTTCCGGCAGGGCGAGCTCGCCGAGGCCTGCGCGGGGGCCGGACCCGAGGAATCGGATGTCGTTGGCAATCTTGAAGCAGGACGCGGCGACGGTGGCGATCGCGCCGTGAGACATCACCATCGCATCATGGGCAGCGAGAGCTTCGAACTTGTTCGGCGCGGTCTTGAAGGCGAGGCCGGTGATCTCGGCGATCTTGGCGGCGACGAGCTTGTCGAAACCCTTCGGCGCGTTGAGGCCGGTGCCGACGGCGGTGCCGCCCTGAGCCAGCTCCATCAGCGAGGGAAGCGTCGACTTGATGCGTGCGATGCCGTTCTCGATCTGCTTGGCGTAGCCGCCAAACTCCTGGCCCAACGTCAGCGGAGTTGCATCCTGCGTATGCGTGCGGCCGATCTTGATGATCCTGGCCCAGTCCTTCGACTTGGCCCTGAGCGCTGCGTGCAGGTGGTCGAGTGCGGGGAGCAGGTCGGTGGAGATCTGCTCCGCGCAGGCAATGTGCATGGCGGTCGGGAAGGTGTCGTTCGACGACTGGCTCATGTTGACGTGGTCGTTGGGATGCACGGGTTTCTTCGAGCCCATCACGCCGCCCATCATCTCGATGGCGCGGTTCGAGATCACCTCGTTGGCGTTCATGTTGGACTGCGTGCCCGAGCCGGTCTGCCAGACGACGAGGGGGAAATGGTCGTTGAGCTTGCCGTCGATGACCTCCTGGGCGGCGGCGACGATGTTCTTCGCCAGCCTGGCGTCGAGCTTGCCGAGTTCGAGGTTTGCTTCTGCGGCGGCGCGCTTGACGATGCCGAGGGCGCGGACGACCGGGGCAGGCTGCTTTTCCCAGCCGATCCTGAAGTTGCCGAGCGAGCGTTGCGCCTGTGCGCCCCAGTACCTGTCCGCCGCGACCTCGATCGGGCCAAAGGTATCGGTTTCGGTGCGCGTCTTGCTGGCCATTGCGTGCAGCTCCAGGGTCGTTGTGTGCGCTCGGACTAGACCTGCCCAGCCGCTCGTTCAAGCGCCAAAGCGGCGCAGTTTCAGAGCTTTTCGATGCTGTTGTCTGGCGCCCTGTTCCAGAATCGGGTCGGCAGCCTATACGGGTTCGTCTTGTCCCGTTGAGAGGCCCGCTTGGACGCCGACGATCAACCCGCCATACCCTGGACGCGCCACGGCAAGGTGCGCGCCCGGCTTGAGGCGGACGGCGCGCTCGAGATAAGCGTCGATGGGCTGACCACGCAGGCGAAGTATTACAAGCCGCTGCTGAGGGACTTCTTCCGGCTGCACTTCCGGGTCAGGCCGCGCTGGGGCGACTGGTCGGCGCATATTGCCATGGAGTTCACGGGCGATCCGCCACACATGGACCTCGACAACCTCGCCAAGGCAATGCTCGACAGCGCGACTGGCGCGGCGTTTTACGACGACAGTCAGGTGGCGCGGCTGCTGGTGGAACGACGCGTCGCCGAGCGCGAGGGTGTCTGGATGCGGCTTGCGCCAATGGGCTGATTTGCGTGGTTTACGTGCGCGGCATTTCACCGGGAATTGCCTGCGTCGTCGGATCGACAGACGGGGGCGAGGGAACTAGCGTCTCGCCACGCCGATAGAATGGCGGCGCGTGTGTATGGGAAAGATCCCGGCATCGCGAACTGGAAAATGCTTCGGGAGGGCTCCATGAGACTGCTGACAATCGGCGCATCGCTGGCCGCGAGTGCGATGGCCGCGATTGCGATGCCGGCATCCGCGCAGCAGGCGGCGCTGCCCACATTCAGTGAACTCAAACCGTGGGACCCCTCCTATGCGGCTCCGCGTACCGCCTGGGGCGCGCCGAACCTGCAAGGCGTCTGGTCAACCGCGTCGCTGACGACGCTGACCCGCAATGCCCAGAACGGCACGCAAGGCATGGGGTTGGTGATCCCGCAGGAGAAGATCGACGCGATCACCGAGAATTCGTACTACAATGTGAGGTTGCGCAACGACAATGAGCGCACGCCCGAGACGGCCGGGGCCGGCGATGGCAAGGGCGGCGGCGATGTCAAGGGCTATAACAATTTCTGGATCGATCCGGGGTCAGAATACGCCAAGGTCAATGGCGAGTATCGCTCGTCATGGATCGTCTCGCCGGCCAACGGACAGATTCCGTTCAACCGTGCAGGCAACGCCGCTGCCGGCTCGCGGCTGACGAATGCGCGGGCGTCAACAAACACCGGTCCCGAAATCCGTACGCTTGGTGATCGTTGCCTCGTCTCGTTCGCCAACCAGGGCGGGCCGCCGATCACCAACGCGATGTACAACAATCACGTGCAGATCGTGCAGACGCCGGACCATGTGATGCTTCAGATCGAGATGAATCACGATGCGCGCATCGTCCGGCTGAAGACGGATGGAGAGACAGAGAAGGAACTGCCGGCCAGCATCCAGCCCTGGTTCGGCGACTCGATCGGCTGGTGGGACGGCGACACGCTTGTTGTCGAGACGCGCAATCTGCACCGGCTGCAGGCCCGCGGCCGCATTCCGCTGTCGCAGGAGGGCAAGGTCATCGAGCGCTTCCGTCGCATCTCGGATGTCGAGATCGACTACCAGTTCGAGGTGATCGATCCGGTAAGCTATACCGAGACGTGGAAAGGCCAGATGCCCATGCGCTACAGCCGGGAGCCGATCTACGAATACGCATGCCATGAAGGCAACCACGCCCTGCCGGGCATTCTGGTCGGGATGGCGCTGGAACTGGACACGGCGCTGGAAGCGGACGGGGAGTAGGGGGTCAGCCGCCCGTTCGCACGCCGCGCAGGAAGATCTGCACGGCGCGGCGTGCGCGTGTTTCGATCTGGTGCAGCGGCATGGTCGCGTTGCTATCGATCATCAGCCGGAAGCCTGAGTCCTGCATCACCATGCCGAAAAGCATGGCGGAGGCCTCGTCCGGGTCCTCGATCGCGTACTGGGCGCGCACGGCCGGCGCCGAGAGCCAGTTCGCGAGGATCTCCCTTGGGAAGCCCTTCGGCTTGGCGGCATTCATCAGTTCGGGATAGCGCCTGACCTCGGACACGATCAGCCGCATCAGCGACATTGAGCGGGGGTTGGTGAAGTGGCTGACCATCCGGACAAGCACGCCATAGAGTTCGGCCTCGATGTCGTCGCCGGGTTCTGGCGCCGGAAAACGCCCCATATCCGCGACGTTCTCAATCAGCAGCGCGCCGAGCAGTTCAACCTGGCTCTTGAACTCGCGATAGATGGTTTTCTTGGACATGCCGGCCTGGTGGGCAACGGCGTCCATGGTTGCGTGTTCAGGCATTCCATCCAGGAAGATCTTGCGGGCCGCAGCCAATATCCGCTCCCGTGTGGGGAGGGCCTCGGCCGCTTCCTGTGGAATCTGCATCAACGCCTCAGAGGTCTTTGAAACGTGATCAGCTTAACACGATCACCATGTTTGCAGTGTATATCAGGATGATGTAGGGAAACGCCACAGTTTCCGAATTTGGGCAAGATGGACCTCCCCGATAAGTCCACGGCCGCCAGTGAGTTTTCGCCTGTTTCGACAGGGGAAATCCGCGCGCGCCTGATGTGTCGGAGAATTCACCCACCAGGTTCGATCCGGAGACCGGGCGTGACTCCCAAGAAGGGGGCATGCACCTCAACGACCCGTGTGGGTGTCGCAAAGCCGTTCTTCCGACCGTCCATGGTTCGGGATGCGCTTTTCGGGGCCTGCGGGAAAACGACACGGCCTCCCTACGGACGCGCAAGGACATAAGATGACGAAACAGCGCACAACACTCACCTCGCTTGCGGCGATCGCCGGCGCGGGGACGCTCTTTCTGGGCCTTCATGCCTGCGGACAGAAGCCTGCGCCGGCCGAAGAGGCGGCAGCCACCTCGGCGGCCGCTGCCGACGTCTCCGGCCTGCAGGCCATGCGCGTGACGCGCGTGCAGGTGCGCGATCTCGCCGAGGAGTTCGTCGCCACCGGTCGTCTGGTCGTGCGCGAGGAAGCTGCCGTTGGCTCTGAACTGCCAGGCTACCGCGTGGCCGCAGTCTATGTCGATGAAGGCGATTGGGTGAAGCAGGGCCAGGCGATGGCCAAGCTGGATGACGCGCTGCTGCAGGCCCAGATCGCCCAGGCCGAAGCAACGCTCGCGACCCAGAAAGCCTCGCTCGACTTCAAGAGAAGCCAGCTCGCCCGCGCCGAAGCGCTTCAGCAGGAAGGCGCGTTCTCGAAGGAACTTCTCGAACAGCGTCGCATGGAAACTGCCGGCGCCGAGGCCTCTCTTGCCGCGTCACAGGCGCAGGTAAACGAGATCAAGGTCCGTCAGGCGCGCATGACGCTTCGCGCGCCGGTGGGTGGCATGGTGCTCCAGCGTGCGATCCGCCCCGGCGACATCTCGGGCGGCGCTGCAACCCCTTACTTCCGCATCTCGCGTGACGGCTTGATCGAACTCGACGCTGAACTGCCTGACGCGAAACTCGCGTTGATAAAGGAGGGCGGTCCCGCCATGGTCACGCTGACCACCGGTGAGACGATTCAGGGCAGGATCCGCTTCGTGTCGCCGCGCGTGGACGCCAACACAAGCCTTGGCCGCGCCCGCATCCAGCTGCCGTTCGACAAGTCGCTGCGCCCGGGCAGTTTTGCTGAAGCGCGCTTTGGCTCCCTGTCGTCGGGCCGGGTCACCGTGCCTGCCAGCGCCATCCGTTACGAGTCCGGCGGTCCGTCTCTCATGCTGGTCGGCGACGACAACAAGGTAAGGCAGACACCGGTCAAGCTCGGCGAGCGTTCCGGTGACTTTGTCCAGCTGATCGAAGGTCCACCTGCCGGCGCGCGTGTACTCGCAGTCGGTTCGTCCTTCACGCTCGATGGCGATGTCATCAACCCTGTGGAATCTGACGCAGCGCCTGCGTCGACGCCTGCCGCCGCCAGCCCGAACTAGATCGAGGCCTACGCCATGAATCTCCCGATTTCGAGCTGGGCTATTCGCAACCCGATCCCGGTTGTGGTCGCTTTCACGCTGCTGCTCATCGCCGGCGCCTATTCCTACTCGCGCCTGCCGATCAAGCAGTATCCCAACATCGCCTTCCCGATGGTCGTCGCGACCATCGTGCAGGAAGGCGCTGCGCCCACCGAACTCGAGAACCAGGTCACCCGCATCGTCGAGAACTCGATCGCGAGCCTGCCAAGCATCGAAGTGCTGCAGTCCAGCGTCAAGCTCGGCGTTTCGACGACCATCATCCAGTTCGAGATCGGCACCGACCTCCAGAAGGCGAAGGACGACGTCGAACAGCGCGTCAACCAGGTGCGCAACCAGTTGCCGGCGTCAATCCAGCCGCCGCTGGTCAACTCGCTCGACTTCACCGGTGGTTCACTGATGACCTTCGCGGTCTCGCACCCAACGATGACCGAGACCGACCTGTCCTGGTTCATTGACGACACCATCGCGCGCGACCTCCAGTCCGTGAAGGGCGTGGGGCAGGTCAGCCGCGTTGGCGGCGTCAACCGCGAGATCAACATCACGCTCGACCCGATCCGCATGGACGCGATCGGCGTCACCGCTGCCGACGTCAACAATGCGCTGCAGCGTTCCTACCGGAACTATGGCGGCGGCGTCACGCAGGTGGGCGGTTCCGAAATCACCACGCGCGTCATTGGCGAGACCGCGACCGTCGAGGAACTGGCCAACCTCTCCATCCCGCTGCGTGGCGGCCAGAGCTATGTGCGCCTGTCTGACGTCGCCGATGTCGGCGATGGTTCGGCCGAGATCCGATCATTTGCACGCCTCAACGGCCGGCCGGTCGTGGGCTTCGAGATCGTCAAGGTCGATACCGCGTCCGAAGTGGACGTCGAGAACGGCGCCTATGCCGCGATTGAGCGCCTGCAGAAATCGAACCCGGGCCTCCAGATCACCAAGATCTTCTCGATCACCGACGACACCAAGGCGAACTTCCACGCGACGCAGGACGTGCTGATCGAGGGCATGATCCTCGCCGCCATCGTCGTGTTCCTGTTCCTGCGCGACTGGCGCGCGACCGTGATTTCCGCACTGGCCATGCCGCTGTCGCTGATCCCGACATTCTGGATCATCTCGATGCTGGGCTTCTCCCTCAACGTCGTGACGCTGCTCGCCCTGACCCTCGTCATAGGCATTCTCGTCGACGATGCGATCGTGGAGGTGGAGAACATCCAGAAACGAACGCTGGCGGGCTACACGCCATTCCGCGCCGCCATGGAGGGTGCAGACGCAATCGGCCTCGCCGTTCTGGCGACAACAGCCTCGATCGTCGTGGTCTTCCTGCCGACCTCCTTCATGGGCGGCATGCCAGGACAGTTCTTCATCGAGTTCGGCATTACCGTGGCCGTCGCGGTCGTCTTCTCGCTGGCCGTGGCGCGCTTCGTCTCGCCGCTGATGGCCGCCTACTTCCTCAAGCCCAGCAAGGCGCATCTCGATGCGCGAAAGCTTCCCGGCTACTACGAGAAGACGCTCAAGTGGGCTCTGAAGCACAGGCTGGTCGCCTCGTTCTTCGGTTTCCTGGCGTTCGTTGGCGCGATCGCGTCCGCGATGGTGTTGCCGGCCGGGTTTATCCCGACGGAAGATCCTGGCTACATCATGTTCAACATCTCGGCCCCACCAGGCTCGACGCGTGAACAGATGCAGCGGTCTGCCACCGAGCTCAGCGAACTGCTCGAGAGCCAGCCCGACACCAAGGACGTCTTCATCTCCATCGGTACGGGTGGCGCCGGCGGTCAGGCCGCTGCAGCCAATGGCGGCGGCGGCGGCTCCGGCATGACATCCGGCTCAGCCATTCTGGTGATGGACGACCATCACAAGATGCACACGGAAGCGCTGAAGCAGTACATCCGTCCGCAGCTTGCGCAGATTCCGGATATTCGCGTCACCGCGCTGATGAGCGGCGGCGGCCCGACCGGCTCTGACGTCAACATCCTGCTAACCGGCGAGGATGGCGCAGCGCTCGAGAAGGCGCAGCTGGCGCTTCTCAACGAGATGAAGGATCTCGACGGCGTCATCCGGAATCCGCGCCTCTCGCCCGATCCGCCTGGACCCGAGCTGATCATCCGTCCGCGCACAGCGGAGGCTGCTCGCCTCAACGTTTCGACCGATGCGATCGCTCAGGTTGCGCGTATCGCGACCGCCGGCGACATCGAGGCCAACACGCCAAAATTCTCCGAGGGTGAACGCAGGCTTGCCATCCGCGTGCGCCTGCCCAACGATGTCCGTCAGGACCTCGCCCTCCTCGGACAGTTGCGCGTGCCGACGCTCAGCGGCGGTTCGACCACCCTCAACGCGGTGGCCGACATCTCCTACGAGGCCGGACCGGGCGTCATCCAACGCTTGGACCGCCAGCGCATGGCCGCCGTCCAGGCCGACTTCGCACCTGGCGTCACGTCGGGCGAGGCGACCGAAGCGGTCGATGGCACAAAGACGATGCGAGAAATCTTCGCTGGCGAACGAAGCGGCGAGGGCCTGGTCAAGCGTGCTCGTGTTGGCCAGGAACAGGCAATGAACGAGATGTTCAGCGGGATCATCATCGCGCTGCTGTCGGGAATTGCGCTGATTTACTCGGTGATGGTGCTGCTGTTCAAATCGGTGTTCAAGCCGATGGTCATCCTGTCCTCTCTGCCGCTGTCGTTCACCGGCGCCTTCGTCGCGCTGCTGATCTTCGGGAAGGCGATCGACATGCCGGTGATGATCGGTCTTGTGCTGTTGCTGGGCATTGCCGCCAAGAACGCCATCCTGCTGGTGGAGTTCGCCATCGAGTCCGAGCAGCGCGGCAACAATGTCTACGACGCCCTGTTCGACGCCTGTCGCGAGCGGGCGCGGCCGATCGTGATGACCACCGTGGCCATGTCGGCTGGCATGCTGCCGACGGCTCTTGGACTTGGAGAGGGCGCAGGCTTTCGTACCTCGATGGCCATCGCGGTCATCGGCGGCCTGATCTCCTCGACCGCTTTGTCTCTGGTTCTGGTGCCCGTGGTCTACACGTTTGTAGACTCGATCGAGCGCTGGGTGGGGTCGTGGGCGGCGAACCTCACGACCAAGCCGACCGAAGACGATCGCAAGCTGATGAAGCGCCAGAATGAAGGCTCTTCGGCACCGGCCACGCCGGTCACGCCGGCAGAATAGAAAGGTGCAAGCGCGGGGGGCGGGCCTAGTCTGCCTCCGCCTTCATCTCTCCCGCGCGCGATCCCCAGATCACGCCCATGAAGAGCCCCTTCATCCGCGGTAGCAGCAAGAGGCTCAGCCCCACCACGAGCGTTGCTATCAGGACGAACGCCATCAGGCTGGCGTTGGCGTCCTGTGTCGCGAAGAGGAAGAAAGCCGGCGAGACAAGATGGCCGACAAGAAGGATTGTCGCCCAGGCCGGAGCATCATCCGCGCGGACGTCGCCCGTCGGCTCACCGCATTCCGTGCAGGCGGCCGCAGGCGTGAGATATCCGCGCAGCAGCTTTCCGCGCCCGCAGGCCGGGCAGCGCAGCCTCAGGCCGCGGCGAATAGCCAGCCAGGTGTTGCGGGGAGGTTGGGGTTTCACCATGCAGCCACTTGGCGCGCCTGCAGACGATCCGTCCAGCCGCTGCGAGGTCGCAGAGCGCCTAGGTCTTGACGAACTGAAGCCCCGCGGCGCCGCGGGTCTGCCAGATGACATAAGCCCAGGTCTTCAGGCGGAGGGTCGGCTCCGAAAGCAGGACCCGGTCGGGAAGCGGGATCTCCCGCATGAACTCGATGCGCGCGCCTTCATCGCTGACATTCTTGACCACAACGTCGATCCGCTCGCCCGTAATGAGGGCCAGTGTGGCAGCCTTGAAGGTCGGCCTGCGGTCGGACCGCTTTTCATCCGGCGTGACGGAGGAGTAGGTGACCTCCTCCACAGGCACGTCCGCGATCTTGCGCATGCGCTGCGCAAGTGGGTCGGGCTTATCGGGAGTTTTCTTGAACATTGCGTGCGTTCTTGCTCCCACACAGACGAAATTCTGAACGCGATTCTTTAGTATTACTAGCCAACCGTATGCACACGACCAGTGAGTCCGTAAGGGCAATGTGCGTCAAGCTGGCGATCTTCAGGGCCGCGAGCGTCAGATCGGGGTCAGGTTGCATTACCCAACGGTAACGGATGTCCCACCATCCACTGGCAGGATGGCCCCGGTAACAAAGCGCGCTTCGTCAGAGCACAGGAAAAGCGCAGCGTGGGCAGTATCCCAGCCCGACCCCATCCGCCCCATGGGCACGCGCGAACTTCGCTCAGCCCGAAGCGTCTCGACTGATTTGCCGCTGGCTCCCGCAATGCCCGTAATCGCCATGGGCGTATCCATCAGGCCGGGCATGATCACGTTGCAGCGCACATTGTGCTTGGCATTGCCTGCCGCGACCACCGTGGTCAGCCGGTTCACCGCCATCTTCGAGACCTCATAGGTCACCATATGATGCCCCGCGATGGCGGCGAGCGAAGAGATATTGCATATCGCACCTGACTTCTGCTGGCGCATCACCGGCAGGACATGGCGGATGGTCATCGCCATCGATTTGAGATTCACGTCCATGATCCGGTCCCACGCATCTTCCTCGATGGCGTGGGGCGGCGCGTCGCCGCGGCCGGTGCCGACATTGTTGACCAGGATGTCGATCCGGTTCATCCGCGCCGCCGCTTCCCGAGCAATGGCCGCGCAGTCGGCGCTGCGTGTCACGTCAGCGGGGAAGGCGAACGCCTCACCGGCTCTGGGACCGCCTTCGTCCATGATCATGCGTACGGTTTCCTCGGCGCTGTCGAGCCGCAGGTCCACGCACATCACCTGCGCGCCTTCGCGCGCGAACAGGATCGCCATGGCGCGGCCATTGCCGATCGTGTCGCCCATACTTTCGGGAGCATGGGTCTGGCCAGCGCCCACGATGATGGCTGTCTTGCCCGCGAGCCGCCCCTTCATCAAAGCGCCCTGAGGTCGGGATCAATGGTCTGGCCGTCCTCGACCTGGATCCCGAAGGAGTTGAGGATCATCGAGACCTGCGTGTACTGGCCCACCGTGAAGACGAGGTCCATGCACTGGCGCTCGCTATAGTGTTTCGAGAGCTCCGCCCACGACGGGTTGGAGACGAAGTGGTCGCGGTTGAGATCGTCCACAGCAGTCAGCAGCGCGCACTCCGCATCCGTCCAGCCATCGGCGCCCGCCCCCGTCTTGATGCGTTCGATCTCCGTTGCATCAAGACCTGACTGCAGCCCGATGCGGTGATGCTGCGTCCACTCATAGCCGGACTTGCAGAGCCAGCCGACGCGCAGGATGGCGATCTCCCTGTCACGTGCCGACAGGGAATTGCGCGACATGATGTACCCGCCCCACCACGAGAAGGCGCGAAAGGCGTCCGGCGAGCGCACCAGCGTACGGAAGATGTTGAGGATCGATCCGTCCTTCTGGCGCGATTTGGATAGCCGCTCGACCTGCTCAGGCGTGAACTCGAAGTCCTGAAGGGGGGCGATGCGAGGCCTGGCGAGGCGCATGGGGAACTCCTTCAGACCGGCTCGCTGCGGAATCAAGCCAGGTTGTCTCATTGAACGAGCAAAATCCCAGCTTGTCATCCCGCACGATGCCATTGCAGGCCCGTCAATTCGGTGGAGGAGCAGGTTCGACTATCCCGCCTTGCGACCGGCAGCGTCAGGCGCCACAGGCGCCCGTCCTGCAAGATACAGGAAACCATCCTGGTCCAGATGGCCTGCATCACATGTCGCCACGAAGCCTGCTGCGTCGCGGCGAACCTGCTGAGCTTCACCGCCGAGTTCGCACTCCAGCGTTCGCGGCGTTCGCGCCCAGATCTCGCCCACAACGCCTGGGGGCAGGCGCTGGCCGCTGGCGTCGCGGATCTCCACCGCAGCGCCGCGAATGGGACGCCCACAGCTGCCGCGCTTGGTCGCGAAGGCTTCTGCCGACAGCGTCGCAATATGGCCCGTTTGCGTTGATCCGTAAGCCTCGCTGAAGATCGGGCCGAAGAAATCGGCCAGCCACGCCTTCAGCGTCCAGGGCGCGGCGGCGCCGCCGATCATGACCTCCTTGAGCGACGACGTGTCCGCTGCTGCGAGCAGGTCTCCACGGCGCTTCAGCTCAAGAAAGGTTTCGGGAAAAGCCCACCAATGTGTGATCTGACGCGCGCGGATCATGTCGAGCGCTTCGCTTGAGTTGAACGCGCGCATCAGGACCACTTCTCTGCCGGCTGCCAGCGCGGACCAGAACTGCATGCATCCCCAGGTGTGGTGCATCGGCAGGGTGATAAGCGATGCGCCCTCTTCGCGTAAGGCTGGACGCGACATCGAGGCCGGAGCCGCGCGCCGCCGGGGCAGCGCCACAAACGCCTTGCCCGCGCCGGACGTCCACGCCATCAGCGACGGCTGCACGCGGCCGAAACGCGGTTGCGCAACCGGCGGGAACAGGTCCCAGAAGTTGAAGAAGCCGGGACAGGTCGCGTCCATGCTGGCGCGCAGTCGCAGGCTGAGCCCGTCAAGCGCGGCGGCGATCCGCACCGGCGCCATATCGCCGACGATGATGGCTGAGGCATTGCTGGCGATCAGTTGCTGGCGGATCATGCTGGAGGGCAGGTCGGGGTCGAGCGTCAGCAGGCGCGCGTCGATCTTGGCGCAAGCGATCGCGATCACGGCCCACTCGATACGATTGCGGCAACGCACTGCAACGACATCGTTCACGCCAAGGCCGCGGCCGGCAAACGCATCCGCCAGCAGGTCAGCGTACTCGTTCCATTCGCCATATGTAAGCGAGGTCCGCCCCTCATGCAGGGCAGGCTGGTCGCCGCGGGAGGCGGCCCAGTATTCGAGGCTGCGCGCAGCAGGTTCGTTCAGGCCTTGAGTGCGTTCCGCACGTTCGCTGCCAGGCTGTCGCGCATGAGCGACAGGGAAACGTGATCGGGATTGGTAAGCCACTGGAACAGAACTCCTCGCAGTGCAGCGATGATGAGAGATGCTTCGGTCCTCGACCGCACGTCAGGCCTGATTTCGCCACGCTGGCGCGCATCGCGGATCAGGCCTGCGATATCTTCCACCGCCTGCTGCGTTATACGCGCGCTGAGTGGGCGCAGATCCGCCCGTGTGAGACCGGCGCCGATCAGCGCCTGATAAACCCGCACCGTGGTCGGATCGCGTTCCGCATCCTCCGTGCAGAAAACGATGACGTCGATCAGCCGCTGAAGTCCCTGCGAGGCTATCGGCCCAGAGCGCACGCGTTCGGAGTATTCGGCGACGATAGAGTCTGCCAGCGCGCCGAGCATTGCGCTTCGGGTGCCGAAATAATGCGCGGGCAGGGCGCGGGAGTACCCGGCAGCTTCGCCCGCTTCGTTGAGCGTCAGTTCGTCGAGACCCCGTTCGGCGACAATCCTCTTGGCGGCTTCCAAAATGGCGCGCTCAGCCGTCTCTCGCCGCGCTGCCTGGGTCTGGCGATCGCTGGCGACGAGGGTATCTTCCCTTGAGAGATAGCTTCGCGAGGCCATTGCGCCATGCAACATACTAGTTTGCGAACAAGCAAGTATGTTACGCGGGGGCAAGTTGCCGACCAAGTGTCGCATGCCGCAGCGCGGTGAGGTCCGTCCGTGTGAAAACAGCGCCGCGCAGATAACACCCGGAGCTGCAGCTGTTGCTCGCGGCGGCCTCCTGGTACGGGACGAAAACAGGTGACCGCAGGTAGACGACCCAAACGCCCGCATCCATCGCGCAGATCGAATTTCACGGGGCGAGCCTGCTGGTCTTCGAGACAAGGGCGAGGATCACACGGGAAGCCATGAGATGGTTGGCGCGCCGGGTCGATGCGGCCTTCGCCGCTAAGGACAGGATCGATCTGCTGCTGATCACGACCAACCATCACGACGCCTGACCTGGAGCGGTTTTCGATGGCGGCGCGGCAGGTATGAGGATGCGATCGCTTAAACACGCGCGGCGCTATGGGTGCTCCGGGTTGGGCCCGTGCCATGATCGAACGCGTCAAATGCACGACGCGAGTTGGGGGAAAAGACCTTCGCTCTCGAAGAGTTGCCGGAAGCCCGGCTCTGGGGCAACGCCGCCTGAGGGTGGCGGCTTGACGGCTGCTGTCCGGACGAATGCTGTTTCCCGGGGCGATGGTTTCGATCTACAAGGCAAGCGCTCGCGTCAGTTTTCGAGGACATCCAATGACAGCCACCAGCCTTGCCGCTCCCGCCGCTCCAGCCGACGAAATTTCCGCCTACATCTCGGCCGCGACCAAAGCGGCCTGGGAGGTGAGGGGGCTGACGGCCGGGACGCCGCTGAAACCGATCGGGAAGGTTGGTGTGCTCGGCGCCGGCACGATGGGCGGCGGCATCTCGATGAACTTCGCCAATGTCGGCATTCCGGTGACGATCGTCGAAATCCAGCAGGCGGCGCTCGATCGCGGCCTCGGCGTGATCCGCAAGAACTACCAGACCTCGGCCGACAAGGGCCGCTTCCCGCAGGAAGAAGTCGGCATACGCATGGGTCTCCTCAACGGCTCCCTCAACCGCGCTGATCTCGCCGATTGCGATCTGGTGATTGAAGCCGTGTTCGAGGACATGGCTGTGAAGAAGGACATCTTCGCGGACCTCGACCGGATCTGCAAACCCGGCGCGATTCTCGCGACAAACACCTCCTATCTCGACATCAACGAAATCGCGTCAGTTACGAAGCGCCCGGAAGACGTGATCGGCCTGCACTTCTTCTCACCGGCAAACGTGATGAAGCTGCTCGAAATCGTGCGCGCGAAGCACACGTCCGACACCGTGGTCGCCACCGCGATGGACCTTGCGAAGAAGATCAACAAGGTTGCGGCGCTTGCCGGCGTCTGCCCCGGCTTCATCGGCAACCGCATGCTCTCGAAACGCGGCCTGCCCGCCGGCGCGCTGCTGAAGGCAGGCGCGATGCCGTGGGAGATCGACGCGGCGTTCAACGCGTTCGGTTTCAAGATGGGGCCTTACCAGATGTCCGACCTTGCCGGTCTCGACATCGGCTGGAAGCCGGGCGCCGCCACCGCGAACCCGCTGCGCGACATGATCTGCGAGCGCACGCCGCGCCGCGGACAGAAATCGGGTGCTGGCTACTACGACTATGACGAGAACCGCGTCGGCCGTCCGTCTCCGGAAGTGGAGGCCATCGTGAAGGAGTTCGCCGCGAAGTCGGGAGCCGCGCCGCGCAAGGTCACGCAGGAGGAAATCCTCGAAGAGTGCGTCTTCCCGATGATCAATGAGGGCGCTGCCATTCTCGAAGAAGGCATGGCCCAGCGGCCCGGCGACATCGATGTCACGTGGCTCAATGGCTATGGCTGGCCGCAGGACAAGGGCGGACCGATGTTCCTTGGCGACAAGGTCGGCCTGCAGCGCGTGCTCGAAGTCACCGAGCGCGTGGCGAAAACCGTCCCCGAAATCGCGGTCTCGAGCCTGCTGCGTTCGATGGTCAAGGACGGCCGCAAGTTCGCCGACCTGCCGCCCCAGCCGCTGAAGGTCTAACCCGCGTTCGCGTAGCTGGGCGTCGGCTTGTAAAGCACGCCCAGCACGCATGTGCCCATGATCGCCGGGATCAGTGCAAGCCAGGGCAGGCCATGAGCGCCCAGTCCTGCAGCGCCAGCGATGCTGATTGCAACAAAAGACTGGCCAAGGCCTGACATGAGCGACCCCTTCGCGCGCCGTCGCACGAAGTCCCGGCGTGAGCCAGGCGTGCGCCGCCACAGGCCGATCAGTGCGGCCGAGGTGGCGGCGCCCAGAACGCCGGCTGCCGTCCACGCGCCCGCCCATGGCTCGCGCCAGAGCAGGATGGCGACCGGTATCGTCATCAGCGCGAGTACCGGCAGGACAGCTGACAGCCACTTGGCGCGGTCGATCGCCTTCGGCCGGATCGGCGCTGATGCAAGAAAATCAGGCGCATCCTCGGCCGAGACGGTGATCCAGGTCAGGCTACCGGCCAGCGCGCTGGACAGCAGGGTAAGCGCCGGTGCGAAGGCGGCCTCGCTCAGCGTCAGCCCACGGTCGGGACGGAAAAGGATGAAGACCAGCGGAACGAAGTAGATCAGCTGCAGCCCGACCTGCGAGAGCAGCAATGGGTCGCGGAGGAGGAGCCGGAGTTCCTTGCGCATCACGGATCGCATCACCCCGCCGCGCACGTTGGCGACACGCACATCGGTCATGCGCTTGCGCTGGCCCATCGTGGAGGCGGCTGCCGCGTCCGCCACGAAGCGACGACTGAACACATAGACACCCAGCGGGAAGACAATGGCCACGGCCGCCAGCCAGACGAGTGTCGAGGGAATGTCGCCCGTGAATGCGCGCGAGGGGAACAGCCACCAAGCCTGGGGGTCGAGATCGAGCCTGCGGATCATCTCGACAACTTCCTGCTGCTCCATGCGGTCGTCGCCGCGCGTGTTGATGTTGAAGAGCTGGAAGCCGAGGAACACCGATGCGCCTGCCACAGCGCTGATCACCTGCGCGAGCACGCGCGTGCGTCGCGGTCCGATCAGGCGGAACAGGCCGGTCACGATCAGCAGCGCGATCCCCGTCGCCGCAAACGCCAGCGACGCGAGCACGATCAGCGCCGAGAGCCACAGCGGCGAGGAAAACACCGCCATCCAGAGCAGAGGCGGACCCAGCATTCCGGCGTAAAGCGGCAGCGCGCTGACGGCGATGGCGGAGGCTCGCACCACCAGCACGCGCCAGGGCGAGATCGGCGAGGAGAGCAGCAGGTCGAGATCATTGCGCGTGTAGATCGCTTCCACGGCCGCCAGGATGGCGCCTGACATCATCACTGAGCCGATGAAAGCAACAACGACACCGATGATGGTGAGTGTCAGGCCATCAGCAGGGCCATTGAGAAAGGGCGGCAGCGGAATGAGCGGGCCGAGGCCGCGGAACATGAAGAAGCTGACCGCTAGCCATGCGACGAGCACGAGCCCGATGATGATCAGGCCGCTGCGCGGGTTCATCTTGCCGCGCCGCCAGAACAGCCGCAGCTCGTGCCCCATGAGCCAGCGTATACTGCCCGGCCTGCTCATTGTGCGCCCGCAGTTTCGCGTGCGGCCGCAGGCTGCGCGGTAAGCGAGAGGAACACGTCCTCCAGCGACTGCCCCTGTGCGCCCGCCTGTGTGCGCAGCTCTTCAAGCGAACCCTCGATCAACAGCTTGCCGTCCTTGATGATCCCGATGCGATCAGCCATGCGCTCGGCGACTTCGAGAATGTGCGTCGTCAGGATCACGGCCGCTCCCTGGTCGACGCGTTCGCGGATCATGTCCTTCACCAGACGGCTCGCGGCGGCATCGAGCCCCGTCAGCGGCTCATCCAGCATCAGCAGCTTCGGCTGGTGCAGCAACGCCCCGGCGAGCACCGCCTTCTGCTTCATGCCGCGCGAGAAGGTCTCGCAGCGGTCATTCCGGTTGTCCCATAGCGTGAGGATCTTGAGCAGCCGTTCTGCCTCCGCCCGCGCATCCGCCGGCGGCACACCCCACAGGCCGGCGACGAATTCGAGGTACTCCCATGCCGTCAGCTTGTCATAGAGCAGCGGTTCATCCGGCAGCCATGCAATCATTTGCTTGGCCGCCAGCGGATCGGCACGCGCATCGACATCGAACACGCTGATCGACCCCGCATCCGCCGCCAGCAGGCCGGCCACCATCCGAAGCGTTGTCGTCTTGCCCGCGCCATTGGGGCCGAGCAGAGCATACAGCTCGCCCGCCCGGACATCGAAGCTGATGCCATCGACCGCCCGCTTGCCCCCATAGCTCTTGGCGAGGTCTGTTACGCGAAGGGCGGTGGACATGGGACGAGACGACTCCAGCTGGTAACGGCGGGGGGCCTTTCTAGCTGACCCACGCTGATCCGTCAGCAACAGAGCCGCGTAGAGGCACCGTGAACATGCTCTCACCCTTTCTCGCAAGTCTGATTGGCATGGCGGTGGTCATGCTTCTGGCCTGGCTGTTCCAGCGCATTGTCCGAAATGGCGGCTGGGTCGACGTGTTCTGGACCTTCGGCACCGGGGCGGCCTGCCTGATGGCTGCCTTGTGGCCCGAACCGGCTGCGAACGCCAACCGTCAGCTGCTGGTCGCCGCCCTGGCGGCTGTCTGGGCGCTGCGGCTGGGCGTTTACATCGGCCATCGCGTTGCGAGCGAGCCGGAAGACACGCGCTATTCAGGCTTCCGTAAGGAGTGGGGCGTCAATTTCCAGCGCAACATGATGATCCTTGTCCTGCCGCAGGCGCCTGCGACAGCGATCCTCTCGCTGTCCGTTTTCGCCGCCGCGCATGGCGGCGGAGCCGAACTCGGTCTGCGCGATCTGGTCGGCATTGCGATCCTCGTCATAGCCATAATCGGTGAAGGTCTGGCTGACGAGCAGATGCGCCGCTTCCGCGCCCAGGGGCTCCGCGGCGCCATCATGGACAAGGGCCTCTGGGGCTGGTCGCGCCATCCGAACTACTTCTTCGAATGGCTCGGCTGGCTCGCCTATCCCGCCATCGCCTTTGAGCCGTCCCAGCTTTGGACGTGGGTCACGTGGATAGCGCCCATCGTCATGTTCATCCTGCTGCGTTTTGCGACCGGCGTGCCCGCCACAGAGAAATCCATGCTGGCAAGCCGAGGCGAGAGGTTCCGCGATTATCAGAGGCGGGTAAGCGCCTTCTTCCCGCTTCCCCCGAAAGGCAAGTCCTCATGAGCTTCGTCGCGCGCGCGATCATAGCATTCGAATCCGCGCCGCTGCCCGACAGCGTGCGCAAGGGCGCCGTGTCCTTCCTGGTCGGTCGCGTCAAGCAGCAGATGAAATCCGTGCCTGAGAATGCAGCGGCGGACTTCGCCGAGGATATGCGCAACCATCCGATCGCCGAGCACACGGTCGACGCCAACAAGCAGCACTACGAAATCCCCGCCGAGTTCTTTGCGCTCTGCCTCGGGCCCAAGTTCAAGTATTCGAGCTGCCTCTACGAGCCGGGCGAGACGCTGGCGCAGGCGGAAGTCCGCGCGCTGACGCAGACGTGCGAGCACGCCCAGCTCGCCGACGGACAGGACATCCTCGAACTCGGCTGCGGTTGGGGTTCGATGACGCTGTTCATGGCAGCGCGTTATCCCGGCGCGCGCATCACGGCGGTGTCGAACTCAGCAAGCCAGCGCGCCTTCATCGAAGGCCGCGCGCGCGAACAGGGGCTCACCAACGTCCGCATCATCACGGCCGACATGAACGTGTTCGACACGGATCAGCGCTTCGATCGCATCGTTTCCGTCGAGATGTTCGAGCACATGTCGAACTGGCGGGCCCTGCTGGAACGCTGCCGCAGATGGCTTCATCCCGACGGACGCCTGCTGACGCATGTTTTCGCGCATCGAACAGCGCCCTATCGGTTCGACGTGAATGATCCGGCCGACTGGATCGCGCACCACTTCTTCGCCGGCGGCGTGATGCCCAGCCGCGACCTGATTGCCAACTTCCCTGACCTGTTCGAGGTCGAGCAGGACTGGTGGTGGAACGGCAAGCACTACGAGCGCACAGCGCTCGACTGGCTCAAGAACTTCGACGCCAATCGCGACCGCATCCGCACCATCCTCGCCGATGTCTACGGCAAGGACGCCAGGCTCTGGGAGAACCGCTGGCGGCTGTTCTTCATCTCGACGGCCGGGCTGTTCGGACATGCGGATGGGAATGAGTGGGGCGTGGTGCATCACCGGTTGAAGCCGGTCTGATCGCACTCGCGACACGCACCGGCTCAATCCAGAAACAAGACAGGCGGGCCTCTCGGCCCGCCTGCTTCATTTCGAACTCAGATAAGTTCTACTGACCTATCGACTGCTGGGCCTGCGCCTCACGGATACGGCCATTGATGATGCCGTTGATCTGCGCCATCTCGCTGTGCACGAGATAGCCGTCCTTGTCCGCGTCGACCTTGTCCCAGTTCGCCAGCAGCATCTGCGCCATGCGGCCACGCACTTCAGACTTCGCAACCTTGTCGTCGAGATTCTTGTCCATCATGCCCATGGAGCGCGATTCTTCGAGGCGCTTCTGGTAGTCGTCCTTGCGGTTGGCGACGGTCTCGTCATCCCAGCGGAAGCCGAGCGCGGTGTACTGCATCTCTTCATGGCTCTGCTCGCCCCATGTGACCTTGATCGTCGGGTCCGGGTTGGCGGGATTGTTCTTCGAGTTGTCGTAGGTGTAGCGCGTCACGAGTTTCGTGCCCGGCTCCAGCTTCACGGGCGTTGCGAAGTCATAGCCGCGCTGCCAGTTGAAGTCGTATTTCGGCAGGCTGATGATCAGCTCTTCCTTGGTCGAGCCCGGCTTGACGATCGAGACAGCCATGCTCTCGCCGCGATAGTGGGCGTGCGGGAAGACGGTGAACAGCGTCGCCTTCTCGGGGAAGGTGATGTAGGCGACCTCCTCGTGGCGCGCCGTGTTCGGCGGGATCTCGATGCCGGCGTTGGCGATCACGGCCGAGCGGCGCAGGATCTCCGGCGGGGCGTCCTTCGGATAGAAGTAGAGACCGACGCGGGTCTTCTCGACCGTCGCCTTGCCATAGGGCGTGTAGTGCATCTGGAAGCGGAAGGTCTGGCCCGGGGCGACCCAGGTGCCAGTGCCTTGCGGATAAACCGTCGTCTCCGCGCCGACGGCATACCCGCCCGCTCCATTGGAAAGCAGGTGGTGCACGGCCTGGCGGTCAGATGGCTTCACCGTCGCGGCGCGCAGCCAGCGCCCCTCGGTCAGCGGGTTCTTCACTTCCGGGTTCTGGTAGTCGACCACGCCGGAGGCGGGGATCGCATACTCGGGCAGCTCGATGATCAGGTCAGGCGTCCCAAGCTCCCACTCGGGCGCGGCCTTGGCGTTGATTTTCAGCGGGTCCGAGCCCTCGCCACGCGGCGCGCCGGCTTCGATCCAGTGGATCAGCCTCGTCGCATCCTTGGCCTTGAGGTTCATATCGGCCGCAAACGCATTCACATGCGGGTCGGCGTTGTAGGGCGGCATGCGGTCCGTGCGGATAGCCTCGCGGATCATGCCGGACCACTGCTTGACCTTCTCATAGCTGTCCATCGCGAACGGGCCGATGGCGCCTTCCGAGTGGCAGGCAACGCAGTTCTTGGCGAGGATCGGCGCGATCTCCTTCTCATACGAAATCTTCGCATGAGCCGCCTTGTCGCGGTTCGGGAAGGCGAGGGCCGCCGTCGTCATGTCGACATGCGCAGCTTTCACCGCCTGTCCGGACTTCAGCGCGTCGACCGCAGCGTTCAGTTTTGTGCCCGTCGGACCGGAATAGACGACCTTCCAGGTCTTCGGGTTGATCACCAGCGCCTGCGCCACGCGGCTCACGCCGAGGCTCTCGCCGACGAGTTGCGTGTCATCAATCAGGACGGGCAGGTCGAGGTTCAGCGCCTTCATGTCGGCGGCGATCGCTTCGCGCGTCACGCCCGGCGTCGAGTTCATCAGGAAGAGCTGCGCGTCCGTGCCTTGCAGCGATGTGGCAAGGTTCCGGATGCTCAGCGCAGCATTGTTCATGTCGGACGAGCCAACGGCGTGGCTCACGACCACGATCGCCGGGGCGAACTTGTAGTAGCTCAGCAGGTGAGCCTTTGAGTTCTGGTCAACCAGACGGAAATCGTCCGCCCGATCGGCTGGCTTAACCGCGCTTGCGACCATGTTCGAGCCGGCGATCTGTGCGTAGGCGGTGACGCCGGCGGCGGCGATCGCGGCGGCGCAGACAGAGGCAAGGGCAAGTTTGAGTGTACGGGCTTGCATGGTCGTTCCTCCCAAAGCCGAGATGCGGTCCGCACGACAGCGGCCACCTTTGGGAATTACATAGCGTAAGCGGGGGCAAGCAGCAACGACGCGCCGCGAGACGACCATCAACAAGCCGTCAATCCTTGCCGAAGATGATGCGAAGAGTTCCTGAAGCCGCGACGTCAACCACAGATCGGGCTTGCATAGACTGGCGCCTACGCCATGCACGACACGTCCAGCTGCCATGGTGCCTTGGCGAGATCCAGCCTCCCAACCCACGAGCCGGGCTGCTCGCTCGCCCAAAGGTTCAGGATCAATTGCTGCGGCCGCACAAGACGACGCGCCGCACCCCCGTCTCCGCGTGCACCAGCTGACCGTCGATGGACCAGCGCACATGCCCCGGCTGCCAGTCGAAGCCATAGACATGGGATCCATCCGCTGCGTCGAATGGCAGGGTCACCTTCTTCGATGTCGCCTTGCCGTTCTCATTGATGGTGAGTTCCGCGACGCGGGTGTTACGTGCAAGGATCTCGATATCGATCTCATTGGGCCGCGGCCCGCCCTCCTGTCCGGCGCAGGAGAAGAGCCCGGTCACCAGCCCGGCGCCGCGTGGAGCCTTCATCCACACCTCGAACTACCCCCAGGGATGCCGCGCGTGGCTCTGCAGCTCGCCGCTCGCCAGCTTGTGCGCCGAGCTCTCTGGCCCGTGCTGCGGCTTGAGCGCCAACAGGCCGGCCGCGGTCTCCACCGGGGATCGCCGACAGTCATTCGTCATCCCGTCGCCATTCGACCAGCCGTCCAAGACGCTCCAGCGCGCATCCATGCTGCCGTCAAAATGCCCGACGAAAGCCCCGCCAACCTGTGGCAGGCTCTCGGTCGGCGCTGGTGTGGCTTCCGGTTCGGGAGCGGGCAGCGGCTCAAGCGGCAAGGTCGGCCGCTGCAACGGCAACGCGCCTGATGCGATGGTGCGGTCCTTGCGCATCTGCCGGTCGACCCAGGCCGAATGTCCGAACCACCCCGCCACGCCTCCCGCCAGGGCGCACAGCAGACCCAGCGCGGCAGGTTTCCACCACCGGGCTCGCGCCCCCGTGGAATTGCGCACCGGCTCTGGACGGGGTGTTTCGGCCATCTCCTTGGCCCGCACCGCCTGTGCCAGACCTGTTCGGCCAAATTCCCCTGGATTTGCACGGAAAACTGCCGGCGCGGGCGATCCTGCGGGTGCGCCCCCGCGGCTGCTTGGCCCTTTAATCCCTGTCTGCTAGACGCGGCGCCCAAGGAACAAAGAATGACTCCCCGCGACAAGATCAGAAACTTCTCCATCATCGCCCACATCGACCACGGCAAGTCGACGCTGGCGGACCGCATCATCCAGATGACGGGCGGCCTTACCGCGCGCGAAATGACCGAACAGGTCCTCGATACGATGGATATCGAGAAGGAGCGCGGCATCACCATCAAGGCCCAGACCGTGCGCCTCGACTACAAGGCCAGGGACGGCGAGACCTACGTCCTCAACCTGATGGATACCCCCGGCCACGTCGACTTCGCCTACGAGGTGTCGCGCTGCCTCGCCGCCTGCGAGGGATCGCTCCTCGTGGTCGACGCATCGCAGGGCGTCGAGGCCCAGACGCTCGCCAACGTCTACAAGGCGATCGACGCCAACCACGAGATCGTGCCCGTCCTCAACAAGGTCGATCTTCCGGCCGCTGAAGTCGGCCGCGTGAAGCAGCAGATCGAGGACGTTATCGGCATCGACGCCTCGGATGCGCTGGAGATTTCCGCCAAGACCGGGTTCGGGGTCGACACCGTGCTCGAAGCCATCGTCACGCGACTGCCGCCTCCGAAGACGGGGGATGCGACAGCGCCGCTGAAGGCGCTGCTGGTTGACGCCTACTACGACACCTATCTCGGCGTTGTCGTCATCGTGCGCATCGTCGATGGCACGCTGAAGAAGCGCCAGCAGGTCCAGATGATGAAGACCGGCGCGCACTATACGCTCGACCGCGTCGGCGTGTTCCTGCCAGGCAAGCTGATCGACGCCGATGAACTCGGACCCGGCGAAGTCGGCTTCTTCACCGCCTCGATCAAGACGGTCGCCGATTGCTCGGTCGGAGACACCGTCACAGACGAACGCAAGCCGACCGAAGAAGCGCTGCCAGGCTTCCGCGAAGTGCAGCCTGTCGTGTTCTGCGGACTCTTTCCGGTCGATGCTGCAAAGTTCGAGGATCTTCGCGCCGCCATGGGACGCCTGCGCCTCAACGATGCCAGCTTCTCATATGAGATGGAAACCTCCGCCGCCCTCGGCTTCGGCTTCCGCTGTGGCTTCCTCGGCCTGCTCCACCTCGAAATCATCCAGGAGCGTCTCAGCCGCGAGTTCGACCTCGACCTGATCGCCACCGCCCCGTCGGTCGTCTACGAACTGCACATGCGTAACGGCACGACGATCGACCTCCACAACCCGGCGGACATGCCCGACGTGATGGCTATTCTCGACATCCACGAGCCGTGGATTGAGGCAACTATCTTCACGCCCGACGAATATCTCGGCGGCATCCTCAAGCTCTGCCAGGACCGGCGCGGCATCCAGAAGGAACTGTCCTACGTCGGCGCGCGCGCCATGATCCGCTACGAGCTGCCGCTCAACGAAGTGGTGTTCGACTTCTACGACCGACTTAAGTCGATCTCGAAGGGCTATGCCTCGTTTGACTACAGCCAGATTGGCCGCCGCGAAGGCGATCTCGTGAAACTGCAGATGCTGGTCAACGACGAGCCGATCGATGCGCTCTCGATGCTGACCCACCGCGCGCGGGCCGAACAGCGTGGCCGGGCGATGTGCGAGAAGCTGAAAGACCTCATCCCGCGCCAGATGTTCAAGATCCCCATCCAGGCCGCCATCGGCGGCAAGGTCGTGGCCCGTGAAACCATCTCGGCCCTGCGCAAGGACGTCACCGCCAAATGCTATGGCGGCGACGCCAGCCGCAAACGCAAGCTCCTCGACAAGCAGAAAGAGGGCAAGAAGCGGATGCGTCAGTTCGGCAAGGTCGAGATCCCGCAAGAGGCGTTCGTCGCGGCGCTCAAGATGGACGAGGACTAGCCCCGTCCTCTGCGCTGCTGCGCCCGCTGCTTCCCTTTCCAGCAAACCTGCATAGTGAGCGCAGGAGATTGGATTCGGGGCAGAGCTGCCATGTCATTCTCAACACACGCCCGGTTTGCGCTGGCTGCGGCCTGTGCGGCGCTCATGGCGCCTGCAGCCTTCGCCCAGGCCATCCCCGTAAAGCTCACTCAGGGCGAAGCGCAGCTCCCCACTTCCGGCCTCGTCATCGACCTGCCGGCCAAGGCCGGCATCCAGTACGACGTATCAGGCAGCTGGGCCCTGTCGGGTGGCGGCGCTTCGTTCGACGCGCGTGACATCGTCGACGAGATCGAAATCGCCACGGGCAAGGTCGCCACCGGCAACTGGGTGCTCTCGGGCTATTTCACCGCCGGCGGGTGCAGCGAAACACTCGCCGACGCCAAGCTCGACGGGGCCTGGACGCAGGATGCAAAGTTTTGGGGTGAAGCCTGGAGCGCCCGCGGCGGCGTGTTCACATTCGAAAACGGGCTCGGCCGCCGGCCGGCAGTTGTCCTGTGTCGCGGCACGGAAGAGGGACCAACCCTGCTGCTTTACCACTTCCTCGCCAACCAGCCCGAAACCCTGCCGCAGGCGGCCGTGATGGACAGTGTGGGCAAGTCCGGTCCGCTGGCGGCCGCCTCGAAGTCGTTCACGGCAGTTCGTACGAAGCCCGTCTTCCCCACGCGCCGCACCGATGTTCGCAACAGGGGCAACGAACCAGCTGCCCGCCGGGTGACGCTTTCCGTGTCGGGCCTTGAGGTCGATCTTCCGCCCGACGGCTATCTCTGGCTGCCTGACAGCAGTGACACCGCCGATTTCTTCGATCGCCTCCTGCCCACCTTGCCGGAGGTGACCCTTGAGACAGTCTTTGCTCCCAACATCAGCTGCGCGAGCATATTGAGCTCACTCGGGCCAGAAGCGCGTGACGAACATCGGCCGCTGGCGCTTCCAGACGGCTGGCTTGGCGGGCCCGCCGTCGAGGTCGAGGGGGAGACAGAACTGACAATGTGCCGTGCCGTGGGCGCATCAGCCCTCGTCGTTGGCGTATTCCAGGGACCGGACAATCGCGATGTGAGCCTGCTCCACCCGATGCTCGGCGCCCTGCAGGCCGCCGCCGAGAAAAAGTAGCTAGGGCCGCCGGCCCACAAACGCGCTGCACGTCACGGTCCGCGTCACCGCGCCGCCGAATGTCTCGCGCGCCACGCGCTCGGCCTCTCTCAAAAGCCGTGCGCGTGTCTCCTCCGGGGCCATGCGCACGCGGGAGAATGTGCCGTAGAGCGCCGACAGGCGTTCCGCCGTGAACGTTACCTCCTGCTCGAAAAGCCTGTGCTCCACATCCCTGAAGCCCGCCGACCGCAGCTCGCCCATCCGCGCCGCCACATCCAGCGCAAACGCAGGCCTGTCCGCCGTCGCGTTGGGATCCTGCTCAACGCCTGCGAACAGGTGCTCCGTCGCGCGCCCGAACGCATCAGGAGCTGCCGAGTTGTGGTAGACATTCCACCACATCGCGAAATACCCGCCGGGTTTCAGCGCTGCGCGCACGCGCGTGAGCGCCTTCATCCGCGCCAGCCAGTGCAGCGACATCGCCGCAAAACCGAAGTCGAACATGGCCGCCCTGAGCCGCGCATCCTCGAACCGTGCTATCTCAATCGCCAGCCGCGCATCATCGCTTGTTTTCTCGCGCAACCGCTCCGCCAGCCGGGCATCCGGCTCGATGGCCAGCAATGAGCGTACCGGCGTCGCCAGCAAGGGCAGGGTGGCGTGTCCGGTCCCGGCGCCAATCTCGAAACAGTCGCTGCGCGCGTCCAGCCTGCACTTTGCGCGCAACCAGACAAACAGGTCTGCGGGATACTGAGGACGCGCAAGATCGTACAGCGCGGCATCCTCACCGAATCTGGTCGCGCCGGGTGAGGCGTGGATCGATGCCATCAGGGCGCGAAGCTCGATCGCGCGGTCAGCGCCCATCGCCCGTTCTTGAACTCGACGATGTAGAGGGAGTCGAACTGCGACAGCACGGAACCGTCCGCACGGTACCGCACGAACGTCGTCAGCATGTGCGCCTTGTTGGGCCCGCACTGCACCACCTGCCGCTTCGCCCAGTCCGACCGATCCCAGCCCTGCGCCCCCAGCGATGCAAAGCCGGTTTCAAGATCCTGAGGCCCGTTGATGATCCGCACATTCCCGCTGGCGATGCGAACTGACGGGAAATGGAACGTCTTGCCCCAGGCCTCCGCATCCTTGGTGTTGAAGGTGCGCATGAATTCGTCGGTGACCTGGTAGGCCGGCGCATACGCCGCACATGACGTGAACTGGTTGTCACCCGCCGGGCCGCCCATCGTCGTGCAGCCGGTTGCAATCGCGGCGGCTAAAAACGCAGAAGCCATTTTCATGTTTGCCATTTCAAAGCCGCAGCCACGCCAGTCTGATGCTCACAGCGGCCGGCACGCCTCCGCCAGCCAGGCGCGATCATCGCCTGACAGCAGGGGCCCCACCTCGTCCAGCACGCGCGCATGGTATCCATCCACCCACGCCCGCTCGACCTCGCTCAGCAGGCTCGTGACGATCAGGCGGCGATCCAGCGGCGCCAGTGTCAGCGTCTCGAACCCAAGCATCTCGCGATCACCACCTGGAATGGCCGAGCCCGCCGTCACCACCTGCAGGTTCTCGATCCGGATGCCCCATGCATTGGCCTTGTAGTATCCTGGCTCGTTCGAGAGGATCATGCCCGGCTCAAGCGGCACAGCGTTCGGCGCCTTCGCCACGCGGTGCGGCCCTTCATGCACGCCAAGGTACGAGCCGACGCCATGGCCGGTGCCATGATCATAGTCGAGCCCCGCCTCCCACAGCGCCATTCGCGCCAGCACATCCAGCGCCGAGCCTGATGTCCCCGTCGGAAAGCGCACGCGAGACAATGCGATATGACCCTTCAGCACCCGCGTGTTGCGGTCCTTCATCTCGTCCGACGCCTCGCCGATCGCCATCGTGCGCGTGACGTCGGTCGTGCCGTCCAGATACTGCCCGCCAGAGTCCAGCAGGAACAGCGATCCAAGCTCCAGCTTGCGATTCGTATTCGTGTCAGGCCGATAATGGTTGATCGCCGCGTTCGGTCCCGCGCTCGAGATCGAGTTGAACGACAGGTCCTGCAACGCGCCGGTCTTCTCACGGAACTCTTCCACTTTCATGGCGCAGTCGATCTCGGTCACCTGGCCGGTCTGGCCATTCTCTTCGAACCAGCGCAGGAAACGGCTCAGCGCCGCGCCATCGCGCCGATGCGCCTGCCGTGATCCTTCGACCTCGACCGGATTCTTTCTCGCGCGTGGCAGCATCACCGGATCAGCTGCGCGCACTACATGCGCACCAACCTTGCCCAGCGTGTTGAAGAACCATGCTGACGCCATCGAGGGGTCAACGCTTACGCGCTTGCCCTTCAGCGTCGCCAGCTGCACCTCAACTGCGTCTTCCGGATGCAGCGTCACCTCGTTGCCGAGATGTGCGACCAGTTCCGGCCCCACCTTCTTCGGGTTGATGAACAGCTCCGCCTGACCATCCGCAAACAGGAAAGCCCGCCCAAGCGGCAGTGGCGTGCGCGACACATCCCCGCCGCGAATGTTGAACAGCCACGCGAGCGATGCAGGCGAGGTGATCACCGCAGCGTCGACCTTCTGCTCGGCCAGCGTCTTGCCCAGCCGTGCGCGCTTCGAAGATGACGCCTCGCCAGCATACTTCACATCGTGCGGCACGACCGCCTGCATCGGCTCCGTCGGCCGCCCCTGCCATGCCGCATCGATCGGGTTGCCCTCGGTCGCGACCAGCACGCCGCCGGCCTTCGCCGCTGCCTCGACCAGCCGGTCCAGCGCATCCGGCGACATCAGCTTCGGATCATATCCGATCCGCTTGCCTGCCATCGCCTGTCTCGCCAGCCATCCGAACGCGCCCGGATCGACAAGATCGCCTACCGTGAACAGCTCCGGCGCCAGCTGCTGCTTCACCTGCAGCGTGTAGCGCCCATCCACGAACACGATCGCCGAATCCAGAAAGACGAACGCCGAACCAGCCGACCCCGTGAACCCCGTCGCCCATGCAAGGCGCTCATAGCAGGCGGGCAGGTATTCGTTCTGGTATTCGTCGTCATGCGGAATATAGACGCCGTCCAGCCCCGCACGCTTCAGCGCCGCACGCAACAGCGGCAGCGATGCGGCGCCAACGTCAGGCCCGCCAATGACTTCGTAGGTCTGTCTCATGTCCTGCGCCTCGAATGGGAGTGCCCTCATTCTAGACCTCCCCGCAGCGCCTGTCATTCCCGGCCGCAACCGATCCGGTTTGCCCGCCAGGGTGTAGAGGCCGGCAAAGGGAGGAACGCATGGGTCTGTGGCTGCAAATTCCCTACGCGCTCAAGATCGCGATCCTGACGCCCGTCTGCCTTGCCATGTCCACCGTCCGGGAGCAGGGCGCAGTCTTCCAGGGCGCTGTCTCCGCCAGCCGCGGCCTCGAACGCCTCGTCGGCAGCCTGTGGCTCTCGATCCTCGCAGTCTCGGCGGCCGGGCTCTTTTTTCCGCGCATCTTCGCGCCGGTGCTGGCGCTGCAGGTGTTCTGCAAGCTTGCCTGGCTTCTCGCTTTCGTTGTCCCGGCGGCGGTCGAAAAGGCCCGGCTGCCAGCCGGAATCGCAGCCTGTTTCGCGGCCATCGTTCTGACCTGGCCGGTGTTTCTCTGGTTGGCGCTCGCGATCTGAAAGAGCGCCTCAAGGCCTCTTGTCACGCCTGCGAATATTGTGTGTAGACAATATCATGTTGCGGAAAAGATCCTAAATGTCAGTCGTTCACAACAGGATCGCAGTCTTTCGCGCCGAGATGTCGATGAGCCGCAAGGATCTCGCTGATCTCGTCGGCGTCAACCCGCAGACCATCGGTTATCTCGAGCGTGGCGATTACGCGCCCTCAGTCGAACTGGCCCTCAAGCTCGCCGCCGTCCTCAAGGCGCCGGTCGAATCCCTCTTCTCGCTCAAGCCATTCGCCCCGCTCGGGCGCGCCTCAAAGGAACAAAGGCGTTCGTAGATATTCGTCCGCTCGAAGCGATAACCGCTCGGCAAGTCCCTCCCGCGCGCCACGCTGCGCGCGATATTTGCGGGTGTGTATGTCCTCCATCCGCTCGGCTGCGTCCTGCAGCTCGTCTCGACGCCGGAGACCTTCGGCATCGGCGGCGATACCGTCGGCCTGCTGATCGCATCGCTTACCCTGCCAGGCGCGATCCTCGCCTGTGGCAGGGGTGAACCGGAGGACGAGGCGGAGTAAGATCCCGCCTCAGCCTGCCCGCGCGTATGTCAGCGTCGACCAGCCATTCAGTCGTCGCCTGTTCACCAGTGTAAGTCCACGACCGGAATAAGCCGCCCGCACCTGCGGCTCCTGATGTGTCAGAAGGCCCGAAAGGATCACCCGTCCTCCTGGCCTCACCAGCTTCGCGATCTCGGGCGCAAGCCCCACCAGCGGCCGCGCCAGAATGTTCGCCAGCACGAGGTCATACGGCGCGCGCGCCCTGATAGCCGCATGGCCAGAGCCGCGAACATGCATAAGCTTGAGCTGCCGCCCCACGCGATTGTTCTTGCGGTTCTCATGGGCGATGCGGATCGACTCCCTGTCGATGTCGGTTCCAAGCGCAAACTGCGTACCCGTCTTCACTGCCGCGAGCGCCAGCACGCCAGACCCGGTGCCAATGTCGAGCACACGCTGCGGCCGTTTCCGCCTGATCTCGGCCGACAGCGACTGAAGGCAACCCTTCGTTGTCCCATGATGTCCGGTCCCGAAAGCCGGCCCCGCCTCGATCCACACCGGGATTTTCCCGCCTTCGAGATGCGCCAGCTCATGCCATCCCGCCACCACGAACGGCCCAGCATGCACCGCCGGCAATCCCGCCAGTGACACCGCCACCCAGTCCTTGTCATCCAGCTTCTCGACCGACGCCCGCGCCCCCGGCGCCTCACGCTCGATGATAGCCGCCGCCTCGTTTGCCTGGTCCTCCTCGATGCAGAAGGCGTCGAGACTCCATGAAATCTTCGACGCCTCTTCCACCGACACGGCCGAGGCAGGCGAGGGGTCCATGCCTGAAAGCGCATCTGAAAGCCGCTCGGCATCGCTGCGCGGCAGAAGGCAATGAACGCGATACATGACTGTCCCGGCTAAGAATATGCGGGGCTTATAGCAGTGCCCTGCGCCGTGTCATCCTGCCGGTCTGGCGTCACGTGGCGATCGCACTTGGGTCATCCGCAAAAGACAAGCCCCGGACCTTTTGTCCGGGGCTTGTCGTTTAACCGTGCTGCAGAAGCAGCGGCGATCGAATTCCAGCGCTGTTGCGGCTTCCTCGCGTCGTGCTTGTTGTCAGGATGCTGTGTCTGCGGGTGATCGGTCTGATCACCCTGCTGGCCCCGTTTGTCCTGCTCAGCCTGCTGCTGGTCACGGCCGCCGTCGTTGATGCGGTCACGTTTCGGATCATCGACGCTCGCCTTGTCCTTGCGATCCTGCGGGTTCTGGCTGTTGTCGCGGGGATTGTTGGCCATGGGGCGTTTCCTGCTCTTCTTTTTGTCGTGCGCGAAGCGACTTTCCCACGTCCACGCGCCCCAGACGAACGCCTGCGGGTGGCTGCCGTTCCTGGCATTTCGCTGGAACAGCAGCAGCCCTCCCACAGGTCAGCGGCGGCGGTCGCCATCGGGCTGGCGGTCGCCCTGATCGGTATCGCCAACACCACGCATCGGCTGGTTCCGCGCCGGCTGGGCCGCGATGCCAATGATGTTGACCCGCTCGCCGATCGCGCCCGGCGGCGTGTGGTTCACGAAACCATCCGGGTCTTTGCCGAAGATCTCGTCGTGAATCGGATGGGGTCTGCCAACCGCCTGATCGTGCGCCATGTGCTTCTCCTTGAACATGCTTGCGCAGAACAACGCGGTCAGGCCGGCGCGGTTGCGCAATCAACTGGCGCGGCCGCTCGTTGTGCCTGCCGCAGGCATCGGTGCGCGTGCTAACGGACGCCCGCGGCCTGCCCACTTTCCAGCAAAAACCGACATCCAGCTGCCCCATACCTCAGCGCCGCCTTGCGACCGACAACGCGACGCTGCGCCAGCGCTTCCCCAACCCCCCGCGCTGCCCTAAAACCCCCCCATGCCCTTCGACCGTAACCGCTTTGTCGCCGACTGTGTCGCCTTGCTCGACGAGAACGACCCTCAGGCCGCCATCCAGGAACACCTCGCCCGCGCCGTCTCCGACCACGTTGCAGTCCTGGCCGAACTTGGCGAGCCAACCAGCGCCGGCCTCGATGTCCTTGTCGCCAGCCCGCGCCTCACCATCTTCGCCGCCAGGTGGGCGCCGAACATGACGCTGTCGCCGCACAACCATGAGATGTGGGCGCTGATCGGTCTCTACTCCGGTCGCGAGGACAACATCTTCTGGAAGCGCACCGCGCAGGGCCTCAGGGCAGGCGGCGCCAGCGCACTCTTCCCCGGCGATATCGCCAGCCTGCCGCGCGACGTGATTCACTCAGTCAACAACCCGCTGCCGCGCTTCACCGCGGGCCTGCACATTTACGGCGGCGATTACTTCGACACCCAGCGCTCGCTGTGGGATGCCGAGACGCTCACGGAACAGCCCTCCAACGGCGAGACTATCCGCGCGATCTTCGAAGCCGAGAATGCGAAGCTGCAGCGCAGCTAGTCGCTATTCCGAACGGCTCTCGCCTCCTGTCTGCTCACGGCCCTTGCGATCATTCTCGCGGCCGCCGAGCAGGATGTTGTACATGCCGTAATTTCCCTCATGGCATGCGAACTCGTAGACCGGCTGCGCGATCCGGTTCAGCGGAATCTCGCCCTTCCATGTCGTCGAATAGACCGTCGGGTCATTCACCTCGAACGCATAGAGGATCTGATTGTCGTTGATACGGCTGAACCGCTCGATCATCGTCCCATCCTTCGAGAGGAACGTGCCACCCGCCCCACGCTGCGTTGCATTGATCGCGCGCGTCTCGACCACCAGCGTGTCGCCATCCCACCAGGCGACGGAATCGCCATGCCACTGGGCGAGATCATCCTTGCGGTGCTTGCCGCCGATCGGCGCGATGCGCACATCGTGGATCATCTCGGACATCAGCATCAGGTGTGAGTCAGTCTGCACGATCTGGAAATTGTTGTTGTACAAATACTGGCCCAGCGGCGGCCCCGCATTGCCGATGATGATGCAGCGTTCGGACAAGCCGCGCTCTTCCGGATTGTCGAAGCCCGAGCCCACCCGCCGCGGCATTGCCGCCCGCAGCTTGCGGCCCTCCTCGGTCATCGCAGGAATCTTGCCGGTTTCCGGATAGACAATAAACGACGAACGCAGCTCGCCATTCACACTGGCCACATGCGCACCCGGATCGGTGTAGGCGACGTCGTAATTTCCGACGCCTGGCAGCGCCTTGCCCTTTTCCGGCGCGCCCTGATTCGGATCGACAAAGCTGGCTTCGGTCTTCATCCGCTGATTGAACAGCGCGCCGCCTTCCAGCTCATCTGCCTGCTCGCGCGTGAGCACCAGAGGCAATCCCGCTGGCCGTTCAAGCTTGGTGACGGATGCCGTGCTCCACACGCCATGCAGGTCGGGCTTGCCGCTGCCGAGGCGCTGAGGCTCATAGGCCGTGCTCTGCGCCATCGCGCCGGGCGCCAGCATGGCGGCCGCGAACAGCGCAACGCCGGCCCCGCGCTTGAGGCCCAGCCCGCGCTTGAGGCCGAGCCCGCACTTGAGGATAGACAGTGTCATGCGGCGAACCTCCCCGTTGCCGGCGGTGGAGCTGTGTCGCTCCTTATCGGCGAAGACACTGCCCTACCGGCGGCCCGGACTTCAAGCCGCCCAAGCCAAAGGTTTTCGTGAGCTGAAGCGCCTAGTCTTCTGAACTCTCTTCACCATCGGCCGAGTCGAGCAGCCGTTCCGACGGCGCCTGGTCGATGTGCTGGCCGGGCCGCGCGCGTTCTTCACGCCTACGGTCGTCCGAGGGTTTCGGCCGGGCATCGAACGAGCGTTTGGTGTCGCTCGGATCAGAGATCGGCGGGCCCTTGGGCGCCGCTTTCTCGTTGGGCTTGTAGGTCTTCTTGAAGGTCGCCATCTCGGAGGTCTCCATGGCGCGTGGCCGGGGTTGCCCGCCGCGTCGCCATCATAGGGTCGTGCGAGATGAGGCATTGGACGCCGCACAGCCCGCACGCTGTCTGGCGAGGAAGTCCGGCAAACAGCGCCCGGTCGTCGCGCGCTAGTCTTCGCTTTTGGCCGACGGCTTTTCCGGACGCAGCAGCGGGCGCCTGGCCAGCTTCTGCGCATTGGTCAGCGCCGGCGCCGCGCGCGCGGCCTCGGCCGCGGCACGTTCGCGCATCGCCTTACCCGGGTCATAGGGCTGACGCTTGTCGGGGGTCCTGGCCATTGGAACGCGCCTTTCGGGTCACGCGCGACCCGCGCCTGGCAGGGCGCGTCGCAGACGAAAGACCGGGCGATTCCGGCGGTCCGTCCCGCATACTAGCACGAAAGCTCAACGACCGGGCATAAATCTGCCGCGCGTCGGGACGCAGCCTCCCGGGCGAGCCTGCCAGCAAGACGTTCAGACGCAGCCGCGCCTATTTCCGCAGGCCGACGCCCACCGGGCGGTTATCGTTGGTGAGCCCCTGGTCCGAGGCCTCGCCCACCGCGGGCGCCTTACGATCGCTCGGCCGTCCGCCCTTGTCGTTCACCGCAACCTGCTGCGCCCGGTTGGCTTCGTTGGCGCGCTGGGCAGCTGTCTGCCGCTTCTGCGGCCATTGAGAGGATGACATGACGTCTCCACGCCACCAGACGCAGCAGACCTCCACCACGCCGGGGCGAAGGAGGAGCGTGGACGCGGGAAGGAGATGGAGCAACCGGGTTATTCGAGAGCGGCGCCTTGTTTAGGACTTGATTGGAGCGCCCGCCATCGTCCGCGACAACAGAGGTCTCGAAACCAGAACCGCTTGCGCAGGACAGTTGCTACGCGCGCTTCACAAAACTCTCGACCACCTTCTTCACGCCCGCCTTCTCGAAGTTCACCGTGAGCTTGGCGCCTTCGATGTCCGTGATGCGTCCGTAGCCGAACTTGTCGTGGAAGATACGCTGGCCGAGGGCGAGGCCACCGGCGGCGTTGGGGTCGGAGGAGGCGAGCATGTCACCGGGCGTCTTGCCGCGCTGAAGCGGGCGTCCGTCTGAATCGCCAGAGCGGAAGGCGCGGCCTTCAATGTCTGGTGGGTGCGTATTCCCGCGGGTCGCCGCCGCCTGCGCACGGCGCCAGCCGGGGCTGTCATAGCCGCCGCGAAAGCCGCCCGCCGACGTATTGTCGAACACGGTGGGCTCACTGCCTTCATCGAGGCTGGAGCCGCCGCGGCGCGCACCGGATGCGCCGACGGGATTGTGCCACTGACCCTTTACCTCGCTGCCATAGAAGCCGCCGCCAGGCGCGACATAGCCGGTCTCGCTGATCGCATCGACATGCCTGGCCGGAAGTTCATCGACAAAGCGGCTCGGCAGCACGCTGGTCCAGCGCCCATAGATCTGGCGGTTGGCGGCAAATGAAATATACGCCCGCTCCCGCGCGCGCGTGATGCCCACATAGGCAAGCCGCCGCTCCTCCTCGAGTCCCTTGGCGCCCTGTTCGTCCAGGCTTCGCCGGGACGGAAACACTTCCTCCTCCCAGCCTGGCAGGAACACCATCGGCCATTCAAGTCCCTTGGCCGAGTGAAGTGTCAGGATCTGCACCTGGTCATGGCTGTTCGACCCCTCGGCATTGTCCATCACCAGTTCGACGTGTTCGAGGAAGTCGTTGAGAGAGCCGAACTGGCCCATCGCGCGCACGAGTTCCTTGAGGTTGTCGAGCCGCGACTGCGCCTGTGGAGATTTGTCCGCCTGAAGCATGTCGGTATAGCCCGACTCCTCGAGAATGATTTCCAGCAGCCTTGGATGTTCTGTGTCTGGCACCTGCGTGCGCCAGCGCTCCATGTCGAGCAGGAAGCGGCGCAGGCCCGTCCTGGCCGGGCCCTTGATGTGCTCGCCGCGTATCTCCATGTCTGCAACGCGCGTGAGGTAGGAGTTCACCTGCCGCGCTGCGACGTAGAGCTTCTGGATCGTGGTGTCGCCAACGCCGCGCTTAGGCTGGTTGACCACGCGCTCGAAGGCGAGGTCGTCAGCTTCCGAGCGGATCAGGCGCAGATAGGCGAGGGCGTCGCGGATCTCCGCGCGCTCGAAAAAGCGCGGTCCGCCGATGACGCGATAGGGCGTTCCGGTGACGATGAAGCGTTCCTCGAAAGCCCGCATCTGCCACGACGCGCGCACCAGCACGGCGCATTCGTCATAGCGCCGGCCATTCTGGCGCCAGCTCGTGATGTCGTCGCAGATCAGTCGCGCTTCCTGCTCGCCATCCCAGATGCCGCGCACCTTCACGAGGTCGCCCGAATCCGCATCCGTCCGCAGCGTCTTGCCGAGACGGCTGGAATTGTTGGCGATCACCGCGCTCGCAGCGGCGAGGATGTGCGCAGTCGAGCGATAGTTCTGCTCCAGCCGCACGACCTTCGCGCCGGGAAAATCCCTCTCGAAGCGCAGGATGTTGTCCACCTCCGCCCCGCGCCAGCCATAGATCGACTGGTCGTCATCCCCCACGCAGCAGATATTATCATGCCCCTGCGCCAGCAGCCGCAGCCACAGATACTGCGCCACGTTGGTGTCCTGATACTCGTCCACCAGGATGTAGCGGAACCTGTTGTGGTAGTCGGCGAGCACTTCCTTGTTCTCGGTGAAGATGCGGATCGTGTGCAGCAGCAGGTCGCCGAAATCGACCGCGTTCAGCGTCGCCAGCCTGTTCTGGTAGAGCTGGTACAGCTTCTGGCCTTTGCCTTCCGCAAATTGCCGCGCCTCGTCCGGCGGCAGTTTCTCCGGCCAGATCGCACGGTTCTTCCAGCCGTCGATCAGGCTGGCGAGATAGCGCGGCGTCCACCGCTTCTGGTCGATGCCTTCCGCTTCGAGGATCTGCTTGATCAGCCGCAGCTGGTCATCCGTATCCAGCACAGTGAAGCCCGACTTCAGCTTCGCCAGCTCCGCATGCCGCCGCAGGATCTGCGCGGAGACGGAGTGGAATGTACCAAACCACCTCAGCCCCTCGCCCTCGTCCCCGATCAGCTTGAGCGTGCGCTCGCGCATCTCCCTCGCGGCCTTGTTCGTGAAGGTGACCACGAGCATCTGGCTCGGCCATGCCTTCCTCTGCGCCAGGATATGCGCCACCCGCGACGTCAACACGCGCGTCTTGCCGGTCCCCGCGCCCGCGAGCACGAGCAGTGGCCCCTCCGTCGCCATCACAGCATCGCGCTGTTCGGGGTTCAGACCCTTCAGATAGTCGGCATTCGGACTGGCGTGTCCCTGCGGCCGGGCCGCCGCCGCCCGCTGCGAGATCGAGCGTGTATCCTCGTCTTCCGGCGCCGCCTCGAACCGCTCCTCTGGAAGAGGAATGTCCTCGTCTTCAGGCAGCCGGAAGAACTCCGCCGAACCTTCGGGCAAGGGGGTGTCGTCGTCCGACCCCGGCTCCCTGTCATGGGGCGCCTGGCCGGCCGGCGCGTCGTCCGGGAAGGGGATGTCAGATGGATCGCGTGAATCGCTCATTCCGCGCTGATCTGGCTGGGGTTTTCCCTTTAGGCAAGGCCGGCGCTGTAGCGCGTTGATTTACGGTTTGTTCTCACCCGCCCAGCGATCGCCACGCGACGTAAATGGCGACCAGAATGATCATCCCCGCAAACAGGCTGCGCGCCAGCCTGGCGTGACCGGCAAGGCCCTTTGCAGCGAACAGCCCCGCCGCGCCACCGACCGCGCCACCGACCAGGAGCAGGCCAGCGAGGGGCCAGTCGACCTGGCCCGTCAGGGCGTAGTTGAACGAGGTGGCCGCGCCGAACAGCGCGACTGACAGAAGAGATGAGGCGGTGGCGTTCGCCATGGTCATGCCCGTGGCGAGCATCAGGCCCGGCACGATGAGAAAACCGCCACCAATGCCGAAGAAGCCTGCGGCCAGTCCGGTCAGCAAGCCAAGCGGCGCGAGGCGGGCGACCAGCTTCATGCTGATATGGACTTCCCGGTCGCCCTCGCTTTTTGTCTTGCGGAACATGGAAAGCCCGATCGCCGCCATGGCGAAGGCGAAGGCGAGCAGGAGTTGCTGGCCGCTGATCAGCTTGGCGAGGCTGGATCCGGCGAACGAGCCCACGAGGCCCGCAACGGCAAAGACGCTGGCGCATGGCCATTTGATCCGTCCGCTGCGCCAGTGTCCGAGAAGGTTCAAGGCCGCGTTGGCGGCCACCGCCGCACTCGCCGTGCCGACTGCGACGTGCGCATCCGTCACGCCGCCGAGATAGAGCAGAACGGGCGCAGCAAGCACCGATCCGCCACCGCCAAACACGGCGAGGAGAAAGCCGACAACGGCGCCTCCAAGCACGACAGCTATGGCGGGATCGAATGGCATCGGGTTCGGCCTATGCCGTTCTGCGGTTCCAGGGCATAGCCGAGAGCAGTTTCGCCATGCCGCACCAGCCTGTGGATCCGGCAAAAACGAGGCCTGCACCAATGAAGGCCGACAGCCAGACAAAGGCGGGGTTCAAGGTCATCGCGAGCACGGCCCCGGTCACCACGATACTGCCCGCAGTGATCTGTACCTGCCGCATTATGTCGATCGGCGCCTTGCGGTCCGCGTTGGTGGTGAGGCCCGCCTTCTTCCAGCCATCGAGCCCGCCTTCCAGCACATAGGCCGGCACGCCGACATGGGCGGCGAGGCGAGCGCAGTTGGAATTGGTGCGCATGCCTGTCCGGCAGGTGAAAGCGACAGGCGTCACGCCGCGCAGGACCACGTGCCCTGCTTCCAGCCTCGACAAGGGCAGGGAGACTGCGCCGTCGATATGCTCGCGCACAAACTCGTCGGGCTCGCGGATGTCGATCAGCGTCAGCTCGCCGGCCTTCAGACGGCGCGCCAGCGCTTGCGCGTCAATTGGGGTGAGGGTTTTCATGGTGTGGGTGCTCACTATCTTTTCTTGCGGAGAGGCGTGGGTTTCTCGGGACAGAAGATCGCAGCAAGCGTCTCGATGACTTTGACCGCAGCTGGATCGGCGATCCGGTAGTAGATCGTCTGCGCCTCGCGCCGTGTTTCCACGACGCCAGCTTCGCGCAATACGGCGAGATGCTGCGACAGTGCCGACTGCGACAGGCCGAGTGGTTCCTGCAGAGCGCCGGCGGGAAGTTCGCCAGCGCCGAGCTGGCACAGGATCAGGAGCCGCTTCTCGTTGCCGAGCGTGCGCAACAGCCCTGCCGCCCTGCCGGCGCTGGCTTCGAAGTCCGCGAGTGCGAATGTCTTCAGGTCCATCATGTCGTCTATATAACGCTCCTTGCTAATTTAGCAATAGCTAATATATGAACTTCGCCGGATAGACGGTCTGGAGCTGAAGATGACTGGAATTGAAGCTTTCTTCGACACTGCAACTTCGACTGCATCTTTCCTCCTGTCGGATCCCGACACGCGCAAAGCGGCGATCATCGACGCGGTGATGGATTTCGATCCGGCCACGGGGAAGCTGTCCACCTCATCCGCGGACAGGATGCTTGCGCGAGCTGAAGCCCTGGGCCTGAAGGTCGTGTGGGCGCTGGAGACGCATGCACACGCCGACCATCTTTCGGCCGCGGACCACATTCGCCGCAGGACTGGCGCCAAGATCGGCATCGGTGCGCGCATCACGGAAGTGCAGACGCAGTTCCGCACGCTTTTCGGCGCGCCTGAGGCAGAAACCGACGCGTCCGTCTTCGATCATCTCTTTGCTGATGGCGAGGTATTCCGAATCGGCAATGTCGAGGCGCGTGTGATGCATACGCCTGGACACACGCCCGCCTGCGTCACCTATATTGTCGGCGACGCGGCCTTCGTCGGCGACACACTGTTCATGCCTGACTATGGAACAGCGCGCGCAGACTTTCCTGGCGGCGACGCTGCAATGCTCTATCGCTCGATCCAGCGTATCCTTGCCCTCCCGCCCGAAACGCGCATCTTTGTCGGGCATGATTATCTCCCCGCCGGCCGCGACAAGCCGGTGTGGCAGACGACAGTCGCCGAGGAGCGCGCTGCCAACATTCACCTCCGCGATGGCGTGACGGAAGAAGATTTCGTGCGCATGCGCACGGCCCGCGACAAGTCGCTGGCGGCGCCGCGCCTGATCCTGCCGTCCCTACAGGTCAACATCCGCGGCGGGGCGTTGCCGAAGCCCGAGCAGGACGGGCGTGTCTATCTGCGAACGCCGGTCGTCGTCACCTGAGGCCCGCGCCGCCTTCCGCAACGGACGTCAAGCACTGACTAAACTATAGGCGCTGTGTGGCTGCAGACCGGGCGCCGATGCGTTTTCCACTGCCTGTTTGCGCCCACGACGCTGTCGATGTCACGTCACGCGATAGTGTCGTCGGGTGTTTCAGGGGCGATACCGATGGGACTTTTCTCGTTTCTTTTCGGCAGCAAGAAAAACAAGCCAAAGCCTGCAGCCGAGGCGACGTCTCCAGCGTGCGGCGTTGTCGAGAAGACTGCGTCGGCAATACCCGCCGCCCCAGTTGCTTACACCCCCGCATCCGCAACGGGCGGTGTGGAGCAGGCGAAACTCCGCCTCAAGCTGGTGGCTTCGCTGCGCAGTGGCGATCATCCTGCGGCTTATCAGGCGGCCAAGGGCCTTGCAGATATCCAGACACGGGCTGGCCGCAAGATGGTCGCGCGCACCTGGCTGCAACAGGCTGAACGCATCAAGACCGAGGGCGGGCTGACTGCATGATGGCGAGCAGCAGCCGCGACGCACGACTGCCAATCTTCACATTCAACGGTTAAGCCCGGTTGACCATTGAGGATTGACGCGCGTGCTTGCAGCACATTGCAGAGGAGCCGACGCGGTCGTGGATGATGCAAGTCGTCGATGATGCAAAGTGTGGAAGGCTGATTGCTGGATGCGAGCACGGCGAATTCGAGGGTAGCGTCCACGGAGGTGGTGTAAATTCACTGATGGAGCGCTTCGGGCGCGCGGACCGCAAGAGTCAGCGCGCGCCCGGGGCGCGGTCGGCGGGAGGGGTGGTCATCGGAGAATCCCGGCAGGG
>Ga0247833_1000263_pt1 | contig 95176 bp, 79 predicted proteins | sample LaCruzMarch2015__7_FD_187117 | JGI IMG/M metagenome (GOLD analysis project Ga0247833, IMG submission 187117) | Freshwater microbial communities from meromictic Lake La Cruz, Castile-La Mancha, Spain - LaCruzMarch2015_8m | ecosystem: Environmental > Aquatic > Freshwater > Lake | place: Spain...
CCCCTTCTTTTCCACCAGAAGAAGAGTAACCTTGACCCAAGAACCATGATCTCCCATCAATCCGTCGCACCCATCCACCATAGCTTAACTTAGCCAATAAGTGGTCGGATTTTCGGGGCCGCCTCACGTGGCGCTTGAGGCGCTCAAAGGCATCAAGACCATACAGCAGATCGCCATATATTGGGGTCAGTCCTTTCGGATTGATTTTTTTATCTGCCAGCTTGAAGATATCAATCCGAAAGGGCTGACCCCAATAACTGAGAAAAGGTGATCAGGGTAAAGTGCAAGTCGCCGCCCTGCTGCGCAAGCGGACATCGGTCAGCAACCAATGGATTTCCGACAGGCTTTTGATGGGCAACACAAGTGCCCTGAGCCGCTTGCTGGGGGATTTCAAGAAGGATAGCGGAAATAACAAAAGAATGGAAAAGCTGGAGAGAATGTCAAAATGAGGAACCTGACCCCAAAAAGTTGGCAGAGCCTGTGATCGTGGGGCAAAGTCGTGCTTGATATCGAGTGCTTACCCGAAGCAGACTCGCGCCCGTTTCGAACGGAAATACATCATGTCAGCCAATCAGGAAATCCGGGTCTTCGCCCCCGCCACCGTCGCCAACGTCGCTTGCGGCTACGACGTGCTGGGCTTCGCCATCGACTCGCCGGGCGATGAGATCGTCGTCCGCAACTCAAACAAGCCCGGCCTTCAGATTACCAAGATCACCGGTGACAGCGGAAAGCTACCCAAGGAACCCTCGCAAAACACGGCGGGTGTGGCCGCGCTCGATCTCCTAAAACACCTCGGCATGCTGGATCGCGGCATCGAGATGGAGATTCATAAGAAAATGCCCTTCGGCTCCGGCCTCGGATCCTCCTCTGCCTCTGCTGTAGCGGGTGCCTATGCGGTCAACAAGCTCATCGGCGAGCCGCTTTCGAAACGCCAGCTGCTCCCTTTCGCGATGGCCGGTGAGGCCTCGGCGGATGGCGCGTGGCACGCGGACAACGTCGGCCCCTGCCTGCTCGGCGGTATCGTTTTCATCCGCTCCAATGAGGAACTCGACATCGCCCAGATCCCCGCGCCCGCGAACCTCTGGGTCGCCGTTGTGCATCCGGATATCGAAATCCTTACCAAGGTCGCCCGTGAAATCCTGCCCAAGGAAATCCCGCTGGTAAACGCCACCCAGCAGATCGGCAACCTCGGCGGTCTTATCCTCGGCCTCATGCAGGAAGACTACGGTCTCATTTCCCGCTCCATCCACGACGTGATCGCCGAACCGCGCCGCCAGAAGCTCATCCCCGATTTCTACAAGGCGAAACGCGCGGCCCTCGGCGCCGGTGCGCTCGGTTTCTCCATCTCCGGTGCCGGCCCTTCCGTCTTCGCTCTCTGTGAGGGCGAGGAAATCGCCCGCAAGGTGGGTGCCGCCGTGGAAAAGGTTTTCACCGCCATCCCCGTGAACTGCCAGGTGCATGTATCGAAGATCAACCCACGCGGCGTGCATGTGGTAAAGTGAAACTCGCGTGAAATACCACTCCACCAACAACCCCGCCCATCAGGTCGATCTCAAGGAAGCGATCCTGCGCTCGCTGCCGCCGGACAATGGGCTCTACATGCCGAACACGCTACCGGTTCTCGGTGTGGATTTCTGGGGAAAATGGCGGGATCTTTCATTCAGTGAAATCGGTTTCGCCGTAGCGGACGCGTTTTTCGGAGAGGATGTGCCAGAGGAAAAACTGCGCGAGATCGTGGATGGCACGCTGGCCTTCGATGCGCCTATCGTAACCCTCGCGCCCGGCGACCATATCCTTGAGCTGTTCCATGGGCCTACGCTGGCGTTCAAGGACTTCGGCGCGCGCTTCATGGCGCGGTTGATGGCGCACCTCACGCAGGGCGAAGACCGCGAGCTCACCGTCCTCGTCGCCACATCGGGGGATACCGGCGGCGCGGTGGCATCCGCTTTCCACAAGGTCCCCGGCACGCGGGTCATCATCCTGTATCCGAAGGGCAAGGTCTCCGGGCTCCAGGAAAAGCAGCTCACCGCTCTCGGCGGAAACATCACGGCGCTGGAGATCGAGGGCACCTTCGACGATTGCCAGGCGCTGGTTAAGAAAGCCTTCCTGGAGCGCGAGGTCGCCGAGCGCATGAACCTCACCTCCGCGAACTCGATCAACCTCTCCCGCCTCGTCCCGCAGAGCTTCTACTACATCCATAGTGCCCGGCAGCTCGCGGATGGAATTGAGCCAGTCTTCGTTGTCCCCTCAGGGAACTTCGGGAACCTCACCGCCGGCCTGCTCGCGAAGCAACTCGGCCTGCCCATCCGCCATTTTATCGCCGCCACAAACCGCAACGATGTGGTGCCGGCCTATCTGGAAACCGGCACCTACACGCCGCGCCCCAGCGTCGCGACGATCTCCAACGCGATGGATGTCGGCGCACCGTCAAACTTCGTCCGTATGTCCGCCCTTTTCGGAAACTCGTGGGATAAGTTCCGCAGCTGCGTGAGCGGTATGAGTTTCACCGATGAGGAAACGCGCGTGGCGATCCGCGAGGCAAAAGCGCTCCATGGCTACGAAGTCTGCCCACATACCGCCGTCGGCTGGCTTGCCGCGAAGCGCTGGCACGCCGTCCATCCCGGCAGCTCCACCATCACCCTAGCGACGGCCCATCCCGCGAAATTTCCGGATGTCATGGACGCCGAGCTCGGCGTGGGCGCGGTGGAAATCCCCGAGCGTCTCGCCATCCTCGCCGACAAGGAAAAGGTCGCCACCAACCTGCCGAAGGATTGGGAACCATTCCGCGACTGGCTTGCCGCCCACATCACCTGAGCCTGGCCTGTCGCTTAGCGGAACAGCGAATCGATCCCCATCGCGGATTTCCGCAGAAACTTGGGCATGGCCTTCGGGTCGCGCGGCTTGAAGAGGCGGAAGAGGTAGCCGATAAGGTGAAGGGTGAAGAGGTGGTCGATCACCCGGTAGCCGCGCTTTTTTCGCAGCAGCAGCGAGGCGGCCCAGGAGAGTGTGCGGCGCTTCACCTTGAAAGGCTCGAAGGAGACCTTGATCCGGTAGCGCTCACGCTCGGTGGCGGGGTAGCGCTTTTTGTATTCCTTTTTCGCACCACGGATGCGCTCCGCCAGCTCCTCGTCGAAGGGCAGGAAATAGTAGCGCCGTGCGAGCACTAGCATCGCGAAGAAATCCCGCATGTGCTCGATGTCTGCCACGGGCAGCTGCGCCTCCCTGGCGAGGCGGATCATTTCCGGAAAAAGGGTGGCCGCGCCCTCGCCGGAGCGTAGGGCGCGCTCGGGATCCGGCACGAAGTGGCGGAGGGTTTTGGAAACGGCGTGGTTGATGAAAAGGCAGTCCCAATAGACGTTGAGAAGCGGCGGGATGCGCACGCGGCGGAAGAAAAGTTTCTGCTGCGCGAAATCCTCGATGTAGAGGAGCTGGAGGATCAGTGTGTCGGCGTGGCGCAGGAGCTGGAGGGTGGCGGGCGCACGCTCCTCGCCCACCGTTTCCACGACGGATTGCTCGACGCTTTTCCGATAGCGGAAAATGTGGATCGTGGCGGCAGTGTTGAGTCGGATCCATGTGTCCGGGTGCTTGTTTCCCGGCAGGAAGGCGAGCCGCCGGAAGCGGTGCCACCCGCCCGTCTGGCACCAGACGGAGATGCCCGCCATGTTCTCCGCTGTCTCCAGCTCCCGTGCGAAAGCCTCGCACGCGCTGCCGATGTAGGACGGGTATTCGCCTGCGCCCTCGTACTCGCGCCGCGCCTGCAGCTCGATGATCTTGCGCTGCTTCACTCGGAAGAAGGCCTTGTTGAGCGGAATGTGCCGGAAGAAATCGCTCTCGCCATGTTTCATGGAGACGATGAAATTCGGAGAGTCCATGCCCTCCAGCGTCTCCGCCAGCGTGCCGCGGTGCCAGATGAGATCGCCGATATGGTGAGCGCCTACCGTCCACGTCCGCAGGATCATCGTTTTTCCCCGTGAGTCGAAGGCAGGCATAAGTTTCCGCAAAAGGCGGTTCGTCTCCCTCGGGTCGCGCAGGTGGAGGCGGGTGCGTATCGGGTCTTTCACGTCGTTGCCATCGCTCTCGCCGATGCGGAGGATGAGGCCGGAGAGCTGGGGAAAATCGTCGAGGATGCCTTCCACCAAGGATAGGTAGTAATCCTCCAGCTTCGCGGTGTCGCTTCCGAAGGCCGCGTCGAGCGCTGGGGTCAGCGGCAGGATATCGGAGGTGAGAAAAACCTTCAGTCCGAACTCATCTACCAGTATGTCGAAGAGCCGTGCGAAGCGTTTCCGGAACACCGCGATGTCCGCTGCAATTCCTGCCTCGTGCAGCGGGTGCGTGGCGAGGTGCGCGAGGTCATCGAGCGTGACGGCATTGTAACCCAGTGCCGAGACCTCCGCTGCGAAGGCACGTATGTCCGCCTCGATCTCCGCCCACTGGGCCTCCACTCCCTCGCCGGAGGTTTTCAGGTGGATGAAAGGGATTTTCGACCAGTTGATCCGTTGCTTCGCGTAGCCACGGAAAAACGGGCCGATGGCATCGATGAGGAAAAGCTCCATGAGGTCGTTGCTGTGGATAGGCGGGAAAGCGTCTGTTGGGGAGCGGCGCTAGGTGACGGGGTTGTCACATTTGAAATCACGAGGGGCGGGGGAGTGGGGGAAAATGGGATGTTTATTATTTTTAGGTTGTCAAAGCCGGGGGCGGGGGACTTACTCCCCGCCCGCCCGTAAGGGCACTGTGAGGCCCGATAGCTCAGTTGGTAGAGCAGCGGATTGAAAATTCGCGTGTCGCTGGTTCGAATCCGGCTCGGGCCACCTCCTTTTCCCCTTATTCTAAAAGGCCTAGCGGCCACAAGCGGGCTGGTTTTCTCTAACAGGAAAAAAAGTCGGTGCCCGAATGTTGCCCGAATCGGAGGAATTCATTTCTTCTGCGGATGGCTGAAAAGCGGAATCGGCGTTTCTTCAAGCGGCTTTTGGGGTGAGTGATGGAAAAACGAAGGTACCCGTTAGCATCCCGTCGTCCCGCCAAACAAAGCCGTCCTTGCAAGCTGTGAATGAAGAATCACAGCAGTCCAGAGCCTGCGGCGCACTCTACTTGGTTGCATTTTCGCGCACGGGCTTATGGCAACCGGTCTAGACAGGAACCGGATGTGTTGAGATCGCTGCTTGCCAATATGTGAGGGGCGGCATCACTCTCCCGCACCGATATGTCCGCAGATAAAACCGCCATTAGTCCGACCCGGGAACAGGATTTCCCCGAGTGGTATCAACAAGTCATCAAGGCCGCGGATCTTGCGGAAAACTCCGAGACGCGGGGTTGTATGGTGATTAAACCGTGGGGCTACGGCATCTGGGAACTCATTCAGCAGCAGCTCGACCGCCGATTCAAGCAGACGGGCCACCAGAACGCCTATTTCCCGCTGCTGATCCCGCTGTCCTATCTCGAAAAGGAGGCGGAGCACGCCGAGGGCTTCGCGACGGAGTGCGCAGTGGTGACGCACCATCGCCTTGAGGCCGTGAAAGATCCGGAGACCGGGAAAACGAAAATGATCCCCACCGGCGAGCTGGCGGAGCCTTACGTGATCCGCCCGACCTCGGAAACGATCATCGGCGCGGCCTTCGCGCGCTGGGTGCAGAGCTACCGCGACCTACCGCTGCTCATCAACCAATGGGCGAACGTGATGCGCTGGGAAATGCGCCCGCGCCTGTTCCTGCGGACGGCGGAGTTCCTCTGGCAGGAAGGACATACCGCGCACGAGACCAAGGAAGAGGCCATCGTGGAAACGCGGATGATCCACCGCCTTTACGAGGAGTTTCTACGCGACCACCTCGCCATCCCCGTCGTGCCCGGCGAGAAAAGCGAGAACGAGCGCTTTCCTGGCGCGGACATGACCCTGACCGTCGAGGCGATGGTGCAGGATCGGAAAGCCATCCAGGCCGGAACTTCGCATTACCTCGGGCAGAATTTCTCGAAGGCGCAGGAAATCTGTTTCACCTCGCGCGAGGGCAACAGGGAGTTCGCCCACACCACCTCATGGGGCGTTTCCACGCGCCTGATCGGCACGCTGATCATGGCCCATTCCGACGACGACGGCCTGGTGCTGCCGCCGCGCGTCGCCACGCAGCAGGTAGTCATCATCCCGGTCACGCCGAAGGAGGAGACCAAGGAAGCCGTTCTCGCCGCCTGCCAAGCGCTCGCGGAAACCCTCCGCATGACCCGCACGTTCCACGGCGATCCGATCCGCGCCTTTGTCGATGCCCGCGATATCCAGGGCGGCTCGAAGAAATGGGATTGGGTGAAAAAAGGCACGCCGATCCGTATTGAGATCGGCCCGCGTGACATCGATTCCAGCAAGGTCTGCCTCCAGCGCCGCGACCAGGCACCGACCGAGAAAGCGTTCCTCGACAAGGAGGATTTTATCCAGAACGTCCCCGGTATCCTGCAGGAAATCCATGATAACCTGCTTTCAAAAGCCCGCGCGCTGCGTGACTCGAACATCACGCCTTGCTCGGAGATCGGCGCGTTCCATGCCCATTGGGAAAAGGAAAATCCCGGCTGGCTGCTCACCCCGTGGGCGGGCACTTCGGAGGAGGAGGACGCCCTTTCCAAGCAGCACAAGATCACCATCCGCTGCCTGCCACTGGCGGATGCGGGGCTGCCGGAATCCTTGTTCGCGGGGCTTTCCGACAAATGTTTCCTGACTGGAAAACAAAGCAGCGCAGTCACGCTATGGGGACGGAGCTACTGAAATCCGCGTCAACAACCGCCGCTTCCGGCGTATCCCGCTAGGTCATCTCCCGGAAGCCCGGTCAGGTAAGGGTGTTTTGGGGGCTGGAATCGCCAGCCACTGATCACCGGGGGATTTCGTTGAGAGTGTAGAACGCCTCGGGGTGCCAGAGGGTGAGGCCGGAGGTGGATTTCACGCCGGGGGCCTTGAGGTGGTGGACGTGGCCGCGGACAAGGCCATCGATGACGAGGCGCACGGATTTGCCATCGGCGGCGACGGTGGCGGATTTCACGATGGGGGTGGCCTTGTCCACTTCGGGCGAGCCGTAGCTTTTTTGTAGGATGTAAGTCCATGCCGCCATCGAGTAGGAGGCGGGGTTCGCGGCGGCGGCTGGGTCAACCGGCTCGGTGAAAGTGAGGGTGAAGCCGTCGGGCTGCGCGCTCATCGTGTGGATCTCGAAAGGGGTTTTACCGTTCCATTTCACGCGGTCGAAATGGAAAGGCTGGTTGCCGCGGGAGGCCCAGCCGCGGTTGGAGCCGCCGACGAAGAGGACGCCGCGCTCATCGAGTTTGGCCGGGATGATGCCGCACTGGAAGCCTTCGAGGAAATGGAACACTGCGCCTTGGTAGATGCCGTTCACTTTTTCAAGGCAGACCCGCTGCACCTGGGAGTGGGTTTGCTCGCCGATGTAAAGTTGCCCGGCCCAGGGGCCGAATTTCCCGCCGCTGAGGTCGGGGACGATGGCGGTGGGGGATTGGCCGACCTTGCCGTGCGGCAGGACGACGGCGGGCGGGATGTAGTCGGGGAATTTTAGGTGCTCGGCGAGGACGCGGGAGCCGCTGGTGGGTTCGGGCGGAGCGGGGAGGTTGGCGAGTTTATGGTATTTGTTGCCGGTGGGGTTGCCTTGGAAGGACCCAGGCTTGAGCCATTTCAGGGAGGAGGAGCCGTTCCAGAGGCCCTGGTTGTCGGTGTAGAAGACGTCGCCCTCGGCGTTGAAACCGATGCCGCCCGGGGAGCGGATGCCGGAGCAGGTGGGGATCATTTTCCCGTCCGGGGTGATGCGGACGGTCCAGCCGCGCCAGTCGGAGTCCGCGTTCTTTGAGCCGGTGAGGCAGAGGGCGATCCAGACGTCGCCGTTCTTGTCCGGTGAGGTGCCGAAGGCGTATTCGTGGTAGTCGCCATTGATGCCCCAATCGGAGTTGATCGTTTCGAAAACATCGGCGGAGCCATCGCCGTCGGAATCCTGGATGCGGGAAAACTCCGGGCGCTGGGTGAGGTAGAGCGAGCCGTCTTTCCAATACATGCCGAGCGGTTCGTGGAGGCCGTGGGCGAAGCGCGTCCATTTCACCTGCGAGAGATCCGCGCCGTAAGCACCCTCGCAGATCCAGAGATCGCCGCGGCGGGTGGTGACGGCGACCTTGTCACCCGGCATTAAGGCGATGGAGCCGATTTCCATGACCTCGCCCGGAGGCAGGGGGATGGAATCGATGGTGTAGAAGTCGGATTGCTTCTGCTGTGCCAGGGTGGCGGTGCAAAGGGTGGCGAGGAAAAGGAGAGGGCGCATGGGAAAATTGGATATTGGATATTGGTGATTGAGTATTCGGAAGATGGGGATTCGCACCAATGATCAATGGGCCATCTCCAATCAAGAATCTCAGCGGAGCTTGTAAGTGACGGTGACGGGTTTTCCAGGGGCAAGGCTGACCGACTTGGCGGGAGTGACTTGCGGATTGTCGCCGAGCGGGATTTCCAAAACAGACGAGCCGCCGGTGAGGCTGAGGGTGCGGATCAGCGTGCCGTTTTCGCCTAGCGTCCAGGAATCGCTAAGAAGCTGGCCTTCCATTTTCACGTTGAAAGTCGGGTTGCCCTTGGGATCGAGCGTGTAGCCCTTGAAGCGGGCGGACGGCGGGAGGAAGCGCTGTTTGCTCAGGGTGATGACATTTGCGGCCATCGGCGGCTGGAAGCCTTGGCCCCGGTTCGTCCAATGACGCCCGGCATCGATGAATCCGTCCGCCCAAAGCAGTTCAGGTGCGAGGTTGTCGGCGGAATACGCCATACTGACACCGCTAGGAAAACCAAAGCCGATCGCCCGCGGCGAGCTGCCTTTGATGAAATTACGGTAAATCACCGTCCTGCCGTCCTTTGGCAGCAGAGGAATGGTGGGGACGCTCGGCGATTTCGAAGGTGCCTGTGGGGTGAGCCACTGCCACTGCTGCGCGCTGGCGATCTTCCATCCGAGGGAAATGTCCTGTATACCCTTTCCCTGGAAATACTCGATGCGTATCGGGTTCGCCCCGGCTTTCAGCGTGACCTTGCCCTCCGAGATGCGCTGCTTGTTAGCCATCGCCCCGAGCCCTTTCACCTCGGCGACGGGATGTCCGTTGAGGAGCAACCGGGCGCCATCGTCCGCATCGAGCTGGAACTCGTATTCCCCATCCGCAGGAGCCATAAAATCGCCTTCCCAGACGATGCCGAAGTCCTGCTTCAGCGCCGCGATCGAAAGATCGATGATGCCGTGGTGCTCCTCCTCGACGTTTTCAGCCTCGATCTTGCTGAAGTCCGGCGTCTGCACCCATTGCCCCTTGTAGACTCGCGAGGTGAGGTTCGCGAGGGCGGTGGGCTGCTTTTCTAGGGGGAAAAGTTTCATCAGCTCGGGAGCGGTCCATGGTTTGGTGCGGGATGCGAACTCATCGCGCGCGACTTGGACGAGGTCGCGCTTCACCTCCTGCCCTTTGTTGCCCCAGGCCTTGTGGACAAAGTTTAGGATCGCCACGATCTGGTCATCGCCTAGGGCATCGCCCTGCGGGGGCATTTCCAGGTTGTAGGATTTGCCGCCGACCTCGATGGGGCCGTGGATACCTTTCAGGATGATCGCGACCGAGCGTTTCGGGTTGCCGTGCACCCACTCGCTGCCGGCCAGCGGTGGGAACGCGCCGCCGGTGGCTCCTTTGCCGTCAGGTGCGTGGCAGGCCGCGCAATAGAGACCGTAGAGTTGCTCTCCATCCTGTGCGTGGAGTGGCGGGGCAAGCAAAGCGAGGGAAAGCAGGAAGGGATATCTTCTGAGAAGCATATAAGTAGGAACGAGGTGGGTGGGGGAAATGTTTCAGTGCGGGGGATAAATGACAGTTTTTTTTACGCAACTAGCAGATGTTAGGCAGTTTGGATGTGAAATCTACTTTACAGGAAAGGCAGGCAGTCGGAAACAATCCGCCGTGATCGAAAGATTTACCCGCCTTCTCCTGCCTGCGCTGTGCGCCTTTGCCGTCTCTTCCTGTGCCTTCCCGCCCAAGGAGCCGATCAAGGCGGAGCGCATCATGTTCCAGTGGTATGAGGACGCCGGGCTGGGCACGGTTTCATTATCCATCGATCTCAGCGACCAGATCGCGACGATCAGGCGCGGTGACCGAGAGATAGGCTGGTGTTTCGTGGCCACGGGGCTGGAAGGCCGCTCCACAAGGCCGGGTAGCTACCGGATCACGGAAAAGATCGTCGACAAGCACTCCAACAAATACGGCTGGATTGAGAATGAGTTCGGCGAGGTGACCGATGACGACGCATCGCCCGGCGACCGCTTGCAGCCTGGTGAGCGCTACATGCCTGCGCCGATGCCTTACTGGATGCGCCTGACCCATTATGGGATCGGGATGCACGTCGGGAACATTCCAAGGCCTGGTGAACCCGCCTCGCACGGCTGCATCCGCATGCCGAAGGATTTCGTGCCGACGCTTTTCGAAATGGTAAAAATCGGCACCCCGGTGAAGATCGGTTACTGAGTTTTTCGATCCGCGTCTCACGGGTTGAAAAACGCTGTGAAACGTATCCCAAAGAGAACGGCGGCGATTCTTCCGAAAACCACCCGTGTGATATCTGCGGCGGACTCTGTCGCGATGATCTACGCGATTTCCATTCTTGCCGGGTGCGGTGGTGTTTTTCGCCGTGCGGGCGGCACGGATAGGAGGAATTTCTCACAGAGCCCCGAATCGGCGGTGGCGTCTTTTGTATTCCTCGACGGCGGCGAAAAGGTCGCCCTGGCGGAAGTCGGGCCACATTTTTTTCACGATGACGATTTCCGAATAGGAGATCTGCCAGAGTAGGAAATTGGAGATGCGCATCTCGCCGGAGGTGCGGATCAGGAGGTCGGGATCGGGGATGCCGGCGGTGTAGAGGTGTCGCGCGAAAAGATCTGTGGTGATTTCCTCCGGTGAAACCGTTCCCGCGATGGCGGCCTCAGCGATCGCGCGGGCGGCGGCGGTGATTTCCTCGCGAGCTCCGTAGGAAAGGGCAAGCACGAGGGTCATGGAGTCGTTGCCCTTGGTATGCTCCTGGATGCGGGCGAGGCGCTCGCGGGTGGAGGCGGGCAGACGATCGATCTGGCCGATGGCTTGGAGGCGGACGTTCTGTTTGTCGAGTTCCTCCGCTTTTTCGTCGAGGAAGCGGTCGAGCAAGGCCATCAGCGCCTCGATCTCGGCTTCGGGACGGTTCCAGTTTTCCGAGGAAAAGGCGTAGAGCGTGAGGTATTTTACACCGAGTTCCTTGCAGGCGTCCATCACCTCACGCACGGATTCCGCCCCGGCACGATGGCCTTCGGCGCGGGGCAGTCCGCGTTCCTTCGCCCAACGGCCGTTGCCGTCCATGATGATTGCAATGTGAGTCAAGGTTTCAGAGGTGGGGTGGAGAGGCGGGAGAATGTCCGCATCGCCGCATGGGAGTCAATGCCTTGGCTTGGTGGATTTGGCGGTGAGTTACAGTGGGACGGCCATCCCCTCCGCTTCAGACAATTTCCGCTGGTTGTCATCGAAGGTAAGGAAGCGTTTCGCCCCCAGCCGCAGAGCGGAGGCCACGTGGAGGATGTCAAAACCACGATGACCGCCCGCCAACGTGTGGGTAGCCGACAGTCGATTGGCTTCTCCGATCACATCGGCAATGTTGCAGACGGACAGGATGAGTCTCCCGGCGGAGCGATCCGCCTCGAACTGCGCCCACCACAAGGCGGCCTCGCCTTGTGCGATGAACTTGCGGAACTCCGCGAAGCGTAGCGCATTGGCCAACTCATACTCGCCGAGCACTGTCACGGTAATGGGAGTGCGCCGTGATTTCACCCAAGCCAAGGCGCGTGGCGTGTGGGCGTCGTTCCCATACAGCGAGAATAGGAAACTCGTGTCGGCGCAGATTACCATTTTCCGGACGCTTCAAGGATGATCGTGGATGCCTGCTCCGCTGTCAGGGCGGTAGCCGTTGTTCGCTTGCGCTTTACGGCTGGGCTTTGTGACCAGTCCACGCGCTCGCTGGTCTGGGCTTGTTCGGGGACAAGCCGCGCGATGGTCTTTCCCCTTCTCGTGATGATGATCTCCTCGCCAGCACCGATCCAGTCAAGTAGACTGCTGTAGCGGTTCCTGAGGTCACGGACGGTCGCAGTTCTCATGTGCGCTAAAATAGGAGCACAAAGGATATTTGTCAAGTTAGCGGATGCCCCAAACGCGGCTTGCAAGGGGGTGTTCCGTTGTTCAGTCTCCGGGCATGTTGAATGCAGGAATTGTGATAGTGGTGGTGATCGGGCTTTTCGCCCTGATCGGGATTTACGCGATGGGTGTTTACAACGGTCTCGTGAAGCTGCGGAATATGTTTAAGAACGCGTTTTCGCAGATCGACGTGCAGTTGAAGCGCAGGCACGATCTCATCCCGAACTTGGTGGAAACTGCGAAGGCTTACATGGTGCATGAAAGCGGCACGCTGGAGGCGGTGATCGCGGCGCGAAACGGGGCAGAAAGCGCGAGGCAGGCGGCGGCGGCGAATCCCGGTGATGCGGCTACTTTGCAGAAACTGGGCGCGGCGGAGGCCGGGTTGGGCGGCGTGCTCGGCAGGCTATTCGCGGTGTCCGAGGCGTATCCCGACCTCAAGGCAAACCAGAATATGATGCAGCTCACCGAGGAACTGACGACGACCGAGAACAAGGTCGCCTTTTCCCGGCAGGCCTACAACGACTCGGTGCTCGCCTACAACAATAAGCGCGAGGTTTTCCCGAACAACATCTTCGCGGGCATCTTCGGTTTCTCCGAGGCGGCACTCTTCGAGATCGAGTCGCCCGTCGAGCGCGAGGCTCCGAAGGTGCAGTTCTGACCTACCACGTTTCCCGTAGATGAACTTCTTCGAGGCACAGGAGAGGGCGCGGAAATCCAGCCGCGCCTTGGTGTGGTGGTTCATCCTTTCCGTAATCGGGGTGATCCTCGTGATGTATCTGCTGGTGACGGTTTTCTCGCCGTTCATCCAATCGAACCCGCAGGACATCTATCAGACCACGGACACCGCGCCGCTCGTATGGTGGGATCCGGAGATGTTCGCGTGGGTGAGCGCCATCGTCGGCGGGGTGGTCATGACGGGGAGTTGGGTGAAGCTGGCGCAGCTTTCAGCGGGAGGAAAAGTGGTCGCGCAGAGCCTCGGCGGCAGAGTGGTGGAGCCGACCACTACGGATCTTCCAGAGCGGCGCTTGCTTAATGTGGTGGAGGAAATGGCCATTGCGTCAGGCGTGCCGGTGCCCGGGGTGTGGATCATGGACGAGGAGCAGGGCATCAACGCCTTCGCCGCCGGAACCGATCCGACCAACGCGGTGATCGGTGTCACGCGCGGAACGCTGGAGCGGCTGACCCGCTCCGAGCTGCAAGGTGTGGTGGCGCACGAGTTCAGCCACATCCTCAACGGCGACATGAAGCTCAACATGCGGCTGATGGGCTGGATCTTCGGGTTGGTGATGCTTTCCATGCTCGGGCGCATCATGGTGGAATCGTTGCGTTTCATGCGCGGATCGCGTGACTCCAAGGGCAACGGCGCCGTTCTCGCCATCGTCGTGGCGGGACTGCTGGTATGGCTGGTGGGATCGATCGGGGTGCTTTTTGCAAGGATGCTGCAGGCGGCGATTTCCCGGCAGCGAGAGTATCTGGCAGATGCCTCGGCGGTGCAGTTTACGAGGGACAGCGAGGGCATTGCGGGGGCGTTGAAAAAAATCGGCGGTTATTCGGAGCATGGCACGATCCGCTCGCCGAAAGCGATGGAGGCGCGGCACATGTTTTTCGCGGGCAGCAGCCTAAACTCCCTGATGGCGACGCATCCGCCATTGGATAAGCGGATCAAGGCCATTGATCCACGGTGGAATGGCGAGATGCTGGAAGGCATGGCCGATCCGGTGCGTTTGGAGGAGTTCAGCGGCACGATGGGTTTCTCCGGAACGCTGGAGCAGACGGCATCACGGAGTAGTGTGGATTCGCTGGGTGAAAGCGTAAGGCTCGATAGTCATGTGGGCGCGGTGATCCGCGAGGATCTGAGGGCGGGAAAAGTGACTGCGTTTTCAAAGCAGGAGGCGAAGACTCTTTTGTTTGGGCTGATGGTCGCGGCGGATCGCGATGGGCGCGGAACGGCGAAACGGATCCTGGAGGAAAATGGTCTGGACGCGGAGACGGTTGCGCAGGTCATCGCGTGGAGCGTGGATCTGGAGGGTTACGATTCCTCGAAAAAACTGGCGCTCGTCGATCTATCGCTTTCGTGGCTGCGTAAAATGAGCCAGTCGGAGGCGCAGGATTTCGTAAAGACCAGCCAAGCCCTGATTGAGGCGGATGGGCAGGTGAACCTTTTCGAGTTCTTGCTGCAGAAAGTCATCGAACGTCATGTAATGATCGGTCTCGGGCTGAAGCCGGTGCCCGGGATGCACCATCGGAGAATCCAAGATCTGGAACGGGAACTGGCGGATCTGTTAGGAGTGTTCGCCGCGCTGGCGGGTGGCGGGACGGCGATTGAGATGGCGGCGGCGGAATACCGGGAACATACCGGCAGGGAGCTGCCACGTTCCACGGCGGGTCTGGCCGAGGTATCGGATGCGCTTGCGGAAATGGATGCGGCCACGCCGCTGGTGAAGCAACAAATTTTGCGTTTGTGCGGCTTGGTAGTTACAGACGATAGGTTTGTGGCGGAGCAGGAAATGGAGCTGCTGCGCGCGACGGCGGAGGCAATCGGCGCACCGATCCCGCCCCTTGTTAGGAAAGTGATGTGAACTTGGACTGCTACAGCCTGCCTGCCCGCAGCAGCTTCAGCGAAGGCTGGGCTGTCAACGGCTGAGGACTGGGAGTGATCAAGCCTTGCCGTGCCAATGCCGCCCGGCTCGCAGCGGGCTGCATGGCCGAAAAGCTACAGCAGGCTGTAGCAGTCCAAGGCAGACAAATCATTCCAAGGTAGTCGGCGCTTGCGTTCCGGGGCGTGCGTGGGAAGGATTCCGCGGTGGAGAAAGAGCGCAAGCCCTGGTGGCTTTATCTGAATTTGTTAGGCCTGGATGCGCCACTGATCGCGGTCATCTGGCTCTTCCTTTTTGCGCAGACATGGCGGGTGGATTACCATCCGTGGCAGGCTTACGCGGCGCTGGGTTTCGCTGTCTGGGCGATACGGATCGCGATGAAACTGCTGAAAGGTTCAATGTCCTCCGACGAAACTTCTTTCGCGATGGCACACAAGAAGCCGCTGAAGGTGGCGGCGGTGATCACCGGTGTTATTTCAATCACGCTCACCGTGATGAACTTTCCGCTTTCCGTTTACACCTACCTGCTGGTGGGAGCGGTGTTTGTGGCCGGGCACTTTGCCCTCACCTTGTTTTCGTCTCGAGAAGGGAATGAGATCGGCTACGCACAGCATGCGATGGGCGGGGTTGCTTTCGCTTTCGGAACGGCGTTGACCGCGCACGTTTACCTTCCCGGTTTGGGTCTTCGGGAACTCATGCTTTCTAGGGAGTTCATTTGCTTCGCGGTTCTCTGCCTGCTGGCATCCTCTGCGATGGAGTTATGGGAACGCTCCGGTAAACCCGCCGCCGATGGCGAGTTGGGTTCAATGGATGAGATCGCCCTCTCGCTGCCGCTGACATTGTTGGGGGCGGCGGCCTTGGTATTCGCGGTGCAGGATGACCTGATGACCGCGCGACCTTTTTATTACAGTATCCTTACCGGAGCCGCGTTGCTTCAGGTGCTGAACCGGACGAGAGGGCGCTTCGGGTTGGACACCTTGCGGGTGCTCACGGCGCTATGCCTGCTGATACCAGGGATCATTTTTAGGAGCTACCCGGTGGGAGGCTAGTGCTCCGTCCATCACTTGCGGTGCATCGGACGGATCGACCGTTTCTCTTTAGACCGCTCCGCAACAGGAACGGCGGCGGGTGGGGTGTTGCGGTTCGCGGATGAGCCTTTTTCATCGATGTTCTCGAGGGGAGGCAGGACGGTGCCGTCGGAAAACTTGCGGGCCGGGCCGGAGACATCATAGCGCGAGTCCATATCCGCCTGGACGTAATCGAGGGTGTTGCCGCTGTTCACGATGGAGGGCTGGATGAAGATCATCAATTCGTCGCGATCCACACCCTTGGTTTTCGTTGAAAAAAGACGGCCCAGACCGGGGATGTCGCTGAGAAGGGGGATGCCGGTTACCTCTTCCGTGTCGTTGGTGGTGATGAGGCCGCCGAGGATGATGGTCTGGTTGTTGGGAACCGTGACAGTGGTCAGAAGTTCCCGGGTGCCGATGATAGGGACGCTGCCGATTTCGCCAATAGGTTCCGATTGTCCGATTACATCGTCGCTGATCAGGGCAATCTGGAGGGTGATCTCCTTATCCGAGTTCACGAGGGGGATGACCTCGAGTTTCAGCACCACGTCGCGGTATTCGATATTGGTGGAGACCCCGCCGCCGGAGAATTGGTTCGAGTTCGTGGGGATTGCGATTCTGCGGCCTGAGGAGATTGTGCCGATCTGGTTGTTTTTCACAAAGATCGAAGGGCGGGAGAGGACGGTGAAATCGCTGGAACTTGAGAGAAGATTCACGTAGGCGGCGAGCGAGTTGCCGATTTTTCCGTAAAGCGAGAGTCCGGTCTGATTGGGGAAAGATCCGAGCGCGGTTCCTGTGATCGGGTTCAGGAGAGTGATGGGATTTACGCTGTTGACGGGATCGCCGGTGATGCTGGAACCGGCAACGCCCCCGTTGTCATTGCCCCTGTAGGCGCGCAACCAATCGACGCCGGTGGAGGTGGATTTGCCGAGCGAGAGCTGGCCGAAGACGGTGGAGATCATCACCTGATCTGCCTTAACATCGACCTGGTCGAGGAGGTTCTCGATGATTTCTACGGCAGTTGGCGGGCCCTGCACGACGATGGAGTTGGTGATGTTGTCGGCGACGAGAAGGGTGCGGCCGATCAGGAGGGACTCGGGTGCGGTGTTGACATCGGGAGCGGAAAGGGAACTGCCGCGTGAGCCTGAGGAACCGCCGGAATTATTGCCGCCGAAGGAGTTGCTGCCGCCGCTGGAGCCGCCGCTGGAGCCGCCGCCATTGAACAGGTTGTTGTTGCCTTGCTGCGTGCGGTTGTTCTGCGTGTTCTGCCTGTTCCCACCGCCCGTGGCTTGCGCTTGGTTCGCACCGCCGCCTTCTGCAGCGGCGCTTCCGGTGCCGTTGAAAGCGCGGGTTAGGGCGTCGCCCGCGATGGGGAGGAAATCCGCGACGGAAAGGAATTCGAGTTTGCGGCGGAGGAAATTGCGTTGGTCGGTGGCGATGTCGAACTCGCGGACAAGGCCTTCGACAAAAAGGAGATCCACGGGACGTCCCATCCCGAAGATGCGGTTCGTGCGCGGATCGGGGATAATCTGGACGGGGGTGTTCACGCTGGAAGGCGTGCTCCCGGCAAGACCTGCTGCTGCTGCTTGTGCGGGATCATTGGTGATCACCATGTTGACATTGTTATCTGGGGTTCGCTGGATGCCTGCTGTGTTGTTGGTATCCTGCTCTTGGCCTAGGAGTTCGTTGAGGGTGGTGGCGAGTTCCGTCACATCCGCATATTTCACGGTGATAAAACGGGAGGTGACTTGCGAGGAGGGCTTGTCGATCTCGGCTTTCAGGTCGATGAGCTTGCGGATGAGTGAAGTATTTTCCGTGATGACAACGGAGGCGGCGTTAGGCACGGGGGCGATGGAGCCGAAGGCGCCGAACTGGCCGATGATCTGGGTGAAGGTGCGGACGGCCTCGTCGGGCTTGATGTATTGCAGCGCCATCACGTAGGAAATGACGGCGTCGCCCTCAGGCAGTGGATCGTTTTCCGTGTAAACTTTCACGCCGATTCCGGTGGGCTTCAGGCCGGCGGTGGCAAGGGTGAGATAATCGAGTTCCGAACCGTCTCCGGCTGGGACGAAAATGAAGCTTTCGATGGTGGCGGCCTTTTTCAGAAGCTCGGCGGCTTCGCGGTAGGTGAGGGGATCCTGCGGGGAGGCGGGCTGGACGAAACGGAATTCCGCGGCGGCGGCGCTGGATGCCACGATCACGCGGCGGCCGGTGTATTTGCGGTAGAGGTCGGCGAGGTCGTCACCGGAAAGCTTGAGTTGCTCGATGCTTTCCTGAATGAGCGTATCGCCCAGGTCCGCGGCCGCGGCATCAGCAGGAACCGGAGCCTCAACGGGTGCAGGCGGTTGGGGGATTCCGGGGATGGCCGGGACTTCCTCGTTTTGGGCAAGGAGCCGGAGGGCGAGCAAGGGGATCAGGAGGCAAGGGAGAACGCGCATGTTACGACGGGGTTAAGGTGGTTGGAAAAAGTGATCGGGGTGTTTTCATCAGCGGCGGTTGGCACGGGTGCCGCCAGGTGGTTATTTATTTGGTTGGGGCGGGTGGCGGCACGATGCGCGGGCGAGGTACGCGCTGGGCGGGTTGCCCGTTGGGGTTCTGGTTTGGATTCAACTGAATACTGACCCCGGGCGGGAGGTTTTGATTTCCCTGCGGGGCGGCGGGGGCGGCGGGGGCGGCCTTGAGGGTGATGAGCTTTGGCTCGAAGGTGACCGTGCCCTGGATGGAACCGGAGGAGAGGACGACGGAGGTGCCGAGGGCTTGCTCCGGATTCCGGTTCACGGAGACGACCTTGAACTCGCTGGTGCCGCCTGGCTCGATGATCCTTTTCACGTCCGGGTTCTTCTTGCTCACGATCGTGATCCGGTGCCCTCCGGGAACGGGGGCGATGCCGGTGAGGGTGAAATCCTCGAAAGGGTTTACGGGCGGGGCTGCTTGCACTACTGGCGGCTTCGCGGTGAAAGGGCTGTTTGTCCAAAGCCCGGAGTATTTCACCAGCGGTTGCTTTTTCGGGATGTTCGCATGGGCGGGCAAACAGGCGAAGGCGGCGAGGAGCAGGGTAAGAAAAGTTTTCATGGGGCGGGGGGGATGGGCGGGAACCATTGCGAGAGGGTGGCGTCGCAGTCGATCAGGGTGTCGTCCTTGGTATTTGGTTTCATGCGGATCTGCAAGGTGGTGCGGAATACATTGGGGTCGTTGATGGCATCAAACCATTGATAGAGCGCCTGCTCCCGCCCGCTGAGGTTGATTTTCAGCTGGGCGCGGTGGTAGTAGGTGCCTGTTTCGTCGGTGGGGAGCGGCTCTTGCTTCTGTATGGTCAGCCCGAGGTTCCTAGCTTTTGATTCGGCGAACTGCTGGAGGGCAGTCTGCGTTTCCTGGTAGGTCGCAGGTTTGGGTTCTTTGTTCGCCAGCCAGGTCATCTGTTCAGCGAATTCGACTGAACTTTCACGGAACGCATAGGCCTGTTGAAGTTGCGAATTCGCGGATGCGAGATCGTTGCTGTAGAGGTTTTTTTTCTCCACATAGATTGAGTAGAGGAAAAAATTCAAGATCAGGAACCCCGCGATCAGGAGCAGTGTCAGGAGTTTCTTTTCGCGGACGGACATGGAGGAGCTGTGGGTATGAAATGCCGGTGGATGGTGGATTTGTCAGAAGCGGCGCGAAGGTTTAGCAGGAAACGCCCCGATGGCCAAAACTGATTTCAGGGAGTGGTGCTGAGTGTGGTGCCTGAATAGTTAAATTCCCAGCCGCGGCTGGTCTGCCGGGGACCTGGGTTCTCCCACTTAAAGGTGGCGAGGTCGTTGTTGTTGCCGAGGTTCTCCGAGAACTGATTGACCGGCTCCAACTGGGCGGCCTCGCCGATTAAATTGATTTCGGTGGCGGAGATGTCAGCGCTGGTGAGACGCAGGCCGGAATTGGCCGGGATGGAGCGGACGACGCGGTTGAGAATGTCAACCGTGTTGTAGTTGAGGTCGATGCCGTATTCGAGCTCGTCCCATTTCGCGATGTGGAGGGCGAAGGCCTCGCCTTCGGGGGCGACGGCCTTGACCTTGGTGAGAAGTTTGGTGGTGGTGTCGCGGGTTTTCCATAGCCCGAAGCCAAGGTAGCCAACGGTGCCGAGGTAGATGACGGCGAGGGCGGCGATGGTGAGGATGGTATTCTGGCGCTTGCGGGCCGCGCGGCGGGCGGCGCGGACATCGGCAGGCAGGAGTTTGCTGAGCGGATTGGGGAGGACGGGTGCAGGGCGCGGCGCGAGCTCTGTCTGAAGAGAAAGGGAGCGGGAAAGGAGCGATGTCTCGGTGGCGGGATCGGATGTCCAGACGATGGCACTGGACGGTTCGGCGCGGATTCCCTGCATGGAGAGCTGCGCGATGGCGATGCGGATTTCGCGGATCAGCGTGGCATCGGGCGATGGGGCTGACACCGAGGTGGCCTGGCAATAGAGCAGTTTTCCGTCCTGATGGATGGCGAAGACCCATTGGCCGAGCTCGCGCCAGACGGCGAGGGTGTTGCCCATCACGGGGAAGGCGCGGGGCGAGATGTCGAATGCTTTCGGTGACGTCGGCGGGAGATCGGCCGTCTGCGGGGGGCGGAGAATGACGGAGAGGAAGACGGATTGCGCCGAATTCGTCAGCAGCGGAAAAATATCGGTGAGCTGCCCGGCGAAGGGATCGGGGCGGAAACCCGCGCGCTCGGCGTGGGTCGCGGCGAGATCATCGAAGAGCGATGTGTCACCGGTCGGCACGTGGAGCGGGAGGGCGGTGAGGGATTTCACCGGAAAGAAGAAAACCAAATCGCCCTGCGGCGGCTTCCCGATCTCCGAAGGCCGCGCCACCGGATGGCTGGAATGCAAGGTGGCCTCGCCGTTCGGGACGACCGTCCAGATTTGCCAATCGCTTTCTCCGGGAATCAGGAGATGGGTGTTGTTCGCTTTACTCATAAATGATGGGAAACTTTAAACTATAAATTTTAAATCCTAAGGAAGAGAAGAATGAGCAGAATCTTAATTGAAGTTTAAAGTTTAAGGTTTGGAGTTTTAAGGTTCGATCTCGGTGATGCGGTCGAGGAGGGCGGGGCGGCCGGTGCGGTTGCGGACGATGGCGGTGATGCGGCGGGTGGAATCGCCGGAGCGGGCGGTGGAGATGATGCGGGTGGTGGTGTCTTCCACGGTGAAACGTTGCGCGATCATCTGCCCTGTTTCCCCGCCGATGCCAAGCAGCGAAAGCGCGGCGGCGACGTCCTGGAAGGGGACATCGTCCTCGGTGTCGCGTATGTCATCGATGCCGCGGACAGTTTCCGGGATAATGGAGGCCTGCTCGGGGGTGACCTCGGCGGCGACGGCGATGAGCTCGGCATCCGCCTCGTTCAGGTCAAGCGTGCCGGCTGACCAGACGGTAAACCATTTCCTCCAATCCGGGCGCAGGAACTCGATCTGATCCATGCCAAGGACGAGTGCCATTTCCTCGATGTTGTAAAAAGGCCGGTTGAAGGGCTGGTTGAGGCGGCCGAGTTTCTCATAGTCCTCGATCTCCGCGCCGTTGAGAGCCACCTCGTCATCGGCATCGACCCAGTCGGTGAAGGCATCGCTGAGGGCTTGGGCGGAGTCAAGGTCGAGACCCCATTGGATGAAAATGGAACGGAGGAGGGATTTGTCCTCGGCGAGCACGAGGCTGTTGATGTTGAAGCGCGCGCCTTCCGAGGTGATGGAGACATGGACTTCCTCGTTGTTCGCCTCGTCGAGGCGGTGGAGGAGGGGATCGTTGCGCTCAACGGCAGGGTTGGCGCCGAGTGCGATCCCCATTTCCGCGAGCTGAAAGGCGCGGGAGCCGTGGACTTTCGCGGTGGCGAGCTGCATGTCGAAAGAGATCACGCGCAGGGTGGTGACGGCTGCGAGGGACAGGATGGCGATGAGCCAAAGGACAGCCACGAGTGCGAAGCCGTCTTTGCCATTCCGGATGTGGGTTCTGCTCCTCATTCGATGCCAGGGATGGGTGGGTTGGTTGGCGGAACGACGGGAACGACGGGGGTTTCTCCTTCTCCGTCGGGTTTTTCGGGTGTCCCACCTCCCGCACCGCCTTGACCACCGCTTTGTTGTAGCTGCCGCATGAAAACCTCCGGGTTCTGGCGCGGCGGGATCCAGAATACGTGCCGGATTTCCCCGCCGTCCGCGCCGAACGCGCAGATCAGCTCCATTTGCAGCGGCAAGCGACCGGGGAGATCCCACTCGTATTGGTATTCCATGGTGCGTCCGTCGAGCAAGCGCCATTCGAAATAGGCGACATCGGTAAGCAGAACGATTTCCGCGAACGGTTCCTCATCGCTTGTGGAAGCGGTTCCGCCGGACCGGGAGCTGTCCTCCTCTATGATCTCGTTCTCGTAGTAGCTGAGGACGATATCGATGAAACCCGAGCGCTTCTTCACGGTGGAGAACCGGATCGCCTTCGCGGTGCGTTCCTCGCCGCCCCAGGTGAAAGAAAGCGGGACGTTCTGGAGTGTGAGATCGGAGAGGTAATGGGAGCCTGAATCCGTGGTCGTGAGTTCCATACGGGTGTTCCCGGGTAAGGCCGAGAAGCTGTTTTCCAGGAAATCGAAAAACGCCTGGTGCAGCATCTCCTCGCTCTGGGTTTTCACCACGTTGTTGCCCAGCGCTAGCGTCGAATACGATGTGGTGAAAATCATGCCCGCGAGAAGCGCGACAAGTAGCAGGGCGACCACGAGTTCTAGCAGGGTGAAGCCGCGATCCGAGTAGAGGGGGGGATGGGGTGAGTGGGTGAGGGGGTGAAATGAGAGAGCACCCCCCATCTCACTCTCACCCTCTCTCCCGCTCCTCTTCAAACCTTTCACGGCTGATACATGGGGTTGTAGCGCCAGGTCTCGGCGGAGCGTTTTTGCCACGCGCCGTTCTCGTACCAGTTCGCGATGACCTTGATGTGGAACATCTGTTGGAGTAACTCGCCGTCTTGGTTCTCCATGTCCTCGATGGGTTCGATCACGACGTCGAGCTCGATGTCGGTACCCTCGACCGGGATCTGGGTCACGCCTTCCTCGATCATCGGCAGGCTGAGTTGCTCGGTGAGCGCGGAATCGAGGATGCGGGTGATGCGAAGCTCATTCTGCGCTAAATTCGCCGCCCCGGCCATGCGGTGGAAGGCCACGGTGAGACCTGTGCAGGCGATCGCAAACACCGCCAGCGCGAGAACCACCTCCAGCAGGAGGAAGCCCTTCTTTTTTCTGGAAACTTTAAACTTCAAACTTTAAACCCTAATTTTTGGACGAATCACTTCTAACAAATAACTTCTAACGGAATTCTACTTCGCCTCCAGTTCGGAATCGGAGATGGTGGCGGTGAGCGGGTGGTAGGTGTCCTGTGCGTAGCTTTCGCCTACGGTCATGCGGACGGTGATGGGCTCGGAAAGGCCGTTGGGATCGAAGCGCCAGACGGGGACGAAGTTCCTGGATGGGGCTACGAAATCCTTGGTGTTCCAGCGACGCACGCCGAGGGTAATGTCGGGGTCGGTGGTGATTTCCTCGCGCAGGGTCGGGCCGTCATCTTCATCGACCGCCGTGCCGCCGATCTGGTTGCCCAGCGCGGTTGTCCGCTCGGACTCCGAGGCTTCCGCGAAAGGGAGGAGGCGCAGCTTGTTTTCATGGAACTCGATGGCGTAGGGCTTCTGGTGAAGGATGGCGGCGGTGCGCGCTTTTTTGGCGAGGAGCTCGATCTCGCTGGAGGCGTTGGATAGCACCTTTTCCGGCGAGCTGTGGAGCATCGCCGCGATGCTGCCGCCCATGACGACCGCAACGATAGCCATGACCATTACGATTTCGATGAGAGTGAAACCTTTGCGGCTTCCCTGAAAATTCCGCGCACTAACACGTGGTGATTTCAGGCTACTCTTGGGAGGACATGTCATCGTCTGTTCCTTCCTGTTGGTCGGGGCCGAATGTGTAGATTTCGAAATCAGAAGCGTCGATCTTGCCGGGATTGCGGTATTTGTAGGGGACACCCCACGGGTCGAGCGGCACTTCCTTTTTGCCGCCGACACTCGCATGGCGCCTCGGCACGGGAGGGGTCGTTGGTTTCACCCATAGGGCGATGAGGCCTTGCTGGGTGGTCGGGGCTCTTCCCGCCAGCATCTTGTAGGATGAGACGGCGGACTTCAGGTTGTTGAAGTCGGTTTCCGCGCGTTGGATTTTCGCTCCATCCCCCAGCTTGCCGAGCATCGCGATGGAGCCGCCGAGGATCACGGCGATGATGCCGAGGACGATGACAATTTCGAGGAGGGTGAAGCCGGAGCGGATTTTGGATTTTTGATTCTGGATGTTGGATGGGCCGAGTTTCATAGTGGTTGGTTAGAAAATGCCGGAGCGCAGGGTTCTTGTCTGAAAAGGTGGGTTCGGTCAATCCACAGGTTGGGCGCGGAGAGGGGCTTCCTCGACGGGCTGGGCGCGCAGGGGCGGTTCCTCGACGGGTTGTGCGCGGGGAGGGGAATGACCCTCCTCGATGGGAGTGGCTCGCGGCGGCATAGCGTCTTCGGCTTCGGAAACGGGGACCGCCCGGGCGGGATGGATCGGGCAGAGATCGCCTGTGCCGGGCGCAATGTCCTTTGGAATCTTTTCGCCGTAAGCGGTTCCCGCGCTGCGGCACCCCGCCGTGGCGCGTTTCCCGGAAAGGCGGCATAGCTCGATGTCGGCGAGGTCGATCTTCGAGTGCAGCTCGCCGGCCTTATAGCCGAGGCGGTCGGCGGTTTTCATCACATGCACCCAAACCGGCAGGGCGAGGGTGGAGCCGAAACCGCCTTGGATTGTTTTCTTGGGTTGGTCGAAGCCGACCCATACGGCGCAGGTGAGGCTGGAAGAATAACCGGCGAACCATGCGTCCTTGAAATCGTTGGTGGTTCCGGTCTTCCCGGCGGCGGGCTTGTCAAAGCCGAGCCGTTTCATGGAGGCAGCGGTGCCCGAGCTAGCCACTTGCTGGAGGATTTTGGAAACCGACCACGCCGAGCCGGTGTTGGCGGCCTGGTAGGGCAGGGGCGGGGTGCGATACAGGATGTTTCCGTCGCGATCTTTGATCTCGGAGACGAGAAAAGGCCGGTAGCGTTGGCCGTCGTTGGGAAAAATCGTATATGAGGTCGCCACTTCCCACGGGCTTGCTTCCCACGAGCCGAGGTAAGAGGAGGGTGTTTCCGGCATCGCCATCCCGAAGCCCGCCTTGCGTGAGACTTCCTTCACATTGGAAAGCCCGGCGTAATTCCCCACGCGGACTGACATGGTGTTGCGGGAACGGATCAGGCCGTAGGAAACCGGATGCATGCCGCCGAATTTCCCGTCCGAGTTGTTAGGCCGCCATGTCGCTGCGCCCTTGATCTCGTTCCGGTAGATCGGGCCGTCGGAAATCAGGGTGGAGGGCTGCATGCCCTTGTCGAAGGCGGCGAGATAAACGAAAGGCTTGAAGATCGATCCGATCTGGCGGCGCGCTTGGATCGCGCGGTTGAATTTGGACTCGTTCGCATCGCGCCCGCCGACAAGGGCGAGCACGGCTCCCGTCCGGTTCTCGATCAGAACGACGGCCCCTTGGATGTATTTCGGCTCCTCGCGCTTGTCTTCCGGCAGGTTTTGCCAACCCGCCCGCGTCTGGTGCGGGTATCCGGAAAGGCGTTCCGTTTCGCGGAGCTTCTTGTCGAGCGCCTCCTCCGCGATGGTCTGCAGACGTTGGTCGATGGTGGTGACGATGGTCAGGCCACCGAGCTGGATGTTTTCCTTTTCGAGGATGATCTCCAGATCGCGGCGGATCGCGTCCATCGCGTAGGATTCCTTGGATTCGCGCCGCCACATAGGGCGAACAGTGATCGGCTCCTTTTTCGCGGCGTCCGCCTGTGGCTGGGAAATCTTACCCGTCTTGACCATGCGGGCGAGGGTGGTGTTGCGCTCGCGCTCGGCGGCCTCCATGGAGCGGAATGGGTTGAAGGCGTCGGGGCCGCGGACGATTCCGGCCAGCAGCGCGGATTCGGAAAGGGTCAGCTCCGAGGGGTGCTTTTCAAAATAGATGCGCGAGGCCTCGCCGACTCCCTTGATCTGGCGACCCCAGTTGATCTGGTTGATGTAAGCTTCCAGGATGCGGTCTTTGGAAAGGGCGGATTCAAGGCGGAACGCGATGGCGATCTCAAGGCACTTGCGGTCGAGCTGCATCATCAGGAGCTTGAGCGGCTGGCTCCGGTTTTCCTCGACCATCTCACGCGCCTTGAGCTGAAAAACATCGGATGCGAGCTGCTGGGTGATCGTCGAGGCACCTTCCTTTTTCCCTTCGAGGTTTTTCAGGGAAGCCCGCCCGATTCCGAAAACATCAATGGCGCCGTGAGAATAGAAACGCTCGTTCTCGCGGGCGAGGATCGCCTTGCGGAAATCCTCGGACACGTCCTTGAGAGGGACAATCGAGCGCTTCTCGCCGTGGATGCGCCCGATTTCTGTGCCTTGCCGGTCGAGGATGATCGTGCGCTCCGGCATCTTGTTGATAAGGTTCAGGTCGTATTGAGTGGAGCGAATGCTGTACACGCAAGTCAGGACGATGAGCAGGCAGATTCCGGCGACAACAGGTATGCCGATCAGGCGCGAAAAAAACCGCATCATCCCGCCTGTGCTACGCGTCAGCCAGAACAGGAGATAGAAGGGCCACAGCAAAAGCAGCGAGAGCGGGTTGGGCGACCCACCCGAGGCGGGCTTGTCCTCGCGGGGACTGTTGCTCTGTTGTTTGCGTTTCGCCATGATCGCTGCGGCATGAAGATACGGGGAAACGCCGAACTTGAAACCGTAAACTTTTCCGGACATCACCCGCCATAAATCGCTAGACGAATGGCTGTCATGGTGTCGATTGTGGGTAGTGATGAAAATTAAAACCATCGTGTGGATCATATTCGCGGCGGCGGGGCCAGCCCTTGCCTACGAACCGGCGGCCACTGTCGCCGATCTTGTGAATCTCGAAAAGAAGGTGGCGGAGGTTTCCACGCAAGCGACGGCGGCCACGGTCGCGCTCGTTTCCGAGAAAACTGGGTCGTCAGGTTCTGGCATCCTTGTTTCCGAGGACGGCTTGATCCTGACCGCCGCGCACGTGGTGCAGGGCATGGAGGAAGTGGATATCTATTTCTCCGACGGCAAGAAATGGCTCGGCAAGGTGCTGGGCGCGAATTTCTCCAAGGACATCGGCATGGTGAAAATGGTCGAGGCCGGGCCTTGGCCTTTCGTGAAACTTGGCGAGTCGAAACCGCTGGAGGCGGGGGACTGGGTCGTCGCGCTCGGGCACTCGGCGGGCTTCGATCCGGCGAGGACTCCTCCCGTCCGTTTCGGCAGATTGATGTCAGATGGTCCGGGGAATTATTTCACCACCGACTGCACCCTGATCGGCGGTGATTCCGGCGGGCCGCTCTTCGATCTCGATGGGAATCTCGTCGGGATCAATTCCTCGATCGGTGAGTCATGGAAAAACAACAACCACGCGGGCATCGACGGCTTTCGCGAGGATTGGGATCGGTTGCTCGCGGGCGAGACCTGGGGCACGCTCCAGATGAATCCCATGGCGAATCCGGAGACTCCCGTGCTTGGAATCGGCATGGGCATGAACGAAGGTGCCGACGGTGTGCCCGTTAACAAGGTCGAGCCGAATTCCCCTGCCGCCGCGGCGGGCGTGAGGGTGGGGGATGTGATCCGCTCGGTGGATGGCGACCGCGTCCGCGAGGGGGCGGAGCTCCAGCAGGTGCTGGTGAAGCGCGAGGTCGGCGATGTGGTGAAACTCGGAATCGTCCGTGGTGAGACGGAGGTCGGAATCGAGGTGGAACTGGTGAAACGGGAGGAACTTTTCAGGACAAGATGAGACGCTATCCGCATAAACTTGGCGCCGCTCTGCTGATCTTAGCGACATCACCGGCAAACTCTCAACGCATGCAGGAGGAGGTGCCGCTCATGCGTCCGGACGAAAGAAAAGTCGTGGATGCGCAGTCGATCGAATTTAACAAGTCGCTGGAACCTCTTGTCGCTGAGTCGGCAAAATCGACGGTGTGGGTATGGGGGCGTGAGCAAGGCAAGCCCCTTCGTCTGGCCTACGGCACAGCAGTCCAGGATGGCACCAGCATCCTCACGAAGTGGAGCGAGATCGCAAGTTTTACCGACACGCTTTACATCATGGGTAGGGATGGCGCTGGCGCGAAGGCCGTGGTTACGGGTGTTTTCACCGAGGAGGATCTAGCCCTTCTCACGATTCCTCAAGTAGCCGTCGAATCGGAAAACATCACCCCGGTGAAATTCCATATTTCAGATCTTTCGCTCGGACGTTTCCTCGTCGCCACGAGACCCGATGGCAAGCCGGGCGCGTTCGGAGTGGTCGGCGTGTTGGAAAGGAATCTCCGCGAAACAGACAAGGCGCACCTCGGGATCATAGCGGATTTCGAGTATCGCGGCGAAGGGGTCAGGATCGCGGATGTGCAGCCCGAATACGGCGCGGCGGAGGCGGGTCTTCGCGCCGGCGACCTGATCCTGAGCGTGAACGACCGTGATATATCCGGCCTTCAGGAACTCAGAAATGCGCTTAGCGGCAAGAACCCCGGCGACAAGGTGAACTTGCGCATCGAGACCGCCGGCAAGGAGCGCAACGTCGAGGTGCTGCTTTCCAATCGCCCTGTGCTCGGCCAGTTCGCGGGCGGCAGGCTCAACGCGATGGAACGCATGGGCGGCGAGCCGAACCGCATCCGCGATGGCTTCTCCCGTGTGGTGCAGACCGACATGAAAATCAAGTCCAACCAGATCGGCGGGCCGGTCGTCGATCTGCAGGGCCGCGTGGTCGGTATCACCATGGCACGCGCCGACCGGACGCGGACTTACATCATGGGCAGTGAGGCGGTGGTGGAGCTCCTCAAATCCAAAGCGGACACTGTCGCCGAGGCGCGGACGAAGACCGAGCTGTTAAAGAAGGAACTCGCCGAACAGAGCCGTGCGATGATTCCGGAAATGCGCCGCCAGGTAAAACCCCGCGATCTTCCGCGCATGCGCCGCCACCTCAGCGACATCGAGCGCCTTCTCGGCCGCGCGAACCGCGAACTCGACGCGCTCGGACCGCGATAAATCGAAATCCGGGCTTCAATCGCCGGACGGAGGCGTTAGGCTGATGCCGCGATGAGCGAAAAGGAATTTCACTACCAGGATCCGTTCCCCTTGGGCGCGGATGAGACGGAATACGAATGCATCCGCGAGGGCGGCGTGGATGTCGTCAATTTTGGCGGAAAGGAGATCCTAAAAATCGATCCCGAGGCGCTCACTTTCCTCGCTGCGGAGGCGCTCCGGGCGATCAATTTCACCTTCCGCGCCAGCCACCTCGCGCAGGTCGCCGCCATCCTCGATGACCCGGAAGCCTCGCAGAACGACCGCATGGTCGCGCTGATGTTGCTGAAGAACGCGGAGATCGCCGCGCACGGCATTTTACCATCCTGCCAGGACACGGGAACCGCCACGGTCATCGGAAAAAAAGGGCAGGACGTCTGGACGGAGGGCGATGATGCGGAGTTCCTTTCCAAGGGCATCCACCAGACCTACACCAAGGAGAATCTCCGCTACTCGCAAACCGCGCCGCTGACGATGTATGAGGAGGTGAACACGAAGACGAACCTTCCCGCGCAGATCGACCTCTACGCCACGCAAGGCGACGAATACAATTTTCTCTTTGTCAGTAAGGGCGGCGGCTCGGCGAACAAGACCTTTCTCTATCAGGAAACCAAAGCGCTGCTCAACCCGAAGCGGCTCAAGGAATTCTGCGTCGAGAAAATGCGCTCACTAGGAACCGCCGCCTGCCCGCCCTACCACCTCGCCTTCGTGATCGGCGGCACCTCGGCGGAGAATAACCTCAAGACCGTGAAAATGGTGACCACCCGCTACTACGACTCCTTGCCGACCTCCGGCAACGAGTACGGCCAAGCATTCCGTGATCTTGAGCTTGAGAAAGAGCTGTTAGTTCTGGCGCGCGAGATCGGCATCGGCGCGCAGTTCGGCGGGAAATATTTCGCGCTCGATGTCCGGGTGATCCGCTTGCCGCGCCACGGCGCGTCGTGCCCGGTCGGCATCGGCGTATCCTGCTCCGCCGACCGGCAGGCGAAGGCGAAGATTACGCGGAAAGGGATTTTCCTGGAGAAGTTGGAGAAAAATCCCGGCCGTTTCATCCCGGAGAAATACCGCGATTGGAAATTCAAGGGCGTAGCGATCGACCTCGATCTCGGCATGGAGAAGACGCTCGAAACACTTTCCAAATACCCCGTCACCACCGCCCTCTCGCTCAGCGGGACGATCATCGTCGCCCGCGATTCCGCGCACGCGAAGCTCAAGGAGATCCTCGATGAAACCGGCGACCTGCCCGAGTATTTCAAGAAGTATCCCGTCTATTACGCCGGCCCTGCGAAGACCCCGGCGGGGATGCCCTCCGGTTCCTTCGGCCCCACCACCGCCGGTCGCATGGATGGATACGTCGATCTCTTCCAAGCCCACGGCGCGTCCATGGTCATGCTCGCCAAAGGCAACCGCTCCCAGCAGGTGACGGATGCGTGCAAGAAACACGGCGGCTTCTACCTCGGCTCCGCAGGCGGCCCGGCGGCCTTGCTTGCACAGGAACACATCCGCTCTCAGGAAGTCGTCGATTTCCCCGAGCTCGGCATGGAGGCGGTCTGGAAAATCACCGTGGAGAATTTCCCGGCGTTCATCCTCGTGGACAACAAGGGCAACGATTTCTTCCGGACGATCAATCAGTGCCCGGTGTGCTGAACCGTCTCAAAGGGCAGGGTGATCTATGCCCAAACTCGCCACTCATTTGCTCGGCTTTTTACGCAAGGACTTTTGGCAAACGGTTTAAGGATCCACCCAACAGTTTTGAAAATCGTTTCCATCACTCTTTAAAAATCCGTGTCCATCCGTGAAACCTGTCCGTCGTCTTGTCCGCCGTAGCCTTGGCGTAGGAGGAAGCCTCGGCGAAGGCGGTAGCGAAGGAGTAAGCCTTCTTGGCCTTCGTAGCCATGGCGAAGTAGGCGGCGAAGTCGGATCCGTGGTTCCATTTCGGTTTACGGCTGGAAGCCCACGTGTCGCACTTCCGTCACTTGCTCATTTTTCAAGAACCTTCACGGCCGTCTCGATAGCGGGATCCGTCCAGGCGGCGAGGGCTTTCTTTTCCTCGGCGGTGAGTGAGGAGGGGTGTCCGGCCTCGATAAAGAATTGGCGGTCGGCTTCGGTGAAAGGGATGGCGGTTTCGGGAGTGATTCCCTTGAGGTGGGGCGTGTTGCCCGAGGGGGTGTGGTAGGTGGCGATGGTGAGGCGGAGGGCGGTGCCGCTACCCATGGGGACGATATTCTGGACGCTGCCCTTGCCGTAGCTTTTCTCGCCGATGAGGGTGGCGCGCTTGAGATCGTGGAGGGTGCCGGCGGTGAGCTCGGAGGCGGAGGCGGAGTTCCGGTTGATCAGCACGGCGATGGGGTAGTCGCGCTTCCGGCGCTGGCGTTCGGGGGTTTTCAAAAACTCCTCCGGCTTGCCGCGCTCGCGGATGGAGACGACGGATGTGCCGGGCGGGACGAAGAGGCCGAGGATCTGGACGGTCTGGTGGAGATCGCCGCCGCCGTTTTCGCGGAGATCGAGGATGAGGGATTTCATGCCCTTGTCCTCGAGGTCGTCGAGGGCGGCTTCGATTTCGCGGGCGCAGGTGGCTCCGAATTGGGCGAGGCGCAGGTAGCCGGTGGCGGGATGTTTTTTCAGGAGAGTGGCCTCGATGAGCGAGCGTTCCTCGATGAAGCGGTGAATGAGGGTGGCCTTGATTTCGCCGGGGCGCTCGTGGTCGCGGAGGGTGAGCTCGACTTTGTCGCCGGGGTTGCCTTGGAAAAGCCCCATGATCTCGGCGAGGGGAGTGTCGCCGGGAGGGGTGCCGTTGATGGCGAGAATGGCGGCATGGGTAAGGATGCCGGCCTTGTCGGCGGGGCCGGATTTCGCGACGGCGGAGATAAAAAGGTTTTCCGAATCCTTGCCCAGGCTCAGGCCGAGGGACGGCACCTCGTTGTTGAGAACGCCGTCCTTGCCGAGCATCTGCTGCATCTCGGGGTGGATGAAAGAGGAATGGGCATCGAGGCTGGAGAGCATACCGTCGAGCGCCTGGTTGATGAGCCGGTCGTAGGTGACCTTGTCGAGATCCGGGTGGCGCTCGCGGACAGCTTCTAACACTTTCACGAAACGCTCCAGCGCGGGATAGGCCGCTTCCTTGGGATCGGCGGGGACAGCGTTCTCCGCACGGGCGGCGAGGGCGGCGGCGAGGAAAAGGGAAGCGAATCGCATGGCCAACCTGCTAACACCGAAGAGGCGGGGAGGGGAGGGAAATTTCCCGGCGTGATTTTTTCGGGTGGATTCTGCCTTGCATCAGAAATTGTGAGAGTGGCTGCATGGCTGGCGCGTATGCGCGAAGGGGAGCGCATGCGCTCTCGCGTGCTGTTTCTGGCGCCCCCGCCGGAAACCAAGCCCGTATCATCATGTGCGTTGGGATAGCATGGATGGCTTTCCTGCAAACGACCGCCGAACCGCGAGGGCGCGCTTCGGGACACGCGAGGGCGCGTATGCTCCCCCATCCAAGACTCATCCATCTGGAAAAATCACACCAGCGGCAGGCTAAGGATGAACTCCGCACCGCTGCACCGCGTCGTCCACGAGGGTCCCTGCGCGAAGCTTTTCAGGGTCATGTCGCGCCCGATCAGGAACAGCGAACCATCGAACCATGAGGCGCTGAAATCGCCGGTCGGGTTGGGGATTTCGAGGTTGGATGGGCGCCTGCCGGGTTTATTTTCGAAAAAAGGCAAGTTTGGGCTTGCACCGGGGGGTGGGTGGGGTATGAAGCGCGCCCCTAATCATGGCTAAGAAAAGTTGGATCGCCCGCAATAAGCGCAAACAGAACACCGTTGATAAATTCGCCGACCTGAGGCGCAAGCTCAAGGAGGAGAAGGATTACGTCGGTCTCTCGATGCTTCCCCGCGATGCCAGCCCTACCCGCGTGGTGAATCGCTGCGAGGTCACCGGTCGTCGCCGTGCTTTCCTCCGCCGTTTCCGCCTCTCTCGTATCACATTCCGCGAGTATGCCTCGGCGGGACTGCTTCCGGGAGTGACGAAATCGAGCTGGTAAGCCGGTTTCCGGACTTCCTTGCAAGTCCGCACAGGCGCTGGGCCATAACCACCCGAGCCCGCGCCATTCCCCATGCCCATTTACGAATACGTATCCGAAGCCCCCGACGATCCCGAGCGATCGTGCCGGGTTTGTCGCAAGGGATTTGAGCTGCGCAGACCCGTTGACCGGGAGGCTTTGGTGAAATGCCTGATCTGCAAGCATCCGGTGCAGAAAGTGCTTTCCCGGGTGAACTCGCCGCGTGTGGCGAAACCGCTATCGGTTTCGGACGCAAAGAAGGCGGGATTCACCATACTCGAAAAGCGCGACCAAGGGGTTTACGAAAAACTCTGACCTCCGATGACAGATACCCTTTCCATTTTTTCCCTCATCGCTGGCACGGCGGTGGTTCATGATTTCCCCACATTGGGGGAGACCATACTTTATCTCTTCGGTATCACGTTCTTTCTTCTGTTGAACGCGTTCTTCGTCGCGTCGGAGTTTGCCATCGTGAAGGTGCGCCCGAGTCAACTCGAAAGCCATGGCAAGGAAACCGGCGCCGACGTCTCCCGCGCCGTGCATGTGGTGAAACACCTTGATGGATATCTCTCTGCGAACCAACTCGGGATCACGTTTTCGTCCCTCGCGCTTGGATTCCTTGGTGAGCCTTTCGTCAAAGCGCTTGTTTCGCCGATACTCGCGCAAACCGGTATGCCGGAAGTTGGTATCTATTGGGTCTCGCTGATCATTGCCTACGCCTCCTTCACGTTCCTTCACGTCGTCGTTGGGGAACTCATGCCCAAGTCGATCGCAATCCGCCGCGCACTGGGCACGACGATGATGTTGGTCGGACCGCTGCACCTCTTTTTCAAGACGTTCTACCTCGTCATCCGTTTCTTCCAAGGCACGGCGAACTGGCTGCTGAAAACCTTTTTCCGCATCGATCCGATCAGCGAGGGTGAGCATGTTCACTCAGCCGAGGAGCTGGCAATCCTGGTGACACATTCCGGTAGATTCCAGGAAGTGACGGAAACCGAACGCGAGATCCTGATCAACGCGCTGGAACTCAACGAGCTGTGGGTGCGTGACGTGATGACCCCGCGCACCGAGGTGGTGGTGTTGGATGCCGACGAGCCTTTCGAAAAGACTTTAGATGTCGCAATACGCAGCAAGCATACGCGGTTTCCTCTGGTAAAAGGGCACCTCGACCAGGCGATCGGACTGATCCATATCAAGGATCTGTTCAAGCTGCTCAACGATCCGGATCCCGACCTGATGCGGATCAAACGCGATCTCAAGATGGTGCCGGACACCATGCCGCTGGATTCCTTGCTGAAATTTTTCCTCAAGGAACACGCGCACCTCGCGATGGCGGTCGATGAATTCGGCACTCCCGTCGGAGTGGTATTTTTGGACAACGTGATGGAGGAACTGGTCGGTGACATTCAGGATGAATTCGACAACGAGCATTCCGCGTTCATCCGGATCAACGACGACGAGTTTGTCGTCGAGGGTTCGATGACTCTCAACGACCTTGAGGGATACGCGGAGGATCTTTATCTCGAAAGCGGGGAGGTCACGACGGTCGGCGGGTATATCACTCAGCAACTGGAAAGGTTTCCGGAGACCGGCGAAACGCTTGAGATCCTCGGCTACGAGGCGAAGGTCACCAGCACCGATGGGCGTAGGGTCGGACAGGTGCATTTTCGCAAGTTGGCGGAGGATTTGGATGAAGCCGTTAGCGGCGTGACCGAAGCAGATGTGCCTTAGATTCAGCAGGGCATCACGAACGGCTTCATGCGCGACCCTCTGCCGCAGCTTATCACCGCCTTGAGATGCTCCCGCGCTCATTTCCATGGCTGGCGCTATGGTGTCCGCTTCAATGAGGCAACGCCTTCTTAGCAATCTGGGAGAATTCTCCGTTGACCGGATACCCGGTTGCGTGTCCCTCTTTGCCATGCCGAACGACATCCTTTTCGAACCACTCCAAATCGGAGCGCTCACCATCCCGAACCGGATCGTAATGGCGCCGTTGACCCGCTGCCGCTGCTCGCCGGGGCGGGTGCCGAACGATCTGATGGCGGAGTATTACGGCCAGCGCTCCCGTTTTGGCATGATCCTTTGCGAGGCGACCTCGGTGGACTCGCTGGGCGTTGGCTATCCGGATACGCCGGGGATTTGGTCGGAGGAGCAGGTGGCGGGTTGGAAAAAGGTGACGGATCGCGTCCATGCGGAGGGCGGGATCATCCTTTGCCAGCTCTGGCATGTCGGGCGGATATCGGATCCGATCTATCTGGATGGAAAAACGCCGGTGGCTCCGAGCGCGGTGAAGCCTGCCGGGCACGTCAGTTTGTTGAGGCCGGAAAAGGGATTCGAAACTCCCCGTGCGTTGACAGTGGAAGAGATCAAGGAAGTGGTTTCTCAATACAAGCGCGGTGCGGAGAACGCCAAGAAGGCGGGCTTCGATGGGGTGGAGATCCACGGCGCGAACGGCTACTTAATCGACCAGTTTTTACAGGACTCCACCAACCTGCGCGACGATGAATACGGCGGCTCCGTGGAGAACCGGATGCGTTTCATGCTGGAGGTGGTGGATGCGGTTGTTTCCGTGTGGGGCGCGGATCGGGTCGGTATGCACCTCGCGCCGAGGGGCGATGCGCACGACATGGGCGATTCCGATGCGCGGGGGCTTTTCCTGTCGGTCGCGCGTGAGTTAGGGAAACGCAAGCTCGCCTTCCTCTGCGCTCGTGAGAACCATGGCACCGAGCCGGTGGGGCCGTCCATGAAAGTGGCGTTCGGCGGGGTATTCATTGCCAACGAAGGCTTCACCGCCGAGACCGCGCGCGAGGCGATTTCCTCGGGGAAAGCGGATGCCGTCGCTTTCGGAAAAACCGCCATCGCGAATCCGGATCTCGCCGAGCGTTTCCGCACAGGAGCGGCACTCAACGAGCAACGTCCCGAACCTTCTACGGCTCAGGGTCGGTCGGATACACCGATTATCCGTCGCTTTGAAATTCAACCCAACAACTGAAGTGGTCCCCTCACCGTCGTCAGTAAATTCTTTGATGTATTGTTGAGGCTGGTTGTCAGGGGGGTGTTTGTTTGGGAGAGGGGCGGGCGTGGTCAAGCTGGCGTCTGTTTTGAGTGCGCGCGATAATTCGCCGCTTTTTTCCACCAGCATGCCGTTTTGCCGGGGTGCCCCGAACCTTCCGAACCAAAGCTGTCTCCCGCTGATCTCATTTGCCAAATATCCGTGCGCGGAAATGTGACAACCAAGTAGAGTGCGCCCTAGGCTCTGGACTGCTGTGATTCTTGATTCACAACTTTCAAGGGCGGCTTTGTTTGGCGGGACGACGGGTTGCTACCGGGTTACTTCGTTTTTCCATCACTCACCCAAAAAGCGGCGGATAAGAATCGCAGCAGTCAAAAGCCTCCGGCGGTATGGATAGGCGTAAGGACTTTTGGCAGACGGTCTATAAGTTGAATGCTCTCCTTCGTTATATCATCAGGCGTTACGCTTATTGGGTTGTCCCTATGTCTCTTGTTGAACGGGCTTTTTTATGGCGATCCGTCACTGGAACGTGATCTCGCCCCAGTTCGATGGCTCCATCATCAGCTCGTAGACCTCGTCGTTGACGATGCCCGTTTTCTGGTTGTTCCAGTGCGTACGAAGGGCGGTGTCCGCGCCGGCTTTGTCTCCATGCGTGGCGCCGAAGTCGCCGCGCAGCGTCAGGCCGTCGGTGACATTCAGCCCGAGGGATGCTAGCGGGATCGCGGCTTCAACCACGTAGCGCTTGTTCTGCGAATCCACCTTGACCTTAACCTTGGCGGCATCCAGCACCACGACACTGTCCATTGCGTATTCCTTGACGACGCCGGAACTGAACGTCTTTGGGCGCTTCTCGTCGGCGACCTTGCGGTAGGCCACGGCGGTCGGTTTGCCTTGGAAGTTGCCGATGGAGAGGCGTAGGTCGCCCTTGACGGGCTCCGTGCGCTTCGGATCGGCCTTGGGATCGGTGCCGAGCTGGAGGTCCACGGTGTCTCCGCGGGCGTATAGGAACTCGGGAGCGTCCGCGCCGTTGACCCATGGGCTATCATCCTGCACCTCCCAGGCGACGTAGAGGTTGGCCGCGTCGCGCGACATGGCAACACGCACGCGCGTGCCCGCCTGCTTCTCGAACGCTGGCTTCTCGGCATCCGTGAATCCCTTGAAGTCTGCGTTGAGGTCGCCGGTGAATGCCACCGTGGCCTTCTTGACTTGGTACTTATTGGTGCCGGCTGCGACCTGCATTTGTTTCTCACGGAAGGACTGAGCCGTCTGCACATCGTCGGTGTTCATCGCCACCTTGCCACCGGGGATTTCCCGGATCGTATCCAGCCCTACGACCTCGACATTCCAAAGCCCCGTCTTGCCGGCCTGAATGAAGACCTTGCCATCCTTGCCCTGGCGCATGGAGCCGCCGAAATCCTCGCCGCCGAGGCCTGGAGGCACGTTGTCGAGGATGGCGCCCGGCACCGCTTGGCTCGGCCACTGGGTCTTGAACGGGTCGCCTTGGAAGAGGCGAGTGAGGTAGAAGCCGTCCTCAGTCAACACATGCCACTCGCCGATATTGCCATTGATGGCCCAAATGCCGCCGACCGGCTTGGGCAGCACCGCGTTGCCAACCAGCCCGAAGGCGCCGCGGATAAGACCGATTTCCGGCGGCGGCGCGCTGTGCGAGCCGTGCACGCCGTCGAAGGTGTTGGGATAGGTCCAGAGCAGTTTTCCGCTGGCCGTGTCGTAGCCCTTGAAATGGTTGTAGCCCCCGTTACCCCTTCCACCCACCGAGACCAGCTTGCGGTTGTCCGGCGTGGACAGTGCGCCGCCTTCAAAGCCGACAAGCTTGCGGGCGCTAGCTATGTCATAGCGGGGCGCACCGCATTTCGTAAACTCCGCAACCTTGAACTGCAGGCCGTTCGCGTAGAGGGTGAGATCATCGTTCATGTTGAGCGACCAACCCAGATAGCCGGTCATCGTCAAGGCGGCCGGATGAGTCGCCAGTTCGTCGGGCTGCTGCTGTTCATCGCCGTTCGCGTCGGCCCAGAAGACCGTGGTCTTTTCTTTTTTCTTTTCCTTTTTCTTTTCCTTGACCTCGATGGTGCCACGCAAAGCGAACTGCCCGTCACCGAGCCGCTCGCGGATTTCGAGGCGGGGGGGCATGTCGGAAAGCGTGGTGTTGATCGTCACCAAGTACAACTTGTCGTTGCTACCTTCGGCATAGAGGGCTGCCCCGGCATAATGCTTATCAAAGGTTCCCAGGCAGACATCACGACCAGTCTTCGGGTCGATCCGCCACTCGCAGCCTTCGCCGGCCATGATGTTCGGGTCGCGCGGGTTGATTGCGCCGCCGCTGGCACCGTAGTGCGTGGGGCCGAAAAACTCCTTGAGGAAGGTACCCTCCTTCTGGTCCGCCCCGGCCCGGGTCTGCCACACGCTGAAGCGCAGCGGCGTCTGGTTCGCCTCGGCCACCCAGAGCTTGCCCTCTTTGTCCACCACGAGGCCGGTCGGATTGAGGACACCGTTCTGCACGAAGGGGCCGATCACCGGACGTCCTCCATCGCGGCCGATTGTGCCTGCGGGCTTGCCTGCGGCCGTGAACACCTTCACCTGCTGGACCTTGCCCTGCACGCTCACGTAGAGCCGGCCCTGCTCGTCGGTGGTCACGCCGCCCACCGTGTCCAATGCTGTGAGGACGGGCTTTATGGCGCCAGTCTGTGGGTTGAGCGCGAGCACGTTGCGTTTGTCCTGAACTACGTATACGAGTTCGTCGTTCACCGCGCGAATGAAGCCCGGATTCTCGAGATCGATGAGTTTCACGACGGCGCCGGTGTCGCCGGCGAGCACCGCCACAAAGCCGACCCGCACCGGCAGGATTTCTTCTGGCAGCGTCTTTTCGATGAAACGGCGGTTCGCCAGGGCGAGATTAGCGGCGGAGAGTTGCCCGCCGTTGGGCACGAGGCTGGTATCGCGGAGGAGGTCATTGAGGACCTTGACGATGTCGTCGCGGATGTCCGGTGTCTGGTAATGCGGCGATTTGCAGAGTTCGTTCAGATCGAGTTTTGGATCATCCTTGAATTTCTTGATGTTGGTCTGGGAATTGGGATTCAACTTGGAGAAGAGCATCCCGGAGAAGCTCTCGCCCGCGGCCAGCCGCAGCAGAAGGGCCTTCAGATCGCGGAAGTCGCCGCGGCGGAAATTCGGAGAGGCGCAACTCATGTAAACCTTTCCTCCCTGAGCATCCATGCCATCGATGCGTTCGGGCATGTTCGGCCCCGCCTTGGCGGTCGGCCCCCAGATCTCGCCGATCGTCAGATCGGGTTTACCTTTGCCTTTCCATTCGCTGTAGGTTCCGGTCTTGGCATCGAGCCGGTAAATCATAAGGCCCCCATTGCCGACATAGACGATGCCATTGTCCACCGCCACGACCTCGGCACCGCCCATGCCGCCGTGGGTGTGCTTCCACTGGACTTTACCCTGCAGATCGCAGGCCACCACGGCCTTACCGGCTTCCGCGCCGGTCCAGCCGAGGTAAACCTTTTCACCATCGGTGGTGCAAGTGAATGGAACGCCGTGGTCGCCGCCCCAGTTGGAGGTGAGCGAGCTGTCCCAAGGCGCGCTGCCGGCGTTGCTGGCCCAGCCGCGCAACCGCAGGCCGATGCCCTCGTGCGCGATGGCTTTCCAAGTGAAGTCGCCGGCTGCGACCGGCTGGCCGGGCGTGCGCCAGTAGGGCGTGGTCAGGCCGTCCCATTTCACCTCGTGCTCGCCCTTGGCATAGAAGTTGCAAGTCAAGAGTTGGCGGGCGACCGAGCCGTCCGCGCCAAATACATTTAGCGACACGTAGCCGTCAAAAGGCATGGTGAAGCGGAGTGGCTTGAAGCCGAGGATTTCCTTTTCCTTGACCAGCCCCGTCCAGTTCACCACTGGCAAGCCTGCCTCCATCGTCACGGCGAACTCGCGGCCGTCGGAAAGCCGGATCGAGCGGGGCTTCAGGTTGCCCGCCTTCTCGAGCGTCGCATATCCCCAGGCCACCGAGCTCTGGAAGGTGAAGACCCGGTCGATCTTGACGCCGGGCTTGAAAATGTCTTTCATCGTGATGCGGCTCTGCACGCCGGCGGTGAAGTTGGGCTCGAGCGTAAACATCATCCGCGCGCCCGCCTTGATCGGCTGCTTGTCGGCGGTAAGGAGTTTCCAGGGAATCGCGATCTCCTGCACGTAGCCCTTGCCGTCAGCATCGACCGCGAACATCTGTTTCGCGCCCTCCGCCTTGGCATTTTGGATCGTGCCCTCTTTGAAATCCTTGCCGAGCTGCGCACCCACTACGTCCCCCCCCTCGCGATATTTCCAGCAGTCCCAATGGGCCACCAGCTCCTTGCCCGTCGCGTCGGTCGTGACGGTGCGGAACTGCAGGCAGTCGCCCTGGAAGCCCATGTCGCCTTTCACCCCGGGGTTATTGAGAGGTGTCGGATCCTTCCATCGCGCCAGCACGTACAGGTTCTCGGCGTCGTACATGACATGGAACCACTGGCTGTAATGGTCGCGGAGGTTTTCGACGTCGCTGGAGGCGAAAATCCCTCCGGTCAGATCCCAGTCATCGAACTTGCCGTCGATGGCGACCTTGCCCGGCGCGGGCAGGTTCTGAATGTTGAAATTCTCGGTTTCGGTGGCGTGGGTGAACCCTCCGGTAAAAGCGGCGGCGACTAGTAGGAGCGAGAGGGTGTTCTGATTCATATTTTGTAAAAACGTCATTGTGAAGTGGCTCCTTTCACCGTCACCAGTAAATTCTTTGATTTTTTTTTGAGGGGAGCTGGGTGGTTAGGGGAGGTTTAGAGTTCCATGCGTAAGCCGGTAATATCTCACTCCCTCTTTTGCTTTACGTACTCGTTGCCCGATCCATCCCAGATTTCGGCGAAGCCATTTCGTTCCGCTTCCCAGGCGAGGGTGTCGCGGTGGATGGACATGAGGGGGTTGATGGTTGCGCCGCAGGCTTCGAGCATCTGGCCAGTCCAGACGTTGCAGATGCGGGGGAAATAGTAGGATTGTGGGGAGGCGAGCAGGCCGCCGCCGCCCCAGCTTGAGGTGCCGACGGAGGTGGGAAAGCCCTTCTCGTCGGGGATCGTGCAGTGGTTGAGGAAGGCGGCGACGTAGGGGCCGCGCTGGCGGGGAATGGATTTCATCCAGATCTGCTGGTTCGGCGAGACTTCGGTGACGTTCCAATGGATAGGGATGCATTCCATGACCGAGGGAGAAGGCAGGAAAATCGCCGTGAAAATCTCGTTTGGCGTGAGCCAGCGTTTGTTCACGTAGGCCTGGCGGTCACCCCATGAGAAGGTCACAAACTCGCACTTGGGGAAATTTTCCGGCGGGATGAAACCGGATTCCAGCAACCAGTCGTAGGGGAAAACCATGCCGGTGTGGAGTTTATCGGCGAGGAGCCAGACCTGCACCTCCGGCGGTCGCTGCGGTGAGTAGTTGGCGACGGTGTTCCGCTGGACGAGGATGGGGGAAGGCTCCGGGGCGGGTGGCAGGGTGACGAAATGGCACGATACCGCGAAGAGCGTGGAAACGATGGCTGTCAGGAAACGGAGGCAGGACATCGCAAGGACGGGATGACTCGTTAGACGGGCAGGAACGAGCAGATGTATTGGCAGACGCCGGAGTTCACGCTGATCGTGAAAGCGCTATCACCCGGCACTTCGAAGGAATCGTCGGTGGGGATGAATTTCGTGGAGTTCGAGCCATCGATGGAGACCTCGCAGGTGCCGTCGATGATCTCCATGAGTTCCGGAGCGCCGGTGGTGAAGCGGTAGGTTCCGGGGAAGATGATGCCGAGCGTTTTTTTCGTGCCGTCGGGAAAATGAATGGAGTGGGAGACGACGCGGCCATCGAAGTAGATGTTGGCGAGGGAATCGACGGTGACGTTGTGAAATGATTTCATGATGGGAATGTTAGAGTGCCTTAGAGTGCCGCGACTTTCCACGCCTCGTATCCGCCTTGGAGAACGGAGACGTTGTAGCCGCGTTGTGCGAGCTTTGTGGCAACGGTTAGAGCATCGGGGCAAGCAAGATCCGTGCAATAAATTACAACGGGTGTGTTTTGTGTGTTGGCGGCGCGGATGCGGGGTTCGTGCTTAGCGAGATCGCGGTCAAAGGCGGCCTTGGGCCAGCTGACGGAGCCGGGGATGTTGCTCATCTTATGGAAAATCGCGGGGCGGACGTCGTAGATCACGGCGGCTTTGCCCTGGACGAGCTGGTAAAGATCGCCGAGCGGCATACGCGAGACATGCCCCGGGCTGGTGGGCGCGGCGGGAGCTTCGGCGGGTTTTTCCTTTTTGGTGGCCTTCGAAGGATCGAGCGGGGGGATCGGCTTTTTCGGAGGCTCCGGGCAGGAGCAAAGCAAGGCGGAAACGGCAAGCAGGCACGACAGCAGGAAAAACTGCGCCATGCTTTTCGCCGCTATTTTTGGGACGCTTTTCATCGGCCGATCTTGATGAGTTCCACGTCGAAAACGAGGGTTCCGGCGGGATAGCCGGCGGGCGGGTTTTCACCGTAGGCCATGTTTGCGGGGATCCAGAAGCGGCGCTTCTCGCCGGTGACCATGAGTTGGAGGCCTTCCGTCCAGCCTGCGATCACGCCATTGAGAGGGAAAGAGGTGGGTTCACCGCGCTTCACTGAGGAATCGAAAAGTTTACCGTCCGTCGTCCAGCCGGAATAATGGACGGTGACCATGTCTGTGGCCTTGGGCTTGGTGCTGCCCGTGCCTTTTGTGAGGATCTTGGAGGCGAGACCGGAGGCGGTCTTTTCGGCATCGGCGGGGGTGGCGGCTACGTCATTTGGTGTTTCGAGCATGGTGGTGGTGGTGGTGGCTGTGGTTTTGGTGGAGGTTTGCGATCCCCCGGTTTCGGCGCGGGTCGGTTCTGCTTTCTGGCAGGCCGGGAAAGCAAGGGCGAAGAGCGCGGCGGCGATGGGTTTTTTCATGGGAATGAATGCGTTGAAAATGGCGGGGCGGGGGGACGAAAGGCGTCAGGGGCCACCGTCTTCCTCCTCGTGGCCCATTTCCATGGCCGAGCGGCGCTCCACGGTGATCGTGGCGAGCAGGTGATCCTGACGGACGACGAACTGGTTGAGTTTCATCAGCTCCAGGACAGCAAGGAAGGTCACGATCACCTCAGCCTTGGTGGTGGCGGTTTGGAAAAGGGTATCGAAGGAGAGCGCTTGGCCGGGCATGAAGTGGGAAAGCAGAAACTCGATCTTGTCGGAAACGGTGTAGCGGTCATCTACGATATCGCCGAAGTCGTGGGATTCCTCGAAGCGTTTGAGAACATTCTGGAACGCGCGTATGAGGTCGAAGATCGAGACCTCGGCGAGCGTGGCGGGTTCCTCGGGCGGCTTGCTCCCGGGATCCGGCTGGTGGGCGAAACGTCCCTGCTGTTCCAGCTCCCGGAGCGAGAGGAAGCCTGCGGCGTCCTTGAATTTCTTGTACTCGATGAGCTGGCGGATCAGCTCCCAGCGCGGATCATCATCCTCCGCATCTTCCTCGGGCGGTTGCTCGGTGCGGGGCAGCAGGGTGCGGGACTTGAGATACATCAGATTCGCGGCCATCACGATGAACTCGGAGGCGAGGTCGATGTTGAGCAGCTTGAAGGTGTTGATGTAGTCCAAGTATTGTTTTGTGATCCGCTCGATGGAGATCGAGTGGATATCGAGTTCGTCCTTCTTGATGAGGTAAAGGAGCAGGTCGAGCGGTCCCTCGAAGATCTCGAGGTGGACTTTGTAATCGGAGGTTTCCAAGGTGTGGGGGTAGGCGAAGTTTCTACTGGCAAGCCGGGGGCGTATGGCTATTGATGTGGGCGGAGCATGAACGCACAGACTGAGTCAGAGCAATTGCAAAACTTTCACCAACGCCTGGGCCAGTGGGTTTCCGGTCAGGGTTTCTGGTTCCAGCTCAGGTATTCCCTTTCCGGAGCGGGCGACAAGGGTGCGCTCACTTACCACATTTTGCGCCTTTTAATGCGTATCTTCCTGTTTTTGTTGCTGCTGGCGGCCGGTGGAGTCGTCTTTCTGATCAAACAAGCCGGATCTGTGCCCTTTAAACAGGAGATGCAGGCCGCATTTCTAAAAAGGCTGGGCGGCGAGGAACTCCAAATGCAGGGATTGGCCAGCGACCGCGGGCAGTTTTCCATCGGTCGCCTCGCATTGACCGGCAAGGAGGGCACTTTCTTTACCGAGCTGGAGATGCGTAACTTGAAATGCAAGCGCAGCATATTTACCAGCTTGAGCGAGATTTGGGATCCCGGTGTGGTTACCATATCACGCGCCGATCTATCCCTGCGTGCGGGTGCGGACTCGCCTGAGGCCGCCAAAGAAATGGCCGATGTTTATTTTCAAGACATGGGCGGCCTGAAATTGCAATCCATCGAGGTGAAAGACATGTTCATCAGGTGGGGTTATTCGGAGCGCACGCGAGGCTCCATCATTGGCAGCACGATGACAGCAGACCGCCTGCCCGATGGATGGAAGCTCCGTTTCAGGGGGGGGACATTTTCTCAGAGCTGGCTCAAACGGCTCGATATTGTGGATCTCGTTGTTCAATTTGACAGAAATGGATTAATCATCGAGGAGGCGGTTTTTAGAAAAAACGAGGGATTTGTGACGTTTCATGGCGTAAAGGTTAAGGCAGGAGACCGTCCTGAGATCAGCGGCAGGATCAAGATGCGTAAGGTCAACTTGTCAGTCTTGTTGCCTGTCGCTGTGCGTAACTTCGTGGAGGGTTCGATCTCTGCGGAGTTCGATGTGTTCGGCTCCACCAACTCCACGGAAGGCGTGGGTTTCGAAGGGGATTTGATTCTTGAGGGTGAAGATTTCATCACGATTCGTGACCGCATACATATCCTGCGAGCGCTCAGCGTGGTCGATGCGTTCAATAATTACAGGCTCATCGAATTCCGCAAAGGGAGTTTCCACATGAAAACCCATGCGGGTAGGGTGGAAATTTCCCGATTGAATTTGATGGCAGGCGAATTGTTTCGGATGAATGGCAGTTTTACCGCGCGTCCGTCAACCGCCGAAGAGATCCAATCCTCCGCCGGAACGCTGTCTAAGGTTTACGATGAATCGGGTATCCTCAGTGATGAGGAATTGGACAACAGCAACACTCTTGAGATTACTTTGGAGGGTGCGGCCAAAGAAGGAGATGAGGCGAAGCGACAAGGCTTCATAAAGCAGGGTGACGAATCTCTTTTCGAGAAACTGGGAATCAATCTCGAGAACCGCAGATTGGAGGAACTTAGCGCGGAGCGTCTCTCAAGGGCGCTGCGTTATGAGGGCGCGGTCGAAATCAGCCTGCCGAAGGAGGTTTTCGATAAGGCACCCAAGCTCAAGGATACCTATCCCCTAAGGGATGATATGGGGCGGATATTGATGAGGGTTCCGCTTGATGGACTGATCTACGATCTCACCCTCGAACAAGCCGATGGGATCTACGAGAACGGCAAGAGGGCGGACATACCAGCCGAGAACTAGGGGCGGGATGATGATCCGGACATTGCCCGAGCCGTTATCCTCGTCCTTTCGCGGAGCGGTGCAATGTATTCCCTGCTCCCTGCATAGCCCTTTGCCGTCCGGCTGCCTTTGTCGGCTTGCCGAGGGATTTCTCCACCTCGGGCAGCGTCCTACTGATGGCTATGCCCTTAAAAAAATAAAAAATTGAAAGTTTTTTGGCCACTTTTCCGTGGTGATGACAAATCATTGTGACAGATGGAGCCTTCACCCGAATCAGATGAGCGCTTTGTGGCGCTTCTGCTAGCGAATCAGAGCCGGATTTTCCGGTTTCTGATCACACTAGTACCGTCTCGCTATGACGTGGATGATTTGTTGCAGGAGACTTGCGTGACGCTGTGGAAAAACCGGGAAAAGTACGATCCGGCGGCTGGAGAGTTTGCGAGCTGGGCTTGTGCGATCGCTCACAATAAGGTGCGCAATTTCCGGCGGAGTGAGGCGTCGCGCGCCTCTGCACAAGAGCTTTTGAGTGAGGATGTGACGGAGGCGTTGATGACCACTCGGGAGAAGCACCCTTCGCTGATGGATGAGTGGCATCAGGCGCTGGCGTATTGCATGGAACAGCTTACGCCGCATCAGCGCTCGGTAGTGGAGGAATGTTATGGCGGGGTGAGTATCAAGGCGGCGGCGCCGAGTGCCGGTCGCACACCGAATGCGCTCTACAAGGTGCTGCGTCACGTCCGGGGGTTGCTGCATGACTGCATCCTAAAGACTGTGAACAAAGGAGGTCTGGCATGAATGCGTCGGATGCGGACGAACTGCGGGCGCTCGCGGAGGCGTATGTGGCGGGCGAGCTTTCGCCTGTGCAAAAGGTGACGCTGGAAGACCGGCTTCGCGCGAGTGAGGAGACGCGGCTCCGCTTCATGGCGTTTCTGGAGGTTCACGCGGGGCTGGCGTGGGAGTATCGCCCGGCAGGTGTGGAGTTGCCTCAGGCTGAGCGTTCTATCTTCTTGGCTCCTAGTTCTTCGTTGCCAAGCGAGATGCCGAACAAAGCACCAAGCACAAGGAACCGACAACTTAGATCCAAGAAATTCCTGCTCTGGGCGCTGCCGATCGCTGCGGCGGTGGTGGTGCTGCTGACGATTGCGCGGATGTGGCTGCCGAACGAATCGCCATCGCCCGCCATGGTCAAGGCAAGCCTGCACGGCCAGTGGGCGGATGGGGGCGAGGTGACAGTTGGGTCACTGTTGTCTCCGGGTATCTGGGAGTTGCAAAGCGGGCTGGTGGAGATCGAGACAACTTCGAACACGACCTTGATCGTGGAGGCTCCGGCGCAGTTTGAACTTATCAATGCCATGCACGGTCGATTGATGGCTGGGAATGTAGTGGTGCGGATGCCGAAGGGAAAATCGGGCTTTGTCATGGATCTGCCGCAGATGCGGGTGACGGATCTCGGCACGGAGTTCGGCGTGAGTGTGGCGCCGAATGGTAAGTCGCTGGTGCAGGTCTACGATGGCAAAGTGCGCGCGGAGTCTCTCTCCGGGCCGGGGAGCAAAGAGCTAACCATCGGGGAATCAATGGTGAGCAAGGCAGATGGCACGCTATCGCCTCAGAAGTCTCCGGAGAATCGTTTCATCCGAAAGTTTCCGCCTCGGTTACACGGTCAGGAACTTGGCGGGGTGCTATACAGCAGGAGCAAGGTGGATGCCGTGCGCATCGCTCCTCCAGCGGAACCCGTGGTGATCGATGCGGATTTGTCAGAGTGGAATCGCAGGAATGCTTTCCGCAGCGCGTGCCTGCCGCCTTATCGCGACGCTTATTTCGTCGAGGGGATGATGATGTATGACGCGCAGTATCTCTACATTTCCGCGCATGTCGGCGACCCTGAGCCGATGCGCAACGTGGTGACTGACACGATGGATTTCGCCGGCGGCAGCGTGATCGTACGCGTCTCTACTGACCGAGACCTGGGCTGGCCACTGAAGGGATCGGCTGCGAATGCCACCTCCAAAAGAGCTACGAATCCGCCGCTGCCGGACTCATTCAGCGATCGTGTGGTAAGCATCATCATGTCGCATGATGCGCAGTCCAACAAGGCGCGCATGCTGCTGAATTATGGATTTTATCATAGCGACTCCGTGAGTAATCGGCCCGGCTGGCGCGGCGCATTTCGCAAGGATGCCGATGGTCGTGGCTACACGCTGGAGTATGCGATTCCCTGGAGCTTGCTGAATTGCGAAACCGACCCGCCCCGCGCAGGCGACGTGATGGCGGCGCTATGGATGGTGCATTGGAGCGATGCCGATGGCCGTCTCTGCCGCGGGCAACTCGTCGAGGTGACGAATCCGCAAGCCCGCTCAAAGCCCGGAGCGACTCCGTCGACGTTCTTCCGAGATGGCGCGACCTGGGGCCGCGCAGTTTACCTTCCGAAAAAATAAGCATCACCCTTCTGAAAAAAGCTCTCACTGTGTAAAAGAAAACAAACAACAATACATTCATTCCATGCGTATCCACAAAATTATTGCAGCACTTCTTCTCTTGCTCATGGGCAGCGCCCTTAGCATGACAGCACCCTCGTTTGCCGAATTTGACCAGCGGGCGAAGGCGGGCGAGCGGCTTACCGTGGTCTTCTTTGGCGCCTCGCTCACCTGGGGCGCGAATGCCACGGATCCCCAATTGACTTCCTATCGCGCACTCGTTGCCCAGCGGCTCGAGGCGGCCTATCCGCAGGCGCATTTCACGTTTCGTGATGCAGCCATCGGCGGCACAAGCTCGCAACTCGGTGTGTTTCGCCTGGATCGCGATGTCTTGCGCCATAAACCAGATTTGGTGTTCCTCGATTTCTCCGCGAACGACGGCATCAATAGTGCCACACCGGAAACGCTCGCCTCCTACGAGTCGCTTATGCGGCGCATCATCACCGAAGCCCGTGCGCCGCTGGTGCAGGTGATCTTCCCGTTCGGCTGGGACGTGAAATTTGCTGACTTCAACAAGATGAAGCGCCGCACCGCGCACATTTCCCTGTCTGGGACATACAATACCACCGTTGGTGACGCCATCTCGCTGGCGGTGGAACGAGTGAAGGCCGGAGCCACGACCGTGGAGCAGCTATGGCCCAGCGACTTCGTGCATCCCGGTGATGCCGGTTTTCAGCTTTTTGCCGATGCCGCATGGACAGCCTTTCAAGACGGCGTTCACCGTAAAGTCGTCTGCGCTGTACCGGAAAAAATGGTTCACGCCGAGACTTACATGAAGCAGGCTCGCGTCCGCATTTCCACACTTGGAGAGCTTCCCTTAGGCTGGCGGCAAGGCTCGCCCAATCTCACCGCCTCGAATTACGACATGCTGATGTCGCGCTGGCTCGACGACCAAGTCATTGCGTCAAACCGTACTGCAACAAAAAGTGCCGAGGGAAAGAAAACGCCAGATGGGCAACAAGTCGCACGGCTGAAAATCTCCTTCCGCGGCACTATGGTTTCGCTCTTCGGCGAGGGAACCATGAAGTCCGGCAAATACCGCGTCTACATCGACGGCAAACTCGTCGAAAGGATGCCGCCCGGTGCCACGGAACCGTTGTTCGAATTCGATTCGGCGAGCCTCGCCGTTAGGTTGAATGGTAACACACACCATGTTGTCGTGATTGCCGAGAATCTCGCCGCCGATAGAGATCACACGATTGAGATCGTACCAGTCTTCTCACCTGAATCCGAACAGGAACTACGCATTGAGAGCATCTGTGTCGCAGGTGGTGACGCGAAAGTCTTTCCGTTCCCTTCCATCTGAAATCACAGCCGTCCCACAGGATTTTTTGAGTTAGAAAGGAAAAGCGGGCTGGTGTTGAGTTGAAATCCCTGCCACTCGGTAGGGTTTCCTGCCCTCCTCCGTCATCGTGGACACCGCCGGCATCAGAAAACAAGCGCGCCCGCGAGGTCTGTGCGACGATCCAACCCGGCTGCGATTCAACACGGAAGTGATTACTTTGTTGGGGCTTGATTCTTTGTTCCTGATCATTTCACCCCCACCTCTCCCCACAGATTCGGCGTGAGCATGATTTCGCCGGGGATGTCGTCCACGAGGCCGGTGCTTTGGTTACTCCAGTAGGAGCGCAGGTTGGTGTCGATGCCGGCGGCGTCGCCGAAGGTCACGCCGAAGTCGGCGCGGAGTTTTTGGCCGGCGGGCAGGGTGAGGCCGAGGTCGGCGAGCGGGAGAGCGGCGGTGAGGGTGTAGCCGTTGGCATCAGTCTTTACGGTGATCTTGGCTTCGGGGATCTGGCGGACGTCGTCCACTTTGGCGCCGCGCCACGGGCTGGTGAACTCGATGGGGTTCTTGCCGCCGGGTTTGCGATGTTCGTAGAGCACGGCGATGGCTTTGCCTTCGTGCGGGGCGATGAGGAGGCGCTTGTCGCCGATGACGGGATCGCTGCGTTTGGGATCGGCTTTTGGATCGCAGGCGAATTGGAAATCCACGGTGTCGCCGGTGGCGAAGAGCTTGGTCCAGTCGCGACCGTTGTTCACCCAGGGCGAGGCGTCCTGCACTTTCCAAGTGAGATGCAGATGCGTAGCGTCGGCGCGGAGGTCGAGCTGGGTTTTGAACATACCGCTTTTCTCCCAGGTGATGCTGCCGGGGATGGTGGCTTCGCGGGAGGACTGTTTCGCAGCGGCGGCTCGCAGGCTTTGACGCTCGGCAGCAGCAATCTGGGCGGAGGTGACTTCCAGTTTGCCACTCTGGCGTTTCAAGGTGCGGAGCCCTTCGAGTTCATAGATGCGATACGGCCCGTGGCCGATCTGCACGATGTACCGGCCCGTTTTTTCATCGCGACCGAAGCTGCCGCCGAAGATCTCGCCGCCGACGCGATACTCATTATACAGATAGCTCAGCCGCACATCGACGAAGACTTCATCGAGATAGAAGCCATCCGTGCTCAGCAGGAAGCAGCGACCGTGATTGCCGTTCAGGAAGACGACGTCGGATGTGTCGTCGAGCGGGGCAATGCCTAGGTAGGCCAGCGTGCCCTGCATCACGCCGGGCTCTGGCAGCGGAGCATTGTGGCTGCCATGCACATCGCTCCATTGGTTCGGATAGCTCCAGAGATGACGGCCATCGGCAGCGTAGGCGTTCATCTCGGGATCGGAGTTGAAAAGGAAACGTCCCGCGCGGTCACGCACCGTGGCGACACCACTGCGCTTGTTGCCGGTCGTGAGGTTCACCGGCGTGGCGGTGGCGATGGCTTCATCGAGCGTCGGATAATCGGGCACACCATTGGCCAGCATTCCCTTCGGCTTGATGGCGACGACTTTGACCTGCGTTTTTTCGGCCACGGGCATATAGAACGTGAGCGAGTGCTGCAGGTGGCCCCAGGCACTGTTACCGTAGGCGGTCTGGTCGCCGCAGAAATCGAACTCCGCCTGCTGCGCCTCGCCATCGCCATTGCGGTCCACCCACAGCACACCCATGCCGCGCAGCGACCACGGCTTGCCATCGCCCTGCTTGCCGGACTTCTCGCCCGCGCGCTTCTCGGGCCACTTTGCGTAAAAGGCGTCGATGTAGGCCTGCGGCGGCTGCCAGCCAAAGGCAAACGCGAAGTGATGCGTGCCCGCCGTGGCGGCGATGTCTTTCACGGTGCCATCGGGCAACACTTCGCTGATGAGCGCGATCATCCCGCGCGTGGCGACAAAGGTGCGCCCGCCCTCGCGGAACCACGCATAACTCATCGGTTGATAGTGGCCGAGATGGCCTCCATGCAGGCTGATCACATGGCTGGGCCGTGCGGTTTTCTTTTCGATATCCACGTCCCAGAAACATCCCATCCCGACCCAGCGGCGCGGGTTCTCCGGATCAAAACCGCTGCCAGTGCCGCCATAGGGCGGCATGCCGAACTTCTCGAACACGACTTCGTTTTTACCGAGATCCCAGGCGAGCACACGCTTCGGGTTCCAGCGCTTCTCCGTGACCCACAGCTTGCCATCGGAACCGAAGACAAGCCCGGCCGGATTCACCATGCGCTGCGGATCATACGTGCCGCGATACGGACCGCCCGCTTTGCCGATCACAGCCAGTTCTTTGCCCTCGGAGGAAAAACGACGCACTTGATGCGCCACGGCATCGCTGATGAGGATGTCGCCATTCGGAGCTAGGGTGAGGCCGCTGATGTCGCTGTGCTTAATGAGCAGCTTTTGATCACGCACCCGCACCACGCCGGCATCCGTGGCGGCAAACAACTCTTTCCCAGCGCTGAGATGCCGCACGCCTGCGAGCGGGATTTTTTCGAGTTGCTGACCGGAAGCCGCATCGAGCACGAACACGCACTTCTTATCCCACGAGCCGACGTAGAGCCGCCCGTTCATCACGGCGATGCCGCCGAGGTTGAACTGCTTCAAATCGGACTGCGCGTTCACTTCCATCGCGTCCACCGGCAGACCGCGCACCTTTCCGGGCCACTCGACGAGCTTCCCGCTGCTGATCTCGTAACGGCAAATGGTGACCTTCCACGTCGCTTTCCAATCCGGCTTGTTGGTATCTGGCCGACCGCTCCACGCGAACCCATCCTGTGCGCAATAAAGATACTGTGAGTCCGCGGCGACGGCGTCGTGCTGGATACCGAAGCCGTGTTGATGCTCGTAGCCTTGGACGAACTTGCCGTCGTTGTTCAGCGCGACCAGCGCGCAACCACCCTCCGTGACCGGCGCGGCAAAAAACACCCGCTCCCCATTCGCAGCCGCCGCGTGCAGCGCGCTGTGATTCGGCCCCCAGGGACTCGTCGTTGGCTCGTCGCCGTTCCCGAAATTCATGCGATAGCGCGGGCGGATGCCTTCATGCGTCACCGCCCGCCAGGCATAGCTGCCCGGAGCCACGAGTTTTCCGGTCTCATCGAGACCATCCCAGATCAATTCCTGCTTCCCCGCCGCGAAGGAACGGCCCGAGACGAGATTGCGCACCCGCTCGCCCTTTTCGTTTTCGATGACGACGCTCGCCTTGCCTTCCTGCGGCTGTTCGAAGCTTAAGCGAATCTCCTGCTCACGCGCCGCCACCGCCGCGCGATGCGACGCCAGATCAAACTCCGCCCACGCAGCCGGATCGTCATTGAATGCCGCGTGCAGGGCCCGGTGATCGGTGAAACCGAAACGCTCCCGCTGCCCCTCGTGCTCAAGGGCGATGGCGATGTGAAGCTTCTTCGACCCACCCTTCGGCAGCGCCACCCGCGCTGCATTCGCCGTGACCGCTTTTTCACCATTGAAAACGCCAATGCGTATCTTCTTGGCGGGCGTCTTCACCGTCACCGCACTGTCCGTGACTTCGATTTCCATCGGAATGCCATCCGCACGGCTCGTGAGCACTTTTGCCTCTAAGGGAGTTTCGGCGAGTTCCAGCTTCACGAGCCGCTGCTTGCCCCTCTCATGCACAATCACCCGTGAACCCGCGATGGCGACATGCGCTGGCAAATCGAGGCCGGGGTAGCGCACCGGAGCCGCATTCAGCGAGTCATAGACGAACACCGCGCCCGCCTTCGGATCGCTCACGACGAGCTTTTTGCCATCGCTGTGGATGTAAACCGCGCCGCCATGCTGCGTGAGACGGTTCACTTCCTTCCAGCCGCGCTCGAAGACCACGATCGCATCCGCATCCGCCGCGAGCAGCTTGTCTTCAAACCACGCCAAGCTCGTGCATGCCTTCAGGCCCGGCAGCGTGATGGACTTCGGCGGTCCGTTCTTCTGTCCGCCTTCATTCACCGGAATCTCAAAGGCCGCGCCATTCGGTGTCGTCACGATCATCGTGCCATTCATCCACGCCGCGCCGCTGATATTCTCCGGCATGTTGAAGTCGATCATGGTCTTCGATATCTGACGCGAAAGACCGTTTTCATCAATGATCGGCCCACAAGCGAGCTGCACGTAGATGTAGTGCTTTTTCAGCATGCACAGCGTCTTGCCGCCGAGCACTACCGGCTGCGCGCAGATGGATGGCTCCAGATCGCCGAGGGTATGCGGCGTGTGCGGCTCATCCTGCCAGCGCCAGCTCCCGCGCGAAGACCAGATGAGGCCATTCGCGTCCAACGCCAGTCCTTTGAGCCCCAATAGACCGCCGATGCGCCGCACGAGATCGAAGCGGTTCTCTTTCTCATTCCACTGCAGGAACTGAATCACTCCGCCGATGCCCGACACCGCAAAGAGGCCATCCCGCAGCTTCACCATGCCGCGGCCATTCATCAGATCGTTGCTCATCGGCAAGTAGCCGATGAACGTGCCCGACGCACCGCCCAGCACCACGCCCGGATCCGGCTCGAAGGCTTCGTTGAAGCGGTTGATCGTGCCATGCGCCTTGTGCGAGAACCAATGGCGCCCGAGCTTCTGCGGACGCTCGCCATGGAAGACTTTCGGGTATCCCTGCTTCAACGTGCTGCCCTGCCACGCGTAAACCTTCTTCTCGCCATAGTTAAAGCCAAAGACCGTGCCGTCCGCCTCGACATGCAGTGCATCAATGCGAACGCCCGGCTGCATCAACGCGTTGCGCTCGCCGGTGACGGGATCGAGCGAGAACAGCGCATCTTTTTCCTTGCCGATGATCCGCCCGCCGACCGCATTGGCGGCCAGCACATCCACCCTGTCCATCAAACGTGTCGGCTTCGTCCCAGGCGCTGCTTGGATCGGCAGCGTGTAGAGCGTCTGCCCGAGCTTCAGCACGAGCAGATCACCCACGCGCGTCAATTGATCGTTCCTATCACCCGCTGGAATTTCAAAGCTCGCGAGCAGCCGTCCATCCAGCGCATAGCGGTTCAGCCGCGAGGAACCACCGCGCTCCCACAGCGCACCCTCGTCATCGAGCACCGGCCCGATCCCCGCCGCGAGATTTCCCGCAAAGACCGGCTGCGAGTCATCCGAGTTTCCGAGTGTGCCTGCAAAACGGAGTTCGGCGGCGTGGAGTGCGGCGACGCACGTGAGGAGGATGGTGGTGAGAAAAGTGAGTTTCATGTTCTTGGTTCCTGTCCTGTGGGTAAGAAACTTGCGCTCCGCCCGTTACAGTGGAAGGTATACAGTTATGAACCCTGAAACCTTTCAAGTGCAGAAATCAAATTCTGCCTTTCCCTGATGTTCTTCATGATTACTTCCCCCGCTTCCCCCTGCAAATTTTGCGGGAGCGGAGGGTTCCATTGTCCGTTGGCGTAGGTTGATTGCTGCACCAGCCGCTGATTGGTATTGTCATTGAATGTGAGCCGAAAATCACCCTGATTTTCGAGCGCGACTGCTATTTCATATTTCTCTGTACTTAAAGACACCACATTCTCTCGCGTTGCGGTTTTGCTGAGCGCCTGAAAAGCATCCGTTCGTTTGCTGTCCATGGTGTTGCTCACTTCCCAAGCGAGCACAGCGCGCGTTTTCCAATCCATGATGGCAACTAGGTAGGCGTGGCCTTTTTCCATGGGAAGATACGTGATGTCGGCGCACCATACCTCGTCGGCTTCTTTGATCTCCAGATGGCGCAGTAGGTAGGGATAAACCTTATGGCTCCTGTTCGGTATGCTCAGGGGCTTGAAAAACGTGCGGTGTCTCGATACGGCTTGCCCATGGTTTCACCCAATGCGAACAACCCCGAGCCAATGAAATACGCGATCCTCAGCGAGGATACGTCCAGCGTGGAGGAGAAGCTGGAGAAATACACGGGGACGGTCGGGTGGGGATATTTGAGGCCGCATTTTCTCAGTGGGGTTCTGTATTTCGTGGATCCATCACTGCCGCTCGCGGAGGTGGGGCGGGCGTTTACGGAGAACCGCAAGGAGCGTGTGGAGGCTTGGCTGCGGTGCGGGGATCTCGTGAAGATCGGCGATCTCCATGCGGCGCAGTGGGAGAAGGTCGGGACGGAGTTTGAGGCACTGGTGGTTTCTCCGTTCGTGCTTTTCAGGCCGGTCTGAGAAGATGAGGGGGAGAGGGGGTGAGGGGGTGAAAAAGGGGGGGAGATACGCTTGCGCGTTGGGAATGCGGGGCGAAGATCGCGGATATGGAAAACGAAAGGGTGTTGTATGTGAAGTCGGGCTGCCCGTGGTGCGTGGAGGTTGTGGGTTATTTGCGGGATCATGACATCGCTGTGCGGACGGTGGTGGTCAGCGGCGACCGCGTGGCGATGGAGGAGATGGTCGCGCTCTCCGGCCAGAGCAAGGCGCCGACGTTGGATTGGGAGGGTGAAGTGCTCGCTGATTTCGGCGTGGACGAGCTGGTGCCTTTCCTCGAAGGGCGGCTTTGAAATTTTTTCCGAGAAAAATTCTAAGTTTCCGCCGCGCCGGGTGTCGGATAGGGTATGAACATGAAATCCCTGATTTTCCTGATGATGACCTGCGGTATGGCGATGGCCGCTGATGCTCCTGCCATGAGAAAGCAAGCTGCGGAACTTGAGAAACAAGGCAACTGGCGCGAGGCCTACGAACTGCGGGTGAAGATCCTCCGCGAAGTGGATGACGCGGCTTCGGGAACCGATCTGCAAAAAGCCTTGCAGTCGCAGCGGCAGCTCGATGAACCGCAGAATTTCGATCCTTTGCTGGCGGAGTTCACGGAGAGAAAAAAGGGCAACCCGGATTTCATGCAGTCGGCGGGTGACGCGTTTCTCAGCACCCACGGCAGTTACGGACAAATTCTCGACGGCGGATTCCGGCGCGGGATGAATGGGCCCGGCGATTACATCGAGGTGCAAGAGCAGGATCGGCTCCGGGCGCTGCAATGTTTCTTACAAGCCCACCTTACCGTGGAGAAAGGCAGCGCTAAGGAAGTGGAAATTCTCCGCCAGATCGGCAACGCCCTCACGATGTCGCGCACCGGTTCGGGTAATGTCTGGCGGCTGCGTCTCCTGACGGATGTGAAGGCGGTGCCCGATTACACCGAGCAGATCGACACGATCACCAGCGAGGGCGCGCCGGTCGATGCGGAGGGGAATCCTTCATGGATCGATGTCCCAGAATCATGGGAAACGGCCGCCTCCGATGGCGAGAGGTGGCGTTGGACGATGAAGGAGATCGCCCGCATCGATCCGCAGCAAGCCGCCGCCGAGGGGCTGCAATGGTTCGAGTTTTGCCAAGCGCATTACGATGTCGACACGCTCGCTTCCTTCGGTTGGTGGGGCCAGCCTGAGGTGAAGGAGCGCGACGGCATCCTGCAGGCCTCCACGCTGAAGGAGACGGAAACGATCGCCCGTTTGGCCAACGGTGTGAAACGTTTCACCCTCCGCGAAGACCACCAGTTCATCCCCGGCCTTAGGACGGTGATGCGGATGGGGAAAGCATATCCTTCGGCGCAGGCGGGGGATGAGTTGGTGCAGGTTTTCCTGAACCGCCAGCAACACGTGTGGGCCGCCGAAACCCTGAAAGAGGTCATCGGCCTTCATGGCAAAGGCGTCGAAGGGCAGCGCGAGAAACTGCTGAAACAGATCCTCGGGAACTGGAGCCGCTTCGGCACCACACCGACCTATCACGCCGCCAATCCGGTCGCGGTGCCTTACACGTTCCGCAACGCGAAGGAGGTTTCCCTCAAACTCTCCGGCGTGAAGGACGAATTGGTGATGGCGGACATCATCGAATACCTGAAAGGCAATCCCGTTGAGGTCGATCACGAGAAAATCCAGTTCGAATACCTCGGCAACCGCCTGATCGGCAAGGAGCGCGGTCGTTATGTGGGTGAGGAAATCCGCTCATGGAAACAGGAACTCAAGCCCGACGAATCCCACCGCGACACGCAAACCAACCTCGACCTCGGCAAGCTCGCGCCGGGTTGCTACCTGCTCGAATCGAAGCTGGAGGGCGGCAATACCTCATGGGTCGTGGTCTGGGTGCGCGATCTCGTTTTACTGAAACGTTCCGAGGCGGGCAACGAGGTGTTTTACCTCGTCGATGCGGCGGACGGCAGCCCCGTGGCGGGCGAGTTGGAGTTCTTCGGTTTTCGCACGGATTATCTGGAAAAGGCGCAGGGCAAGCGCCGATTCAACGTGGTCACGCGAAATTTCAAAAGGAACACGGACGCCGACGGCAAGCTCGTCCTCGATGAGGTGCAAGAGGATGGCAATCAGTTCCAATGGCATGTGATCGCCCGCGCCGGGGAACGCCGCGCCTTCCTTTCCAGCAACCGTTTCCAATGGGGCGACAACGGTGACAGCACCGACTACCTTGCGCAGAAAACCATCGGCATCACCGACAGGCCGGTTTACCGCCCCGGCCAGAAAGTTTATGTGAAACTCTGGGCGGGCGAGGCGCGCTATGATCTCGGCGAGGTTTCCACCTACGCGGGAAAAACGGCGGACATCGAGATCCGCGATGGGCGCAACGAGCTGGTCGTTGAGAAAAAAGGTCTCGGTGCGGATGCATTTGGGGGCATCGAATTCGATTTCGATCTCAAGGAAGAGGCCGCACTGGGGAACTACTACGTAAGAGTCACCGGCGGTGGTATCCCGCACACGTATCTCACGTTCCGCGTCGAGGAATACAAGAAGCCGGAATACGAGGTGAAGGTGGATGCCCCCGCTGCACCCGTGGCGCTCGGAGAAACCTTCGAGGCCACTGTTTCCGCGAACTACTACCACGGCGCGCCGGTCACGGAGGCCACGGTGAAAATCAAGGTGGAGCGGAATTTTTTCAACGACCGCTGGTTCCCCGCCGGGCCGTGGGATTGGCTTTACGGGCCGGGCTATTGGTGGGCGTATCCGGTGTGCGATTGGTATCCCGGCTGGGCGAGGTGGGGCTGCATCCGCCCCGCGCCGCCGTGGTGGCAGCAGAATCGCATGGGCGCGCCCGAGCTGGTGCTTGAGCAAACGGCCGCCATCGGTGCGGACGGCAAGGTGAAGGTCAAGATCGACAGCTCCATCGCGAAGCTCGTCCACGGCGACCAGGATCACCGCTACTCAATTACTGCGGAGGTAGTAGATGCCTCGCGCCGCACCATCGTCGGCAACGGCTCCGTGCTCGCCGCCCGCGAGCCGTTCGGCGTGACCGTTTGGCTCGACCGCGGCTATGCGAACGTCGGCGACAAGGTCACCGGCACCTTCGCCGCCCGCACGCTGGACGGGAAAGAGGTCGAGGGCACGGCGACCGCGATCCTTTATTCTTCGGGACTCAACGCGAAGGGTGAGATCGAGGAAATGGAGATCGGGAAATGGACGCCCGAGGGAGGGAACTGGACGTTCACCGCGTCGAAGGCCGGGCAATATCGCGTGGCCGTCGTTTTCACGGACAAGAAAGGCCGCAAGCAGGAGGGCGCGACGGTGTTCTCCGTGCGCGGCGCGAAGGCCGAAGGTGATTTCCGCTACAACGCCCTCGAACTCATCCCCGACAAAAAGGAATACCGCCCCGGCGACACCGTGAAACTGCTGGTCAACGTGGACAAGGCGGACTCGCGAGTCTGGCTTTTCATCCGACCCTCGCAGGGGAAACTGGCGGAGACGAAAATCATCCGCATCGAGGGCAAGTCGCAGACCGTCGAGATCCCGGTCGCACTCGGCGACATGCCGAACTTCTTCATCGAGGGCGTGACGGTAGCCAACGGTGAAGTGCACACGGTCACGCGGGAGATCGTTTTGCCTCCGGAAAAGCGCGTGCTCAACGTCGAGATCGCGCCCGCGAAGGACAAGCTCAAGCCCCGCGAGAAGACTTCTTTCACTGTGCGGATCACCGACTCGGACGGCAAACCCTACCAAGGCTCCGCCGCGATCAGCGTCTATGACAAATCGCTCGAGTACATCTCCGGCGGCTCGAACGTCGGCGAGATCGTGCCGTTTTTCTGGGACTGGAAACGCCACCACTACGGCCAAGGCATGGAGCACTCGCAGCAACTTTCCGGCAGTCATCTCCAGTTGCCGGACACCCTCTTCATGCAGCATCTTGGGATTTTCGGATACATGAATCGCGGGATGGTGAAAGTCAGGATGATTGGGCTCAGTAGAGAATTCAAATCTGGAGGTGTAGGTACTATGGCCTCGCGTGTTGCGGAGTCCTCGATGGATGGTGAACTAGGTGCACCTGCGGAAAAAGGCGGCGAGGCCGCGCCCGAAGTCGTCGTCCGCACGGAATTCGCGGATCTGCTGAAATGGGTCGGCTCGGTGGAGACCGATGAGAAGGGCGAGGCCGTCATCGAACTGGAGATGCCGGACAACCTCACCACCTGGAAAATCAAGACCTGGGCGATGGGCAAAGGCACCCGCGTTGGTGAGGGCTCGGCGGAAATCGTGACCAGTAAGGATCTCATCATCCGCCTCCAGGCACCGCGTTTCTTCGTCGAGAAGGACGAGGTGACGCTCAGCGCCATCGTCCACAACTACCATGCGGCGGCGAAAGACGTGGCTGTCTCACTGGAACTGGATGGCAAGAGCCTCGAAGCCACCGGAGACAAGGAGCGCCGCGTCGCGATCCCTTCCATGGGTGAAACCCGCATCAACTGGACGGTCAAAGCCGTTTCGGAAGGTGAGGCCGTCATCCGCATGAAAGCGATCGCCGCCGATGACTCGGATGCGATGGAGATGAAATTTCCCGTCTTCGTCCATGGCATGCTGAAAACGGAATCTTTCAGCCGCGCCATCGCGCCGGACGCCGATTCCACAAAGATCGACTTCAAGATCCCCGAGGCACGCCGTCCCGGTGAGAGCCGTGTGACCGTGCAATACTCACCGAGCGTTGCGAGTGCGATGGTCGATGCGCTGCCCTATCTCGCCAGCTATCCGTATGGCTGCACTGAGCAGACGCTGAACCGTTTTGTGCCGACCACGGTCGTCCACCACCTGCTCAAAGATCTCGGCCACGACCTCGCGGCGATCAAGAACAAGCGCATCAACCTCAACCCGCAGCAACTCGGCGATCCGAAGGAACGCGCCGCGCAATGGAAGCCCGGAAATCCGCATTGGAATCCGGTCTGGGACGAGGTGGATGTTGCGAAAATGGAGCGCGCCGGTATCGCGAAACTCCGCGACCAGCAGAATCCCGACGGCGGCTGGGGCTGGTTCTCCGCCTTCGGCCACCAATCCTACCCGCACACCACCGCCGTGGTGATGCACGGACTGCTCCTCGCCCGCGACAACGGTGCAAAGGTGCCGGAAGAAATGATCGCCCGCAGTCTCGCGTGGCTCGCGAAATACGAAGAGAAGGAAGCGGATCGCATCGCCCATTGGGAAAAGCGAAAAGAGAACACCAAGCAAAAAGCGGACGCCACCGACGCCCTCGTCCGCCGCATCCTCGGTGAAGGTGGAAAGGATCACGCGCAGATGCTCGGCTTCCTTTTCCGCGATAAGAACGACCTACCCGTTTACGCCAAATCCCTGCTCGGCCTGGAGTTGCACCGCACCAAGGACAACGCGAAACGCGACGAGGTGATCCGCAACATCCGCCAGTTCCTCAAGACCGATGAGGAAAACCAGACCACCTATCTCGACCTCGGGAACGGCGGTTACTGGTGGGTTTGGTATGGCAGCGAGTTCGAGGCGCAGGCATGGTTCCTGAAACTCCTCGCGGCCGCCGAGCCTCAAAGCCCGGACGCGCGCGGTCTGGTGAAATACCTCATCAACAACCGCAGGCATTCCACGTATTGGAACTCCACCCGCGACACCGCGTATTGCATCGAGGCCATCGGCGATTTCCTGAAAGCCACCAACGAGGGTGATCCGAATCTCACCGTGGAAGTCCTCTTCAACGGCAATCCCCTCAAGACCGTGGAGATCACCAAGGAAAACCTCTTTTCCTTCGACAACACCGCCCTCATCGCCGGCGATATCCTCTCCAGCGGTGAGCACACCATCGAGCTCCGCAAAAAAGGCGATGGCCCGCTCTATGCGAACGCCTACGTCGAGTATTTCACGCTGGAGGATCACATCTCCAAGGCCGGGCTGGAAGTGAAGGTGGATCGCACCTACCACAAACTCGTCCCGGAAACGAAGGTGATCGATGCGGTCGATTCGCAAGGCCAGGCCATCGACCAGAAGCGTGCCGCCTACCAACGCGTCGAACTGAAATCCGGCGACGAGGTGAAGAGCGGCGACCTGATCGAGGTCACGCTCGGCATCGACAGCAAGAACGATTATGAATACCTCGTCTTCGAGGATTGGAAAGCGGCCGGGATGGAGGCCGTCGATGTGCAATCCGGCTACAACCCGAACGGCCTGGGAGCCTACATGGAGCTGCGCGACGAGAAGGTTTCCCTTTTTGTTCAATCTCTTCCTCGCGGCCGCCACAATCTCAGCTATCGCCTGAGAGCCGAGATCCCCGGAAAATTCAGCGCCCTGCCCACCCGAGCCGAAGCGATGTATGCCCCGGAGCTCCGCGCCAACAGCGATAGCATGAAGTTCACCATCGGTGAGTAGTCAGCCGCACTCTGCGAGGCAATGCCCGCCATTCCGTAAGCAACAGGTAAAAGCGTATCCACCCGGTCTGCCGTCGTATCCATCCACAATAGCTTGAATATTGCCAGTAAGTGTTAGGGTTTCCGGTGGGCAGGTGCTCCATGGCCTATGGCACCGTGTTTACCAGCCACTTCGAGGGGATGGCGTTGGCGGCTCCCAACAGGGAACCTACGACGGCGCCGCGATGGCAGTTGTCGCCGCCGACCATCGCATTTGCGAGGATGCCGGCTTCGAAATCATCGTGGTATTTCCAGGCGAGGTAAAGGGACGCGGGCATGGACTCGGCAATGTAGCAGGCGGGGCTGAAGCGTTGTCCGATGACATGGGTGTCCGGCTGGGATGTCCAAGTATCTGCCTTGTTTCCTGAAATCCAATCGCCCGCCTCCTTGCGAATGGCTTCCTGGAGGGTGAGCCCTTCGCGGATGCGGAACAGCAGCCGGGCGAGGGTGTCGGCGGCGCGCAGCACATTCGCATGGGCATGGGTGAGTCCGACGTGTTCCTTCACGGTAGCGCGGAGCGTAGCGAGATCCGCTTCCCGCATCACAAAACAGAGTGCGGGCACTTGGGCGAGGCCACCGATGTGCTCGTCCTGGATCGCGCATTTTCGCGGCGGCTTGCCCATCGCATAGCGGGTGAAAAATCCGCGATGATATTCCTCTAGGTAGGTATCGCGGTGCCTGCCGGGGGTGAGCATGAAATCGATGTAATGCTCGAGCCATTCATCGGGATCGTAGCCGCCTGATTTTTCGCAGAGTCGCACGAGTTCGGTGGCGAGCTGGAAATTGAGTGTGTTCTCCCCGGCTTTCAGGAACTGGTGGTAATGGATGCCGCGCTGACCCCAATACTGCGCCTGATCGTGGAGGATCTCGCCTTTTTCGTTGAGTGGGGTGTAATGGGAGCGCCAGAGGATGGAGCCGGTGTGCGGGTTCTTGGGAGCGAGATAGCCGTTGATCTCGCCGTATTCCGCGCGCAACGCCTCGCGGTCGTAATACCAGTGGACGGGCATGGCTACGGCATCCGCGGCGAGCGAGCCGAGGTAGGCGTTTTGGAAAAAATTGGGGTGCATGAGTCTGCGATGATAGAGCGGGAAAAGGTCGGCGCAAGGTGTGGCTGCATGGGGGAAGCCGGCCGGAGGCGCGGCTCTCCGTTACGCCTTCGTCTGTCCGTTTCCCCGCACTCGGTATTGGTAGCTGGTGAGTTCGCGGAGACCCATGGGGCCGCGGGCGTGGAGCTTGTCGGTGGAGATGCCGATCTCGGCGCCGAAGCCGAACTCGCCACCGTCGGCGAAGCGGGTGGAGACGTTGTGAAACACGCAGGCGGAATCCACGGCGCGGAGGAAATGTTCGGCCACGGCGTGATCCGCTGTGACGATGCAATCGGTGTGGTGGGAGCCGTGGGTGTTGATGTGATCTACTGCTTCTGTAGTAGAACCGACGATCTTGATGGCGAGGATGAGGTCGAGGTATTCCGCACCCCAGTCCTCCTCGGTGGCGGGGATGGCGTCTGTTAGAATCGCCAGCGTTTCGGCGCAGCCGCGCAGCTCGACGCCTTTCGCGCGGAGTGCGGTGGCGGCCATGGGGAGGAATGCTTCCGCGACGGGGCGGTGGACTATGAGCGTTTCGAGGGCATTGCAGACGCCGGGTTTCTGGGTCTTGGAATCGACGGCGAGTTTCACGGCCATTTCGAGATCGGCCTTTTCGTGGACGTAGAGGTGGCAGATGCCGTCGTAGTGCTTGATGACGGGCATACGGGCGAGGGAGACGACGGTCTCGATCAGGCCTTTTCCGCCGCGCGGGATAATCAGGTCGAGCCATTGATCCATGCCCGCCATGGCGGCGACGCTTTCGCGGTCGGTGAAAGGGACGAGCTGGATGGAGTGCTCGGGCAGGCCGGCCTTTTCACCGGAGGCCTGGAGGGCGGAAGCGATGGCGCGGTTCGAGTGGATGGCCTCGCTGCCGCCGCGCAGGATCGTGGCGTTGCCGGTCTTGAAGCAGAGCGCCGCGGCATCGGCGGTGACGTTGGGGCGGCTTTCGAAAATGATGCCGATGGTTCCGATAGGGACGCGCACCTGCTCGATGCGGATGCCGTTGGGGCGCTGCCAGTCATCGAGGATTTGGCCGACGGGATCGGGGAGGGTGGCGACGTGTTCGAGCGCGGCGGCGATGGCTTCGAGGCGTGTTGCGTCGAGGCGGAGGCGGTCGAGCATCGCGGAGGAAAGGCCTTTGCTTTCGCCGGCGGCGATGTCCTTGGCGTTGGCGGCGAGGATTTCCCCGGAGGCGTCGCGGAGGCCTTGGGCCATCGCGTTGAGGATGGCGTTTTTCGTTTCCGAGGAGAGCTGGGAAAGCTTGAGCGCGGCGGCGCGCGCCTGGCGGCCCATTACGTGGATCTGTTCGGTGATGGGATCGCTCATCGGTTGGCGGGGATGAATTTCGTGGAGATGCCTTTTCCGGCGACGATGTCGGCGAGGCGCTCGGGATGGCGGCCGTTGGCGATGTGGGTTTCGATCCCGGCTTCGACGGCGAACTTCACGGCCTCCAATTTCGATGACATGCCGCCCATGGAAAATTTTCCCTTGTCCTCGCGGACGTGGCGAAAGACGGCATCAATGTCGTCCACGGCGGGGATGAGTTCATTTGTCTCGGGATCGAGCAGGCCATCGACGCTGGTGAGGAGGATGACGCGTTTCGCGCCGAGGAGTTTCGCGACGCGGACGGAGAGCATGTCGTTGTCGCCTAAGCTGAGCTCGCGGATGGCTACGGAGTCGTTCTCGTTGATGATGGGAAGGATGCGCGGCTCGACGAGGAGGCGACCGAAGGTGCTGAGCAGGTTGGCGGCGCGGCCTTCGTTCTGGATGTCCTCGGCGGTGAGGAGGATCTGGGCGACGGTGATATCGAAATTGGAAAACAACGAGCTGTAGGTGCTCATCAGGCGCGCCTGGCCGATGGCGGCGCAGGCCTGGCGGGTCTCGATGTCTTTGGGATACTCGCTGAGGCCGAGGGCGGAAACGCCGGAGCCGACGGCTCCCGAGGAGACGAAGAGGCAGCGTTGGCCGGAGTTGATGAGCCCGGAAATGGTGGCGACGAGATGCACCAGTGCGGCGCGGTCGATCGTGCCGTCGGAGGTTTTCGTCAGCACGCCGGTGCCGGCCTTGATGATGGTGAGGTCTGTGGACATGAGGTTTCGGCGAAGCGCCGGGGGCAAAGGGATAAACCGAAGCGGTGGCAGTTGCCAATCCAAAGCTTGGATGGGGCGAGGAACTTCCCCTTGCCCAAACCGGGGGAGATACCTAAAACACCCCTCATCCAAGCCCAGACATGAAATCAAAAATCCTCTTACTCCTAGTCCTGTTTGTGTTCTCAATCGCTCCGGCGTCCGCGTCCGGCGCAGGGACGGAACCCGCCTACACGGATCTCAAAGGCGGGGGGGAGCAATACTCCAAGTTCCCGAAGCCTCTTGAGCTGTATGGGGAGGAGGAAGGCAGCATGTTCGAGACAATCAAGGCGCGCGCCGCCGAGGATCCGTTCAACGTGGTGGCCACCGTCATATTCCTGCTCGCGATCTGCCACACCTTTGTCGCGATACCGATTGGCAAGCTCGCCCATAAATGCGCTCACGAGCATGAGGAGCGGCTGAAACTGCGCGGACCGCGCGACGACGCACACCCGGACGGTGAGCCCGAGGTTTCCTTCAAGGCGACCATCCTCCACTTCCTCAGCGAGGTGGAGGCGGTTTTCGGGATCTGGGTGATCGCACTCGCGGCGGCGGCGACCTATTTTTACAGTTGGCATGATTTTGAGGTTTACGTAAGCAAGGACAAGGTTTTCACCGAGCCGCTTTTCGTGGTGGTGATCATGGCGATCGCGGCGAGCCGACCGGTGCTGCGTTTCGCGGAGGCCCTGATGTCGAAGGCCGCCGCCTTGGGAAAAGGCACGCCCGCCGCGTGGTGGCTGAGCGTGCTGATCATTGCGCCCATTCTCGGATCATTTATCACGGAGCCGGGCGCGATGACCATTGGCGCCATGCTGCTGGCAAAGAAATTCTATCGCTTCAACCCGCCACCCTTGCTCGCCTACGCCACGATCGGATTGCTTTTCGTGAATATTTCCGTCGGCGGCACGCTGACACATTTCGCCGCGCCGCCGGTGCTCATGGTCGCTGGGAAATGGGGCTGGGACACGCTGTTCATGCTGGAGCACTTCGGCTGGAAAGCGGTCGTCGGCATCGTGATCTCCAGCCTCCTTTATTTCATATTCTTTCGTAAAGCCTTGTTCAACATCGCCGACAAGGCGGACGGATGCGAGGACGGCGAACTTCATCCGGCCTCATGGGTTGAGCGCGAAACGCCGATTCCCGCCTGGGTTTGTGGCGTCCACGTGGCGTTCCTGGGATGGACGGTTTACACCGCACACTACCCGGTTCTCTTCGTAGGTGGATTTCTTTTCTTCCTCGCCTTCGTGATGGCGACGCGGCATCACCAGAACGAGGTATCCCTGAAAAGCCCTATGCTCGTTGGCTTCTTCCTTGCAGGTCTTGTGGTTCACGGCGGCGTTCAGGGATGGTGGATCGCGCCGATCATCCAGACCCTCTCCGACCAGGCGCTGATGCTGGGCGCGACGATCCTGACCGCGTTCAACGACAACGCGGCGATCACCTATCTCGCCTCGCAGGTCGATGGAATCTCGTCTTCCGCGAAACACGCGGTGGTGGCGGGAGCGGTGACGGGCGGAGGCCTCACGGTCATCGCCAACGCACCGAACCCGGCCGGGCAGAGCATCCTCTCGCGGTTCTTTAAGGACGGTGTATCGCCGCTTTATCTGTTCCTCGGTGCGCTGCTTCCAACCATCATCGTCTACCTTTGCTTCATCATATTGCCGAACGGCCCGGCGAAGGAGGAGCTTCCCATAGTGCCCGCTGTTCATGAGGAGGCTACTCCCGGCCAGTGAACGCAGCTCACCCCGCCGATGATTGATGGGTGGATGCTGCGACGTTCCCATCTAACAAAACGGTCAAGAGGCCTTGACCGGATATCTGCTGCCTCCGCAGGAATGAAAATGAGTGTGAGAGCCGCCGGACGTGAGAAAAGTCACATGATCACGATGAACCCAATTATGTTTTCTGCGTGAAAACAGACGCAAAAAATCCGCTATGCGAGATAGCTTGGGCGCCCCGTTTCACTTTGTGGAGAATTTCTGTGTGGCGGAAAGGGCGAAGTTTTCTGGGTCGTACATGGACTCGACCTTGGCGGGCGGGACGTTGACCTCGCCGCCGACGGTGCAGCGGGCGAGGTAGGTGAGCTTGTAGGTGCCCTTGCGGTAAACGTGATCCATGAAGAATACGGCGCGGTCGGAGCGGAGCTCGGAGTGGGAGATGTTCCAATCGTTCTCGCTGGTGCGGATGGACTGGCCGCCGGCCTGTGAGGCGAAGTCCGAGTTCACCGCCTCGAAGCTGGCGGGCAGCGGATCATCGACGACGAGGTAGCGGGTATCATCATTCGGCAAAGTGACGCGTAGGGTGACGCGGATCAGATCGCCTAGGGCGGGCTGGGTGAGAACCTCGGTCTGGCCGCTGGGCAGGACTTTCTCGTAGAAGCGGTCGATGGAGAGTCCGTTGTTGGCGACGGCAGCCATCGGTGCGATGGCGGGTTTTCCGGAAACCTTCATCCGCAGGAAAGCGGATGCGGAGCAGGAAAGTTTCATCCCTCCCGCAGGATCGAGCGGCAGGGAAAACGCGGCGGTGGGCTGATCCTTGGTGAGCGTGATTTCCTCGGTGTCGGCTTTCGTTTCGATGACGAGTTTCACGGGTTCGGCGGACAGCGATTGTTGAGCGGCGTATTGAGAGACGGCGAGTATGCTCCAGCCGTTCGCCCAGGTGTTGCGCCAGTGGCCGTAGGGGTTGCGGTCGTTGAGGAGCTTGTCGAGGGTCGCGTGGGTTTCCTTGGATTTCGTATCGATGGCGATGCGGGCAATCAGCTCGGCGGCGATACCGGCGTTTCCGGGCGACCAGTAATCGCCTTCGAGGGGCTTGTAGGTAACCTTGGATTTGAGAATGTCGTTTGCGACGGCGAGCACCTTGGGTCGGCCTTCGGAACCGACGGCCATGGCGGCGGCTAGGAGCGCGCGGGCGCTGTTGCTCATGGCGGGTAGTTTTTCCGTCATCAGCGCGTGGTAAGGTGGCTGGGCTTTGCCGAGGAGGGCGAGCGTGTAGAGCGAGCGGGCGTGGTTCTCCAGATCGCCGGAGGATTTTGCGGTGCTGGCACCGCGCAGGGATTCGATGAGGTATTGGGAAAGGGTTTCCAGCGCGGAGGGAGGCACGTTGCCGCCGTTTTGCGAGGCGAGCGTGAGTACCAATCCGGCGTAGGGCGTGACCCATTCGTTCGTTTCCTGAGCACCCGGCCAGTAGGTGAAGGAGCCGTTCGGGCGCTGCATGGAGAGCAGGCGGGCGACACCGGCGTTGATCGCGTTCGTCACTTCCTTATCGGATTTTTTCGCGAAGGCGGGGACGTAGAGGCGCAGGTTTTTCACCGCGAGCCATGGCATCAGCGAGGAACTCGTTTGCTCCGCGCAACCGTAGGGATATTGGAGCAGGTAATCGACCGACGATGAGATTTCGACGAGCGGCGAGGTGGCGAACTCCAGCACAATGCTGCCGGTGGCGGTGGCGAGTTCCTTGGAAAGCAGGTCGCGCAGATCCGTGTTCGATCCGGCGGTGAGGCGCACCGCTTTCACCTGACGCAGGAGTGGCATGGGGAAATGGGAGACGAAGGTTTCGCGCACGCCATCCGAGAGAGAAGTGGAAAGCTCGGGAGTGAGCTCGCCATCGGGGAGGGATAGCGGCTGCGCGCTGTAGGAGACGGCGACCTCGCCGGTGTTGTCGATACGGATGGGGAAAACGAGAGTCGCGGATTCACCGGCGGTGAGCGTGAGGCTCTGCTGGTGAGAGCCTACGAAGCTGGCGATCGGAGTGCCCTCACCGCCCTCGATGGCGCAGGTGACTTGCCATGTCGCCGCCCGGCCGGACGCGTTCTGCACCATGACCTGCGTATTGAGCAGATCGCCCTGGTGGGCGAAGCGGGGCAGCTTCGGCTCCAGCATCAGTGGTTTTTTCACGAGCACGGCGGATTCGGAGTGGCCGAAGTTCGCACCGCCGTGGTGGGCGATGGCGATCACGCGGTATCGGGTGAGTGTTTCGGGCAAGGTGAAGGAGTATGCGAATTTCCCATCGGCACCTGTTAGAAGAGTGGGTGCCCATGCCGCGCAGGGGTCGAAGTTTTTCCGGAACAGGTCGGCGAGTTTGTTGAGATCGCCGCCACCACCGATGAAGAAGCCCTTGTTGTGGAAGGAGCGGAATTCCCCGTTCTCGGTGATGAAGCTGTGGAAGGAAGTGCCCGCTTTCACGGAGAGCTGGCGGGGATCGTAGAAGAACGCCATGGGATCGGGCGTATCGTAACCCATCACGGCGAGCGTGCCTTCGTCCACCGCGTAAAGGGTCACCTCCGCTCCGGCGGCAGGCTTACCGTCGGCGGTTTTCACCGTGCCTGTTAGAGTGCACTCGGTGCCGGGGCGGTAGCTTTCGGCAGGTTCGGAAATGGCGACTTCGAGGCGCTCGCGCTGGTTCTCGACGAGCAGCTCGCAATAGCCGAGGCGGAGCTGCGGCTCCTTGATCTCGCGCGCGGATTCGGCGGAGCCTTTCACGATGAGGATGGAAACGTAGGCGTTGGGGGCGTGGTCGTCGGTCAGCGGAATTTCGATGACGGGATTGTCCGCGCGGATTTCTGTCATGTAGGAACTGATGACCTTCTCACGCTCCACGGTGACGAGAGCCGTGCCCTCGATGGGCGAGAGCACGAGCACGCGGGCGGTATCGCCGGGCTTGTAGGATTTTTTCTCGGAAACCAGCTTGATGCGGATGCCGTCCTCATATTCCCACGGGTATTCGTCGGCTCCGTAAACATGGAATCGCGTGACCGTGGCGAACTCCCGGCCCTCGGCATCCTTACCTTTCACGGTCAGGAAATGGAGGCCGGTGTGGGTCGGCGAAACGGGAAACACCGCGCCCTCTTTCGCGGAAGCGGCGGCGGGCACGATGAACTCGCGGGTAAAGACTGTCTCGTCATTCGGCTCGCTCTCGGTGACGGTCTGTCCGTTTTCGTTGGAGGTTTTGGTGTTGGTGTGAACCTGGCGGGTCAAGGTAGCCGTGAGCGTGACATCCGCCTTGGCGGGTTCGCCCTCCGTATCGGTCACGACCAGCCGGAACGGGGCTTCATCCCCGACCCTGACCAAGCGATCCATTCGCGAAATCCCGGCATAAAGCGACGCGGGATGCACCGTCGTGGTGGAACGCGCGGTGAGCGTCTGGTTGTTCGCGTCCGTCACCTCGGTGGCGATGCTGACCTGATGCGTCTGCGGGAAGTCGCCCTCGGGCAGTTCCACTTTCACTTCCGCGAAGCCCTCTTTCGAGAGTGTTTGCTCGGAGTCGAATCTGGTGCTCGTCACCTCGTTGTCGGCCTCGCGGTCGCGGTATCCGAAGTAGTGATACCAGTAGCGCCAGTCATCGGCCTTGTGGTTTCCGAACAGGAAATCGCGGTAGCGCTCGGGATAGGGGTTCGCGTCGCTGATCTCCGAGAAAGTCTTCGCCGCTCCGGCCGCGACGGGCTGGCCTTGGTAGTAGGTGGCGGTGAGTTTCGCGGAAATCTCCTTCGCGCCGATCTCCGGTGTGTCGATTTTCTGGGCGATCTCAAAGGTGTTTCTCCGGAACTCCTCGACCCGCAGCGGCAGGCTGAACGACGCGCTTTCCGAGATGGCGATCTGCTCCTCCCAGTCCTCCGTTTTCTCGGCCAGCTCCAGCTCCTCGGGAAACTGCAGCTTGATCGTGTGCTCGCCGACTTTTTGGGGCGGCAGCGTGTAGGTGAGATCGAAGGAGCCGAGTGCGGAGATCGTGACGGGTTGCCTGAAGATTTCCTTTTCCTCCGGATCGATAATAACAACGCGGGCGGGCTTCTGTTTGGAAAGAGCGATGGCGTTGCCGAACTGGTCGCGGACGATGCCCTTGATGCGCACCTTCTCGCCGGGTCGATAGAGTGATCGCTCGGTGAAAAGCAAGGCACGGCGCGTTTGCGGCAGCGATTTCATCCACGAGTAGCGAACGGGGAAATGCCACATACTGACCTGATCGAGCGTGTCGTCGAAGGCCGCCGTGTAGGTGTCTTCGCCAAGCGACGCATGGATGTGGCGCATGTCCTTGTTGCGGGCGACCTTGGCGATGCCGTTCGCATCGGTGATGGCCTCCAAAAGTTTCTCCGCATCTTCGCCATAACTGCCGAGCGCCACGCCGGGCAGGGGTTTTCCCGTCTCGCAGGAAAACGCAAAAACCAGCGCCTCGCTATCGGTGAATTTCCACGCGAGGCCGATATCAGTCAGCTGTACGATGGCTTGCGCGGCGCGGCGGCCTTCCGCGTTCGCCTCCGGATGCGGTGTGCCGATCACATCGACGAAGAGCGACGCGAAATCCGTGCCATTCGGTAAGAGCTCGTCCCATGAAAGCTCGATGTTCTTACCGGTGTCCACCGCCGTGCCGAGCTCGATTTCCTTTTCCAAAATCGTCTCGCCGGGAATCAGCGAGTAGGGCAGAAGCGAGGTCGGCTGTATGTTCGTGTAGTTCGGCCCGCGTCCGGAGTAGCTGCGGTATCCTTGGAACGCGCGGACGGAGCCTTTCCCGCTGAGCTGTTTCACACGGATGGAGACCTTCGAGAGGTTCACCGTGCTGATCGCGTATTTCCGCAAACCCTTCGCGAGCTGCGCTTCCGACCCCGAGGGCAGAGCGAGTTCGGTGGCGAGCCTCTCGAATTTCACCTCCGTGTTTCCGGCGTTGCCGAGCTTCTGCCCGCCCGCCGAGAGAAGGTCTTCCGCCAGACTCACCACATAGCCGTCATGTCCGGAAAAATCACCCGCGATGTTTAGGGATTTCCCATCCGTCGTCACCGCCATCCCCTCCACAGCGGGTCTAACTGAAATATGCGTAGCATCGATGTTTTCGGGAAGCTTCTCGTTGAATCTCACGATCACTGAGCGCGGCGATTCCGAGGAAACGTAGGGCGTGATCTGCACCATCTTGAACGGCTCCACATCACCGATCAGATAGGCCAAATCCTCGCCGAGCTTCGCGCTTTGCCCGGCGTTCGGCAGGCCTTTTAACAACTTCAATTCCCAACCGTTTCCAACCGGTAGCGGCGAGTCCGGCGAGACAAAAACGATGTTTTTTACGGGTGCATCCGGCGCGACTTCGGCCTGCTGCTTCGTGGGATCAGCGGTGTTCGCCCAAGTGAGATATCCGGTGCGGTAATAGCCCGCGCCCTGCGCCGTCGCCCACTCGACCTTTGGCGCGACGCGCTGGCCGTTTGCCGAGGAAAATGCGAAGAAACCCGCCACCGCGGCGGGATCGACATCGTCGTTGAAAACGATCATCCAACTCGCGGTGGAGGGGGAGTATTCCTCGGACCAACGGTTCGGGATCTGCGAGGTGTGGATGCGGAAATCTTCGCTCTGCGCCGTGGCAAAAACCCCTTCGCCCACCATGCTGCCGTCGAGGTGCTTCGTGCCCTTTGCCATCGAGAATTCGTATTTGGCACCCAGCGCCGGGATCGCGTCTGGGCGGTATTCCGCGATGGTCGGCGCTTTCCAGAAAAGTTTCCCCGGTAGCGGCGGATGGGTGGTGACCAGCTTGTTAGAGACCTCTCTCCCGATCGAATCTTGGGAAACCATCGGCTGCTCAAAGATCACATCGATCTTCGAGCCCGGCGCGAGGGAAGGGGTGGAGATAACCAACCGGGGAGCCGCCTGTGAAAACCCGGCTGCTAGGAGGAGAACGGTGGCTAAAAACGATGCGTGTTTCATAGTTTGAATCTTTTGCTTTTCAACAGTTCCATTCCTAAACGGTTGGCTTGGGAAATAAATCAAAAAACCGATCCCTGATCGTAAAATTTCCGTAAACAAGTGGGCTGTGCACGCCCTCGACCCGACCCGGTCTGCGGGGTTGCAATGGGCACCCTCATGCCGCATTTTATAGCCGTGTTGACCATCAGACTCCGGCTTTTCCTGACGCTCGCGTTCGCCGCGTTCGCCACGGGCTGCGCCCCGGAGGCCATCCTCATCAACCATGGGAAAGGTGGCGGCGGCGAGTCCGACACTTTCGGTTACCGCACTTGGAAGCGGAAAGGGGTCGAGCCGGATGTGGTCGTCATCGGCATCCACGGATTTTGCGGAGCCTCTGTGGACTATGCGAACCTCGGCAACCACCTCGTGCAAAGGCAACCTAAGACCGCCCTTTACGCCTACGAGGTGCGAGGTCAAGGCAGTGACCCCATCTACACCCGCCGCGGTGATATCGGAGATCCCGTCCAATGGTATGAAGACCTGGAGGCCTTCACCCAGCTTGTGGAGGAACGTCATCCGGATGCGAAGATCATCTGGTATGGTGAAAGTATGGGAGCGCTCATCGCCACCCACGCCCTCAACGCCGCGCCACCCGGCAAGCTGCCATGCGACGGGCTGGTGCTCTCTTCCCCCATCGTCCGCTTCAAGGACGACCTAGAGCCGTGGAAGATCGCACTCGTTCGGGTAGCAGCGACCACCCTTCCGCTTGCCCGGGTTTCGCTCGACGCGCTGGCGCCGGAACAGGACGTGCAGATGACCCAGGAATCCAAGCACCTCACACAGGCAAAGATGAACTCCTACCACGTCGAAAAGCACACCCTGCGCCTTTTAGATACCCTCGGCAGGCTCATCGAAGGCATGAATGGCTGCGCGGCGGAGATGAAAGCACCTGTCCTCGTGCTCCACGGAGGTAAGGATTATTTCAATGACGATTCCGATATGCGCGGCTTCATCTCCCGCATCCCCTCCGGCGTTTCCAAGACTTACAAAAACTACCCCGACGCCTATCACCTCCTCATGTATGATGATGAGCGCAGCAGAATTTTCGGCGATTTAGAACGCTGGCTCAACAAACGCCGCAGGGATTAGGTGATTCCGCCGCAGCTTTTGGCTCGCAAACGATAATGCGAGTGAGCAGATTCGTGAAAATGAAATACCGTTCCCTGATTTTCGATTTCGACGGCACCATCGCCGACACCCTTGGCGAGTCGCGCCGGATCTTCAATGAGCTCGCGCCCGACTACGGCATCCGGCAAGTGGAGGAACACGAGATGGCCGACTTGCGCCACCTTTCTCTCAAGGAAATCCTCTCCGTACTGAACATCCCGAAACGCCGCGTGCCTTCGATCATAGCCCGCGGCACTGGCATGATGCGGGCGAACATTGACCGCCTCCAGCTCATCGACGGCATGAAGGACGCGCTTACGGAAATGAGGAACCACACGGACAGCTTCGGGATCCTCACCTCGAACACCACCGCCAACGTCGATGTATTCCTGCGCAACCACGGTCTCCGGGATCTCTTCGAGTTCGTTTCCTCCACCTCCAAGCTCACCGGCAAAGCCCGTCACCTGCGCGCCATCCGTAAGACCTTTTCCCTTAAGAACACCGAGATGCTCTACATCGGCGACGAACTGCGCGACGTAAAGGCCGCCCAGAAAGCGAGCATTCCCCACGCCGCCGTGAGTTGGGGCTTCAACTCCCGCGAGTCCCTCGAAAAAGCCAAGCCCACCTACCTCATTGACCACCCGGAGGAGTTTATGCGCCTGTTGATCTCTGGAACGACGCATTGACAGGACGGCGGGGTATTGGACAGGGTTTGGCCATGTCAGAGTCTAAGTATGAGGAGAAGAGCGTTGAAGTGAATGACCGCGCGGAGCATCTGCTTCCGGAAACGGCGGAGACCAAGCCGAGCACAAGGCCCGCGGCGCAGCTGAATCCTGTTCTCGTCCTACTTTTCATGATCTTGGCCATGCTCATCGTGCTGGCGGTTACGGTCGTGCGGCGCGGAGGCGGTCCGACCGGCACGCCGGATGACCCGACCGTGGCGGCGATCAGGGCGGATCTCGATGCGCGGCGCTCCGAACTCAATCGCCAGCGCATGGCCATGGGCTTACCACCGCTGGATGGCGGTTCGGAACCCGTCGAGGAAATCGCGAAACGCCTCAAGGCGGATGCCGATACCTTGGCCGGGATATCCGGAAAATTCCAGCAGATGCTCGCTGACAAGGATGCGGAACTCTCCGCCCGCAATGCCGATACGCTGCGCCTAGAAAAGCTGCGCCAGGATGTGTCGTTGGAAAACGGGCGCCTCCAGAGCGAACTCCAGCGCGCGCTGATCGCATCGGACGGGAATGAGCGACTGAAGATGATGCTCGCCGACTCCCAAGCGCAACGCGAAGCTCTGTCCCGCGAGGTCGCCACCCTGAAGGAGGAGCTCGCGGTGGCTGGTGCCGGTGTCAGCGAGGACGACTTCGCGGATCTCCAGCGCCGCTACGAGGAGGCGCTCCGCGCGAAAGACTTTTACGAGGCGCGCGCCATGGAGCTTGAGGAGGCTTCGCAGAAAGCAGATCTCTTCGCGGAATCCGAGAACGAACTGCTGCCCGCTGCCGTCGAGCTTTTCCGCCGACTGAGAAAAATGGAGGGAGTGAAGGATTCCGACCTCACTACTGAATACAGCAGGCTTGGTGTCGATCTCGGCGCGAACGTCTTGCACACGCTTTCTTTCGCAACTGGCTCCAGCACGTTAAGCAAGGAAGACCTTTCACAAATCGATGAGATCGTCAGCGCCGAAGTGCCGGATGGCGACCTCACGTTGGTCATCGGATATGCCTCGGAAACCGGCAACCCGGAGGCGAACCAGAATCTCTCCTCGGATCGTGCCACCGCCGCAGCGGAATACTTCGCCTCGAATAAACGCCCCGGCCAGCTCGTGCAGGCGGTTTACCTGGGTCAGACGGATCGCTTCAGCAGCCGAGTTCCGGAACGTAACCAGATCTGCGAAGTCTGGCGCATCCGGAGGAAATGATGCGTCAGGGGTTGTTCCCGGCCACTCCCATTTCCTTTCAAGCAGCCGGCTTGCTGCCTTTGGGATGCATTTCGCCCCACGAAGAAGGCTGAAAATTTCCCTTGGAGGTTTGCCCTCCGCCTTTCTACCCTCCCGCACCGAGAACCCGAAAATATGGCACAACGAGATTTCACGATTCAGAACAAGCTTGGGATACACGCCCGCCCTGCGGCGCAATTCGTCAAGATGGCGAATCGTTTCCAATCCGACATCACCGTCGAGAAGGACGGTGAGGAGGTGGACGGGAAAAGCATCATGGGCCTGATGATGCTGGCCGCCGGGCACGGCTCGGTGATCCTAGTCAGCGCCGAGGGCGAGGACGAGGAAGCCGCGCTGGACGCCATCGGCGATCTGATTGCCCGGAAGTTCGAGGAGGATTGAAAATTTTATGTCGAAGATAACGATTTTATCCGGAGACGGCATCGGCCCGGAAGTGATGGTTCAGGCACTGCGCGTGCTGGATGCGGTGGAGGTGAAATTCGGTTTCAAGGTGGAGCGATCCGAGCACCTTGTCGGCGGTGCGGCCATCGATGATGGCGGTCATCCGCTGCCTGCCGAAACCGTCGCAGCGAGCGAGGCGGCGGATGCCATTCTATTCGGCTCTGTCGGCGGGCCGAAGTGGGAGAGCCTGCCGCCCGAGATTCAGCCGGAGCGCGGGGCGCTGCTACCGCTGCGGAAACACTTCGGCCTTTTCGCGAACCTCCGCCCTGGCGTTTGCCTGCCCGCGCTGACCGACGCCTCGCCGGTGAAGCAAGAACTCATCAAGGACGGCTTCGATGTCCTCTGCGTCCGCGAACTGACGGGCGGTGTCTATTTCGGCTCGCCGAAAGGCCGCCACGTGGAGAACGGCGAGCCGGTCGCGCTCGATACGATGATTTACAAAAAGAGCGAGATCGAGCGCATTGCGCGGGTCGCGTTCACCGCCGCGATGGGTCGCGACAAGCGCCTGCTCTCGGTGGACAAGGCGAACGTCCTCGCCTCCTCGGTGCTGTGGCGTGAGACGATGATCGAGATCGCGAAGGAATTCCCGGAGGTCGAGCTTTCCCACATGTATGTCGATAACGCGGCGATGCAGCTCATCCGCCGCCCGGGTTCCTTCGATGTGCTCGTCACGGAAAACCTTTTTGGCGACATCCTGTCCGACGAGATGGCGATGATCTCCGGCTCGCTCGGGATGCTGCCTTCCGCTTCGCTCGGCCAGAAAAAGGCGGACGGACTTTACTTCGGCCTTTACGAACCCTCGGGTGGTTCTGCTCCGGACATCGCGGGGCAGGGGATTGCGAACCCGATCGCGCAGATCCTCTCGCTCGCCATGTTACTGCGTTTCTCCCTTGGGAAAACGGAAGCCGCCGACGCCATCGAGGCCGCCGTCGCGAAAGCCATCGCCGACGGTTTACGCACGGGCGACATCGCCACCGGCAAGCCCGGCGAGCAAAAGGTCGGCACGGCGGGCATGGGCGACGCGATCCTCGCAAGGCTTTGAAATCATAGACAAGCGAGTCACGGCTCCTTGGACTGCGGCAGCCTGCTGCCCGCTTTCGGTCATGCAGCCCGCTGCGACCGGACGGCATTGGCACGGCGAGGCATGATCATTCCCTATCCTCCGCCGGGGACAGCAGGCTGTTACCCGGAAAGCGGCAGCAGGCTGCTGCAGTCCAAAGCCTTTGGCGGCATGCTTGCGGGCTTATTGCTCCTCAGCGGCTGCGGTTTCCAATCGCCCGTCGATGATCTCGCGTTCCGCACGCCCGGCACATGGGCGGAGGCTTCCAGCGGGACGGAAGGGAAAATTTCCACCGGCAGGCTCTCGGATTTCAGCGACGCGGGGCTTAAACGGAGCGTGAACGAGGCGCTCGCCTACAACCGCCCGCGCGCGGCAACTTCCGACCCTTGATGCGGGGACGCGCGGCGCAGCTAACGACGGAGCGGGTCTAACCAGGAAAAGTTCCTGAAAAACGAAGTCGGGCAGGCCAGCCTCGCGGAAAAGCAGGCGGAGCGTGATTACGCCGAGGGCGTCAACCCGAACATCCTCTCCGTCCTCGAAGCTCAGCGCCGCGCCAACAACGCCCGCGCCGCCATCATCCGTCTCCACAACCAGCGTCTCCAGAACCGCTTCGGCCTCCACCTCACCCTCGGCGGGGATTTCAGGACAGGCGCGTGAAAGACTACTTTTGCAAAATCACAAAGCAGCCCTTCTTGTTGGCGGCGATGATGTCGGGTTTGCCGTCGCCGTTCGCATCGGCAGCCATGACCTGGCAGCCTACGCCGCTGTCGGCATCGATGATCTCGGCGGTGTAGGTGGCCTGGCCATCCTTGCGGCTGAGGAGAAAGGCATAGATGACGGCGTGCTGATCGGGCTCGGAGTCGCCGGTTGGGCCGTGCGCCCAGAAGCGTTTCCCAGTGACGATGTCGAGGGTGCCGTCGCCATTGACGTCGGCGAGATCGAGGGCGTGCGGCTGAGTGAAGGCGACTCCGGTGGAGCCTTTTTCCGTGGGCGTGTCGGTGAGGAGATGGCGTTTCCATGTGCCGTCCGCGTTCTGCTCGTACCAGGCGACGCCGAAGCCGTGGGCGTCGATGGAGGTGATCACATCGGTGCGTCCGTCGCCGTTCACGTCAGTTCCGAACATCTGCGCGCCGCCTTTATCGCCAAAGGATGCGGGATGAAATTTCCATGGAGCCACGCCATCCCAAGCGGCGGGCTGCTCCCACCAGCCGCGTTTTTCGAGGATGTCGGTGAGGCCGTCGGAGTTGATGTCGCCGTGGCCGATGCCGTGGGTGAAGCGCTGGAAGGCGTCTGGATCGGCGGCTGTAATGGCGTGCCATTTCCACGGGGCGGTGGGGTTGGTGGGATCGAGGGTTGCGTAACCGATTTTTCCGCCGGACATGCAGAGAAGGTCGGGGCGCTTGTCGCCGTTGATATCGGCGAGCATGGGGGATTCGTTGTCGGTGGAGGCTAGCGCCGTGTGGCGTGGCCAGTGGCCTTCCTTTCCGCCGGGATTCTCATACCAAAAAGTTTCCTTTCCGGGAAAGCCGATCACGAGGTAGTCGGGTCGGGAGTCGCCGTTAAAGTCGTGGGAGTAGGAGAGGAAATTGTCGGAGTAGGCGTTCTTGCCGCTCAGCTCACCCTCGAAGCCGGGGATCGTGCCCTTTTCACCTGCATTGAAGGTGATCCCGTCCGGGTAAACGGTGTGGCGTATCTTGAAATCCGGCCCTGCATACCAATACGGCCCAGTGAGAATGTCGGTTTTGCCGTCGGCGTTCACATCGGCCACGCACGCACCCTCCGCCCAGAAGTAGTTGCTGATTTTGTATTTCACCCATTTCCCCGTAGGCTCGGGAGGCTTGGTGGAAATGACCGCAGTCGCGGCACCGACAGCGGCTAGGAGGGGTAGGAGTATGGGTTTCATAAAATTCAAATTTCAATATCCAACCTTCAAGGAAGAAGGGACTGGGTTGATACAGATGGTAGCGGGCGGATTTTTCATGTCAGGGATAAAATCATCACGATGCGAAGATTGGACACCCTGCCGATTCAAGGCTAGGACTCCGCCCGCTCTTCCTCTTCTTGAGGTTTAGGGTTTAAAATTTAAAGTTTCAGCAGCCTCATGGACTACACCCATCTCATTTCCAAACGCAAGGAACGCTTCGCCGCCCTCGAGGAGGCGGTGGGCGATCCCGACCTATTTTCCGATCCGAAGCGCGCCACCGAGATTCTGCGCGAGCACCGCAAGCTGAAGCAGACGCTGGATCTATGGGAAACCCTGCGGAGCACCGAGGCACAGCTAGAGGACAACCGCGAGCTTGCAAAGGCGGACGACAAGGAATTTGCCGCGATGGCCGCCGAGGAAATACCGGAGCTGGAAAAATCTGTGGCAAAGCTTCGCGAGGACATGCAATACGCCCTGCTCCCCGCCGACCCGAACGAAGACCGCGACGCCCTGGTCGAGATTCGCGCCGGGGCCGGCGGCGATGAGGCCTCGCTGTTCGCGGGCGAGATGATGCGCGCCTACCAGCGCTACGCCGACGCAAAAGGCTGGAAATCCGAGCACCTCGAAAGCTCGCCCTCCGAGGTCGGCGGCTTCAAGGAAGTCATCCTGAAAATCACCGGCGACGAGGTTTTCCGCCACATGAAATACGAGTCCGGCGTGCACCGCGTGCAGCGTGTTCCAGCCACCGAGACGCAAGGACGCATCCACACCTCCACGATCACCGTCGCCGTCCTGCCGGAGGCGGAGGAGATCGATGTAGATATGAATCCGAACGACCTCCGCATCGAGGTCTGCCGCTCCGGCGGCGCGGGCGGGCAGCACGTGAACACGACCGATTCCGCCGTGCAGATTTTCCACCTTCCCACCGGCCTCTACGTCCGCTGCGAGCATGGCCGCTCGCAGATCAAGAACCGGGAAATGGCCTTGCAGATCATGCGCACCCGCCTTTACGAGAAGAAACTTCAGGAGCAACAAGCCGCCTACTCGGAGAACCGCCGCTCGCTGATCGGCTCGGGCGACCGCTCGGAAAAGATCCGCACCTACAATTTCCCGCAAAGCCGCTGCACCGACCACCGCATCGGCTTCACCTCCCACAACCTCGACGCGATCATGTCCGGCGAGCTCACCGAAGTCACCGCCGAGCTGATGAAACACGAAATGGCCGAGCGCCTCGCGGAGGCGGGGATGTAACGTGGAGAGCCGCGCTTCCAGCCGGCTTCTTCAAAGCCAATGATACTAACATGATGACTCCCACCGAAGCCGATGTGATGAAAGCCTGCGGCGAATCCGGCATCCGCGCCATGGTCGCGGCCTTCTACCGCCGTGTCCGCCACGACGATCTCATCGGCCCGATGTATCCCGATGACGATTGGGAAGGCTCCGAGGAACGACTCGCCGATTTCATGCTCTTCCGCCTCGGTGCCTCCGAGGCCTACATGGAAAAGCGTGGCCACCCGCGCCTGCGGATGCGGCACATGCCGTTCCGCATCGGCATCGCCGAGCGCGATCGCTGGCTGCAGCTCATGGCTGAGGCCATGGATGAAACCCAAGTCCCGCCTTTCGCCCGCTTGTTCCTCGATCAGCTCTTCGCCCAGGTCGCGGATTTCATGCGGAACCAAACGGAATCATGAGCGAACCTTCCCGCTGACCCGTCCAAACGGGCGGGTCATGGAGCCGGACGGTTGATTTTTTAAATCCTCCGGCCTGCTCGTCGCTTGCGGAAATCCATCGGCATACGCAGGATCGCGATATGGATTTTACAAAATGGAAGTGCATGGATCCGCATCTACTCGTTGGTTTGGTAAATACCGAACTGCGGAACCATTCGGAATCGCTGGAGGATCTGGTGAAAACCCATGATCTGCCCGAGGAGGATTTGAGGCGGAAGCTGGGGGAGGCAGGTTACGATTACCGCGCGGAGCAGAACCAATTCCGGTGAAATAAAAAACGCCCGGCCTCCTTGTCGGAAACCGGGCGATAGATTTTTCATCGGGCGTGAGCCCGGGTTGGGGTGTTACCAGCGTCCGCTGTCGCGACCACCGCCGCCACCGCCGCCGCCACGGTTTCCACCGCCGCCGCCGCCTTTGTAGCCGCCGCCACCGCCGCCGCCACCGTATCCACCGCCGCCGCCACGGTTTCCACCGCCGCCGCCGCCACCTTTGTAGCCGCCGCCACCACCACCGCCGCCACCGTATCCACCACCGCCGCTTGGGCGTGCTTCACGGGGTTCGGAGGCGTTCACGCGGAGCGCGCGGCCTTGGTAATCCTGATCGTTGAGGCCTTCGATGGCCGCATTGAGCTGGGACTGGTCGCCGAGTGTCACGAATGCGAATCCCTTGGATTGTCCGGAATCACGATCGGTGATGATTTTGACCCGTTCGACGGGGCCGTATGCGGCGAAGAGGTCAGAGACGTCTCCTTCAGTTGCTGTGTAGGGCAGATTGCCCACATAAATGTCCATTTGTTCTATTTCGTGACGCCAATTTTCCTAAAGCGATTCCTCCGATCCTGGCGTCACGGACCAAACAAAAAGCGAGCAAACCATTCTTAATCCGTTCGAACTGTCACTACGCCCCCGAGTTCCATTTTTAGCAAGAACCAAATTTTCTTTTCCATACAGGCATGGATCGCATGGAAAAGAAGGGCATGTAGGCTTTTCATGAAATGGAGAGGGGTGTAAGTCAGGTGCATGCGCAAAGCGTGGCTGCCCTACCTGCTGTCGTTGGCCGGAACATACGGCGGCGGTCTGCTGGACTTTTCATACGGTGTATTGGAACGCGAACGCGCCGATGCGGAGGCGTCCGCCGCTTTTTTCGTCAAAGCCTACGAAGCCGATCCGCTGGCGATGCCGCTGGTAAGGATTATCGCTGAATCGCGCATGGAGGAAGGTGACCGCGCCGCCGCCTTGGATACCTACGAGCGGGTGATGGCGGCGCGCCCCAATGAGCCTTTCATCGCTATCGAATATGGCGATTTCCTCGGGGAGGTGGGGAAGGGGGATACGCTTGCGCAGAGGAAACGTGAGGAGCTCTATGGGAAAGTCCATGAAACCATGCCGGGGGCCTACATGGCTCTCGAGCGGCTTATCCGTGTCGCGCGCGAACGCGGCGATGATGACCGTGCGAAGGAGTTGTTAGAGATGATGGCCACGGATTCCGAACAGGCTGTGAACTATTACATTGCCACCACGAAAAGCCTCTACGACAGCCACGATGAGGAGGCGGCGGGGCGGATCGATGCGTGTTTCTCTAAGGCGCTGGAAACGCATCCCGAGTGGTCGGGTATCGCGCGGGCGGCGAGCGACCATTTCCGCCACACGGACAGGTTGGGCAAGGCGATCAGTATCCTCCGGAAACATGTGGAGGCGCGGCCTTCATCGCTCGATCTCAAGATCCGGTTGGGGATTTTGCTTTTCTCGGACAAGCAGGACGAGGAGGCGGTGAAGGTCCTGTGCGAGGTGCTGGAGGTGCACCCGAAGAAAGCCTTGGCGCATGAATCCTTGGCAAAGCATTTCCGCCAAAAAGGTCAGCTCACGGAAGCTCGCAGCCACGCGGCGGAGTTACTCGGGATACGCAGCGGGACGGCCGAGGAATTCCTAGAACTCGCCGACGAACTCACCGCCGACAGCGAGTTCCGCGCCGCCCGCATCCTTCTGGAAAAAGCCGTCTTCCGCCACGACGATGACGCCAAGCTGATGATGAAACTCGCCATCGCTACTTCCCGCGATCCCGAGACGAAGGACTCCGCCGCACGGCTTTTCCGCGAGGCCGAGGCGATGCTGGCAAATCCCGCCGATATGGATCCGGCTTTCCTGCTGGAGTCCGCCAAGGAACTCCTCGCCCAAGGCCAGGTGAAAGCCGCCGAGGAACGCCTGCGCAACGCAATCCGCACCTTTCCCAAGGAATCGAAAAAGGAAACCGCCGCCGCGATGCGCGCCTTGGCCGACATCTGGATTTCCGAAAACCGCAACCTCGACGCCGCCCGCGCCCTCATCTCCCGCGCCGAGGCGATGGAGCAATGATTCATCCGCCTCGCGGTGTGTCGAACCTACGGGGCACGATCCGCGGTCTGAAAAAACTCCGCCCCGCCCTTTTTTTACTTGTCAGGCGCCCGCCGCAAAACCAAACATCCCGCCCCGCGCAAGCGGCACCGGGTAGGTGGCCGAGTGGTTAAAGGCGGCAGACTGTAAATCTGCTCTCATTGAGTACGCTGGTTCGAATCCAGCCCTGCCCACCATCCTTTATTCTAAAAGGGAAAGAGAGCCGAAAGGCTCTTTTTTTTTGGTCTGCGCAAGTAATCCTGTCGCCCGAATGCCGCCCGATAGAGACGAGTAAATAGAAACCCAGGCTTTTCCGATATTTCCGATAGGCTTTACGGATACAGCGGGATTTCAGCTTTTCAGAGAAATCTCCGCGATGAGACGGCAAAGCTCGGGGAAGGGGAGGCCGGCGGCGGCGGCGGATTTGGGGAGGAGGGAGGTCTCGGTCATGCCGGGGATGGTGTTGGCCTCGAGGACGTAGGGGCGGTTGTCGGGGCCGAGCATGACATCGACGCGGGAATAGACCTCGATGCCGAGGGCTTTGTGGGCGGCGACGGCGGCGGCCTGCACGGCCATGGTGGTTTCGAGATCGAGGTCGGCGGGGCAGATGTATTGGGAGCCGGTGGTTTTGCCGGAGAGCCATGGGTATTTCGTGGCCATGTCATAGACACCCTCGGGCGGGATGATGTGGACGACGGGGTAGGCGATCCCGTCGATTACGGGCACGGTGAGTTCGGGGCCGGAGATCAATTCCTCGATGAGGAGATCCTTGGAATGTTGGGAGGCTTTCGCGATCGCAGCCTCGGCTTCGGCCTGGTTTTTCACGATCTCGATGCCTACGGAGGAACCCTCGCGCGGCGGTTTCACCACGAAGGGAGCAGGGAAAGAGGGTAGGGCGGGTCCGTGGGTGCAGTCGATGACCTCGGCCTTGGGGGTAGGGACCTCTGCGGCGAGGAAAGCCTGTTTCGCGAGGCTTTTGTCAAAGGCGCGGCGGGAGGAGGCGGCGCGCGCGCCGGTGTAGGGAATGCCTTTTGCATCAAGGATTTCCTGTAGCTGTCCGTCCTCGCCGAAGGTGCCGTGGATCAAGTTGAAGCAGAGGCCGGTGCCTGCTGGGAGGTCGATGTCGGTGCCGGTGACATCGACGGGTACGGCATCGAGGCCGAGGGAGAGTAGAGCGTTGAGGACGGCCTTACCGGAGGCTAGGGAGACCTGCCGCTCGGAGCCTGGGCCGCCCATTAGAACGGCGATTGTGATGTTGGATAGCATGTGGCTTCAGGAAGGATGCTGGGGTGATATCAATCCACCCTGCGAGTGTAAAGATTCGTCTCCGGGCTTTCACTTCCGCAAGACTGAGCGGTGTCTTGGCGGAGCGCCAGAGAGCCAAGCGCATTAGCGGATCAGACGAAGACATGCGCCTTGTTTTGCAGGTCGGCGATGATGCGATCACGGCGGCCGCGCGCCTTGTCGAGGTCGGCGGTTTTCAGGGAAACGCGCTTGCGCTCCGATGCGCCGTCGGGGCGACTGATGGTGAAATACATCCACCAGCGACCGTTGTTGTTCCAGAGGTGGTGGTTGGGGTTGTTGGGTTTGCGGCGTATGTGGAGGCGGATGCGGGGAGGGGTCACTTCGGTGGTCATGCCTTACAGGATGTGCTAATTTTTAACGAACCGCGCCGACCCGCGGAACCGTTCCGCAGCGCCCGGCGACAGGCTTCCGCGATGGTAATCTAGTTTTTAATCGCCTCCTGAAACCCTTTGAACACAAGGGCTAGAGGGCGTAACTCCGCCTATTTTTACCAAAATCACCCCATCGAAAGGGCACGGCCAGCCCTGCTTGTCGCCCGAAAAATCATCCCGCTTCGCCAGCGCGGAGTGCCTGATTGGCCTCGGCAAACCAGCGTCGCGTATTGGCCGCGCCCCGGTTGGTCGCCCGGTGCATGGTGGTGATCATCGCTTGCAGGGAGGCGTGGGGGCCGTGCCTTCGGGTGGGGTCATGGAAAGCATCCGACATCTCCGGGCTTGGCACGGAAACCACCACCTCGCGCACGCTGAGCCGATCCGTCGCGGAGATCGTCCGCCTCTTCGCCCTTTTCCACGACTCCTGCCGCCACGACGAATACGCCGACCCCGGCCACGGCCCGCGCGGCGCCCAGCTCGCCATCGACTTCCGCCAAGTCGGCCACTTCCATCTCGACGACCCGCGCATGGAACTCCTCGTCACCCCCTGCCGCATCCACAACGGCGGTATGCCCCAATCCGACCCCACCCTCGCCGTCTGCCTCGACGCCGACCGGCTGGATCTCCGGCGCGTGGGGATTACCCCGGATCCCGAATACCTCTCCACCCCGACCGCAAAATCCATCGCCACCCGCCAAGCCTGGCACGAACTCGAAGTCTGATGAATCTCACTTTCCCCTTACATCAGAATCCTTCTTGAAATTCTTACTTTTATCGCTTACCTAATGATTCATGCAAGCCACTCTTACTTCGAAAGGTCAAATCACCATTCCAGTCCATGTCCGCAATCGGCTCCACCTCAAGCCTGGCGACGTACTCGAATTTGATGAGAAAGCCCCCTTCCTCAAAGCCGTCAAGACCATTCCAGCCGAAGCTTGGGAGCAATTTGGGAAGGCCGCGTGTGACCCATGGGGGAATATGAGCGTGCTTGAAATCATGGATGAACTGCGCGGCCCCGTCGAGCTACCTGTCCCAGATTCACTCTAAATCATCCCGCCATGCGCACCGCCCTCGATAGTTCCGTCCTCCTTCTTCTTTCGCGTAAGCAACCGGGCTGGGAGGCTTGGCGGGATAGCCTCCAGACTGCTGCCAGCGAAGGCGAACTGCTCATTTCACCCATCGCCTTTGCAGAGTTTTCCATCGCCTATCCCGATGTGGAAGCGGCTCAGGCAGACCTGGATCTCCTCCACGTCTTCTACGATCCCATCACCCCTGCGGCCGCTTACCTCGCCGGCCAGATCTTCCTGCGCTACCGGCGCCATGGCGGGCCACGCCTCAACCTCATCCCGGATTTCCTCATCGCCGCCCACGCCAGCGTCCAGGCAGACCGCCTAGCCGCCCTCGACCGCGGCTACCTCCGCACTTACTTCCCCACATTGCCCATCCTAGCTCCGGTGGCATAACCTTCCACGCTCCATGTAGTATCCTCTTCTCCTGTGTCTTGCATCTCAAGGTCTTGTGCCTCTCTAACCCATCTCAGCATCTCAGCTTTTCAGCATCTCAAACTTCGCTAAACCCGAACTCCGAAGTGGCAGGGGGATTCATTGGAATTTTGACCACAATCGAAGCGCAGCGAACATGGAGGAACGAACCACCTCCAAATTCTTCCTCAAATTACACGGATTTACACGGATTTAAGGATACACCAAACAGGTTTGAAAATCGTTTCCATCACTCTTTCATAATCCGTGTCCATCCGTGGTTCCATTTCGGTTTTCGGGTTTACTGGCTCAACGGCCGGGACGTGCGCGTTCGGCGCGGAGTGTATCGACGATCTGTTGGGTCGAGACATCTGTTCTGATGCCAAGCACGTCGAAGGGGGAAGTGCTCTTCTTCTCGGGAACCAAGGAGAACAAGCTGCCATCGCGCCTGCGGATCGGGACTTTTCCCTCTGGACTTATAGAATTTGAAGATTCCACAAGTCGATAGCTCGTTCAACCGATTTGTTTCCCCCCTCCATGTTGACATTCGCCCGGCCTTCTCTTACCCCGTCGGCGTGCTGACCATTAAGAAACTGACCAAGACCCTCGGCGGGCGGACTTTGCTGCGCGAGGCGGAGATGTCCATCAACTGGGGCGAGCGTGTCGCCCTCGTGGGACCGAACGGCGCGGGGAAATCCACGCTTTTCCGTATGATCCTCGATGAGGACCAGCCCGACGAAGGCACCATCGACCGCGACGAATACGCCATCACCGGCTACCTCGCGCAGGAGGCGGGTGAGCCGACCGATGAAACCATCCTAGAGATCGCGATGGGTATCACCCCGGAAATGATCGGCTTGCTGCGGACGATCCGTGAGGGCGAGGCCACCGGAAACCTCGGCACACCCGAGTTTGCGAAGGCGCAGGATCAGTTCACCGCGCTCAACGGCTACCAACTCGAACCGAAGGCAAAAAAAATCTTAGCCGGACTCGGCTTCAAACAGGAGGATTTCCAGAAACCCGCCCGCGAATACTCCGGCGGCTGGGTGATGCGCGCCCACCTCGCCCAGCTCCTCGTCATGGAGCCGGACTTGCTGATGCTCGACGAGCCGACCAACCACCTCGACCTCCTCTCCCTACTCTGGCTTCAGCGCTATCTGTTAAATTACTCCGGCGCGATCCTGATGATCTCCCACGACCGCGATTTCATGGACACCATGATCGAGACCGTGATCGAGATCGACCCCGACGCCGCGCAGCTCATTTCCTACACAGGAAACTACACAGCCTACCTCGACCAGCGCGAGAAACGCTACGATCTGCAAGTGCAGGCCTATCGCAACCAGAACAAGGAAATCGAGGCCCACATGGAGTTCATCGAGCGCTTCCGCCAGGTCGGTTCGAAGGCCGCGCAGGTGCAATCCCGCATCAAGCTGGTGGACAAGATCGAGCGCATCGAGAAGCCCCGCGCCCCGCGCAAGCCCTTCAAATTCGCTTTCCCCCAGCCGCCACGCTCGAACCAGAAGGTCGTCGAGCTGATCAAGGCCGGCCAATCCTACCCCGGAAAACGCATCTACAAGGATCTCGACCTCACCATCGAGCGCGGCGACAAGATCGTCCTCGTCGGCCCGAACGGCGCGGGAAAAACCACCCTCCTGAAACTGCTCGCCGGTGAACTTGAGATCGATGCGGGGAAAAAGGAAACCGGCTATCTAACAAAAATCGGCTACTACTCGCAGCACCGCGCCGAGGCGCTCAACGAGTTCAACTCCGTCCTCGATGAGGTCATGGGCGCCTGCACTACTCTCCGCGAGGAGGACGCCCGCGCCATCCTTGGCACCTTCCTTTTTCGTAGGTCGGATGTGGAGAAAAAATGCGGCATCCTTTCCGGCGGTGAGAAATCCCGGCTCAACCTCGTGAAATTCCTCGTCGATCCGCCGAACCTCCTGCTCATGGATGAGCCGACGACCCACCTCGACATTCTCTCCATCGACTCGCTGGTCAACGCGCTCAAAGCCTATGAAGGCACGCTCGTTTTCATCTCCCATGATGTGCACTTCATCCGCACCCTTGCGGAAACGACCCTCCACGTGACCCGCAACGAGAAGGATCCGCAGGGCGGTGCGGTCGTCACCCGCTACACCGGCGGTTACGATTATTTCCTGGAGAAATCCGGCCTCAGCGACGACCGCGGTGCCGTGACGGCGTAAACGCGGATCACTTTTTCGGCACCAGCCGGATCTGGTAGATCTTCGGCCAGCATTTCCCGGTGACGAACATTTCTCCGGTCTTTGGGTCGTAGGCGATGCCGTTGAGAACATGCTGGGGATCGCGCCGTTTCTCCTTCGCGTCGATCCCGGTGAGATCGATCACGCCGACCACATTCCCATCCTTGGGATTGATTCGGACGATTTTTTCGGTGCGCCATACATTCGCGAAAATCTCGCCCTCGATGAACTCCAGCTCATTGAGCAAATTCACCGGCTCGCCGCCGATGCGAACCTGCAATTCTCGCCAAACATGGAAGGTCTTCGGATCGAGGTAACGAAGCCGGTCGCTGCCGTTGCTCATGATCAGCGAACTCGCATCGTTCGTCAGCCCCCAGCCTTCGCCTTGGTATTGGAACTCATCCAGTTTCCGCAATGTCTTCGTGTCGTGGATGAATCCCCGCTGGCTCTGCCAGGTGAGTTGATAGATTTTCCCATCCATCTCCGCCGCCCCTTCGCCGAAGAATTCCGCCGGCAGATCCGTCCTCTTTAAAATCTTGCCCGACTCTCTTTCGATGCGACGGATGCCTGATGTCCCGTATCCGCCGGTGCTCTCGATCCATTGCCCCTGCGACACCAGCAAGCCCTGCGTGAAAGCCCCGGCGTCATGGGGAAATTCCCGGATCACCTCATAGCCGAGCATGGAATGGCCTTTCCACTCCGGATCCTTGCGAGCCTCCGCCGCTGCCTCCACCCGAGCCTCGTCCTGAGGCTTTTCCTGACAAGCCGTCAGGCAGACCGCGAAAACTGTCACAAAGAAGACGCTGGGATTCATATTGAGCATGGACTAACCAACCGCATAACACCGGAGCACAAAAAGGATTCGGCTCCGCAGCCTGCGGAAAAACCCGCAACCTGTCCACCCGCAACACCAACCTAAGGAGCAGGAGCGTCCTCGCTCCTTGAGTTCAAACGGGCGTCTCCGCCCGCCATCCCAATCAAAATTCATCATTCATCATTCATCAACCTGTCCTTCATAGCCTAAAGGCGAAGTAGGATTCTTCCTCCCTCTCTATTTGGGGTCAGATGTCAGTCTTCGGTGACGTCGGAGAAAATGTTAAATTGCGGGGATCGACGCATGCTCCTTGAAGATGTCCGCACGGAATTTGGACTTGTTGGCGAGGAAGACCATCATGGAAAGAGTGTGCTAGTGTTCAGTTTTGCCTTTCGGCTATGAGGTTTGGCCGTCGCGGGATTGTGATTGCTCGCTATCGCTCACGGGTCGTTCAGTGGCCAGGAAGAGTGGGGAGTGCGGACGATTGGCTCCAAACCCGCCGCGAGATCGCGGGCGACGGCTTTGGCGGAAGCCCGTTTGAGAGCCGCTTCGGCACCGATGAAGTCGGGATCGTCCAAGGGTTTGGCAGGGCGTGGGCGGCTTGAGGTGGCGCGGTATTCGACGGGATCTTCCATGAGCTTGTCGGTCGGGCGGTTATCACCGGAATCCAGTAGGATCGGCGGATTCGCAGAAGCATCGTAGATCGACCACTCATCGACAATCCCAAGATAATGATTCCTTAGGTTTTCCAACCCTCTTTGGAAACGACGACGGATGGTCGCTGCGGGGATATTCTGTGGCAAAGGTGGTCTTTCCCGCCCCGTTCGGCCCTGCGATGATGAGGATTTTCTTCATGCTGTGAAAACGAGCCTACCATTTTTCACAGAACAGCATCCTAAACGCGGGGGAGAAATCCTCCGGGCTGGCGGCGATCCATGCTTTGATCTCGGCGATGGGGAAGGGGATCATGGATTCGATTTCGGCGGCGGGGAAGTTCACCGCGCCGCTGTGGCGGGTGAGGAAAACATGGATGTGCTCCCAGCCGGTTTCGACGGACGGTTTCACTGCGGCGATGTGTTTCAGATCCTCCGCGTTCGCGTCGATCCCGATTTCCTCGCCGAGCTCGCGGACAGCGGCCTGGAGATAGTCCTCACCCGCATCGAGGTGGCCGGAAACGCTGGAATCCCAGACACCCGGATTCATGTCTTTAAGGCGCGAGCGTTTCTGGAGGTAAAGGTCGCCATTACGGTTCAGCACGAAGACGTGCACCGCGCGGTGGATCAGGTTTTTCGCATGAACCTCCGCACGTGTGGCGGTGCCGACGGGGATATCATTTTCATCCACGACATCGAAGATCTCCCCATCCTTCTGAGGCTTGTCCTTGAGCGGATGGGTGTCGTATGCGCGGGTCAGCGTGATCCATTTCGCGAGATCCAGCTCCTCGCCGCGCGTGGTCGCAGGCCAGCCGAGTTTCTCCGCGACCTCACGCCACGGTGGCGAATCTGGCAGCTGTTTCCCGAGTTGTTTCCTCCTCTGCGAAAAACCCCGGCGCACGAGTTCGTCGAAAAGGCGGAGGTCGAAGGTCGGCTCGCCCGCCTCGTTGCGCGGGGTGAGCACGGCGACAGCGGAGTCGATGCTCGGCCTCGGATAAAACGCATCCGGCGGCACCACGCGCAGGGAGGTAATTTCCCAATCCACCTGCATGCGCAGGCTGAGGATGCCGTAATCCTTCACGCCGGGCTGCGCGGAGAGGCGGTCGATCACTTCTTTCTGCAGCATGATCATGGCCCGCGAAAACGGATGCGGGCGGCAAAGCATGTTTTTCATGATCGCCCCGCCCGAGGAATACGGCAGGTTGCCGAGGAACTTGACCGGGCGGTGCTTGAAAAGAGTGCGGCGGTCGAACTTCGCGCCGTCGGCATGATGGACTTCCACATCGTTGCGGTCGCGGAAACGGTCGCTCAGCTCGGCCGCGAGGCGGGCGTCGAACTCCACGAGGATCACGCGCTTCGCTTTTCCGAGGACATGTTCCGTGAGCGATCCCGTGCCGGGGCCGACCTCGACGACCGTGTCTTCGGGAGAAATTTCAAGCTGGGAAACGATCCAGCGCGCCATATTCGGATCGGTCAGGAAATTCTGGCCGAGCTGCTTGCTGGGGAGCACCCTCGCGCGATCGAGCGCCTCACGTATTTCCTGTCCGGTCACGGCGGGATGCTGGGCGTGCGCATGCCGCTTGGCGAGCGCGGAGATTCTCAGCGGCCGGTGAATACTCTGCCCCTGCCGGTGACCCATGCGGTCTTAGCGCTCCCATAAAGCGCACCGAGCTGTTGTTCGGAAAGCAGGCGGTATTCGATCGTCTTGGAGTGTGTGGTGAGCGGATATTTTTTCACCACCATGTCTTGGACATCCACACCTGCCCGCCGCACCGCGCCGTCGAGTAGCGCCGCCGCCTTTTCCACCGCATCCGCGGCCGCTGCGCCAGTGCCTCCCACCTCGATCGGCGAGAGGAAATAGAATCGGGCTAGCGCCTGGCCCTCGGTGTCGATCGTCACCTCATCGACGATGACCGTCCCGTCGAGCACGTATTTATGGCGGCTCACCGATGAGATGCGTCCCAGGGCGACCATGTAGTTTCCGCCCGCAAGGTTTGCTTCCCAGAAGCCGTTTCGGGTTTCCTTGTCGTTGTCTTTGTCCTTTTCTTGCAGGGGTTCTTCAGAGTCCGGATTCGGTCTAGGGTTGTTGTTTTGAGCAAAAGCGAGCGGTGAAAAGGCCAGAACACCCATGAAGAGAAACGACAGGTTTTTCATAATCTCTATCCATGTCACCGGGGTCCGACCTTGACCAGCCTGTAGATGATTTGGAAAAGTTAACTATTGATCGGACTTTGGGTATCTGTCAGCATCACCTTATGGTTCGTTATCGCCCGAACGTTGCGGCACTCATTGTGAATGCCAGCGGCTGCCTTCTAGTTTGTGAGCGCTTCAATCTGCCGGGTGCGTGGCAGTTCCCACAGGGTGGCGTCGATGACGGAGAAAGCATGGAGCAGGCATTGATCCGTGAGGTGCGCGAGGAGGTGGGACTCGGGAAAAACGACTACGAGATCCTCGAGCGCCGTGACGGTTACCGCTATCTTTACCCGCCCGAAGTCCGTGTGAAAAAAATCCGCAAGCACGGCAACCACGGCCAGGAGCAAACCTATTTCCTCTGCAAGCTGAAGGACCCCGCCCCGCCCATCGACGTGAACCAGACGCCACAGGAATTCGGCGCTTACCGCTGGATCCTGCCCGAAGAATTCGATCTCGACTGGTTACCCTCCTTCAAGCGTGAGGTTTATCGCGCCGTGATGGAGGATTTTTTCAACGTCAGCCTAGAGTCTGCAACGATTGCGCGGCCTTCATGAAAGAGTATGGGTTTCCCCGCCCGCGCGCAATCCTGTTCAGCCCACCAGTGGATCAGGGTATTCGCCTGCTGCAATGAGTGCTCGTATCGACTGCATCACAGGTTGCTTGTCTTCCGGGTAAGTCACGCCGAACCATGAGGCATCCGTCTTAATCACATGGCAGATCGTCTTGTCTTGGCGGATGAGGGAATCGACCGCAGACGGAATGTAAAATTCTCCGGTAACGCCAATTCCAGCGGAGAGAAATTTCACGAATTCCGCTTGGAGGGCGACCATAAACTCGGCGGGAAAGACCCAGAAGTTCATGGAAACGGGAGCTTCGGGAGGGATATCCCGGCGTACGCCGTCCAGCCATTCGCCAGTAATGCTTCCGTCCGCTTCCTGGCTGATCCTAAGAACCTCTTCGACGCTTTTCAGCACCCCGCTAGCGACCTCGCAGATTCCACGGTTCACCTGGCCGTGATCGGAAAGCGTGTTGCTGAGAGGATAGGCCACAAGTCCGCAATGACGGGCGGTGATCGTGCCAAGAAACTCAGCGGCACGCGCGTAGGCGTCGCGACCATAGAAATCATCCGCATTAATCACAGCGAAGGGGGAATCAACCAGATGGCGCGCTGCGAGGATCGCATGGGAAGTGCCCCAGGGCTTGGTGCGTCCAGCGGGTGGCATGTAGGGCTCCGGAAGGTCGTCGAGGTATTGGAAAGCATAGTCCACCCGGATCCGGTCTGCGAAGCGCGCGCCGATTCCCGCACGAAATGCCTCGGCAAAATCCTCTCGAATCACGAAGATCACGCGGTCGAATCCGGCGCGTATCGCATCAAAAACGGAATAATCGAGTACTGTTTCACCTGCAGGACCCATTGGATCGAGCTGTTTCAATCCGCCGTAACGGCTACCCATTCCGGCGGCGAGGACGATTAGTGTTGGCATTCAGAACGAATGGCGGAACGGATCCGCTCTGGCAAGCCCAAGACATGGACTCTGAAAACTTTCGGAGTGCTCGGTTGATCCCGAAAACCGAAAACCGAAAACCGAAATCGAACCACGGATTTCACGGATGGCCACGGATGAAGAAAGAGTGATAGAAACGATTTTCAAACCTGTTCGGTGTATCCGTAAATACGTGAAAATCCGTGCCACCTGTCCGTCGTCTTGTCCGCCGAAGCCTTGGCGTAGGAGGAAGCCTTGGCGAAGTCGGATCCGTGGTTAAAATTTCCGTTCTCGAAAACGAAAGCACTTTTGGCAACCTGCCAGAACTCACGCCCGAGCCGGATTGGAACCTCGTCAAACGCCACTTCCGCCGCTACGGGAATCCGCTCAAGACGGCTGAGAAATACGGACTCAAGCTCGGCGACCTCAACGCTCGTGCAAGACCGGAGGGCTGGGTATGATCGAGGTAAAGAAATACCGACAAACCCGCTTCTGGGCGGTGTATGTCGACGGCGAACTACTCGCGGTGGTGGTTTACCGAAAAGGGGCACAAGCCATTGCGGATCACCTCATTCAACTTGCTAGAGGGAAAGGGACTGAGAATGCCGCGTAAGCAAACGCCCATCCCGCCCACCTGCTTCGTTCCATCCTGTGCCGATGACTTCGTGGGACATGCCAGCAAGGTGGCAGATGTGCTGATGCGGAAAGCCCTACGCCTCCGAGCCACTCCCGACCAACCGCTCAAGCTCCTGATTTCCGGCGCACCCGGTATCGGCAAGACGAGTTTGGTGAACATGATCGCCCGCACGCCATCGTCACCCAGATTACGGGATTGTTCGTTGTAGTAATCACGTATCTCGACAAGCTCTCCTTCAATCGCAGGATGATACTCAATTCTCATTACCTTAAGCGGTACATCAATTGTTCGTGCGAAATAGCTGTGACCTGTCCACTTTCGATTTCTTGATCCCGCTCCTCTGCGAGCCTCAATGCAGTTTCGTCGTCTAAATCGACGGAAAACTGAAAGGGATCCTCGATGCTCTCCCATAAAGATGCCGCAAGCATCGCCCGTTCCTTGGTGGGAAGATTCAGGGCTTCTGGTGCAATCTGATCAATGCTCATGAACAGTAAGCGTCCTAAATTTGTCCTATGCTTTGTCCGCCTGGGGCGGGGCGCGGCTGATCAGGCGACTTCCTCGTCCGCTGCCTTTGCTCGCCGCTCGGCGGCGATGCGGGCGGGGGTCAGTGCGGCGGC
>Ga0247833_1000267_pt1 | contig 94491 bp, 88 predicted proteins | sample LaCruzMarch2015__7_FD_187117 | JGI IMG/M metagenome (GOLD analysis project Ga0247833, IMG submission 187117) | Freshwater microbial communities from meromictic Lake La Cruz, Castile-La Mancha, Spain - LaCruzMarch2015_8m | ecosystem: Environmental > Aquatic > Freshwater > Lake | place: Spain...
TGGGCGCTATTCGTTTGTCGCCAACAACGAAGTGCGCTTTAACAAAAATGACAAGCTGTTTGACGTCGCGATCATGATGGACTGTAGTCAATGCCCTGTTCATCCACAATTAAAGACTGTATTTACAGAGTTCGTGAAAAAACACGGCAATACGATTCGAAAAAATGGAGCAGATCCTATTTTGTTTATGTCATGGGCCTATGCTGACAAGCCAGAAATGACTGAAACACTCGCAGACGCCTACATCAAGGCAGGCAACGAAAACAACATGATGGTGATTCCTGCTGGGATTGCTTTTGCCAATTCGATTGCAGGACGTAAGGAGATTGATCTGTATGTCAGCGACAAACGTCACCCTAGCCTTGCGGGTACTTACCTCGCTGCAGCAGTGACCTACGCATCGCTTTTCAAAAAATCTCCTATCAACAGCAGCTACACTGCGGGGCTGGATCCTGACGTGGCCAAGCACCTTCAAACCGTTGCTTGGAATACAGTGAAAGAGTTTTACAAACTCCCATAACTGGCCAATACATGAAATACATCCTTGCGCTTGATCAAGGCACCACAAGCTCGCGGGCAATTCTCTTTGATGAAAACGGCGCTATCGTAGATTCGGCACAAAAAGAATATGCGCAACACTTTCCCCAACCGGGTTGGGTTGAGCACGATGCGCGGGATATCTGGGCAACTCAATGCGAGGTCACACAAGCGCTCATCCAACGGTGCTCAAGCCCTGAAAATATTGCTGCGCTCGCGATCACGAACCAGCGCGAAACGACCGTACTGTGGGATCGCCATACAGGCCAACCCGTTGGGCGTGCGATCGTTTGGCAGGATCGTCGCACTGCGGATCAATGTGCCGCCCTGCGACAACAAGGTCTCTCCGACTTGATCCAGGCCAAGACGGGACTGGTGCTGGATGCCTATTTTTCAGGAACCAAACTGGCTTGGCTGTTGGATAACATCGAAGGTGCCCGGTCACGTGCTGAGCGTGGTGAACTTGCATTTGGCACCATTGACAGTTGGCTGGTCTGGAATCTGACGGCGGGTCGCAGCCACATCACGGATGTGAGCAACGCCTCTCGCACCCTGCTATTTAATTTGCACACTCTGGATTGGGATGACGAACTGCTGAAAATACTCAATATCCCTCGCGAGGTATTGCCTCAGATCGTGCCAAGTGCCGGCCAATTAGCGCAAACAGAAATATCGGTTCTAGGGCACGCGATTCCTATCACTGCAATGATCGGAGATCAGCAGGCCGCCACCTTTGGGCAAGGATGTTTTGAGCCTGGTATGGCAAAAAACACCTATGGGACAGGGTGCTTTATGTTGCTCAACACAGGTTCTCAGCCTGTAACGAGCCACAATCATTTATTAACAACCGTCGGCTGGCAACGTTCGCAAGCTCAGCACTCTGAGCCTCACACGACATACTGTCTAGAAGCTTCCGTTTTTATGGGAGGCGCCACCATTCAATGGTTGCGTGATGGCCTCAACATCATTCAAACGGCCGCCGAAGTTGAAGCATTGGCGCAAAGTGTCCCTGATGTGGGGGATACCTATCTAGTGCCTGCCTTCACCGGGCTTGGTGCACCCTACTGGGATGGTCATGCGAGAGGCACGCTGATCGGCATGACGCGGGGGACGACCAAGGCGCACATCGCCCGCGCTTCGCTTGAAGCGATCGCCCTTCAAGTGGCGGATGTGTTTGAAGCGATGGAAAAAGATGCTGGACTCACCCTGACTGAGTTGCGTGTCGATGGGGGCGCCTCAAAAAATAACTTACTACTCCAGATGCAGGCCAATATTCTCGGTGTGCCTGTTGTCCGTCCCAAAATCGTTGAGACGACCGCACTGGGTGCCGCGTATTTAGGGGGACTGGCGGCGGGTCTCTGGTCGGACACTGAAGTCATTTCTGGACTATGGCAAGAAGACAGACGTTTTGAACCACAGTGGTCGGAGGCCGAGCGGGCCGCTAAACGATCGCGATGGCATCAAGCGGTCGAGCGCGCCAAGTCCTGGTCACAGGACTAAACTATCCCGATGATGACCGCACAAAGTAGCCCAACTAGCCACGCAACGCCCTCTTCGCCCATTGCGACTGAGCGTCATACTCTGCTGTCTCAACTCGAACGTGAAACGCCCTTTGATCTGGCTATTATTGGTGGAGGCGCCACAGGTCTAGGGTTAGCACTCGACGCGGCCAATCGCGGCTATTCAGTTGTACTGATTGAGACGGCGGACTTTGCCAAGGGCACATCCTCGCGCTCGACTAAACTCGTCCACGGTGGCGTGCGCTATCTCGCGCAAGGTAATGTCTCTCTGGTCTACGAAGCCCTACACGAACGTTCAACGCTTTTGAATAACGCGCCACACCTTGCCCGCGCCTTGTCTTTTGTGATGCCCTGCTACCGCTTTTGGGAACAGCCGTTTTATGGCATCGGCTTACTCCTGTATGACTTCCTTGCCGGACATCGTAGCCTGGGGCGCACCCATTTTCACGGAGTGGTTGCCACACAATCCGCACTTCCTAATATCAACACAGAGGGTCTCAAGGGTTCAGTACAGTACTGGGATGGTCAATTTGATGATGCGCGACTCGCGCTCGCACTTGCACGGACGGCCGCCCAGCAAGGGGCCACACTCATCAACTACTGTCGCGCAGTCGAACTCCTTCATGATAGTGAGAATCGGGTCAACGGCATTCTTGCCCAAGACGTCGAGACGGGTTTGCCCTACACCATTCAAGCACAATGCGTCGTGAATGCGACAGGTGTCTGGGTTGATGAAATCCGTCACTTGGATGATGAGGCACGTGGCGAAAAGACGCAGACCATGGTCGCACCGAGTCAGGGTGTACACGTTGTTGTGGATCGAGAGTTTCTCCCGGGAGAAAATGCACTCATCGTCCCGCACACAAGCGATGGACGCGTCCTGTTTGCCGTCCCCTGGTTAGGCAAGGTCATCCTTGGCACAACAGACACACCCCGACAAGATCTCAGCTTGGAGCCCGAACCCTTCCAAGAGGAACTTGCATTCATTTTGCGCGAAGCCGGCAAATACTTGCACCGCGCACCGACACGCGCAGATATTAAAAGCATTTGGGTAGGACTACGACCTTTAGTCAAACCCCCAACCGACGCAGCGGGCAACACCAAGAAAATCAGTCGCGAACACACCGTATTGATCAGTCCTGGTCAATTAGTCACCGTCACAGGTGGCAAATGGACGACCTATCGTGCTATGGCGCAGGATGTACTTAAGCACTGCATTGATGCCACGCTTTTGAAAGACAAAGCACCCTGCTCCACCGAACATCTTGCGCTTGTCGGCGCCCAATCAGGACAAGCTGTTGCGCACGCGATGCACGAGGCGCCTGGGCTGGCTGCCTATGGAGATGAAGCAGATGCTGTCTCATCACTCCCAGGCTCGGCACAGCACCTTGGAGGTGGTCTGACAGCTGCCATGGTGCGTTTTGCTGTGCGCTACGAATACGCGCGAACGGTTGAGGATGTATTGGCAAGACGCTCACGCTTGCTGTTTTTAGATGCGCGTTTAGCGGGATCGATTGCGCCAGCAGTCAGTGCCATCATCCAAGAAGAAACGGGCCGAGATCCAGAGCTCGCGGCGTTTATGGCGCTCGCCGCACACTACGCACACTTGCCAGACTAAGGCACTCAGGTGGCAGCCGCATCCGCCAAGATCAAATCTGCACCACGCTCTGCGACCATCATCACAGGAGACTGCGTATTACCCGACACCATCGCAGGCATGACGGAAGCATCCACGATCCGCAGACCTTGCAAGCCCTTAAAGCGCAACCTGACATCCACTACGGCCTGATCATCTGAGCCCATCCGACACGTGCCGATGGGATGATAAATAGTCTGACCGTTCGCGCGGGCGAAATCTAGCCATTGTTCGTCTGTCTCCACACCCGAGCCTGGACTCATTTCAACATCAATGAAATTTGACAATGCAGGCCGACTTACAATTTGACGCGCGACTTTCATGCCATCGATCAAGGTTTGACGATCCGCTTGCGTCGCTAAAAAATTGGGGCGAATCGCAGGCCCTTGATTTGGATCGTTTGATTTGCAGTGAATGCTTCCTTGTGAAGTCGGACGCAAACCCGCCACCCCCATCGTCATCCCTGGGGCATTGTCCAATTTGCGAATCGCCGCATTCGCATAACTCGCATGCATAAAGAAATATTGCACATCGGGTGTCACACTCTGTGGTTGCGTTTTCACAAAACCATGCACCAAACCTGTACCGAGGGTGAGTAAACCTTTTTTACGGGTAAAGTATTGAAGCGCCGCTACCCCCAACCGCCAGCCTTGCGCAAGTTCATTTAAGGTCTGCGTATTTTTGACCCGCCAGTTCATCCGCGTCGCAAAATGATCAATGTAGTTCTCTCCGACCCGCTGTGCCGCGTACACGAGGGGTATACCGAGTTTCTGCAACAAGTCCGGATCTCCAATGCCTGAAAGCTCAAGCAACTGCGGTGTTTGTACGGCGCCAGCGGCGAGAATGACCTCGCGCTGGGCACTTACTGTATGCACCTCGCCTTTGCTGCGATAGGTCACGCCGGTACAGCGGCCCTCCGTCACATTGACCTTTGTGACCAAGGCGCCCGTAAGAATCTTCAAGTTTTTACGTTGGCGAACGGGGTTGAGATAACCCTCCACGACGCTCCAGCGCTGACCGTCTTTTTGGGCGACTTGGTAATAACCAAAGCCTTCTTGGGTGCGACCGTTATAGTCCTGGCTTAATGGCTGCCCGTCTTGTTCAGCCGCTTTTAACAACGCATGTGCGAGCGGATAGCGCTCACTGACTTGGTGAATATGCATGGGTCCGCCTTTGCCACGCGCCTCGTCACCAGGTAAATAGGTTTCCATTTTTTTAAAATACGGTGCAACATCTTGCGCCGACCAACCCGTTGCGCCAAGTGCAGCCCAGTGGTCGTAATCTTCAGGCTGCCCATGGACATAAATCATCCCATTGATCAGACTCGAGCCTCCCAAACCTTTACCACGCGGAATTGCGATTTTGCGCCCTAGCGTATTGTCCTCGGGTTCGGTTTCGAAACGCCAGTTGTAGACCGGATCGTTAAGAAGCTTAGTAAAGCCCGCAGGGATTTTGATCCACATACTATCGGGCTCACCGCCTGCCTCAAGCATCAGAACGGTATAGCGTCCATTTGCTGTCAAGCGATTCGCCAGCACACAGGCCGCCGTGCCGCCGCCAACAATCACATAGTCAAACTGTTCCATTATTTTGCGACTCCCATAAAGTCCGCCATCAATTCGATCTGACATTCAAGCATCGGCAATCCAAAATGTATGCGACACCCTTTTTCCTGTGCAGCAGCCAGCAAGGGCGTCAGAGTGGGTGTCATGATAATTTCCGCAACGGTTTGTTCTGCGCTCAACCCACGCACATCAAAAGGAAATGGATCTTCTGGACGCATGCCCAAAGAGGTTGCGTTGATGACCAAATCGTAGCCAACAGGACTTGCGCCCACAGCCGCCATCGCAACCTTTGGGTACACGGCCTGCAGTCGCGTGATGATATCTTGTGCTTTTGCCTGCGTGCGGTTGTAGAGATCAAGTCGCGCCACGCCTGCATCCGCGAGGGCAAAAGCAATCGCCTTGGCTGCGCCACCGGCACCACTCAACAACACGCTTAGATTCCTGGGCTCGATGCCGTGCTGACGCAAGCCCCCGACAAAACCTTGGCCATCCAAAATATCGCCCGATAGACTGCCATCTGAATTGCGGCGCACGATGTTGACCGCTCCCACCATACGCGCCGCAGGGGTGATGTCATCGCACAAGTCCAACATCGCTGTTTTATGAGGGACCGTCGCGATCATGCCGCCAAAATTCAAAATGCCGCGTAAGCCCTGCACAAAGGCAGGCAAGTTTTCTGAGGTCACGTGCATGGGGACCAACACGCCGTCCGTGCCTCTTTGATCGAAGACTTTACGCATCGTTTGCGGTGTCTTGACCTGCGAGACGGGGTCGGCCACGATGCCATACAGTCGCGTATTTCCTGTGATTTCCATCATAATGTCTGCGAGTGATTGATTTTCAGACTTTGATGCTGGAGTTTACCCATGAAACGATTCAAAAGACTCGCCTGCGTTCTGTCTATTGCGCTCTGGCCTACGATAGGTTTAACGGCCCCCGTCCATCACCATACGTTTACTACGTCAGATGGGGTGCGCCTGCATTACATCGAAGCCGGTCGCGGCGACAAAACAATTGTGCTGATTCCTGGTTGGTTAATGCCCGCTGCAGTATTTGAAAAACAATTTGAAGCGCTCTCCTCCTCATATCGTGTCTTAGCCCTAGATCCAAGATCGCAAGGGCTCTCGGAGGTCACGACACTTTCACACGCCCCCAAGCGTCGGATTCAAGACATCGCCGAATTTGTAAAGACCACCAAAGTAGGAGATTTTGTCCTAGCCGGCTGGTCACTGGGTGTGCTGGAATCGCTTGATTACGTCGCCAATTACAACCCTAAAGGTCTGCGGGGTCTGATTTTGATCGATAACTCTGTGGGCGAGGGCAAACCCCCTGCCGGGCGACGTTCGAATTTTGCTCAAACCATGAACGATCCTGTTAAGCGTGAGCAATATATGCGTACCTTTAGTCAGGACATTTATCGCAAAACGCCCCCGCCGTTGTTGGCGCAAGCCGTCCTCGATTCTGCGTTACAAGCTGCGCCAGATGTCGCCATCCAACTACTCAATCAGCCCTACCCCCGCACTTATTGGAGCGAAACGCTGCAAAAACAAAACGTGCCTGTGCTCTTTGCCATTAGGCCTTGGCTCAAAGAGCAGGGAGACGCGCTACAAAAAAAACGTGCGCCCGATCTCATCACCATCGCAATGTTTGACAAGGCCGGGCACGCATTATTTGTCGATGAGCCTGAAAGTTTTAATCAGGCCGTTTTAAAATTTAGCCAGCAAGCCTTCGCGCGTAAAAGATAAGCGTGTGGTGTGATGTGCGTGGAGTAATGTGCAAGGAATGATGCACGCCAAAATTGGCGCAGCATTCCTTAGTTTTGACGGCGCACAACCTGAACGTTGCTGCGCTCGTTGGTTTTGTTGTAACTGAAGGCAAAGGGCAAGGGCTTGACGTTTGTCGACTCACGGTAGGCTTTGGCAAGCGACTCTTGCTTTTTACGATTAAAAAGCTCGTGGGGATACAAGAATCCGCCATATAAATTTACCGGCCCAATCTCTGCCAAATAGGTGTAGTTCAGACCTGTTTCATCCTGCACCACAATGGTGGCGTTGGCCACCAAAATATCTCGCATCACAGAAAAATAGGTTTCCTGCAGCAGATGCGAGGCGGCTTTGATCAACACGGGATTTTTTGACTCACGCGCGAGCCATTTGCGCATCGGCTCATTCTGAGTCAAGCTCGCATCGGACAAGTCTAAGCTGACGTAATCCAGCGTAACAGGCTTGCCCGCCTTGCTGAGCACCAACCGCACTGACTTCCATTGTCCCGCCGTACTTTTAACAAAGTCGCCGGACTGTTCATCGTACACAATCGGATAAATGTCCATGACATCATATCCAGAGTAAAGCGCAAACGTTGACAAAATCGTCGTCACACCAATCGGCGCAAACTGGTCGCGCTGATCTTCATTTAAATCATCTGTGCGGAAAAAGGCCAGTCGGCTGAACTTCATCCACTCACGCATAAATTTTGCTTGAAAACCTTGCGCGCGCGCAGCGGGCATCGAAGCGAGCGTGACCGGAGCGTTTGCAGCCTGCATCGCCACCATGACGTAACGATCAGCGCTAGGAAACGCATGCGCAAGCGTCACAAAGTCAGGACCAGAGAACGGGTAAAACACCGTACCACCTGCTTTGGGCGCGATTTCAGCTGCAGCAAAATTTGTCAGCGGCTGTCCAATTGTTTTTTGATAAAAATCCCAGGCGCCATCCGCTTGTGTTTTGAGCGCGCCTTGCAAGAAGGGAAAGGCTGGTGCGGGCTGCAGCGCAGTCGGCAAATAAAGTCCTAGCGTTTGCGTGGCCGACGCACTGCCGCTTGTCGATAAGATTCCGAACAGCATCAACGCTGCAGCGGCTAACAGTTTTTTGCTTATGCTCATTGGCCAATACTTCATCACGCAAAAACCCCATCAAAAAAAGAAAAAACAATCAGACAGACTTGAGTAGGCTTAGGCGACCCATGTAAGGCCGCAACACTTCGGGCACTACGATACTGCCGTCGGCTTGCTGATAGTTTTCCAGCACAGCGACTAGCGCGCGACCCACAGCGAGGCCCGAGCCATTTAAAGTATGCACGAACTCGGGCTTGCCGCCCTCAACGCGGGTGCGGGCCTGCATACGACGGGCTTGGAATGTTTCACAGTTAGAGACTGAAGAAATCTCACGCCACGTGTTTTGCGCAGGCAACCACACCTCTAAGTCATAGGTCTTGGTTGCACCAAAACCCATATCGCCCGTACACAACAACATGACACGATAGGGCAGACCAAGTAGCTGCAAGACTTTTTCAGCATGCCCAGCCATGTCCTCAAGCGCTTGATAGGACGTATCGGCCGCAACAATCTGCACCATTTCGACCTTGTCGAACTGGTGCTGACGAATCAACCCACGTGTATCGCGCCCGCCGCTGCCTGCTTCGGAACGGAAACATGGCGTGTGCGCAGTCAAGCGGATCGGCAAATCAGCATCAGGCACAATGGAGTCACGCACCATACTAGTTAAGGTGATTTCAGAGGTGGAGATCAGGTATTGCTCCTCGCCCGTCACCACATTTCCCTGCTCATCGAAGGTAGGCTCGTCTCCACCGCGCGTGACCCAAAACATATCGTTTTTAAATTTTGGTAATTGTCCGGTACCCATCAAGGTGGAAGCATTGACGATATAAGGGGTGTAGCACTCGGTATAGCCGTGTTGTTCTGTTTGGAGATCTAGCATGAACTGGGCCAGCGCACGATGCAGGCGCGCCATCGGACCGCGCATAAAGCTAAAGCGCGCGCCAGAGAGTTTGGCCGCGACATCAAAATCTAAACCAATTGATTCTCCGAGCGTGACGTGGTCTTTTGGATCGAAACCTAGGGACTGAGGATCACCTGTACTCGGGTCTACGTTGGGCACCCAACGACGCACCTCAACGTTACCCTCACTATCTACTCCTAGCGGCACACCTTCATGCGGCAAATTGGGGATCGACATCAACATGTCGTTGAGCTGAGCCTGAATGTCTGAGAGGTCTTGTTCAAGCGCCTTCAGTCTAGCCGGAATCGCCTGAGATTCAGCCATCAGGGCCGAAGCATCTTCGCCACGGGACTTGAGGGCACCAATTTGCTTGGCAAACGCATTGCGTTGTGCCTGTAAGTTTTCCGTCTCGGTCTGAACCGCTTTGCGACGCGTTTCAAGGCTATTGAAGGCGTCCAGTGGAAATTCAAAGCCGCGGCTGGCTAAGCGACGCACGACGGAGTCGAGGTCTTTACGTAACAACGCTGGGTCAAGCATGATCTGTGTAATAGAAGACTAGTGAATCGCGTATTGTATCCGCCGTAGCAGCCACGCTACGACCGACAAGGCCCCTACGCTCAATAACCAGATCAAGACCATCCATCCCCAGCGTTTCATGTGATCTCCTAGTGGTAATCGTGGGCGGGCCCCACTTTGCCACGGAAGACCCAATACGCATACCCGCTATAGGCCAAAATAATGGGGATGAGGAATACCGCACCGACCAGCAGGAATTTCAAACTATTGTCGGGTGCGGCAGCCTGCCAGAGTGTGACAGATGAGGGCACCATATAGGGAAAAAAGCTGATGATTAACCCCATATAAGACAATACAAAGAGCCCTTGTACCGCCAAAAAGGACATTAAGGGACGATTGACCTTGAGTCCGTGGAACAAGGCATAGGCACATGCCAATACCAGCACTGGAACTGGCGCCACAAACAACATCGCCGGCCAGGCAAACCACTTTTGCATGAAATGCTCATGCAAAAAGGGTGAAATACCACTCACCAGAACGATGAGACCCAACATCACGATGCCCAGCCCAGCCGTCGCACGTTTTGCACGCGCCTCAACCGGTCCATCCGTCTTGAGCACAAGCCATGTCGCGCCAAGCAAGGCATAACCGATCACCAATGCCAAGCCCGTCAATAAGCTAAAGGGCGACAACCAGTCCCACCAGCCTCCCGCATAAGCACGGCCCGACACTTCAATACCTTGCACGAGTGCACCAAGCGCGATCCCTTGGGCAAACGTTGCAACGATAGAACCTCCTGCGAACGCCCAATCCCAAACATATTTAGTTTTTTCACTCTTCCAGCGAAATTCGAATGCAACGCCTCGAAATACCAAAGCGAGCAACATAATGAAGATGGGTGCGTACAGGGCAGGCATGATGATGGAATAAGCCAGCGGAAAGACCGCAAACAATCCGCCCCCACCCAAGACGAGCCACGTTTCATTGCCATCCCACACAGGTGCGACCGAATTCATCATCAAGTCGCGTTCTTGTTCCGTTTTAGCCCAGGGAAACAAGATCCCCACACCGAGATCAAAACCATCCAGAACAACATAGGCCAACACGGCAAAGGCGATCAAGCCAGCCCAGATCAATGCGTAATCGAGTGTCATGTGCGACCTCCCGGTGCACCATTCAAGCCAGCTTGGGTACTTTTCGCAGCAAGTGTCGGTCCAGGCACAATACCTGCGGCACGTATCGGCTCATGAATAGACAAACCAGCCGAGCCAGTGACCACGCAGGGGACAATCTTCATTTGACGCAAGATATAGTAGACGCCAGCACCAAACAAAGCAAAATAAACAATCACAAACGCAGCCAATGAAAAGCCAACAGCCGTAGCATCAATTGGCGAGGCGGAGTCTGCTGTTCGCAGTAAATTGTAAACAGTGAAGGGTTGACGACCTACCTCCGTCACGATCCAGCCTGACAGGACCGCAATAAAACCGGAGGGCCCCATCACCGTCACCAACCGATGCATCATTGGAGTGTCGTATAAACGACCGCGGTAGCGAAGCCACAAGCTCCACAGCCCCACGCACAACATCAGCATCCCGATACCGACCATCGAGCGAAAGGCGAAAAACACAATGCCTAATGGTGGGCGATCCTCTGGTGGCGTGGCGGTGATACCCGGCACGACTCCATCAAGGCTATGGGTCAAAATCAAACTGCTTAAATAAGGAATGGTGATTGGATAATCAATGCGGGCTTCTTTGGCATTTGGAATACCAATCAAAATAAGCGGGGCCTTACCCAACGACTCGGTATGCCCCTCCATTGCCGCGATCTTGGCCGGCTGGTACTGCAGCGTATTGAGTCCATGTGCATCGCCCGCCATGATCTGGAAAGGGATGACAATCGCAGCCATCCACATCGCCATTGAAAACATCACACGCGTTGCAACCTGACGATCCGGCGAGGGCACCGCACCGGGTTGTTGCATCCGCTTGCGCTCTTTGAGCAAATGAAACGCGGCCACGCCTCCGACAACAAACGCAGTCGTCAAATAGGCCGCCAAAAGCATGTGCACCAAGCGGTAGGGAAATGAAGGATTAAAGATGACCTCGAACCAGTCTTCGACAATAAATTGACCCACGTCGTTGATGGAGTAGCCGGCAGGTGTATGCATCCAGCTGTTGACAGACAAGATCCAAAATGCCGACATAAAAGTACCCAGCGCAACCATCGCCGTAGCAAAAAAGTGCAGCTTTGGACCCACCCGTGAACGGCCGAACAACATCACACCCAGAAAACCTGCCTCGAGGAAAAAAGCTGACATCACCTCATACCCCATCAGCGGACCGAGGACTGGACCCGTCTTATCCGCAAAGACACTCCAGTTGGTCCCGAACTGGTAACTCATCACGATACCGGAGACCACGCCCATGCCGAATGCGACAGCAAAGATTTTTTTCCAGTAAATAAACAGTGTGAGGTAGACCTCTTTACCCGTCCAGAGATGCAAACCATTGAGTAAAGCCAAGAAACTCGCTAAACCGATGGAGAAGGCCGGAAAAATAATGTGAAAGCTGACTGTAAAGGCAAATTGAATACGCGCGAGCGTCAATGCATCAAACCACTCCATTTCACTACTCCTTGTTTCTCTTTAGAGCTTCTCGATCCAGATCGCGTAAAAAAGAGAGCTTTTCGGCAATCTTGGTTTCTAAACCGCGCGGCACCGGTTGATACCAGTGAGGCTCACGCATACCTTCAGGCAAATAAGTCTCCCCTGCCGCATAAGCCTCAGGCTCGTCATGCGCATACCGATATGCATGACCGTTCCCAAGCTCTTTCATCAGCTTGGTGGGCGCGTTTCGCAAATGCATGGGCACTGTCGATGATGCATTGTGCTTAACAAATGTTACAGCTTGATTGTAAGCCTGATAGCCCGCATTACTTTTAGCTGCCACTGCCAAATATAAGGTCGCTTGCGCGAGTGCCAACTCCCCTTCGGGAGAGCCCAGACGCTCGTAGGTCAACGCCGCATCATTGGCAATTTGCATCGCGCGTGGATCTGCCAAACCAATATCCTCCCACGCCATACGAATAATACGCCGAGCGAGGTATTTTGGATCTGCTCCGCCGTCAAGCATACGCGTTAACCAATACAGCGCAGCATCTGGGTTTGAACCGCGCACCGACTTGTGCAGAGCAGAAATTTGATCATGAAAGTTGTCACCGCCTTTGTCAAAACGTCGGCCGCTCATGCTCAGGGCATTTTCGACTAGGTTCACATTGATGTGCGTCGTGCCGGCATTTTCCGCCGCCACGCTGGCTTGCTCAAGAAGGCTCAAGAATCGACGTGCGTCACCATCTGCGTAACCAATCAAGGTATCAAGCGCAGCGTCTTCAACACTGAGATCTTTTAGTACGGACTGCTGCGCACGCAGCAACAGTTCACGTAACTCTGCTTCGTCAAGCGACTGCAACACGTATACCTGCGCGCGGGATAACAAGGCCGCATTGACTTCGAAGGAGGGATTTTCAGTCGTCGCGCCAATAAAAGTCACCAACCCTGACTCGACGAACGGCAACAGCGCATCCTGCTGAGCTTTATTAAAGCGATGGATCTCGTCGACAAACAGTAAGGTTCGACGCTGATATTGATCAAGCGTGCTCTGCGCCTGATCCATCGCCGCTCGAATTTCTTTAACCCCTGCAAAGACTGCGGAAATTGCGATAAAAGCGCAATCAAACGCATTGGCCGTCAAACGAGCAAGTGTTGTCTTGCCCACACCGGGCGGACCCCACAAAATCATTGAATGAGGACGTCCGGACTCAAACGCAACGCGCAAGGGTTTACCGGGCCCAAGCAAATGCTTTTGTCCTACCACCTCCCCTAGCGAGCGTGGCCGCAAGGCCTCTGCCAGAGGCGGCTTAGGTGAGGATTTAAATAAATCAGCCATCGCAAGAGCAGATCTCTGAGGTGGCTGAGAACGACATCATTGCATCCTGACGACGTCAGCCCCTTTGGGGGGAATAAAATCAAAATTGCTAGTAGATAAACCCGGGTTACGCTGGAGGGCAGTCAGTTCCACGTGGGTGGTCTGTCCAAAAGCATCTAACAAAATGATCTGATGTGGAATACCCTCTTTGAAACCAAGATCGACATGCACAAAACCTGCATCGGCTTGCTTGGGCTTGGCCCGAAGCCAGACTAAAGACTCGCGATCTGGAAGTGCCATCACTTCAAACGATTGCTCTAGCGAGCCTGAACCAAACAAAATCGCAGCGGGTGAAGCACCCAGCGCCTGATCGACCTTGCGAACGGTGACTTGATTGAGATCGGGATCAAACTGATAAATTTCGCGGCCGTTGGACACGATTTGCTGCTCGTAAGGCTTGACCACGTCCCACTTAAAGCGCCCTGGACGCATGAATAAAAATCTTCCGCGCTGCGCAGGCTTTGTTTGTCCCTGAGGGCCGACTGTGTATTGCGAAAAATCACCACTCGCGGATTGCACCTGTGTCACGAAAGTCCGCAACTGTTCGCGTGCCGTATCAGCTAGCGCAGGCGCTGCGAGACCCAAACTCAGCAACACAAGCAAACTCGGCAATACAACAAAACGGATGTTTGCAAAAAGAGGCATGCGTATTATTCCTCGCGCGGGACGTTAGGGGCGAGAATTTCACGATTCCCATTAGACTGCATTGTTGACACTAAGCCAGAGTTTTCCATTTGTTCGAGCAGACGTGCTGCGCGGTTATAACCAATGCGCAGGTGTCGTTGCACCAGAGAAATTGAAGCGCGCCGATGCTTGAGCACCACCTCAACAGCCTGATCGTACATTGGATCGGCTTCGGCATTCGCCATGCCTGTCACGCTACTCACGCCATCGCCGGTTTCACCCTCTGAGCTGCCCTCAAGCAAACCATCGATGTAGTCGGGCTCGCCTTGCGACTTGAGGGACTCCACCACACGATGGACTTCCTCATCAGACACAAAAGCACCATGAACACGCACAGGCAAGCCGGTGCCAGGTGGCATGTACAACATATCGCCCTGACCCAGCAGCGCCTCTGCCCCCATTTGATCCAGAATCGTTCGAGAGTCGATCTTGGACGAAACCTGGAAAGCGATACGTGTAGGAATATTGGCCTTGATAAGACCAGTAATCACATCCACGCTTGGACGCTGCGTAGCCAAAATTAAGTGGATGCCGGCAGCCCGTGCTTTTTGAGCCAGTCGGGCAATCAACTCCTCGATTTTCTTGCCCACCACCATCATCAAATCCGCTAACTCATCGATCACCACCACGATGGTGGGCAGCTCTTTGAGTGGCTCGGGTGCATCCGGTGTCAGCGAGAAAGGGTTGGGGATAGGCTGCTCGCGCTTGATGGCATCGCGAATCTTATTGTTATAGCCTGTTAAGTTGCGCACACCCAACTTGCTCATCAAGCGATAGCGCTTTTCCATCTCACCCACACACCAATTGAGCGCATTCGCCGCCTGACGCATATCGGTCACAACCGGGGCTAAAAGGTGGGGAATTCCTTCGTAGACGCTCATCTCAAGCATCTTAGGATCAATCAAAATCAGGCGTGTCTGTGAGGCATCTGCTTTGTAGAGCAGCGACAAAATCATCGCATTGATTCCTACAGACTTACCAGAGCCTGTCGTACCCGCCACAAGCAAATGAGGCATTTTGGCCAAATCAGCAACAACCGGATTGCCGGCAATATCCTTGCCAAGCGCCATGGTGACCACAGAAGCGCTCGAGTGATAGACCTGAGAACCAAGAATCTCAGACAATTTAACCATTTGTCGGCGTGGATTAGGGAGCTCAAAACCCATCAGATTTTTTCCAGGAATCGTTTCGACAACCCGGATACTCACCAAACTCAGTGCTCGCGCCAAATCCTTTGCCAAGTTTACGATCTGACTACCCTTGACTCCCGTCGCAGGCTCAATTTCATAGCGCGTTATGACGGGACCTGCCTGTGCAGCGACCACCTGAACCGTGACGCCAAAATCAGCCAGTTTTTTCTCAATGAGGCGGGAGGTGTATTCGATCGTCTCGTCGGAAACGGTCTCAAAGGCCTCTCCGGGCTGATCCAGCAGGCTCAGCGCGGGCAAGTCACCGGTCGCACTGGGCTCGATGAAGAGTGATTGTTGCTTTTCTTTTTGCACCCGCTCGGACTTTTCCACCACCACAATAGCCGGCTCAATGCGAACCGGCTGCTCATGGACGATTTTTTCATGCTTGGCTTCGACCTGTTCATGCCTGACGGCTTGTGCGACTTGACCCGCGCGGCGATCTTGCCTTGCTGTCCGACCGTCTTTGACCTTAAGCCATATCCATTCCAGGCCGCCGCCTACTTTTTCAGCGATCGTCAACCAAGAAAAGCCAAAAAATAAACTGCAACCAAAAATAATTAAAGCCAATAAAATCAAAGTACTACCTGAAAATCCGACTGCAGAAGACAAAAAACCAGACCAAGCGTGACCAATCACGCCCCCTGCACCACTGGTGAAATCAGTGCGACCAGGCAGCTGCATTCCCCAAGAGCTGAGGCGATAAGCCTCTAGACCCACGGAGCCCAATAGCAACATAAAAAAACCGATCCCTTGTTCCCACCGCACGCGCGCGAGCGTTTCGGGCTCGCCACGCGTACGAATCTGGTTGGCCAGGCGTAAATAGCCGGCACGCACGCGATGGAGTAGCAAAATAACCAGCCACCATGCGGAAAAACCGAATAAATACAATAAGATGTCTGAAGTGTAGGCGCCGATCAGACCGCCACGATTGTGGAGCTCTATAGCATCTCTTCCGAAAGAATGGGACCAGCCTGGATCACCACCACTCCAAGTCGCAAGGACAAGGGTTAACCAAGCAGCTAACGCGGCGAACACGATCCAGCGCGCCTCCCGAAGGATCGAGAGTATCCGAGTTTGCATTGCCGAAGGCCCATTTCGGGTATTTCGGGTCGATCGCGAAGTCCGCGTAGTGGCTGGGGAAAGTCTAGGCATAGTCGCCATTATAATTTGCTGATCAATATAGAGGGTAAAACTGATGTCAACACCAAAACATGCCAAAGTTCTCATTCTCGGCTCGGGCCCGGCGGGCTACACAGCAGCAGTCTACGCTGCGCGTGCCAATCTCAACCCCGTCATGATCACAGGTATCGCCCAAGGTGGTCAACTCATGACCACCACAGACGTAGATAACTGGCCTGCAGACGCCGCAGGGGTTCAGGGTCCCGAACTGATGCAGCGCTTTGCCGCACATGCTGAGCGCTTTAACACTGAAATGGTGTTTGATCATATCGCGAGTGTGGACTTTTCCTCACGCCCTTTTCGGCTCACAGGTGACGGTGGAGCCCAATACACTTGCGATGCCCTGATTATCTCCACTGGCGCCTCCGCTAAATATCTGGGGCTTGCTTCCGAGCAAGCCTTTATGGGTCGCGGTGTTTCCGGTTGCGCGACCTGCGATGGCTTTTTTTACAAAAACCAAGATGTCATCGTGGTCGGTGGCGGTAATACGGCTGTCGAAGAAGCGCTTTACCTGTCAAATATCTGTCGCACCGTCACAGTCGTGCACCGTCGTGACAAGTTCCGCGCTGAACCCATCATGATCGACAAAATGATGGACAAAGTTGCCAATGGCAACATGAAACTCGCGACTTTCCGTCAACTAGACGAAGTGCTCGGCGATCAATCTGGCGTCACAGGCGTTCGCTTGCGTGCAACAGACTCTGACAAAACAGAAGAAATTGCCGTCACTGGCGTCTTTATTGCGATCGGACATCATCCCAATACAGCCATTTTTGAAGGTAAGCTCGAGATGGCCAATGGTTATATCGTGACACGCAGCGGTTTAGCGGGTTTGGCAACAATGACCTCCGTGCCAGGTGTGTTTGCCGCAGGCGACGTGCAGGACCATGTGTATCGCCAAGCCATTACCAGCGCAGGCACGGGCTGTATGGCCGCCCTCGACGCTCAGCGTTGGTTGGAGAATGCGGAACACTAAAGCGGGCCTCGCTGACCTTAAGCGCCTGCACCAAACGGCAATTGAGGATCAGCGTGCCCGTCAAGCGCGCGATGAGGCCAAGCTGCAAGCTCAGCAGAGGTCTGGTTTGCCAGGCCCCGCCTCAGCGACCTCTGCTGAAGAAAGCAAATTATTTGCGCGTGCAACCCAAGCTGTTCAGCCTTTAAAATCCGCTCCGCGCATGACACATCGTCCAAGCGACGCGCAACAGCCTGACCTGATGACACAACGCCGGCAGCGCGCCTTAGGTCATGACACCCCAAAATCGCCTCCTCTTTCTGATGGATTTTCTCCTTTTGCTGACAATCAAGCCGATCTGGCCTGGTCGGCACCAGGCATGGGTCCCGAAGTACTCAGACAGCTTCGACGCGCTTTTTGGCCTGTAGGCGCGCATCTTGACTTACATGGTCTGAGCAGCGATGAAGCTAGGCTTGCACTCACAAATTTTATCGAAACAAGCCAGATCCACGGCACGCGCTGTGTCAGGATTGTTCATGGCAAGGGGTATGGTTCAGCGGATGGACAATCCATCTTAAAGGCCCGTGTCGCGCAATGGCTGACCCAACTTCAAACGATCAGTGCGTTTGCCTCCGCGCCTCCTGCCCATGGAGGCCAAGGTGCATTATTGGTTTTGCTTCGCCTTAATCAGGCTCACGCAAATCATCCACAAACTGGTCGGTGATCTGACTAGGTTTAGGTGTGCACCAAGACACCAAAATGATCACAACAAACGCAACAGGCGCGCCGAACACCCCAGCTGCGATGGGCTGAATATCCCACCACAGCTCAAGAGGTTTACTGCTGGGGATGCCCAACACCAACTCTCTTAACCAGGGTTGCGCCTGCACCATATAAAAAAATGTTGTGCATAATCCCGCCAGCATCCCCGCAATCGCCCCCCATTGATTGGCGCGTTTCCAAAAAATCCCCATCACTAGCACGGGAAAAAACGTTGAAGCCGCCAAGGAAAATGCCGCTCCGACCAAAAACAAGATGTCGGCTGGTGTCCGTGTGGCAACCCATGCTGCGGTAAAAGCCACCACGAGGAGTAACACCTTGGATACGGCGACCTGACGCCCTCCGCCCATCCCGGGTGAAGTCATGCGTCTGCGGGTGTCGTGAGATAAAGCATTTGAAAGTGTCAGCAATAAACCGTCTGCCGTCGAAAGAGCGGCCGCCAACGCGCCAGCTGCAACGAGACCAGACACCACATAAGGCAAGCCTCCAATTTCTGGCGCAGCCAACACAATCACATCCCCACCAATCTGCACCTCCGAGAGCTGAACAATCCCATCTCGGTTGAGATCCAGAATGCTAATCAGCGAACGATCGACTGCAGACCACGCGCTGACCCAAGAAGGCAAATCTACGAATGGCAACCCTACAAGATCATTGTAGATTTCAAACTTCACCAAGATCGCAAGCGCCGGCGCCGTGAGATATAACAACAAAATAAATAATAAGGACCAAAACACAGAGCGTCGCGCATGCGCGACAGAGGGCGTAGTGAGTGAGCGCATCAAAATATGAGGCAATCCGGCCGTCCCCATCATGAGACATAAAACAATCGCGAGAAAGTTGTTCCGCACGGCATCAGTTGACTCGCCTGTTTTGCTTGTAAACGGCTCAGCGGGCGGTGTGGGGGACGCTGCACGCGCCGCAAAATCATCGCGTGCTTTTGACCAAGCAGTGCGGGCAGCCTCAACAGACTTTGGGTAGGATGCGAACTCACGCTCAAGAGAACGTATTTCCACCATGGATGCATCGTTTGCACGTGCGCGAAGTAATTTCACGCTGAGTTGCTGTTTCTCCGTTTCCCAAGACTCAGGTAATTTGGTAATTCTGAATTGCATCAAATCCGCGCGGCTCTGCCAAATATTGCGGACCGCCAGCTCCGCTTCATCTAGGCTCAAGACTTGCTCGCGCTCCACCACCTGCGCGAGCACGGTACTTGCTGCAAACTGCGGCACCGGATTGCCCGTTTGCTTGACACCAAGCCAGATCACCGGCACGAGATAAGCAATCACGAGGATGATGTATTGGGCGACCTGTGTCCAAGTCACCGCCCGCATGCCACCGAGAAATGAGCATACCAACACCCCGCCCAAGCCAATAAAAATCCCAAGCTCGAAGGAGAGTCCTGTCATCCGAGTCGTGATGATACCCACACCATAGATCTGCGCAACGAGATAGATAAAAGAACACAATATGGCGCACATCACTCCTACAAGTCTGGGTAAATTACCTTCAAACCGCGCACCCAAAAACTCGGGAATCGTATAGCCTCCGAACTTACGTAAATAAGGCGCCAAAAACAAAGCCAACAGGACATAGCCGCCTGTCCATCCTAGAATATACGCAAGGCCGTTATAGCCTGATAGGTAAAGGGTGCCTGCAATGCCGATGAAAGAGGCCACTGACATCCAGTCCGCAGCCGTGGCCATTCCATTAAAGACAGCGGGGACTTTGCGTCCGGCAACGTAATACTCGACTGGGTCAGAGGTTCGGCACACGATCCCAATTCCCGCATAAAGCGTCACCGTCGACAACAAAAAGGCATAACCAATCCACTGTCTTTCCAGTCCGAAAACTTCTAGTACCGCCAGCAAAAGAACGAGTGTGATAAACCCTAGCGTGTAGGCGATATATCCGCGGAACAACCGTGTGCTGAAGGCCTTTTGCGGGGATTGTGCTGGTGTGAACTGAGGCTGAGTCAAGTCTGCGCTACCTTTTGGGCCCGGCGCCGTTCATCGTGCTTTTCCATTCGCCAGGCATACACACCAACAATCAATAAAAATGCGATTGGCGCACCAAATGCTGCCACCCAAAACGGAAACGGCCACCCAAAAAACACAAAGTCTGATAGCGCGCGCGCGAAGTAAACTGGGACAAAGGTGACAAGTCCCCAACTCGCAAGCAAAATACCTATTAGACGCAAATTACTGCGCCAGTAACGGATCCGTCTGCTAGGCTTGGATATCTCAGTCATGCGTTTAATGGGAAAAGGTCGAGAAATCGGAGTGCAATGCCTGATGCGACAACGGCCAACACGATAAGTGTCAGCCGTTGTGCTTTTCTTTTTTTATAATGCTGTTGTTGCTAGCATGCTCTTTTTCGAGCGTTGTCCCCTCACCTGCTTAATACTGATTCTGCACCACAGCTTAGCAGACCGCATCAGGGAATGCCCTAATTTGGGTCTAAATGCATCATTTTCTTTTCATTTCATCAGGTATCTGCCCTATTTATGTTCAATCCCTCACGCGATCAAGTTCGCCAGTTTTTTATAGAAACGTGGAGTAAACACAAGGAATTACAAGTCTTGACTCCGCTAGAGGATATCGCTCTGAACTGGATCGAACAGCACCCCGAGTACCACGAGGTCCTCGTCCAACAGGACTCAATGACTCGCGAATTCAATGTCGAAGAGGGCAAAACCAATCCTTTTCTGCATCTCTCTATGCACCTAGCAATTGCCGAGCAGCTCTCCATCGATCACCCCAGAGGCATTCGGCAAGCATTCGACAAATTAGCGTCCCGCACAGATCAGCATCACGCCGCGCATGAAATCATGGAGTGTTTAGGGCAAGTCGTGTGGGAATCTCAACGCTTGGGCACTACGCTGGATAGCGACGCATATATTGAGCTCATTCGCCAAAGAGTCAGCCGTGACTGACGCTTTGACTTAGGGGAGTTACTGAGCGCTAGCGACGAACCGACAGCGGTCCTGGCTGGGCAGCCAACCAAGCGGATACGTTTTTAATGTCTTGTGGAGACAATTGCTTGGCAAAAGCACCCATGATGGCGTTTTTGCGTACGTTAGCTGTAGCGGGCGCACCAGAGGCACCGCGCTGATAGGCTTTTAAAGCATGAGCCAAAAAATCAGCATGCTGACCCGCCAAAATTGGGTACGAAGGATCAATTGACTTGACCGCATCCGCGCCATGGCACGAGGCACAGTTGAGCTTTTCCCATACAGCTTTACCTGCTGCTAAATCGGCTGCCTGGCTCAGTGTCGCTGAACCTAACAAAAGAGCCCCAGTGAGGGCGAGCGTTAAATGTTTCATGTAAGCCCCCGATTATTTGAGATTGGAGTAGTAGGCGGCCAAGTCAGCCATATCCTGGTCAGAGAGGCTCTTGGAGATAGCGTCCATCGTAGGATGGGTACGCTCTCCACTCGCATAGGCACGCAATGACGAAAGAATATACTTTTCATTTTGGCCGGCAATCTTGGGCACTGAGTAGATCTCGGGGAAACTCGCACGGTAACCAGGGATACCGTGACAGCCAATACACATCGACACTTTGGCCTTGGCGGCTTCGATATTGCCCTTTGGGGGATCAGCGGCGAGAACCGGGAAAGCCACGGTGCAGGCTGCAGCAAGCGCTAATTGGGCGAGCTTGCTTGAAAATGGGGTGCGCAACGAGGCGCGGGTGATTGTCGTGCCAACAAACTGAGATTGCGAAATGTTCGGAAACTTCATAATGGACTCTTGGTCTGGCAGGGAAAAGTCCCGGGATCAACTCCCGGCCGCAAAACGTTAGGATTGTACGATAATTGGAAAAATTAGACTTTATTTATGTACAACAACAGACTCTGACCACTTTCATTTTGGCAAACAATGACTTCCCAGACTCCCTCTTCAGCACAAACGACCCGCTTTGACGGCACTGAGCGCTATGTCGCAACGGACGATCTCAAACTGGCTGTCAATGCCGCACTGACCCTGCAACGACCTATGCTGATTAAAGGCGAGCCTGGGACTGGCAAGACCATGCTGGCTAAAGAGGTCGCCGCAGCGCTTGGGCGTCCTCTCTTGCAATGGCACATCAAATCCACCACCAAGGCGCATCAAGGCCTGTATGAATACGATGCGGTGTCGCGTTTGCGTGACTCTCAGTTGGGCGACGAAAAAGTCAAAGATATCCGCAACTACATCATGCAGGGTGTGCTCTGGCAGGCTTTCGAGGCACCTGAGCCCGTCGTATTGTTGATTGACGAGATTGACAAGGCCGATATCGAATTTCCAAATGACTTGTTGCGCGAACTGGATCAAATGGAGTTTCATGTTTACGAGACACGCTCAACCGTTAAGGCTCGTCATCGTCCGCTCGTGATTATTACTTCGAACAACGAGAAAGATCTTCCTGATGCATTTTTGCGTCGCTGTTTCTTTCACTACATTCGTTTCCCGGATCGTGACACCTTACGCAGCATTGTCGAAGTGCATTTTGCTAACCTGCATGCGGATGTCCTGCGCGCCGCGCTTGATACGTTTTTTGCTTTGCGTGACGCACCCGGCCTGAAAAAGAAACCCTCCACTTCGGAGTTTCTTGACTGGCTGCGTCTGCTAATTGCAGAGGATGCAAGCGCTGAACAAATCGATGCGCACGCAGCCACCTCGATTCCTATGATGGCCGGTGCCTTGCTCAAAAACGAGCAAGATCTTCAACTGCTTGAGCGTTTAGCTGCTGTCACCCGCAGCACGCGTCGCCCGCCAGGATCTTCGAATGGCACCTGATCAAGGTTTTACGCTGACACCTGAGCCCTGCGTGCTGACAGGGCATGGCGTGCGCCTTGAGCCCCTGTCTCTTGCGCACATCGATGGGCTCGTCAAAGCAGCACGTGATGGCGAGCTCTGGAACCTACGTGTCACCTCTGTGCCCGAGCCCGAACAAACCGCCAGCTATATTCAAACAGCACTCGATGGTTATACGGCGGGACATATGTTGCCGTTCGTCGTTATCCACGCTGGCACCAGAGAAATTATTGGCTCGACGCGCTATCACGACATCATTGCCTCAGTCGCGCGCTTAGAGATCGGCTATACCTGGTATGCCAAGAGCCATCAACGCAGCCATGTGAACACAGCATGCAAATTGCTTTTACTTGAGCACGCCTTTGACACGCTCGGCGCAGCGGTTGTGGGCTGGCGCACTGACAATTTCAACCATGCGTCTCAACGTGCGATCGAGCGCTTGGGTGCCAAGCGAGACGGCGTACTGCGTCATCATGCGCTGCGCCGTGACGGCACAGTCAGAGACACCGTGATGTATAGCGTCACCGAAGGCGAATGGCCCGAAGTACACGCGCACTTGACCTATCAACTCAAACGCCATGCTTGTTGACTTCTTTTATCACCTTCGCACGCAAAAACTCCTTGTTTCCGTCAAGGAGTATCTGACACTGCTCGAGGCATTGTCTAGCCCGATCATGCCACCCACGCTTGAGGATTTTTACTACCTCGCACGGACAACATTGATCAAAGATGAAACACTCTTTGACCGTTTTGATCGCGCCTTTGCCACGTATTACCGCAGCCTCGAACAAAAGCTTCCAGCAGGAAAAAAAATCCCCTTGGACTGGTTAGTGGCAGAACTAGAAAAACGTCTCACCCCCGAACAAAAGGCTGAGCTTGAAAAGCATGGCTGGGACAAGTTGATGGAGATGTTCAAAGAACGCCTCGAAGAGCAAAAAGGACGTCATCAAGGTGGTAGCAAATGGATCGGCACAGGTGGTACTTCGCCTTTTGGTAATAGCGGCACACACCCAGAGGGCATTCGCGTGGGCGGAACCGGTGGCAGCCGTTCAGCAGTCAAAGTCTGGGACGAGCGCAACTTTAAGGACTACGACGACTCGATTGAGCTTGGCACCCGTAATTTCAAGGTCGCCCTCAGACGCCTCAGGCGCTTCGCGCGCGAGGGGTCCGACTTCGAACTCGACCTGGGAGACACGATTGCGAGCACTGCCCGCAACGCAGGCTATCTCGATATCAAAATGGTGCCCGAGAGACACAACAACGTCAAAGTGTTGATGTTGTTGGATGTGGGCGGCAGCATGGATGATCACATCTCACGTGTCGAAGAGTTGTTTTCAGCTGCTAGCAGCGAATTCAGAAATCTTGAGGTCTACTATTTTCATAACTGTCCTTACGAACATCTTTGGAAGTCGAATCGTCGCCGGCAGATGGAACGCTTTGAAACCTGGGATGTGTTGCGTAAATTTAACGCCGACTGGAGACTGATTTTTGTAGGCGACGCCACCATGAGTCCTTATGAAATTTTGCAGCCCGGTGGCTCGGTAGAACATTACAACAAAGAACCCGGCGCTGAGTGGCTGCAGCGCATGGTCAATGCCTGGCCCAAAGCCGTCTGGCTCAATCCCGAACCTCAAGCCTCATGGCAATACCGTCAATCGATCTCCATCATCCGCAATATTGTCCAGAATAAAATGTTTCCTGTGACAGTTTCCGGCATTGAGCAAGCGATGCGTTTATTGTCCAAGTAAGCGTTAAAAGTGAACCATTTGGGACGCTCGTGCTCCAACAGGTTCGTTGTTTCTTTCAGGACCCCTACATGTCGCTGTTTACTGATGCCCTGAAGCGCACACTTGTTAGTGTCGCATTCGCCTTTATTGGAACTCACTCAATGGCCGCTGCCATTCCCGCAGGGATCACCAAGGTGACGAGCGTTGAAGGAATTACCGAATACCGTCTTGAATCCAATGGTTTGCGTATTTTGCTCGCGCCAGATGAGTCCAAGCCCACCACTACCGTCAACATGACGTATTTAGTGGGTTCACGCCATGAAAACTATGGCGAAACCGGGATGGCCCATTTGCTTGAGCATATGCTCTTTAAGGGCACGCCCTCGATGCCCAACTCACTTGGCGAGTTTTCAAAACGTGGGCTTCAGGCCAATGGCACGACCTCCGTCGACCGCACCAACTATTACGCAAGCTTCGCGGCTAATCCCGATACGCTTGCCTGGTATCTGAGCTGGCAGGCGGATGCCATGATCAACGCTAGCATCAAGCGCGAAGATCTGGACACCGAAATGACTGTTGTGCGTAACGAAATGGAAAGTGGCGAAAACAATCCCTTTCGTATCTTGTGGCAAAAGATGCTCAGCATTGCCTACGAGTGGCACAACTACGGCAAGACGCCTATCGGTGCACGCTCGGATGTTGAAAACGTCGATATCGCGCAACTCCGCGCTTTTTACAAAACTTACTATCAGCCTGACAACGCCGTTTTGATCGTGACAGGCAAGTTTGACACGCCTGCTGTGCTGGCCGATGTGATGAAGTCGTTTGGGGGTATTCCACGTCCCTCCCGCACGCTTCCTCCCGAATACACGACTGACCCCGTACAAGACGGTGAGCGTAGTGTTATTTTGCGACGCGTAGGTGGCGCGCCTCTGGTTGCGGCCATGTACCACGTTCCTTCTGCCGCGCATAAAGATTTTGCCGCGGTTGATTTAGCCAGCATGATCGTCGCAGACACCCCTTCTGGTCGCCTCTACAAGGCGATGGTTCCTACCAAACAAGCTGCAAGCGTATTTGGCTTTACCATGGATCGCACTGCACCTGGCACCGTGATATTTGGTGCAAGTTTGCAGCCGGGCATGGATCAGGCCGCCTCTCTCAAAACGCTCACCCAGACGCTCGAGTCACTGGCCCAACATCCCTTTACACAAGAAGAATTAGATCGCGTCAGGAATCAATGGCTGAAATCTTGGGAGCAAATGTTCAGTGACGCTCAAAAAGTAAGCTCTGGTTTATCCGAAGCCATTGCAGTAGGTGATTGGCGCCTCTGGTTTCTGGGGCGTGATCGCATCCGTGCGGTTACGTTAGCCCAGGTTCAACAAGCGGCCGATCTTTACCTGACCCAATCAAACCGCACAGAAGGTCAATACGTCCCCACTGAAAAGCCGATTCGTTCGCCAGCAATGAGCAAACCTGATTTAACTGCAGAACTCAAAGACTATGTTGGTGACGTTCAACTGAAACAAGCTGAAGCCTTTGATCCTGATCCAAACAATATTGATCAGCGTACACAGCGCAAAACAGTCAAGCTCACGCATGGAACATTGTCGTTAGCGCTACTCCCAAAAGAGTCACGCGGGGAACGTGTTCAGACTGTCATTCAATTGCAATTTGGTGATGCAAATTCACTAAAAGGCCAGAGGATTGCATCGATTGCGACACCGGATCTTTTACTCAGCGGTACTGCTGCGCTCACGCGTCAACAAATCAAAGACCGTATCGACGCCCTAGGGGGCCAAGTGAGTGTATCGGGTTCAGGCACAACGCTCAGCATCAGCCTGTCTACCACTCGCACAAATATTGAACCGCTTGCGCAATTTGTCATAGATGCCGTACGCGAGGCGAACTTTCCACAAGCAGAGGTCGATGAATACAAAGCAAAACTGCTGACCTCCATCAAGAGCTCCATGACAGAGCCTACCGCGATTGCGAGTCGGATGCTATCTCGGCATGACAACCCTTGGCCCAAAGACGATATTCGTTATCAACCAAGCTTTGAAGAGTCTCTTGCTGCTGTTGACACACTTAAGCGTGAGGCTTTAGTCAACTTTCATCAAACATTTTATGGCGCTGCACACGCGATGGGCGCTGCGGTGGGTAGTTTTGATCCCGTTAGCTTAGAGGCCACGCTGACTGCATCCCTCAATCGCTGGAGCGCTGGACAAGCTTACGCACGCATCCCGCAGCCTTACCGCGACATTAAACCTGTTCAGATGCAAGCCCTTACGCCCGATAAAGCCAACGCGTTTTACACAGCGGCGATGCCCTTAAAGATGCAGGATACCGATGCGGATTACGCAGCGCTGTCTCTCGCAAACTTTTTGCTCGGAACCTCCGAGACCTCAAGACTGTGGCTGCGTGTCAGGGAAAAAGAAGGTCTTTCCTACAACGTCCGCACGCGGTTGAGCGTTTCAGCCTTTGAACAAAGTGGCTCGTGGGGCGTCTATGCAATCTTTTCGCCAGAAAACCGTCAGAAAGTCGAAGCTGCGATTCGCGAAGAGTTTGAGCGAGTCCTAAAGGATGGCTTTAGCCAAACCGAAGTGCAGGACGGGATCAAAGCATTGCTCAACTACCGCAAGCTTGCGCGCGCACAGGATAGTGGCTTGACTGGCGCCTGGATCAATTACATTGACACGGGTCGCACATTTGCATGGGCTGCCGAAATGGATCGAGCGCTCTCCAACCTCTCAGCTGAGCAAGTCAATGCGGTCGTACGTCAGTATCTCAAACCTGCGGAGTTCAGTAGTGTGGCGGCGGGAGATTTTGAAAAGAAGTAGTTACGACCGTTACAGACTAGATGATCTAAGTGAAAAGGGCCAAATCTCCAATTAAGATTCGGCCCTTATTTATTGCTAATGGACGCGATGCTTAAGAGAAAAAATCCTTGACGCGATCGGTCCAAGACTTGCTCTGAGGAGAGTGACGCTCGCCACCCTCAGTTAAGGAAGTCTCGAACTGACGTAGGATTGCTTTCTGCTCTTCTGTCAGTTTGACAGGAGTTTCCACGACAAAGTGGCAGTACAAGTCCCCTGGATATGCGCCCCGAACGCCTTTAATACCCTTGCCACGCAGCCTGAATGTTTTGCCGGACTGTGTGCCTTCGGGAATCGTGATCTCAGCTTTGCCATTCAATGTAGGCACTTGAATTTCGCCACCGAGCGCCGCAGTCGTAAAAGGAATCGTCAACTCGCAATGCAAGTCATCATTTTCACGTTGGAAAATCTTGTGTTCCTTGATGTGGATCTCCACAAACAAGTCACCCGAAGGTCCACCATTGATACCTGGCTCGCCATTGCCAGCGGAGCGAATGCGCATCCCGTCATCAATACCCGCAGGAATTTTGACCTGAAGTGTTTTATTGCGGCGCGAACGTCCCGCACCATCACACGACACACAAGGATCCGTGATTTCCTTGCCGCTACCGTGGCAAGTCGGGCATGTTTGCTGCACGCTGAAAAAGCCTTGCTGCATGCGTACCGCACCCGACCCGCCGCAAGTACGGCAAGTCTTGGGTTTTGTGCCGACTTTGGCACCACTACCTTTACATATCTCACAGTTTTCCCAGCTCGGCACGCGGATTTCAGTGTCGAAACCATTCGCAGCCTGCTCTAGTGTGATTTCCATTGCGTACTTAAGATCGGCACCGCGATAGACTTGAGGTCCACCGCCACCGCCGCGACGGCCAGCGCCGAAAATCTCGCCAAAGATATCGCCAAAAGAATCACTAAAACCCGCCCCGCCTGCACCAGCCATGCCTGCAGCGTTGGGGTCAACGCCGGCGTGTCCATAACGATCGTAAGCCGCGCGCTTGCTATCGTCAGACAAAATTTCATACGCCTCTTTGGCTTGCTTAAACTTTTCTTCAGCTTCTTTGCTATCCGGGTTGCGATCCGGATGGTATTTCATCGCCAGCTTGCGGTAAGCTTTTTTAAGGTCGTCGTCCGAAGCGTTTTTAGCAACGCCAAGGGTTTCATAAAAATCGCGTTTTGCCATGATCTCAGGCTCTTTTATTCAAACAGTATGACGGTGGGTAAAAAAATGCGCCCGGGATGCTCTAAAAGAGTCCCGGGCGATTCATATTTAGTCTAGGCGATCACTTTTGATCGCGCTTGACTTCTTTGAACTCAGCATCGACGACATTGTCATCCGCTGGCTTTACACCGGCCTCTGCGGCTGGATTGCCCTGCGCAGCTGCCTGGGCCGCTTGAGCATCGGCATACATCTTTTCGCCGAGCTTTTGCGAGGCCGTCGACAGCGATTCGACTTTGGCATCTATCGCGGCTTTATCTGCGCCGTTTTTCAAGACTTCTTCGACCTCAGTGATCGCAGCTTCGATCGCTGTTTTCTCATCGGCCTCAAGCTTGTCACCATACTCCGTCAACGACTTACGTGTAGCATGCACTAAAGCATCCGCGCTATTACGCGCCATCGCCAACTCAGCCATACGGTGATCTTCTTCAGCATTTGCCTCAGCGTCTTTCACCATGCGCTGAATCTCGTCTTCGGTCAGACCTGAGTTTGCCTGAATTGTGATCTTGTTTTCCTTGCCTGTGCCCTTGTCTTTGGCGGACACGTGCACGATACCGTTTGCATCGATATCAAAGGTCACTTCGATCTGTGGCGTACCACGTGAGGCAGGTGGAATGCCCTCAAGGTTGAACTCACCCAAGGTCTTGTTGCCGGCAGCGATTTCGCGCTCACCCTGGAATACCTTGATAGTTACGGCAGGCTGATTGTCATCCGCTGTGGAAAACACCTGTGAATGGCGTGTTGGAATGGTTGTGTTTTTTGTGATCATCTTGGTCATCACGCCGCCGAGCGTTTCAATCCCAAGTGACAACGGTGTCACGTCCAACAACAACACGTCTTTACGATCACCAGAAAGCACCGAACCCTGAATCGCGGCACCTGCAGCCACAGCCTCGTCGGGATTCACATCCTTACGTGGATCACGACCAAAGAACTCTTTGACCTTTTCCTGCACCTTGGGCATGCGCGTCATACCGCCAACTAAGATCACATCGTCGATCTCGCTGACTTTAACGCCTGCGTCTTTGATCGCGATACGGCAAGGCTCGATCGTGCGAGCGATCAGCTCTTCAACCAATGACTCGAGCTTGGCACGCGTCATTTTCAGATTCAAATGCTTGGGGCCTGAGGCATCAGCGGTGATGTAAGGCAAGTTGATTTCAGTCTGCTGACTGGAAGACAACTCAATCTTGGCTTTTTCTGCCGCTTCTTTCAAACGTTGCAAAGCCAACACGTCTTTGGAGAGATCCACGCCCTGCTCTTTCTTGAACTCGGCAATCACGTACTCGATGATGCGCTGGTCAAAGTCCTCGCCACCCAAGAAGGTGTCGCCGTTGGTCGACAAGACCTCGAACTGCTTTTCACCGTCGACATCGGCGATTTCGATAATAGAAATATCGAACGTTCCACCGCCCAGGTCATAGACCGCGATCTTGCGATCGCCTTTTTCCATCTTGTCCATACCAAATGCCAAAGCGGCTGCGGTCGGTTCGTTGATGATGCGCTTGACGTCCAAACCAGCAATACGCCCTGCGTCTTTAGTCGCCTGACGTTGGCTGTCATTGAAGTAAGCAGGCACTGTAATCACGACCTCAGTCACTTCTTCGCCGAGGAAATCCTCTGCGGTCTTTTTCATTTTGCGCAAAACATCCGCCGCGACTTGCGAAGGGGCGAGTTTTTTGTTTTGAGCCTCGACCCATGCATCACCATTGTCAGCTTTGACAATTTTGTAGGGCATCAAATGGATGTCTTTTTGTACAGCATCTTCGGAAAACTTGCGACCAATCAGACGCTTGACTGCGTACAACGTGTTGGTTGGATTGGTGACTGCCTGACGCTTAGCAGGAGCGCCCACCAAGGTCTCACCGTCTTCCATATAGGCGACGATCGAGGGAGTGGTGCGGGCACCTTCAGCGTTTTCCAGGATTTTGACCTGGTTGCCATCCATAACGGCCACGCAGCTGTTGGTGGTGCCAAGGTCGATACCGATAATCTTACCCATGGTGAAGGTCCTTTAAAAATTCAAAATTAGATGAAATGCCTGAATGTGTAGAAGATGGGGCACAAATCGATGATTTCAAGCCCAACTCCATCTTTTTCATTCAAAAACGTTTTAAACTTAGGCTGCCACTGTGACTAGCGCTGGGCGCAGTACACGATCTGCGATCAGATACCCTTTTTGCAGCGTCTGGACAACCGTATTGGCCTCTTGCTCAGCCGGGATCGTGGCGATCGCCTGATGCTGATGGGGGTCAAACTTAGTGCCGGGCGCCGGGGCGATTTCCTTGAGGTGGTTGCGCTCAAAGCCGGTGATCAGCTGTTTTAGGGTCATTTCAATGCCTGAACGCAAGTCTTCTTGGCTTTGCTCAGACTGCGCCAAGGCTGCTTCGAGGCTGTCCTTGACTGGCACCATGCTTTCAGCAAAAGATTCAATACCGAATTTACGTGCCTTGGATACCTCATCCTGAGCACGTCGTCGAACGTTTTCCATCTCTGCATGGGCGCGCAGAACCTGATCTTTGTGCTCGGACACCTGAGCGAGGGCTGCAGACAAATCAGCCTTGAGTTGTTCAATCGGCTCCAAAGACTCCTTGCCTTCGGCCTGAGTCGACTCCGCACCCGAGGAATATTTGTCTTGGTGGACTGAGTCGGAATGCGCATCCGACGAACCGTTTTGAGCCGTCATGGTCTTCTCCAGAAAAATGCATGAATGATAAGTATTTGGGGCCCAAATCCCCAAATTCAAGAGAAAACACGAAATAATTCGCCAAATTTAAGCGAACTTATTCGGCGCGGATCGGCCAACCCTGAAGATGCGTCTCGACCATATCAGCCAGAGCGTGAATCCAAGCCGGGTCGTCATTTAAGGCTGGGATATAACGAAACTGCTTGCCACCAGCATGCTTAAACGTATCACCCACCTCAATCGAGATTTCCTCGAGCGTCTCAAGACAGTCAGCCAAAAAGCCCGGACACACCACATCAATCTCCGTGATGCCTTCTTTTGCGAGTCGTTCGACGGTAGGTTCAGTGTAGGGCTCCAACCACTTGGCAGGTCCAAAACGGCTTTGAAACGTGACAAGATATTGGTCGTCAGTCAGCCCAAGGTGCAAGGAGAGGGCGCGAGCCGTCTCGTAAGAATCCTTACAGTAGGGATCGCCCATGTTGACGCATTGTTGCGGCAAGCCATGAAAGCTCATCACCAGCTTTTGTGGGCGACCGTGCTCTGCCCAAAAAGCAGCAATCTTGTCGCCAAGGGGCTTAATAAAAAAGGGATGGGTATGAAAGCGCTTGATAAAACGCATAGCAGGTTGGTCGCGCATGCGAGCAGCCACCTGCGTGACAGCGTCCACTACGGTCGCAGTTGTACTGGAGGCGTACTGTGGATACAGCGGAACCACCAAAATATGTTCGCAGCCACGGTCGCGCAAAGACATCATGGCGCTCTTGATCGAAGGATTGCCGTAGCGCATACCCGTCTCAACCTCGACCTCCAGCCCGCGCTCAGCAAAAACTTTACGCAACCCCTCAGTCTGGCGCTGGGTGTAAACCAACAGCGGCGAACCCTCCTCCATCCAAATGCTTTGATAACGCGGTGCGAGTTTGCGAGGGCGCGCGAGCAAAATTGGACCATTCAAAATGGGCCACCACAAAAGCTTTGGGATCTCGATGACGCGGGGATCGGAGAGAAACTCTCGCAAATAACGTTTAATTGCTGGGGCGGTAGGGGCATCCGGCGTCCCTAAGTTCACCAGTAGCACGCCCACTCGGGCCGTTGTAAAGGGCTTGGGCCAGGGCAAAAAACGTGTTGCAGGCGCGCTTTCACGCTTGGGTTTAGACCAAAATCGCATATTAAGAACGCTCAGAAGAGTTGTGGCTCAGCGCGTTGGAAAGCAAACGCGCAGTAATGTCGACAATAGGAATCACACGCTCGTAGGCCATCCTCGTCGGACCGATGACACCCAGCGTCCCAATCACATGACCATCGATGTTATACGGGGCGGTGACAACGGAAAGATCCGAAGTTGGTACCAAATCAGAATCACCGCCAATGTAGATTTGCACGCCCTGCGAGCGACTTGAGACCTCGAGCAACTGCATGAGGTCGGTTTTTTTCTCAAACATCGAGAAAGTCTTGCGCAAGCGGTCCATATCAGAGGCCAACTCATTCACGTCAAGGAGCCTGCGCTCACCGGAAATCACCATGGTTTCAACCTCGTCAGCTGCCTCTGCCCCTGCCTCGACAGCTGCTTGCATGAGACGGGACGTATCCTCCTGGAGGCGGGCGAGATCCTGCGCAAGCGTCTGCCTGACCTCAGCGAAAGATTTGCCAGCAAAATTGTGATTGAAAAAATTGGCGGCTTCGATCAGGGCAGTACTACTAAAATCCCGAGGCGTGAGCAAAATACGGTTTTGCACATCACCATCCGGCGTCACAATAATGAGGAGAATACGCTTTTCTGAAAGGCGAATAAACTCGATCTGGCGAAAAACCTGAGCCCGTTTAGGGGATAACACCACACCTGCAAACTGCGTCAAGCTCGACAGCATCGAGGCCGCAGCGTTCACCGCACGCGAAGGGTCGGATGCAGACTGCAGATCCCGCACATTGGACGTGGATGCCAACTCAAAGGGTTTTGCCGTCAACATCGTGTCAACAAACAATCGATACCCTTTGGGGGTCGGCACGCGTCCGGCCGAAGTGTGTGGGCTGTGGATGAGTCCGAATTCTTCGAGATCTGCCATCACATTGCGAATGGTTGCAGGCGATAAGTCGAATAGCTTCGAGAGAGTACGAGATCCGACGGGCTGACCGTCGTCAATGTACCTTTCGATTAAAGCTTTAAGCAGGGAGCGCGCACGATCATCCATCATCGCCCTATTTTACCTTCCCCACATCTATAATCGAATAGTTTTTCATCGATTGAGCTTTGTATGCATTTTCCCATCATCGCATTAGTGGGGCGTTACCAAGACTCGGGCTTGCATGCGCCGCTGCGCGCGCTAGCCACCCTACTGACTCAAGCGGGCCGCCAAGTGCTGATCGAAGCCGAAACGGCTCGCCATACGGGCGTCTCCGAATATCCGAGCGCAGATTTTTCCGAAATTGGTCAGCGCGCAGACCTTGCGATCGTCATGGGCGGCGATGGCACGATGTTGGGCGCCGCTCGGCATCTGGCTCCTTTTTCCGTCCCGGTCGTGGGCATCAACCACGGTCGCCTCGGTTTCATTACAGATATTCCTGTGCACGATGCCAACGCGGCGTTGACTGACCTGTTGCAGGGCCGCTTTGACACCGAGGAGCGCATGCTCTTGAGCGCGACAGTCTGGCGCGGTCAAGAGCAAATGTATGCCGCGACTGCACTCAACGATGTGGTCCTTAATCGAGCAGGACGTGGGGGCATGATCGAGGTGCGCGTTGAGTTGAACGATACCTTTATGTATACGCAGCGCGCAGATGGTCTGATTGTTGCCACGCCGACAGGCTCGACCGCCTACGCGCTCTCAGCGTCTGGCCCCATTCTTCACCCCTCAGTCAGTGCGATGCTCTTAGTTCCCGTTGCCCCCCAAACACTCTCCAACCGTCCGATCGTCATTCCAGCAGACAGCGTGCTCAGCTTGACGCTTAGCGCGATGAGTCGTGCCGAGCTTCGCGCCAGCGTGCACTTTGACATGCAAACCTGGTCAGATCTGACTCCGGGTGATCGTGTTGTTGTGCAAAGTGCGCCAAATACGATTCGTTTCTTGCACCCCACTGGCTACAGTTTTTTTTCCACTTTGCGCCGCAAACTCGACTGGAATCGGCTGCCTCAGTCCGGTAACGACGGAGAATAAAGGATGCTTCGCGCACTCCACATTCGCGACTTTGTGATCGTGACCGAAGCCGAAATCAATTTCGAAACAGGTTTTACGGTCTTTTCAGGCGAAACTGGCGCGGGTAAATCTATTTTGATCGACGCACTGGCACTGACGCTTGGGGAGCGCGCCGACTCTTCAGTTTTGCGCAATGGTGCGACGCGCGCTGAAATTAGTGCTGTGTTTGACGTTCCGCCTGACCTGAAGCATTGGCTCGCAGAGCACGATCTGAGCGATGAAGATGCACTCGTTTTACGTCGAGTCGTGGATGCGCAAGGTCGCAGCCGCGGCTATATCAATGGCTCAGCCGTGACGATTGCCCAGCTGCGCGAAGTCGGCGAATATCTCGTGGATATCCATGGCCAACATGCGCACCAAAGCCTGTTACGCACTGAAAGCCAGCGTGATATGGTGGATGCGCATGGCGGTCATCAAGCTTTACGCCAACACGTTGCACTTGCTTGGAAGGCCTTGAGAAAAGTCGAACGACAGCTCACACTTTCCGAACAAGACGCGACTGCTTTGAATGCGGCGCGGGAAAAGCTCGAATGGCAGCTCGGCGAACTTGATCGACTCTCGCTCGGTGAGACAGAGTGGGAGGCGGTGTCAGCTGAGCAAACACGACTCGCAAACGCCCAATCGCTTCTCGATGGCGCCGCCTTGGCCCTCGGCTGTCTCGATGAAAACGAGGATTCGGCGCATCATCAGATCGTGGCTTCCCTGCAGAAAATCGCTCAACTTTTGAGACATGACCCCGCTTTGCAAGCTGTGCATGAGTCGCTTGAATCTGCGCGTATTTCGGTGAGCGAAGCGGTATCCGACCTCAACGCCTATCTTTCGCGCGTTGAGCTTGACCCCGAGAGGCTGGCAATCGTTGACGAACGGATGCGCAATATTTTCGATCTTGCGCGCAAATTCAAAACAGAACCCGAGCAACTTTACGCGCTCCATACGGCCTTGCGTCAAGAGCAAGAAGCCCTGAGCGCTTCAGCCGACATTGAAACGCTTCGTGCCACTGCCGCTTCTCTCAAAGCGCAATACCATGCCCACGCCACTTCGCTCACCACGGCGCGTCGCAAGGCGTCCCTTGATCTGGGCAAACAAGTTTCCAAGGCGATGCAAGCCTTAGCCATGGAGGGTGGACAATTTAGCGTATCGCTTGTTGAGGGACCCGCTTCAGCTCAGGGCAATGACGTAGTCGAATTTTTAGTCGCTGGACATGCTGGAACAACCCCGAAACCTTTAGCTAAAGTGGCCTCAGGCGGAGAGTTAGCGCGTATTTCGCTCGCGCTTTCGGTGATCGCGAGCCGTGCCGCCCGAGTGCCAACGCTGATTTTTGACGAAGTCGACAGCGGCATTGGCGGGGCTGTGGCCGAGGTGGTGGGCAATCTGCTTCGTGAACTTGGGCTACGCCTTCAGGTGCTGTGCGTGACGCACTTGCCTCAGGTCGCCGCACGAGGTCAGCATCATTTTCAAGTCAGTAAACAACAAACAAAGGGCGTCACAGAGTCGACCATTTCAAAACTTGATGCTCAAGCACGCATCGAAGAAGTCGCCAGAATGCTTGGTGGCATCAAAATCACCTCCACTACGCTTAAACACGCCCAAGAACTCTTGGATGCCTAGAGAAAGGCTTGTTGCTCAGGCTTGAAAGCTCAATTGAGAGACGGTGCATTTAGTGACAGTTTTTACACACACCGTACAAGACCATGGCATGACTTTCTAGCGTAAAACCATTATCACGTGCAATCTTGTGTTGGCGTTTTTCGATCTCGTCATCGTTGAATTCGGTTACTGACCCACAGTGGGTACAGATTAAATGGTCATGATGATCCCCATCATTGAGCTCAAAAATAGACTTTCCACCATCGAATTGGCTCCGGGAAAGGATGCCAGCCTGCTCAAACTGAGTCAGCACTCGGTAAACAGTTGCCAGACCGATATCGATATTTTCAGCGATGAGAAAGCGATAGACATCCTCTGCGCTCAAATGGCGTTCGTCTGACTTGCGGAAAATGTCCAAAATCTTTAAGCGCGGAAACGTTGCTTTCAAGCCAACGTTTTTTAAATCACTTTGGTCGTTTTCTAGATCCACGGATTGTCCTCTAAGGTAAAGACTTCGGCTCTGTAAAGCTTTATGATAACGTCTTTAGTCCTTTACCCCTCAGAGGTTCGCAGTGTTCATGCTCCGTCAATACACGTCTCCTTTGCGCACAGGCTTGGCATTCATTGTCCTTGCCGTCGGCATGACTGCACTTTCTGGCTGCACCTCGAGTCGATGGGGCTTCCCATATAAAACAGGCGTCCAACAAGGCAACTGGGTCACCAAAGATCAGGTTGCGCTCCTTCGCCCTGGCATGACGCGCGAGCAAGTTCGCTTTGCGTTAGGGACACCAACGTTGACCAGCGCGTTGCGCGCTAACCGCTGGGACTATCCTTATTACTACCGCGCAGGGAACGGCAAGGTTGAAGAGCGCGTGTTCACTGTGCTCTTTGACGGCGGACAGCTTGCTAGCTGGAAAGGCGACGATCAGCCTGATCTCCAGCCTTTTCAGCTTGCCCGCGACGAAGTCGGCATTTCCAAGCGTGAAGCCGCTCAGGACGCCCTATTTAAAGAGCGCCAGGCCAATGACGCTGGCCTTGGCGCGCCGATCGAAATGGCACCAGGTCTGACGTTGGGTCAGACCATCGGTGGCACCTCAATCGCTGACCCGGCTGCGATTCCGGGTGCTCCCGAAGACGCGCCCATGCCATTGCAATAAACACTGTTACCAAAGAGTTGATCATGAGAATTGCCATTGCTGGAGCCAGCGGACGTATGGGCCGTATGCTCATCGAAGCGGTCACTCACTCGAATGACTTGCAGCTGACCGTTGCCCTCGATATCCCGGGGGCACCCATGTTGGGACAAGACGCTTGTGCGTTTCTTGGTCAACCAAGCGGCGTGTTGATCACCGATCAGCTCACCGCGATTCAAGGCGCTGATTGCCTGATCGACTTTACCCGACCAGAGGGCTCGCTCCTGCATTTAGCTGCCTGCGTACAACATGGCGTCAACATGGTCATTGGCACAACAGGTTTTGACGAAGCGGGTAAAGCCGCAATTACCAAAGCAGCCGAAAGTATCGGGATTGTTTTTGCTCCAAATATGAGTGTGGGTGTCAATGCCACGCTGAAATTACTCGATTTGGCGGCGCGTATTCTCAACTCTGGCTACGACGTCGAAGTGTTCGAAGCCCACCATCGTCACAAGGTTGATGCGCCGTCTGGCACAGCGCTCAAGATGGGGGAAACGATCGCTGAGGCTTGGGGCAAACCCCTTGATGAGATTGCTGCTTGGACACGCCACGGACACACCGGTGCGCGCAAAACGGGTGAAATTGGTTTTTCAGTTGTGCGGGGCGGAGACATTGTCGGTGATCACACTGTGTTTTTCTGTGGCACGGGCGAACGCATCGAAATTTCTCACCGCTCCAGCAGTCGTGCCGGCTATGCAGAGGGCAGTCTGCGCGCGGCCAAATTTCTTGAGGGTAAGCATCAAGGCTTGTTCGATATGCAAACCGTCTTAGGTCTTTGATTGCGCGGACATATCGGATGATGCCTTAGTTACTGCGGTGGCTTCACTGCGGCCGCATCAGAGACCACGACGGGCTCAATCTCGAGTTCGACCCCAAACTGTTCAAGCACCGCCGAGCGCACGTCCTGCGCTAGCTTCATGAGTGCCGAGGCTTGAGCGCCTCCATAGTTCACTAACACCAACGCTTGTTTTTCGTGAACGCCAACCGCCCCTTGGCGCTTGCCTTTCCAACCGCAACACTCTATCAACCATCCAGCCGCCAGCTTGTAGCGCCCATCCGATTGAGCGTATGCCACCAGGTCAGAAAAATTTTGCTTCAATGCCAAATATTGGCTAGCCGTAACAATTGGATTTTTAAAAAAACTCCCTGCATTACCTAAAACGGCTGGATCCGGAAGTTTGGCTCGCCGAATCTCACAGACGGCATTCATAATCTGCTGTCCCGTTACGGTACCGGGTGCGCTTGCTGCAAGTAAAGGATGTTTCTGTAAATCAGGATAGCTCAGAGCGGGTACCCAGCGCATGGGTAGAAAAAAACGTACTGACACAATTAACCATGTGCCGGGAGCCGCGCGTTTAAAAATGCTGTCTCGGTAAGCGAAAGCACACTCTTCTTTGGAGAGAGTCATCAAGCGCCCCTCTGGAATATGCCAGGCCGTGACGGATTCGATGAGATCTTGCACTTCGACTCCGTAAGCACCAATGTTTTGCACTGGCGCGGCGCCAACTGTACCCGGAATAAGCGCTAGGTTTTCTAAGCCAAACCAAGCTTTGTGCGTGGTGAACGCCACCAGGTGATGCCAATTTTCGCCGGCAGCGACATCGATGCGATACGCTTCTGCACGAACAGATCCGTCCTCTAAGATATCTTGCGGTGTTCGCTGCGACACAGTCTCCTCGACCAGAGCGATTCCCTTGAGTGCAACCCGTACAACAATCTGATCAAGCTGCTCCGGCAACACCACATTACTGCCACTTCCTAGGATGAATATTGGAGCGTGCTCGCGAGCGAGTGCTGTGATGCCCGGTAGCTGTGAAAGAGATGAAAGCGTCAAGACGCGCCTAGCCTGACACGCCAACCCGAGCGTATTGTGTTGGGTGAGCGATAAAGTCTGCAACGTATTGTCAAAATCAGCGCAGATTTTGGTTGGATTTGACATGTGGGCGGGTAGTTATGATATATTCTCGGTCTTCGTAGGAAACAATATTTTTCTGCAAAGACAAAGCGGGAGTAGCTCAGTTGGTAGAGCGCAACCTTGCCAAGGTTGAGGTCGCGAGTTCGAGCCTCGTCTCCCGCTCCAGATTTGGCAAAAAAGCCTGACACAATTTAATTGCGTCAGACTTTTTTCTTTAGAGCACGGATCAATCAAGCTTGGCACCAGATTTTTTCACAACCTCAGCCCAACGCTTGATCTCGCTGTCCACGAACTCACCAAACTTTGAACCTGTCACATCTGGGAATTCAGCGCCATTGGTCGCCCAAACGTTGACAATAGTTTCGTCTTTTGCCAGCTTTCTAACTTCCTCAATCAGCTTGGCCTGTATCGCCGGCGCAGTGCCCTTTGGTGCCCAGAGCGCGTACCACGTACTCACTGTGTAGTCAGGCAAACCGAGTTCGGCTGCGCTTGGTACGTCAGGGATTGCTGGGTTACGTGAGGCACCCGCTACCATCAAAGGCTTAATCCGGCCAGATTTGATGTGCGCAGACGATGAACCTAAACCGTCAAACATGATGTCGATATCGCCCGCCATCAAACCCTGCAAAGCGGGGCCTGCGCCACGATAAGGGATGTGCGCGATATTAGTGTTGGACTGAATTTTGAACAACTCACCTGCAAGGTGGTGAGAAGTGCCGCTACCGGCCGAGCCATAGTTCATCTTGCCTGGGTTGGCGTTGAGTTGATTCATAAACGCTTTATAGTCGCCCGGCACCTTCTGAGGATTGACCACCAACACCTGTGGCACGCGCGCGACTAATGCGATCGGCACAAAATCTTTTTGGAGGTCATAGTCAAGCTTTGGATACATCGAAGGCGCGATTGAGTGGTGCACAGCGCCCATGAACAAGGTGTAGCCATCTGGTGCAGCCTTAGCGGCGAAACTCGCGCCGAGGGTACCACCCGCACCACCGCGATTGTCGATGATGACTTGTTTGCCGATCGCTTTGCTCAACACGGCGGCAAAGGGACGCGCAAAGGCGTCCGTACCGCCGCCTGGTGGGAATGGAACTACCACGGTCACTGGTTTAGTGGGCCAATCGGTCTGCGCATAAACGCCCGTAGCGGACAGCGCTAAGGCACACGCACCTAATTGCATCAGTATCCGACGCTTCATTGTTGTTTTCATGGATGTCTCCAGTTTTTATTGATCAATTGAACCGTTGCACGGGTATGGCTAACTGCAGTCCCCTCGCGACAGGCTTGGCAGTGAGTATAGTTTGTACTGGCCTCTATTAAAAAGCTCTTTTGTAGTATGATCTACGGTTGCGTAAAGCTTCGTGTTGGCGCAATGGCAGAGTGGTTATGCAGCGGATTGCAAATCCGTGTAGCTCGGTTCGACTCCGGGTTGCGCCTCCAACACAGAGCACCCCCCCAAGTACGTGGCGAAGAGCCCCCAGACAAGCGCCCTCAGACAAGCGCCACATGAAAAAATCACCTTCCCAGTCGCCCCCCCAATCGCCCCCGCAGTCACTCACTCAAGCACCAGATCACCACCAGACACCTACTGGCTTTGCGGCTTTCAGGATATTGCTTGTTTTTGCCTGCGGCTACTTTCTTTCCTATATCTTGCGTTCCGTCAACGCAGCGATAGCGCCCCTGTTAGCAGAGGATCTTCAGCTTTCGGCGGGTCAACTCGGCTGGCTGACCTCCGCATTCTTTTTAGCCTTTAGCGCAGTTCAAATCCCAGTTGGCATATGGCTTGACCGGCATGGTGCCCGTCGCACAGAGTCTGCCTTGCTGCTGGTAGCCGCTGCCGGCGCGATGGTGATGGCCACCAGCGAGGCACTGTGGTTACTCTCGGTGGGACGTATGATGATTGGCGCGGGCGTTTCGGCCTGCTTGATGGCGGCCTATTCATACTTTCGTCGTTGCTTTCCAGCAGAGCAACAGCCGCGGTTAGTCATGTACATGCTGATTGCAGGCACTTCTGGTGCGCTGGTGGCGAGTCAACCTGCCTTGGCGCTCGCCGAGTGGATTGGATGGCGTCACTCCTTTGGCATCATCGCGATGTTGCTGGTGCTCAGTGCCTTGGCAATTTTCTTGTTTGCCGGTGACCTAGACAGACATCATGCAGCACCCGCAACAACACATCAACCTGAAGGGGGCTTTTTGACGCTGTGTAAGCACCCGTTAATGGTGCAGGCGATTCCGCCCACCATCTTTATTGTGGGTGGTTTTGGTGCCTTGCAAACATTGTGGGCGGGCCCTTGGTTTACGGGTGTACTGGGCATGACACCCGACCAGGCGAGTCAAGCCCTGCTTTACCTGAATGCCATGATTTTGCTTGCCTATATTTTGATGGGTACGATCAGTCCGATGCTCATCAAACGGGGCGTCACGCTTGCGACACAGTCCCTGTGCGCGTTGATCTGGATTCCGCTGTGCTTTGCCGTGATTGTTTTTTGGCAGGGCACACTGTCTTGGATTGTCTGGCTCGTTCTCGCGCTGATGGTTCCCGCGATGTTTTTACTTCAAACCCAAATAGCGCTCTCGTTTCCCAAGCACATTTCTGGCCGCATTCTGACAACCTATAACCTGATGGTTTTTGTGGGTGCTTTTGCGGTGCAATGGGGTTTTGGATTGTTGACTGATTTGTTTATTGTCTTCGGTTACGGCCCCTCACAAGCGCTTACCGGTGCAATGAGCTGTCTCGTGATTCTGCAATTTATCAGTATGTTCTGGTTTCTAGCGAGAAGACCCAATGGATCAATCAGTACTTGACGCAGTCAAACGCTGGCCAGAAGTGCCGGCGGTTTACGGCTGGTTGTCTTTGACTGCACGAGGCGAGTGGAAGCTCCATCCTCTGGGCGATGCGCAGGCAGGCGGGCATGGACAAGGCATCAGCAATATCCAAATCCTAGGGTTTATGGATCGCAATTACGCCGATCAACCCGATGGCGCCTGGTTTTTTCAAAATGGTCCGCAGCGCGTCTTTGTGCGCTTAGATGCAGCACCTTTGATTGTGCACATCGACCCGATCCATCACACGCTAAAGACGCATCACGACACAACTGTCCAACACGTCTTGCATTGGTATTGCGATGAAACGGGTCAACTGTATGCCAAAACAGACTGCGGTCCGGCGCGTATTGACGACCGTGATCTGCAGATATTGGCTGAGGTCCTGCGCAGTCCAGAGGGGCTTTCCCTGTTTGATTTGTTCGACGCTTTTGCACTTAGCGAGACGCAACGGCCCAGGGTGGCAGACCCCTCGCCCGTGGCACACACACTGTCAGACCCACTGAAGCAATACCCGGCGCTCAGCCAAGCCGCCCCCCTAAGTTTCTTAAAAGCTGCGGATATCGCCAAGGCCTTGCACTTTATTGCTAACCCTGGCCCTCCAGCTGCCAATTCCCCCTCCCTTGGTCGTAAAATAACTTCATGAGCCACGATCCAAGCTTTTACTTTCCCGCCCCTCGCGCACAAAAGTTCTGCAGCCAGTGCGGCACACTCAACACCAATCGTTTACTCGAGGGTGACAATCGCAAGCGGGACGTTTGTGAGAATTGCGGTGCGGTGCACTATCAAAATCCACGCTTAGTGGTCGGGACGCTGCCGGTATGGGGAGACAAGGTTCTCTTATGTCTCAGAGCCATCGAACCGCGGGCCAATACATGGACGCTCCCCGCAGGCTTTATGGAACTCAACGAGAGCATGGCACAAGGTGCCGAGCGTGAAACGCAGGAAGAAGCAGGCGTCAAGATCACGCTTGGCAAGCTTTATACGGCCATTGATATTCCTCAGGTGGATCAAGTACACGTTTACTTTTTAGCCGAGGCCTTGGGTCCTGAGCTTGACCCCGGACCTGAGACACTCGAAGCACGTTGGTTTGGCCTAGATGAGATTCCATGGGATGACTTGTCGTTTCGCTCTGTTTCCACTTCACTCAAGCACTACATTCGTGATCGCGCCCACGGACATTTCGAGATGCATCATTATTCGCTTGCGCTTAACCGCTAGCCAAGCTGCGGGGTTTTTGACTCAGGTGCTATTGTGAATCTGATGTGGCTCGACCTCGACACCCCCTTTCCGCCTGTGACGCAAGCGCTGACAGACCCTCCGGGTCTTGTGGCTGCCGGCGCTGACTTGTCCATTGCGCGTTTGCGTTCGGCTTATTCCCAAGGTATCTTCCCTTGGTTCTCCGACAACGAACCGCCTCTTTGGTGGTCGCCCGATCCTCGCATGGTTTTAAAGTGTGATGCTCTGCATCTCTCACACTCACTCAAAAAGCGCTTACGACAAATCGCGCGCGCGCAAGCCTGTGGGGACTTTTCTATTGTCGTTACCGTTGACACCGCCTTTGGTTCAGTGATTCGCGCTTGTGCACGTCCGTCACAAAACGGACAGCCTGGCACTTGGATTACTCAAGAAATGAGGCTGGCCTATGAAACCTGGCATCTGGTTGGTCAAGCACACAGCGTAGAGACCTGGGTAAACGGTAAACTCGCAGGGGGTTTGTATGGTGTCAATCTCGGCAGCATGTTTTTCGGTGAATCGATGTTTAGCCGCGCCGACGATGCCTCCAAAATTGCTTTTGCGCATTTGGTCCCCTTTTTAAAGCACAACGGCGTCGAATGGATTGACTGCCAAATGAAAACAGACCATCTCGCCTCGCTGGGTGCCACAGTCGTTCCAAGGTCGGAATTTCTTGCGCACGTCAGCTTCAGCGTGACGCAACCAGACATTGCTTGGCGTCCAGGTCGGCTAGACCCACAGGGACAATGGCATCCCCTGCCCACAACGCCGTGATTTGTACTATTCTCAATAGCGTGAGTTACTGCCCAAAACACTGGTGGCATGCATGAGTCAAATCAAGGAATTACCCTTCGCCACGTTGCAGTTTTATGCCACGGCTCCCTATCCATGCAGCTATCTGCCTGGGAGGCAAGCGCGTTCGCAAGTGGCCGCACCTGGACATCTGATTCAGTCCGATACCTATTCGCAACTGATCGATCAAGGTTTTCGTCGCAGCGGTCTATTTACCTATCGACCACATTGTGATGACTGTCAGGCATGCACACCTGTGCGGATCAATGTTGAACACTTTAAGCCTACCCGGACCCAAGCGCGTGCGCTCAAACGTCACAAAGATCTTCGTCCGCTTGTTGCTGAACTGACTTGGTCTGAGGAGCATTACGCACTGTATTCGCGCTATCAAAGTCGACGGCACCCTCAGGGCGGTATGGATGAAGACAATCGCCAGCAATATGGTGAATTCCTGCTCGCCAGTCGAGTCAATACCCGGTTAGTAGAGTTCCGCGATCAAGATGGCATGCTTCAAATGGTTTCAATCATTGACGTGCTGGAACAAGGTTTGTCATCGGTTTACACCTTTTATGATCCCGATATTGCTGGCAGTCTTGGGACTTTCGGTATTTTGTGGCAGATACAGCAATGTCGACAGTTAAAGTTGGCTTGGCTGTATCTCGGGTATTGGATTGAGAATAGTGAAAAAATGGCTTACAAGTCTCTATTTAAGCCAGCCGAATATAGGATAAATGGTCAATGGCAGTCAGGCCGTTAAAATACAATATTCCTTTACCTTTTATCTCGTTACGCGACTCCCAAGGCACCACCTCACATGTCCCTCTTATTTCAAGCCTACCCTCTCGCACGCCACGCACTGTTTGCCTTGGATGCCGAAACTGCGCATGAGGCGACGCTTGGCGCCTTGCAACGTGCGTATGATTGCTCCCTCACACGCAGCTTGATGCACAGCCAGGTGCTGGTGCCTACTACGTTGATGGGATTGAAGTTACAAAATCCTGTGGGCTTGGCGGCAGGCATGGATAAAAATGGTGCGCACATCGATGCCATGGGCAATCTCGGTTTCGGTTTTATCGAAGTCGGTACTGTCACGCCGCGTGCGCAACCTGGCAATCCAAAACCACGCATGTTTCGCTTACCTGACTCAGAAGCACTGATTAACCGACTGGGTTTTAACAACCAAGGGCTCGAAACTTTTTTAGCGAATGTTCAGCGCAGCACGTGGCGTGAGCGTGGTGGCGTGATTGGCCTCAATATTGGTAAAAATGCTGACACACCGATCGAACAAGCCGCGGATGACTACCTGATCGGACTGTCAGGGGTATACCCGCACGCGGACTACATTACCGTCAATATTTCTTCACCAAATACCAAAAATCTGAGAGCGCTTCAGGGTGAGCATGAGCTTGATCAACTGTTGTCACAGCTGGCTGCACGACGCTTGGCGTTAGCTGAACAGCATCAGAAACGTGTGCCACTTGCGGTCAAAATTGCGCCGGACTTGACCGAGGAGCAAATCGACATCATCGCAGAGGTCTTGCCACGCCACGGTATCGATGGTGTGATCGCGACCAACACGACGCTCTCTAGAGAGGCGGTGCAAGGTCAAAAATATGCTGAAGAAGCTGGCGGACTATCAGGTGCGCCGTTGCATGCCAGATCGCTTGAAGTGATTGGTCGCTTGCGTACCAAACTCGGCGCTGACTACGCAATTATTGGGGTCGGTGGCGTGATGTCAGGTCAGCACGCTGCAGAAAAAATGGCTGCAGGTGCAAATGCTGTGCAGCTCTACACTGGGTTGATCTATCGCGGACCAAGCTTAGTAAGTGAGTGCGCCAGAGAAATTGGTCGTCAACAACGCTAGATTCTTGATGGTCGCAAATGGAAAAACCACCTCAGTGATGCACTGAGGTGGTTTTTTACTTTCGCTGCAGCACTAAAAATTAGGCAGTGCGGCGACCACGGGTAGCGGACTTGGCAACCTCAGCAGCCTCGCCAGCTGCTTTGAACGTGGCGCTAGTTGCAGCGGCCAAATTCTTTTCAGCGGCTTCGGCAGCCTGTTTGGTCGCTTTTGTCATTGAGTCAAAGGCAGTGTTGGCTTGAGCAATACCGCTTTTGAGCATGGCAACAGCGCTTTCAGAACCAGCAGGCGCATGCTGTGTCAGTTGGTCAATCGCGTCATGCATATGCTTTTTCCCTTCGGCAAGGTGAGCTTCGCCGAGTTTGGCCAAGTCTGCCTGAACGGAAGAGACGATGTCATAGACATGCTTGCTGTAAGCCATTGCTTTATCTGCATTGGGCTGAACCATATTGGATGTCATGGCAACAGCTTCTTGGGCATCTTTGATGTTTGCGACCTGTTGTGACTTGTCAGATACATCGTCAAGCGTAGCTTTGAGAGCTTTTAAATTCAAATCGACAAGCTTTTCAAAGCCGCCAAACACTGAGTTTTGAATAGAAACCAGTGCTTCGATTGCTGCTTTCTGGCTGTTTAGAACTTGCTGGGGAATCGCGGACATAATTTTCTCCTGAGATTGGGGGAGGCGCTTTCCAAAAGCTAATGCAGAAATTTTTGTTGCAGCGCACAATCTATATTGTAAACCTCTAATTACCCATGTCAATGCTTTTTTGTTGCGTCGCACCAAAAAAGCAACAATATTCAAACGCTCAGCCTTGCGTCATAGTCCAGCGTCATAGCCAAGTGCTTCTGAAATTTTTCCAGCAGTCGCGACTAATTGCGAGATCCAAGCGTCTTCGAGACGACCAGAAGGTGCGGAGATAGACAAACCCGCTACAAGTTTGCCCGTGTCATCGTAAATGCCCGCCGCGATACAGCGCACACCCAGTTCGAGCTCTTCGTTATCCCTTGCGTAGCCATGTTGACGCACTAAGGAAAGCTCTCGCTCAAGCGCCTCAAGAGAGGTGATGCTGTTTACCGTACTACCCGCTAATTGTGTACGCGCTGCATAGGCACGAACTTGACGCGTATCGACAGCTGAGAGAAAAAGTTTACCGTTAGAAGTTAGATGTAACGGCGCTCTGCCACCAATCGCACGCACCACTTGCATGCCCGAACGCTCACTCCAAGCGCGATCGATATACACAATTTCATCGCTCTGCTGGACCGAAAGGTTGACTGTCTGGCCTGTCTGGGCGTGCAAAGCTTGCATGGCATCAATGGCAGCCTCACGGACGTTTAGACGGCCTTTGACAAGTGAACCAAGCTCAAGGAGTCGCATGCCAAGTTGGTATAAGCCGCTGTCTACGCGATCCACATACCGCCCCAAGACAAGGTCATTCAGAATACGATGCGCGGTTGATGGGTGCAGTCCGGTCGATCTTGAGAGGTCTTTTAGTGTAACGGGCTCAGGCTCAGCAGCCAAGGCATCAAGTAACGCGGTTGCTCGCTCAAGCACCTGAATCGCCATGCCAAAGCCAGTGATCGAACCGTTTAACATATTCGAATCGACTGGCAAGATCGCTTGATGCTGTGAAGCGGTCTGCGGCCTCGCAGAATGGGATGCACTCATTAAACATAACCTCTATTGCAATGCAGCAGAGATTATTTTATCCCATATTATGAAAAATCACTTTGCGGGCGGTTCGTACCGCCCTCCAAGACGCAAGGCCTCTGCTCTCAAAAACTCTAATGCCTCGGCAGCCACGACCGCCTCGCCTTTTACGCCGAGCTCAATGTGCGGCACGCCACCGCCATCACCAACAGAAGGCAAGCTAAAGGCACGCACACCGGGCCACTTTTGCTCCAGCGCCTCAAGCGCCGGAGTAATCCGCGACTCTGGCATGCTGTAAACAATAAAGGAGTGCTCAGTGCGGTCTTCTTTGTTATGCAAATGCGCATAGCGGCTATCGAGTGTGGCCTCAAGCATGGGCCATGCCATGACAGGAAAACCTGGTACAAAAGTATGGTTTTGGATATGGAATCCTGGAATACGGTTGAACGGATTCACCACTGCTTCGCATCCCTCTGGAAAAAAACCCATTTGTAAACGTTGCACGTTTTCAGGCGCAGTCATATCTGCAGTCCCTTGGCCCTTTGCTGCATTTTCCTCGCAGCGCAAGGTGATTTGCTCTTTTGCAAACGGATGCAACGCCAAAGGTCGTCCAAGCGCGGCCGCTGCAGCCTGTCGAGTGTGATCATCCGGCGTCGCGCCAATGCCACCACAACAAAACACAATGTCATTGCCAGCAAAACTACGTGACAGGGCTTTGGTCAACGCAGCACGGTCATCAGACAGGATTTCTACCCAAGAAAGTTGAAGCCCACGGGCACCTAAAAGCTCAACCACTTTGGGGAAATGTTTATCCTGACGGCGACCAGACAGAATCTCGTCACCCACAACGATCAAACCAAAACGTGCTTTATCTTTAGAACCCAACATATGTTTTCCAGTAAAAATCCAACAAAATTAACCGCTATTTCAGCACAAAAATGGCTTGGCCTTTTTGTACAAGCTAAAACCTGAGGTTTAAAGGTCTAGGGTTTTTTCCGCTCTCAGGCGCTGCAAGGCATCCAGGCCATAATGGGTGTAGACCAAGCCTGAAAACACTGGCAAGAAAATCCAAGCGGGCGGAACTAAATTCATCACGGCGCAACACATACCAATTGTCCAGAAACCGGTTCCATGGCGCGCAATGAGCAGGGCGCGTTCCTGAGCGGTTGCATGCTCAACAATCGCATCGATTCGCATGATGCGAGAAAAGGCAAACGTCCACCAAAGCAAAGACACAAGCAAGCCTAGTGGTGGAAATAACCAAAACGGCAAGGTCAGGAGCCAGCCCAATACAAACACTACGCTGACCCACACTGCATTCCAGACACTCACCACAAAGGCATGTTGTCCCTGCAAGACGAGGCCTGGAAAATGTTGACGCGACACGTGCGTCACAACAATAGGCATGACAAAAATTGCTGCGACTGTGAGTCCTAAGATGCCAGAGATCGGCAAGAGCATCAGCAGCACTGTAAAGCCCACTAGCCAAGTCCTCACGGCATCAAGGGAAAACAAGCCCATTGAAGCCAACCACTCATTGGCTGTTATGAGGACGGACGTCTCGCTCAACATCTGGTTGAGCCATTGAGTCAAAGGACTCAGCGCAAAGATCAAGAGGAGGATCGCCCCTACCAGCATAATGAAAAAAGGTAGCAAAAGAGCAAACAACATGCGAGGATGGAGTTGAGACATAAGTGCTCGCCAGAAGGCCTGACCAACGCCAGATAATCCAACAGATACTGCGCGAGGGGTTTGTGGCTGTGAAACCGAGTACGGCTGTTGCATCATGTCAATCCATTCGGTGTCTGATGAAAGTCAAACTGCAATTCGATCAATCCGGCTATCATAGACAATCATTTTGCCTCTTGCTGACATGACTTGTTATTTTCCTGATACTACCGCGCTGACCCAACGGCTTGAATCCTCAGAGACCACGCTCGTACTTTGCTTTTGCGCAGCCTGGTGCGACACCTGCAAGGAGTATCAACCTAAATTTGTGGGGCTCGCCGCTCAGCACCCTCACGCCTGTTTTGTCTGGATAGATATCGAAGATCATCCCGAGTTACTCGGGGATGAAGATGTTGAAAACTTTCCAACGATTGCAATCATTGCGCACAAGGACGTTAGGTTTATGGGCACAATTTTGCCTCACATTGAGCATCTTGATCGCCTGATCGAGGCGATGAAAGCGCCCGGAAAATCTCAACCAACTGATCTTCCAGAAAACTTAATGGCGCGGCTCAAAGGGTGAGGTATTACTCAGCTTTTTTAGGTGCACCACCTAACAACAATCCGACCGCACGCTTAGCCAAAATTGCGGTTTTTTTTCCCACTGACTCAGGTGCCTGTGCCGCGGCGACTGCAGCGGGTGACGGCTCGTAAGGTTTGAGAAAAAACGGATCAATCGGTTTGGCCGGTGCACTGTAACGACTTGGGCGCCCGCCGCGTTCACTATTTCGCTCACTACCACGATCGCCACCGCGTTCACTCGCGCGCTCGCCACCGCTGCGCGGTGAGCGGGCGGGTCGCGCCTCCTCCCGAACAGGTGCTCGAACAAGTAATTCACCTGGAATCTGGAGAACGCCACGGGTAACAGGCGCCTTGATCAATTTTTCAATATCGACCAAGTATTTTTCTTCGGAGGGAGAAAATAAAGAGATCGCCTCGCCGCTTGCGCCTGCCCGACCGGTTCGGCCAATGCGATGAACATAATCTTCGGCGCTGTGAGGCAAATCGTAATTAATGACGCAAGGTACACCCGCCACATCGAGCCCGCGTGCTGCGACATCGGTTGCGACAAGCACTTCGAGCTCGCCGGCCTTGAAGGCCTCTAACGCCTTCATCCGATCAGCTTGCGTCTTGTCGCCGTGAATCGACTCAGCGCGCACACCATCAAGCTCGAGTTGACGCGCCAAACGGCTGGTACCGATCTTGGTGTTTGAAAACACAATGACTTGCTTGAGACCACGCGACTTGACGAGATGAACGACCGCTGCACGTTTGGCCTCCCCCGCCATCGCATAGGCGATTTGTGTCACGGTATCGGCTGTGGCATTGCGCTTGGCGACTTCGAGTTCGACTGGATTTTTTAAATAGGTACGACCAAGCTTGCGAATTTCATTACTGAAGGTCGCGGAGAACAGCAAGGTCTGGCGTTGCGCAGGCAGGAGTCGCATGATGCGATCCAAGTCTGGGAGGAAACCCATGTCCAGCATGCGATCCGCCTCGTCAAGCACCAAAATACCGACCTGGCTTAAATTGACCGTACGTTGCTCAACATGGTCCAACAAGCGACCTGGCGTAGCGATCAACACCTCGCAGCCGTTGCGCAATGCTTCTTTTTGAGGACCAATATCCACGCCACCAAATACAACGGTGGAGCGAAGCGGTGTTTTCAGTCCATAGCGCTTGACACTTTCGTACACTTGGTCCGCCAGCTCACGTGTCGGCGTCAGAATCAAGGCACGGATAGGGTGCCGAGCCGGCGATGCGCTCGTATTGGCCATCGGCATCAAACGATGCAAAATCGGCAAAGTGAAGGCAGCAGTTTTTCCGGTGCCTGTCTGAGCCGCGCCCATCACGTCATTGCCAGCCATGACAGAGGGCAGCGCCTGAGCCTGAATCGGTGTGGGGACGGTGTAACCCGTATCCGCTACGGCTTGCAATATGGAAGGGTGGAGTCCAATTTCAGCAAAAGTAGGGATGACCGATGCAATATCATCCGGTAAAGCCGCAACGGGCGATCCCGAAGGGTCAGACTGGGGCTGTTGAGGGGTTTGAGTGTTTGAAGTCATTGAATTATTTAGAGAAATCAGCGACTAGTGTAACGCAGCGCAGCAAAATTAAGCCGATTGAGTCGGAATTGTTGGCTGGCGCGTCCTCCTCAACAGGTTTACAGCCCAAAAGCCCAACGAGAGACCCACAGCGCTAACATGCCAGAAACAATCAACAAAAATCCGTTCCGCGTCCATAAAAACACCCCGACTGCGATCGCCGCAGCCAATAAGCGCAAATCGACTTGCGGCCCCTCAATGGGATGCCAGGGTAGCAACTCAGGAATAACAATACCGGTCAGCGCAGCCAAAGGTGCATAACGCAAAGCACTCCGCACCCCATCTGGCAGCGTAATGTAGTGCCCAAAGACCAAGTACCCCGCACGACAAATCGCCGTACAAATTGCCAGCAATACGATCGTTGTGTAGAGATATTGGGTATTTTCCATCATTCTCTCGCCTTTGACTGACTCTGCCTGAGTTGAAGACGCCGCTCCGCCCACATACCGGCGATGATTCCGACCAACACAGCCGCGAGCAAACCCAGCCTAAGCGGCCACAGCTGGGTGAGCCATGCTGTCAGCGCCGAGGCGACCACAGAGATTAAGACAGGTCTAGAGGTGATGTGGGGCAGCATCATCGCCATGAGCGCCAACACAGCACCAAACTCAAGCGACCATGAGACGGGCACAATGGCGCCTAGCGCGATCCCCAGCATTGAAGAGGTCTGCCACACAATCCAGGCAGGCAAAATGGTGCCGATAAAGAACCAGTGCTGCTCGACTGTCCCCTTTTTGAGGGCATCGGCGAAACGGGGCATAAACACAATAAAGGAAACGTCCACACTCAGATAGCCTAAAAAAAGGCGTTTACGCCAAGGGAGATCACGAAAAAAGGGATGAAGTGCCGCCCCAAAAATAAGGAACCGCAGGTTAACGATGATGCCAGCAGCGAAAATCAGCCAAATGGGTGCGCCAGCTGCCATGAGAGGCAAGGCGGTTAACTGGGCAGACCCGGCGTAAACCAACAATGACATCGCGATCGCTTGAGGTTCGGTGAGACCTGCCTTGACCATCGCTACGCCCGTCACAACGCCCCAAATCGCGAGCGCAATTAAACCGGGACTGACAGCCCGAAAGCCATCGCGCATTGCGGTGCGGCGCTGAGCATTCAACGTTGGCGCGTTGGGTAATAAGGACGGGGAGGAAGACAAAGGCGTAGCAGTCTGCAAAAAATAAAAGAAAATTGAGCACAGCACCTAGAAATTTTCACTATTGTAGACCGCACGCTTGTTACAATGACCAGGTTGAATTTAAGTGTTGAGAAGACTGATGACGCAAGCACCCAACGCCGGCAAAAATCAAGGCCCGGTAATTGTGACCGCAGAGGATTTACCCCTTCACTGCCCAAGCGACAAAGCACCACTTTGGAGTATGCATCCGCGTGTCTTTTTAGATATCGTAGACACAGGTGCTGTGAAATGCCCTTATTGCAGTACTCAATACAAACTCGCCGAAGGCACTGTCGTGCATGGCCATTAAACTCGTCGGTCAAGCTTTCCGTGCCTAATATTTTTGCAACTGCCGAAGAAGCCGAGCTCGCGTTTTATGACGCGCTAGAACGCGCTGATCTGCCTAGACTCATGCAAGTTTGGGCGGACGATGAAGAAATCGTCTGCGTCCATCCGGGTGGCTTGAGAATTGTGGGGCTGCATGCTGTCAAGGAATCATGGCAAGAAATACTGGCCAATGGTGGCTTGGCCATTCGTCCGACAGCACCTACAGTGTTGCATAGCCTAATGGGTGCGGTGCATTCCCTCGTTGAACAAATTACCGTTCACGGTGCAGAAAACACAGAAGTTGCGTATTGTTACGCCACAAACATCTATCACAAGGGCCCAACTGGCTGGCGTCTTGTGATGCATCACGCCTCAGCCGCACCGGCTCAGGTTAATGCCTTTGACTTACATGATAGCCCTGGGCTGCTCCACTAACCTTCAACAAGACGTGACTGCCGCCTCCGGAAATACCTCCTTATTGACTGCCGTACCTTTGAGTGCCGCACTTGATCTCGCCCCCTGCCCTGTCCCGGTCTGGCTACCGGACAAACAGTCGCAGACACTCTTTGGTTCACTCGCAGCACCCTTTAACCGCATACGGTTCGTCCGAGAACGTGTCGATACGCCCGATGGGGACTTCATCGACATTGACTGGAATACTCCGGCATTACGATTACGCTCGCGTCGCCAACAAGACATCAAGCTCTCGCATACAGCCGCAGTACGTTGGATGACGCCAGCGGATCAAGCGCTCCTTAACACGAGCGAACCACAACCTGCACTCATTTTGCTACACGGACTCGAAGGCAGCAGCCTAAGTCGTTATGCGCAAGCAATCGCGCAATACTTTCTCTCAATTGGTTGGCTGGTGGCAGTGGCGCATTTCAGAGGGTGTTCAGGATTTCCAAATCGCCTGGCCCGTGCATATCATTCCGGCGACTCCGAAGAGGTCTCTTTTATCCTCGAAACCGTCAAGCAGCGAGCGCCCAAGGCGCATTGGCATGCGGTCGGCATTTCTCTCGGTGGTAATGCGCTGTTAAAAAAGCTGGGTGAAGCACCTAGTGACTTGTCTTGGCTGTGCGCTGCAGCTGCCGTCTCTGCACCACTTGACCTTGTGGCGGCAGGCAATCATTTGTCCGACAATACCTTTAACCGTGAGGTTTACTCACGGCACTTTTTGCGCACACTCAAACCCAAAGTTCTCGAAAAGTCTCGTCGATTTCCAGGCGTCATTGATGTGATGCGCATCAATCAGGCTAGGGATTTACGTGATTTTGATAATGCGTATACCGCGCCCATGCATGGTTTCAAAGATGCCGCCGACTACTGGCTGCAATCCTCAAGCAAACCCTGGCTCAAATCTATCCGGACACCTACACTCGTTTTAAACGCACGCAATGATCCTTTTTTACCAGAACAGGTTCTACCTGGCCCACATTATGGAAGTTCAAGCGTGCTCTTTCACCAGCCTGCCTTGGGCGGCCATGTCGGCTTTGTGACAGGCATGTGGCCAGGCAATCTCACGTGGCTCCCTAAGCGACTCGAGCGATTCTTTGAAGCATCTACCAAGATCTCCGAGGTTTAGGACCTAAATCGTTCGAGCAGTCTGCGGTCCTCTGCAATGCGGCCGGAAAGTTCACGGATTCTGACGTCAATTTGTGATTGAACGTAAAAGTCCTTGGATAACGTCCGCGCCTGCTGGAGCTGAGTAAAAGCCGAAGGCAAGGCACCTAATTTTTCGTAATACGTCGCCATGGTCTGACGAGAATCCACAACCTCGCCGATGCGATCTTGACTCATCGCCAACATCTTAAAGAGTTCGGGCTCTTGCGTCGGCCAACGTTTAACTTGGGCCTGTAAAAACTTGACTGCTTCGGCATCTCGTCCAAGCAACTGTAGACTTTGAGCAATTTTCAATACAAAAGAACGTCTTTGTGGCCAGCGCTTGTGAGCGGCTTGGGCCAAGCTGAGCGCAGCGGACACTTGTCGCCGCGACAATTCGATCTCTATTCGCTGCAATTCTAAATAGGGAGAGTTGGACATCAGCGCCTGAGCCTGATCCAGTGCCTTTGCAGCAGCGTTTGGATCTTGCCGCGCCAAAGCGGCGAGCGAAACGCCATACCAAGCCGCAGCTCGCCGCGCAATGGAGGACGCCGCCCCGTCCGTCTGAGCAACAGCCGCACGGGCTTCTTCTTCTAATTGCTCCTGCGCCTGCCTTAACACTCGAGGATCTACGGCTTGCAGGACACGTGACTTTGCCCGTATGAACCAGTACTCATCTTCATTTTGTGCGCCGACGGGTCCAAATTGACGGATGCGATTTTGCATATCCGTCATCCGCTGCAAACTCAATGGGTGCGTCGAGGCATACGCACCACCGCCGCGTCCTTCATTGAGGTTCGCCGCCTTGGCCAATCTGCCAAACATGGCTGCCATGCCGTTGGGATCGTAGCCCGCCTTACGCAACATCTCCACACCATTGCGATCGGCCTCTTGCTCTGCCTCACGAGAGAAACCCAACTGACGATCAATCGCAGCGGCCTGACCGAACGCAGCAATGCCCATCGCCGCCTGACCGCCACCAGGGATTAATGCCGCCAGTAAAGCCGCAGCGATCGAGGCCAGTGCGATATGGCTGCCTTGACGTTGCTGCGTCAAACCTCGGGCGATATGTCGCTGGGTGACGTGCGCAATCTCGTGCGCGACGACACCGGCGACTTCGGACTCGGCGCTTGTCCCCACGATGAGACCGGTATGCACACCAATAAAGCCACCCGGCATTGCAAAAGCATTGAGTTCGGGGCTGCGCACGCCGAATACATCAATTTGCGGGACGCCACCCGGAGCAAAGGCCCCCAGCCTTCGGCCCATGTTTTCCAAGTATTGGCTCATATCCGGATCGCTGATGTAATCGGGATCACGACGCCCCTGGACCATAATGGCCTCACCCAGCTTGCGCTCCAAGGCGGGCGACAACTCAGCAGAGGACATCGACCCCATGGACGGCGCAGCAGAGGGCTGGGCGGAAAGGGGTGAGAAAACCATACTCATTGATATCGCGCACAGCAAGCTGCGCTGCAAACGGGTCAGCCGGCGGTGGGCTGCCACAAGAGGAGGACGAGATAGAGACGAAGTCATGTTTGGATTTTGTCTGGCCATACGCTTATGATAGCGGTAGTTGATATTGGTTCCGCCACACCGGCGGCAAGCTTCTAGGATTATTTATGCGCCCCGTTCGTAAAGCTGTTTTCCCCGTTGCCGGCCTCGGCACGCGTTTTTTGCCCGCAACTAAGGCAATGCCCAAGGAAATGTTGCCTGTTGTGGACAAACCACTGATTCAATATGCGGTCGAAGAGGCCATTGCTGCCGGCATTACCGATCTGATTTTTGTAACAGGTCGACACAAGCGAGCGATTGAGGATCATTTTGACAGTGCACCGGAGATGGAAGCCGAGCTTGCCCGCAAAGGTAAACATGAGCTGCTGGCCATCGTGCAAGGAATCCTACCCCCAAACGTCAGTTGCATCTACATCCGTCAATCCGCCCCCTTGGGATTGGGTCATGCAGTGCTCACGGCCGCCCCTATTATTGGGGACGAACCATTTGCTGTCTTGTTGGCAGACGACTTGCTGGATGCGGATCGACCTGTCATTGGTCAATTAATTGATGCCGCCTTGACGCATCAAGGTAGCATTTTAGGGGTACAAGAAGTCCCCTTATCAGACACAGACAAATATGGCATTGTGGCGACCGATCCCATTTCAGCCTCAACCGAGCGCGTCCGCCATATCGTTGAAAAACCAAAATCCGACGTCGCGCCCTCCACCTTGGCCGTAGTCGGCAGGTACGTTCTGGATGCAAGGATTTTTGCGCATCTGCGCCAGACGCAAGCGGGTGCGGGCGGAGAAATCCAACTGACAGACGGTATTGCTTCCTTGCTAAAAGAACAGGCTGTCTTTGCACAACGTTACGAGGGTATTCGTTACGACTGTGGCAACAAAGAAGGCATGTTCAGAGCCACTGTTGCCCTGGGCCGCAAATACCACGGCCTGATTCCTTAAAACCAAAAGCTCCACAATGCTAAGCCCTCGACTTTTAGCAGTCGGGTCTTAGCAATTCGGCTTTAGCGGTTGGACCAGAGCGATTGGACTTCAATGCTCGGGTTTCAGTTCTCGGGCTTGAGCACTCGAGGCTTGTCTGTGCCCCAGCGACCTTTGGCTGAGAGCCGCATCAAGGTTCGTAGCGCCATCATCAGCCCGATCACCTCCGTCATCGCGGCAGGTATCCACATCGTCAAACCCCCAATCATCTGATCAGTTTGTGGACTCATCGCGATTGCGCGTCCACATAAATCAAACAGTGGATACAAGTCTCTTTCGGTGAATGCAATGACCGCTCCGGCCACCATTTGAGGCGCCATGGTGAGAATCGGTGAAATCACACGACCGCCCGGCGTCATCGCTGCGGGAGGATTAGGGCGTCGATCCAGAATCAAATTCCAGTACATGAAACCCGTGATCACCACCGACCAATTCATTAACCTATAGAGACGCCAATCCAGCATCGAGTAAAACTGGACGGACGGTATCAGCCAGATGACCACCAAAAACACGAACAAGGTCGGAACAATGATGGGGTTGGTCAAGAGTGAAATCAACCCACGGCCAAGCGCAGTCTGATTGAAATGATGCAGCCGTACCCGCCAAGACAACGGCAATCCGGCACGCATCACGGACCCTGGGTAGGCTGCCATGATGACCAAGGGACCAAGGTGGTGCAAAACAAGGTGCTGTATGCGATGGATAAAAAACATGCGTTCGGCGTAATAATCCAACAACGTATGCATCGACAGATAGAGCATGACCCACCCGAGCCAGAAGAAAACCTGGCGGGTGCGCGAGATGGCGTGGACGCGCTGTCCACGCACAAATAACCAGGCGCTGACGATAAAACATACCAGCAACACAGGAGAGAATTCCCACGGCTTTAACCAACTCAGCCAATCCATCGAGATAGCCTTTTAGTGAATACGCTTTTCAGATCAAAATCCTATCGTGATTGTAGTATGTTGCTTATATCGCCTACCGGTTCTCCCTGCCGCAGCAACCCATTTACTTCACTCCACTCGCGTTATCATCAAAACATGCCTTCTATCACCAGCCCGATCCAAAGCTTTAAAACCCGCCGCGAACGACTGCTGGCTTGGATGCAAATACAGGGTGGCGGGATTGCGCTCTTGCCGACAGCGGCGCTGCGTCCTCGCAACCGGGATAATCAATATACGTTTCGACATGACAGCGATTTTTTTTACCTGTCTGGCTTTAGAGAAAGCGGCGCATGGCTTGTCCTCATTGCTGGCGACGCTAACCAGAGCATTTTGTTTTGCGAGGGAAAAAATCCAGAAGCCGAAATTTGGAATGGCAAACGCTGGGGACCTCAGGCCGCAGCTGAGCATTTTGACTTTGACTTGAGTTATGACGTGACTGAGCTAGATCAGCGCGTGCCTGAGCTGATGCGTGGACATACACAACTGCTCACGCCGCTCTCTAATTTTTCTGATCAGTCGCTGTTAACCAAAGTCCACGACTGGGTCGCACTCGCTCAACGCAAGACACGCGGTGCACACGCGACACCAGTGAAATGGCTTGACCTGTGTGAGCCACTTTCTGAAATGCGTTTAATCAAAGACCCGTCCGAACTGGCCGTCATGCGAGAGGCCGCCGCGATTTCAGCGCGCGCGCATACACGTGCCATGCAAGTCACCCGCCCGGGCCTGCATGAGTACGAACTTGAGGCCGAACTGTTACACACCTTTCGCAAGCAGGGTGCGCAAGGCGTGGCCTACGACAGTATTGTTGCCGCGGGACCTAATGCCTGCGTCCTGCATCACCCGGCAGGTGACAGTTTGATGCACGATGGCGAACTTGTTCTGATTGACGCGGGTTGTGAGCTTGAGGGCTATGCCTCCGACATTACGCGTACATTTCCGGTCAATGGTCGTTTTTCGGGTGCGCAACGCGCGTTGTATGAGATTGTGTTGCGCGCACAGCAAGCAGCGATTGAACACACGTCGCCCACGCACCATTGGAATGCAGGTCATGAGGCCGCGGTTCGCGTGTTAACACAAGGACTTCTAGACGAAGGTTTGTTAAAAGGGACGCTTGAACAAGCGCTGGAAACTTCCGCCTACAGTCGCTTTTATATGCATCGCACCGGGCACTGGCTTGGGATGGATGTGCACGATGTTGGCGCGTATCGTGCGCCACCGCTTGGCGCTCAAGAGCGACCTTGGCGTATGCTCGAACAAAATATGGTGCTCACCATCGAACCTGGCTTGTATGTGCGGCCTGCCGAGGATGTGCCCGTTGCCTTTTGGAACATTGGCATTCGCATCGAAGACGATGCGGTGGTCACGGCTCAAGGCTGTGAACTCATCTCGCGAGGCGTTCCCGTCGAGATGACAGAGATAGAAGCCTTGATGAGGGGCTAAGTTAGGCCGTCATCACTGGCGGGCTCAAAAGGCGGAGGAGACTAGCCTTGGAGATTGAGTCCCTCTAGCCAGCCAAGCGCCGACCAGATATAAATCACGATCATGGCGATCCCGAACATAAACGCCACAGTGCCAATCAGCAAAGTGAAAGCCGCCACCAATACAGCGCCCCAACCACTTGGATGCTCACGCTTGAGACCTGGATTGAAGCGCGCATCAAAACGGGCATCGCTCATCAGACACCACACAATCGCCTCAATAAAACCATTCAGTATGGGAATAAAGAGCAAGAAAAACGCGGGATTTTCCCACCAGACCTCAGCGAACGCACTCAGCACCATCAGCACGACACTGTAGGTCGTGACGAGCCAGGCATAGGGCCGCTTGAGATACCACCAGTGCGCGCCCACGACACCCAATAAGGCAGCCAGCAGCCCAACGGTGACTTTATGGCGAAATTTGGGATCAGTTTGGGTTGTCGGCATCATGGTTCAGGGTCAAATATTTCGAGCATACCTGATTCAGGGATATCTGCTGAGCCTCAATCCCCCAGCGGTAGAATAGACATATGTCACGATTAGAATTCGATGTTGCGATTATTGGAGGTGGGCCCACTGGCTGCGTGTTGGCATTGCTGCTGGCTCGCTATTGCGCTCAGCCAGAACGGATCACACTTCTGCAGTCTGGTCAGGCTTCCCAATATGGGTATTTGCCAGAAAATGACCCACGGGTTCTCGCACTCAATCACGGCAGTCGCGTGTTGCTCGAGTCCTTGGATGCGTGGCCGACCGAAGCCGCTCAAATCCAAACTATTCACGTTTCGCAAAAAGGTCGACTGGGTCGAACGGTGATTCGTCACTGCGACTTTGACGTCCCTCAACTGGGTACCGTCGTACGCTACAGCCATCTTCATCACAGTCTCATGCAAGCTGTCGAGGCCAGTGGTGTGCGAGTTCGTGCTGGACTTACCGCTCAAGTCACGACCCAAGACTTAACCAGCGTCAGCATTGTTCAAGATGGCCAACTCATGCGCGTAGCCTTGGCCGTTCAGGCGGACGGTCAGCCCAACACGCCTGTTCAGCGCGAATACAACCAAATGGCATTGCTAACGCGCGCGCGCGCGAGTCAGCCCCGCAAAGGTTGGGCGTTCGAGCGCTTTACCGCTCAAGGGCCCCTCGCAGTGCTGCCACACCCGCATGCCTCTGATAGCCAATCGATCGTTTGGTGCTGTGCCCCTGACCGCGCCCGCGCGCTGCAGGCACTGTCGCCCAAGGACTTTTCAGCTGCACTGAGCGATACGTTTGGGACACGTTTGGGAACGCTCTCAGTGGATGGTCCTGTTACGCCTATGCCGCTCAGGCTAAATTTACGCTCAAATACGGTGGACGGACGCTGCGTTGCAATCGGCAATGCCGCACAAACCCTCCATCCTGTAGCAGGTCAGGGACTGAATCTAGGTCTCAGAGACACCACCGCGCTGGCGATTGCCTGTCGCGACTGGTTGGCGAACTCTGCCCAAGATGTCAGCGCCTGCCTGACCCGTTTTAAACTCATGCGTCAGCCTGATCGTCGATTGACCGCTCTGTTGACAGACAGTATGGCCAGAACGTTTACAACTGGCCTGGCCCCAGTCGAGCACTTGGCAGGCCTGGCCTTGCTGGGGATGGATGCCTTACCATTGGCCCGCGCGCCCTTGGCACGTCATCTTATGCAAGGCTTGCGAGGCTAGTCTGAGTTAAAGGCCACAAGCGTTTACAATTTCGCTATGAAAATTGGCGACTGGTCACTCCCGAACAACATTTTCGTCGCTCCGATGGCAGGGGTGACGGACCGTCCTTTTCGGCAGCTTTGTAAAAAGCTAGGTGCGGGTTATGCCGTTTCTGAGATGGCAGCCAGCAATCCCCTGCTCTGGAAAACGGTCAAATCATCGCGCCGTTTAAACCACGATGGCGAAATTGACCCTGTCGCCGTACAAATCGCGGGGGCTGATCCAGAAATGATGGCGCAAGCGGCTGTCTTTAATATCAGCAAAGGTGCCCGTGTCATCGATATCAATATGGGCTGTCCGGTCAAAAAGGTCTGTAACGTTGCCTCTGGCTCAGCACTTTTACGTCATGAGGACTTAGTCGCACGTATTCTCGTAGCAGTCGTAGAAGCTTGCCTGCCGCACGGGGTACCCGTCACGCTAAAGACCCGCACCGGCTGGGATCGGGAACACCGCAATGCACTGCGCATTGCCAAGCTCGCCCAAGACTCAGGCATTGCTGCCCTCACGCTGCACGGCCGTACGCGCGCGGACTTGTATTTAGGCCAAGCCGAATACGACACCATTCGCGAGGTGAAAGCTAGCCTCTCTATTCCTGTGGTCGCAAATGGCGATATTGACAGCCCCCTCAAGGCCCGTGAGGTACTGGCATACACTGGCGCCGACGCGGTCATGATTGGACGTGCCGCACAAGGTCGACCCTGGATATTTAGAGAAATTGATCACTTCCTGCGGACCGGCGAAACACTCGCGCCTCCGACATGGATCGAGATGCGGGATTTGCTGCTTGAACATTTGGCGGATCATTACCAGTTTTATGGCGAACTTCCAGGAGTACGCACTGCACGTAAACACATCGGCTGGTATGTCAGCAGTTTGCCTGGTGGGACGCACTTTGCGGACCAGATCAATAAAATTGAGAGCACCAGCGCACAATTCGAAGCGGTCAATCAATGGTTTACAAATCAATACCATATTTCACCAGACATCCCCGCCGCAACCTGCGACAATCTTATCCTTCGCACAGGACATCTTCAAGCGGCCTGACCTTTTCTGCCCAATCTATTCATGAAAATAAATACTATCCTAGAAGCTTCTGTGCGCTTAAGCCTTGAGCAGTACTTGAGCGATCTCGGCGACACTGATCCGAGCAACATGTATGAAATGGTGATTCGCTGCGTTGAACGCCCGATGCTTGAGGTCGCGATGCAGCACGCAAATCAAAACCAATCAAAAGTCGCACAAATGCTAGGTATGACACGCAACACGTTGCGTAAAAAACTCCTCTCTCATCAACTTATCACTCTAGACTAATCAAGCAATGAACATTCAAACAGCCCTGCTATCCGTCTCCGACAAAACCGGAATCGTCGATTTCGCCTCTGCGCTCGCCGCGCGTGGCGTTCGACTCCTTTCGACGGGCGGAACCGCTAAGCTTTTGGCAGAAGCCGGATTGGCTGTCACCGAGGTCGCTGAGCACACTGGCTCACCCGAAATTTTGGATGGTCGCGTCAAAACCTTGCATCCAAAAATTCACGGCGGCCTGCTGGCGCGCCGCGACAGCGCCGAGCACCTCAAGACCATTCAGCAACACGGTATTGATCGGATTGACTTGCTCGTCGTCAACCTTTATCCGTTTCGCCAAGCTGTCTCAAATCTCAATTGCTCTTTTGAAGATGCTGTGGAAAACATCGATATCGGTGGCCCCGCCATGCTGCGCGCCGCTGCGAAAAATCATGGTACCGAGAAAGGGGGCGTTACCGTAGTGATTGATCCAACCGACTATGCGGCGGTGCTTTCAGAAATGGATCAGACAGGCGGCACGTCCTATGCTCTTCGCCTGCAACTAGCCACCAAAGTGTATGCACACACCGCAGCATACGATGGCGCAATTGCTAACTATTTGAGCAGTCTCAATGTCGCTGAACCCGCACAAGACACAGCACCGGCGCGCAACACTTGGCCAAATATCCTGACCTTGCAGGTCTATCAAAAACAAGTCCTGCGCTACGGCGAAAACGCACAACAACGTTCGGCGTTTTACATAGATCCTTACTGCCCGGAAGGTCTGCTCTCCAATTTTGTCCAACTGCAAGGCAAAGAGCTTTCTTATAACAATATCGCCGATTCAGACGCGGCCTGGGATTGCGTGCGCAGTTTTGCAGAGCCCGCCTGCGTGATCGTCAAGCACGCCAACCCCTGCGGTGTGGCGACAGCCGGCAGCGTTTTGGATGCTTACCTCAAGGCCTTCAAGACAGACCCGACCTCCGCGTTCGGCGGTATTATCGCGTTTAATCGCAAGGTTGATCTTGCAACCGCCCAAGCGATCAGCGGCCAGTTTGTCGAGGTCTTACTCGCACCCGCTTACGATCCAGACGCACTCGAATTACTTGCCAGCAAAAAGAATGTGCGCGTCCTACAAGTTCCGATGGGCGACGGACAGAACGATATCGACGTAAAGCGCATCGGTGGCGGCTGGTTGGTGCAGACCCCAGATTGCGAAACAGTCAAGGCCGAAGACCTCCGCGTTGTCACGCGCCAGCAACCAACAGCCGAGCAAATGCGCGATCTGATGTTTGCCTGGAAAGTCGCCAAATTCGTCAAATCAAATGCCATCGTCTTTTGTGGCGACAGCATGACGCTGGGTGTGGGTGCCGGTCAGATGAGCCGCATCGACTCGGCGCGCATCGCCTCCATCAAGGCAGAGAATGCCGGTCTAACACTCAAAGGCTCCGCCGTCGCGTCGGATGCCTTTTTTCCCTTTCGCGATGGCCTCGATGTTGTGATCGACGCGGGCGCGAGCTGCGTCATCCAGCCGGGTGGCAGCATGCGGGATGACGAGGTCATCGCGGCGGCAAACGAGCGTAATATTGTCATGGTGCTCACAGGCATGCGGCATTTTCGTCACTGATCATTGTCACCGCGCCGCATCACCGCGCGCGTTGACTTAACCACGACCTTTAGAGAACATAACAAATGCGCATTCTTGGTGTCGATCCGGGCCTTCGTCGAACAGGTTTCGGCGTGATCGACGTCCAAGGTGCAAAGCTCACCTATGTGGCGAGCGGCACGATTGTCGTGCCAACCGACGTGACTTTACCCCTGAGACTGAAAGTCATTTTAGACAATCTTCGCCAAGTCGTCGCAGATACTCAACCCGATGTCGCAGCGCTTGAGATTGTCTTTATGAATACCAATCCAGCAAGTACCTTGCTACTCGGACAGGCCCGTGGCGCCGCCCTGTGCGCGCTCGCAGATCGCAATCTGGCCGTGCACGAATACACGGCACTTCAGATCAAAAAATCGGTTGTTGGTGCAGGTCGAGCCGCTAAAGAGCAAGTTCAAATGATGGTGCAGCGTCTGTTGATGCTGGATGGCGTGCCTGCACCTGATTCTGCAGATGCCTTAGCCTGCGCAATTTGTCACGCGCACATTGCGCCCTTGTCAGAAAAACTCGGACAAATGAACTATCAGACGCGCACTTCGCGCGGTCGCTCGCGCTTACGCGCGGGTAGATTGCTAGGCTAGCCTCCAAAGGACTCAGAATGATTGGTCGCCTTACCGGTACGTTATTCGACAAGACCCCTCCACGCATTGGCCTCGATGTCCAGGGCGTCGGTTACGAAATTGACGTTTCAATGACCACGTTTTACGCGCTTCCTGAGTTAGGCGCTCAAGTGACATTGCTGACCCACCTGACAGTCAGAGAAGACGCCCATATTTTGTTTGGCTTTGCGACAGCGCAAGAGCGTGCGACCTTTCGCGAGCTCGTCAAAGTCAGTGGTATTGGTGCACGCACTGCCCTCGCAGTGTTGTCTGGCATGACTGCTGAGGAACTCTCTCAAGCGATCACCTTGCAAGATCCTGCGCGTCTGATGCGCGTGCCTGGGATTGGCAAGAAAACAGCGGAAAGACTGCTGTTGGAAATGAAGGGCAAACTCGGTGCAGATCTGGGGCACACGCTGAGCCCACATACAGCAGCAGGCTCCAACACCCAGACCGACGTCATGCATGCGCTCACAGCACTCGGATACTCCGAACGCGAATCTTTATCCGCAGTCAAAGGCCTGCCTGAGGGCCTCAATATCTCCGACGCGATTCGTCAAGCACTCAAAGGGCTTTCAAAATGACCCACATCATTCATCGCTCATTACGACAGACTCCCCTCGTTGCCTCCAGTGCCCAGGGCATTCACATCACCGACACGCACAATAAAAAATATATTGATGCGAGCGGTGGCGCTGCGGTTTCTTGTCTGGGTCACGCCCATCCAGATGTACTCGCCGCTATGCATGCACAGATCGACAAGCTCGCCTACGCGCACACAGGTTTTTTTACCTCCGAGGTCACCGAAGCGCTTGCAGATCACTTAATTGCGCACGCGCCAGGCGATCTCAGCGAGGTCTACTTTGTCTCTGGCGGCTCCGAAGCGGTCGAGGCAGCTCTCAAACTCGCCAGACAATATTTTCTGGAAATCGGACAGCCCGAACGGACGGTCTTTGTATCGCGCAAACAAAGCTATCACGGCAACACCTTAGGCGCACTCGCCGTCGGTGGCAATGAGTGGCGGCGCCAACCTTTTGCCCCACTCCTGATGGATGTGCCTCGGGTATCACCGTGTTTTGAATATCGAGATCGACTGGCGCACGAATCACAAGAAGACTACACGCATCGACTTTTAACTGAAATAGAAGAAACCTTTATCGCCACAGGACCTGAGCGCATCATCGCTTTTTGTGCAGAGACAGTCGTGGGTGCGACAACAGGCGCCGTGCCCCCTACGCCTGGTTATTTAAAGGGTGTGCGTCATCTCTGTGACAAATATGGCATTCTTTACATCGCCGACGAGGTCATGTGTGGCATGGGCCGTACCGGCACGCTTTACGCTTTTGAACAAGATGAGGCACTTCCAGACATTGTTGTCATTGCAAAAGGACTCGGCGGTGGGTATCAACCTATTGGTGCGTTGCTAGCCCGTTCACACGTCGTCGATGCGTTACGACAGAAAAGTGGCATGTTTCAGCATGGTCATACGTATCTGGGACATCCAATTGCCTCAGCGGCCGCCCTTGCCGTTCAACGCGTCATTCAACGCGATCAGTTACTCAATCAAGTTCAAGCGCGCGGCGCGTATTTAACAAACGCGCTTCACGCAGCTTTTGATGATCATCCGCATGTCGGCGATATTCGTGGACGCGGCTTATTTATGGCGGTCGAACTCGTCAAAGATCGGGCCAGCCTCCAACCGTTTGACCACAATAAAAAATTACATGCTGTGATCAAGCAGCAAGCCATTAAAAACGGTTTGTTGGTGTACCCGATGGGAGGGACGATCGATGGAAAAAGCGGTGACCACGTCCTCATGGCACCGCCTTATATTGTGAGCGAAACTGAAATTGATCAGATCGTTGGCTTACTCAAGCAATCAATCGACGAGAGCCTGAGCTTAATTGCTGAGTGAGGTTGTTTAGTCAACGCGTGCTCCGGAAAGCTGCAAAGCATCGGACCAGTTCTTAACCTCTGTGTCGATCACTTTTTGGAAGTCTGCGGGTGAGCTGTTGTTGACCTCGCCCCCCATGTCGCGCAGTCGCTGCGTCATGGCGGGCTCTGCCACAATTTTCTGAATATCTGCAGAGATTTTTTCGCGCAAGTTCTGACTCATGGTGCCCGGTCCGTAAATGCCGAACCAAGTTGCCGCATTGAAGTCGGCCAGTCCTGCCTCTGTCATCGTTGGAACAGAAGGAATAGCCGCCACGCGCTGAGGGTGCGCTAACGCAATCGGCTTGAGCTTGCCAGAGCTAATGTAAGGTAAAGCCGCAGAGAGGGTCACAAAGGCTACCTGCACTTGTCCGCCAAGTAGATCTGTCAACATTGGCGTATCGCCTTTGTAGGGGACGTGCGTCAGAGGTGTGCCCGTTTTGGACTTGAACAACTCGCCGGCAAGGTGCTGTGGAGTGCCGTTCCCGGGCGAAGCCATCGTTAAGCCATTTTTTTGATCTTTCGCGTATTTGATCAACTCGGGCAGCGTATTGGCCGGCACAGAGGGATTGACCAGCATCACCAAGGGAATCGTCGAGATCAGGGTGATCGGTGCAAAATCCTTGACCGGATCGTATTTCAACTTGCCATACAAGCTCGCGCTAATCGTATGCGCCGCCGTGGTGATGTAAAGGGTGTAGCCATCGCCCTGCGCGCGCGCAATGGACTCTGCAGCAACGGTTGTCCCAGCGCCAGGCCGATTGGTCACGACGACTTGTTGCTTCCATTGCGCCGGCAGTTTTTCAGCCACCATCCGGCCAATCACATCCGTTGCACCACCTGCAGGATAGGGAACGACAAGCGTGACCGTCTTTTCTGGAAAGCTTTGCGCCAAGGTCGCGCCTGGTGTGGAGACGCCAAGCAGACACAGAGCACTGATGAGTAAACGATTGATTTTTAATTTCATTTATTTTCACCTCTCCTTATTAAACTTGAGCCTCGCGCCATGCCAACAAGCGCGTCACACCCTCACGCATTTCTACGATAGGTTTCCATCCAATGACTTCACCCGCCTTGTCATGTGGAATATGGAAAGCTCCGCCAGAGGTCAAACGCACCTTGCCTGGTGGGTCAGGACGCACCTCTGGTTTGAGATCGCTTTTACAAAACTCAAGTACCAGATTGACCAGTTCGCCGGTTGTAATTGGTGCAGGACCCGAGACATTGACCGCCACATCGGTAGCGGTACTTTGTAACGCTGCAACATTGGCTCGGGCAACGTCCGAGACGTGCACAAAATGTTTTGTATCCTTGCCATCACCTGGCAAAAGCGGCGCCTCGCCCTTGCGCACACGATCATAGGTTTCCATGATGTAGAGCGAATTGGCAGCACGGTAGTGTTGACGCTCTCCATAGACAGTTGAGTAGCGCAGTACCACATAGTCTTGACCAAAGGTCTGGTGGTAATGGCGGCACAGTTGCTCGCCCATGATTTTGGAGGCGCCGTACAAAATAGCCGCGGGTGGCGCACCGATCGAGTGAAAAGGGATCTCCTCGGCGAGCGCACCCTTGATCCCCGGACCATAACCATAGACCGCGTTCGAAGAAGCGAAGATGATTTTCTTGACCTTATTGACCCGACAGGCTTCGAGCATGTTTTGCGCACCACGGATATTGACATCCACGGCTTGCCAAGGCGTTTGTGAAAAGCCCAAGGTCATATACGCCGCGAGGTGAATGACACCATCCACGCCCTCAGTCGCCATCAACAGGTCGGGCAAGCGCATCAAGTCCGCACGCACGATTTTGATACGGGGGTCATCCTGAAGGTGCGCAATCGCCTCCATTGAACCGAAAGAAAAATTATCAAGTAACAGGACTTCGCGGGCGCCTTCTTTGAGCAAAAGATCCGCTGTGTGAGAGCCAACCAGACTGGCTGCACCCGCGATCAAAATCCGCGAATCTTTAATATTGAGGGCCTGACCTTTTTTTGTCGTTGTCATAATAAGAGAGCTCACACAGCAGGTTTTAAATAAACGGGGGCGATCGACTCGAGGGCAGTTGGCACAATCCCGAGCAAGGGGTTAATGGGTGCATGGCTAATATTGTCTACTGACAATGACGCGAGATTGTCGCGAGACATCAAAGGCTCACCAGGCAAACACTCAAAAAAGAAGGCTTGCATCCGCCCAAGTGAAAGTGGCAAGGACAGCACGGGACGCGGATGACCACTCCACAAGGCGGCGAGTTCGACCAACTCACCTAACGTGTAAACACGTGGACCGGCGAGCTCAAAGGTTTGGCCACATGCCCAAGGCTGAGACATTGAATGGAGAATGGCTTCGGCAACATCCATCACATAAACAGGTTGCATCTTGGCTTTTGTGCCCGCAATGGGTAAAACTGGGAAAAACCGTGCGAGCCGTGCAAACATATTCATGAATTTATCCTCAGGGCCAAAGACAACTGAGGGTCTAAAGATGGTGAAACCATCATTATTCGCTGCATTGTAAGCAGCGTAGATGACCTGTTCGCCCGCCGCCTTGGAGCGCAAATATTCACTGGGGGCCTGCGCATCGGCACCAAGCGCACTGACATGGATCAATCGCTTGGTCCCGTGCGTCAAACATGCTTGCGCAATACGCTTGGGCAACTGAACGTGCGCCCGATCAAAATCTGGACCATAGGGTTGTCCCGTGCGACTATGCAAAATCCCTACGAGGTTCATTACCACATCACAGCCGGCCACCAGACGATTGAGGTCGACATCATCATGAATATCGGCTTGCATGACCGTCACCGTAGGATGCACGAGCAGTGCACGACCGTGTTGAAATTGTCTGGTCGGCACATGCACGACATGCCCTTGAGCCACTAGGCGACCGACGATTTGTCGGCCCAGAAAACCTGCACCACCAATCACCAAAATACGCATCGCTCACTCCAAAAAACTTAAACTTGAGTCAAAAAGTCCGAATAGGCTTTTATGTCTACGTTACCACCGCTAATGATTACACCTACCCTCGCGCCCTTTTCTACCGGCAGGATGCCTTGCAATAGAGCAGCCGCCCCCAGACAGCCTGTCGGCTCGACTACCATTTTCATACGCTCGGCAAAGAAGCGCATCGTGTCGAGTAACTGTGCATCCGTCACTGTCAAAATATCAGTGACACGCTGTTTAATCACCCCAAACGTTAACTGTCCCAGATAGAGTGTCAGTGCACCATCTGCGATTGAGCGTGGTGGGTCAATGTGCACGACCTCGCCTTTGCGAAACGACTGCTGACCATCGTTGCCGGCCTCAGGTTCAACGCCGTATACCCTGCACTTGGGACTGAGCGCGCCGGCAGACAGTGCGCTACCGGAGAGCAAACCACCTCCGCCCAAACACACCAGCAAATAATCGAGCTCGCCAACATCTTCGAAGAGCTCTTTCGCGGCAGTACCCTGCCCTGACATGACATGAAAGTGGTCATAGGGAGGAATCAGCGCCATGCCCGACTTTTTCTGCATCTCCCGGGCAATCTCGTCACGACTTTCTTTGTAGCGGTCATAACTGACTACCGTCGCGCCATACCCTTGGGTCGCGGCTTTCTTAGCGGCAGGTGCGTCATGCGGCATGATGATCGTGGTGGCCACGCCCAGCAACTTGCCCGCTAGGGCGATCGCCTGTGCATGGTTGCCAGAGGAAAATGTCAGCACACCTGCACGACGTTGTTCGGGAGATAAGTTGGCAATTGAGTTATAAGCACCGCGAAACTTAAAAGCGCCTGTACGCTGAAAATTGTCGCACTTAAAGAACACCTGTGCACCTGTCATCCGGTCAGCTGTTGCCGAAGTCATCACAGGCGTTCGATGGGCAACCCCTTTTAAGGTCTCAGACGCCCGGACTACATCTTCATATGTTGGCAACACGATAGACATTGCTTTCCTCTCGTTATCAGATCTTGGATGAAGGATAGTGTACGATTGTCCGGGCATCATTGTGCAATTTGTACCTCTATTGGATTAATTTTTACACTCATGGCGATTCAGTCAGATTCCCTTAGTTCCCGCACCGAGGCCTCGCGTCTTGTGACGCCTCAGGCAACAACGCCAAACGAGGAGACCATTGAGCGGGCGTTACGTCCCCGCGCCCTCCAAGAGTATGTCGGCCAACAGCGGGTGCGCGAACAGCTAGAGATCTTCATCGCTGCGGCGCGTCATCGCCAGGAATCGCTTGACCATGTTTTGTTGTTTGGCCCCCCCGGATTAGGAAAAACTACGCTTGCTCACATTATTGCGCATGAGATGGGGGTCAATATGCGCCAGACTTCAGGTCCGGTGCTTGAACGCCCAGGTGACCTCGCAGCCTTACTGACCAATCTCGAACGTAACGATGTGTTGTTTATCGATGAGATCCATCGCTTGTCGCCTGTAGTCGAAGAGATTTTGTATCCTGCGCTCGAAGACTTTCAGATTGATATCCTGATTGGTGAGGGTCCTGCCGCTCGGAGCGTCAAGCTGGATCTACAACCCTTTACGTTGGTAGGTGCGACAACGCGTGCCGGCATGCTGACCAACCCACTGCGCGATCGCTTTGGCATTGTGTCGCGGCTGGAGTTTTATACACCCGAAGAGCTCACTCGGATTGCCACTCGCAGTGCGGGACTCTTGCAAGTCCCAATTACCCCTGATGGTGCGGCAGAAGTCGCACGTCGTTCGCGTGGGACACCTCGCATTGCCAATAGATTGTTGCGCCGTGTACGCGACTATGCGCAAGTCAAAGCAAAAGGGACAATCGATGCAACCGTCGCGAATGCGGCGTTGGCGATGCTGGAAGTCGACCCACAAGGTCTGGACCTGATGGATCGCAAATTACTCGAAGCCATCGTGCACAAATTTGATGGCGGTCCGGTAGGCGTCGACAGCTTGGCCGCTGCGATTGGCGAAGAACGTGACACCATCGAAGATGTCATCGAGCCCTATTTGATCCAACACGGTTATCTGCAACGCACACCGCGTGGGCGGATGGCGACGCAGACCACCTGGAAACATCTCGGCTTGACGCCCCCTAAAATACAGGGCTCGGACGGTCCCTTGTTTACTTAAATCTGGCCTGTGTCGTTGTCAGCGCTAGGTCTAGCGCTCGGCAAACTCGGCAATGCATGCCAGGATTGATTCGCCATAAGACTGGAGTTTTTTTACACCCACGCCATTGAGATGACCCAAGTCCTCAAGACTGCCGGGCCTCGCCATTGCGATTTCACGCAAGGTCGCATCATGGAAAATGACATAGGCCGGAACACCATGACTACGAGCGATTTCAGAACGCCATTGGCGCAAGGCCTCAAAGATCCGCTGTGCACCTGAGGGCAAATCGGGCAGCGCAGCCTTAGACCTTGGCGTGGTCGATTTTGCTGAACGCTCGGCTTCTCGTCGCAGCATCAACGTACGTTCACCCTTTAAAACGGTACGACTTTCTTCGGTTAAGGCCAGAGTACCGTAGCCTTCTTGATCGACCATCAGCAAACCATGTGCAAGCAGCTGCCGCAGGACGCTGCGCCAGGCCTGCTCTGACAGTTCCAGACCCACACCGAAAACAGTCAGTTTGTCGTGTTCATTTTCCAAGACGCGCGGGGTCGCTTTGCCTCGCAAGATATCGATCAAATGTCCTGCACCGTAACGTTGGCCGCGCTCTTTCATCAGGCGATAAATCGCAGACAGCATTTTTTGTGCCGCGACAGTCCCATCCCAAGCCTCAGGAGGCAGCAAGCAATTGTCGCAGTTTCCGCAGGGTGTAATACGTTGGCCAAAATACTGTAACAAACGCTGACGTCGGCAAGCGATGGCCTCGCACATCGCCAGCATGGCATCGAGTTGTGCGCCCAGTCGACGTCTAAAGGCATCATCGCCCGCGGACTCGTCAATCATGCGACGCTGTTGCACCACATCTTGCAAACCGTAGGCAAGCCAGGCTGTGGCAGGCAAGCCATCGCGACCTGCACGCCCTGTTTCTTGGTAGTAGCCCTCAATGGACTTTGGCATATCAATGTGCGCAACAAAACGTACATCGGGTTTGTCGATTCCCATACCGAACGCAATAGTCGCCACCATCACGATGCCGTCTTCGCGGAGAAATCTCGACTGATTGTGAGCCCGCACCTGCGTGCCTAGGCCCGCGTGATAGGGCAAGGCTTCGATACCTTGCGCACACAGAAATTCGGCCGTGTCATCGACCTTGTTGCGGGACAGGCAATAAATAATCCCTGCATCGCCTTTGTGCTCTTGCCTGAGTAACTGTAAAAGCTGCTTGCGGACGTCTTGCTTTTCAACAATGTTGTAACGAATATTGGGGCGATCAAAGCTCGCGACAAAATGTTGTGCATCGTCGAGCGAGAGACGGCTGGCGATTTCGCGCCGCGTGACATCGGTGGCGGTCGCGGTGAGCGCGATACGGGGTACGTTGGGCCAGCGTTCGTGCAACACGGAAAGCCCTAAATACTCCGGACGGAAATCATGCCCCCACTGCGAGACGCAATGGGCTTCATCAATGGCGAACAACGCGATGTTTCCACGCTCTAACAGCTGGGTGCACCGCTCGGTCAACAAGCGCTCGGGCGCCACATACAGCAGATCGAGCTCGCCGTTTAGGAAAGCTTGCTCAACGTCTTTGGTGTCTTGCCAGTCTTGCGTAGAGTTGAGAAATGCCGCACGGACGCCAAGCTCGGTGAGGGCATCCACCTGATCTTGCATCAATGCGATCAAAGGGGAAATCACAATTCCGGTGCCAGGTCGTACAAGTGCAGGTACCTGATAGCAAAGGGATTTGCCCCCGCCAGTCGGCATGAGCACCAAGGCATCCCCGCCGGTGATGACATGCTCCACGATAGCGTGCTGGTCACCGCGAAACGCCTCGTAGCCAAAGACCCTCGCCAATACCTCGGAAGCCGTCAAATAATTGGCGCTTGGCGATGAGGCATCTTGGGAGGGCAAGTCGGCCGCGAAAGCGCTTGGCTTACGCATGGGTAGGTTTTTTCAACAACATGGTTGGATTGTAGAGGAACAAATTGTGGGTATTTATGATGCCTACAGGCTATCTAGTGCGCCTCGTGGCAAAATATGTCCTTATTGCTTGACTTGGCTGCCCAAAAAATCCTTGTATGACCTCTGAAACCAACGCTCCCGTTACAACTAATTTTCTGCGCAACATTATTGAGTCCGATCTTGCTTCACAGCGATTTGCCGGCAAACGATGGGCGGGTCACCCCGGCGCTGCAGACGTGCAAGCGACTGGTGCGCTTGATTCAGCACGGATTCGGACGCGCTTTCCCCCCGAGCCGAACGGCTACCTGCACATTGGCCATGCCAAGAGTATCTGCCTGAACTTCGGTTTAGCGCGAGACTTTGGTGGGGTCTGTCACCTGCGTTTTGATGACACGAACCCAGAAAAAGAAGAGCAGGAGTATGTGGACGCCATTATTGATGCCGTCAAATGGCTGGGGTTTGACTGGAAGGTCGAAGGCAAGGAACACCTTTATTTTGCCAGCAACTATTTTGGGGATATGTATGCGTTTGCAGAAGCGCTGATCGAAGCTGGTCATGCCTATGTGGACGAGCAAAGCCCAGAGGAAATGCGCGCGATGCGTGGCACATTGACCGAACCCGGTAAAAACTCACCTTACCGTGACCGCTCAGCCTCAGACTCGCTGCGCTTGCTGCGTGAAATGCGTGACGGCAAGCATCCGGACGGCAGTATGGCCCTGCGCGCGCGCATTGATATGGCCTCCCCCAACATCAACATGCGTGACCCCGTGCTCTATCGTATCCGCCACGCTGCCCATCACCGTACAGGTATGCAGTGGTGCATTTATCCCATGTATGCCTTTGCGCACCCGATTGAGGACGCGCTGGAGGGGATTACGCACAGCATTTGCACGCTCGAGTTTGAAGATCAGCGTCCTTTTTACGACTGGACACTGAATCGGCTCCAAGAGCTCGGTAAGTTTTCATTACCCTTGCCACATCAATACGAGTTTGCCCGTCTGAATGTGAGCTATATCGTCACGAGCAAACGTAAACTGTTGCAACTCGTCAAGGAAGGCCACGTCAGCGGCTGGGATGATCCACGTATGCCAACCCTGGCGGGTTTGCGACGGCGCGGCTATACCGCAGCGGCACTCAGGCTCTTTTGCGAACGAACAGGCGTGTCCAAATCAAACTCTCGTATCGACTACAGCTTGCTGGATCAAGCTTTACGAGAGGTTCAAGATCCTTTGGCACCTCGCTCAGTCGCGATCTTGGATCCGCTCAAACTCGTGATCACGAACTTTCCACAAGACCATACAGAAATCTGTCATGCCCCGCGCAATCCGCACGATCCAGCAGCAGGTCAACGCGCGTTTCCGCTCACCCGTGAGGTTTGGATCGAACGCGAGGACTTTGCTGAGGTGCCGCCTAAAAAGTACTTTAGATTATTTCCGGGTAACGCGGTCAGACTCAAATATGGCTATGTGGTGACATGCACAGGCTGCGTCAAAGACGAACAGGGCAACATCATTGAGGTACACGCCGAATACAACCCTGATACCAAGAGCGGCACACCTGGCTCGGACACCGTTAAGGTCAAGGGCAATGTCACTTGGATCAGCTGCGCGACGGCTGTGCCAGCAGAAATACGCTTGTATGACCGTTTATTTTCTGAGCCTTTCCCTGATGCGGGTGATCGTGAGTTTTTGGACTATCTCAACCCGTTATCTGTCCAGAGCGTTCAGGCCTGGCTCGAGCCGGGTACCTCCCTTGACTCTGGCGTGGTTTCGCAATTTGAGCGTTTGGGCTATTTTGTCATTGACTCGCAATACTCAACTGCTAAGCTCCCAGTCTTTAATCGGGTCACCACTCTCAAAGACACTTGGGCGAGCACGGCTTCTACTTGATGCACGTACGCTCTAGCGACGCAACAATACAATCACGCCCACTATTCTGACGCTTAAAAATCCCCATGAGAATTCTTTTTTGTACTAAAAATGATGTCTTTGGCGCATCCATTTTGAATTGGATTCTCCCGCGACTCGGTGAGCATCAGGTCAAGGTTTTGTTGTCGGATAAAACGCGAACCGAAGAAAACTCGGTGCAGGCGCTTACTGAAGAAAAGTTTCTTGAGCGCGACCTCCCTCTACGCGCCTTATTTCCTCTGATCGATGATCAAGCTGACACTGGCAAACTGTTGACCTTTGAGGGTTGCCGTCAGCGCTATCAGGTGGAGATCGACACCATATACCGCATTAATGACGCAGACGCTGAAGCGATGATTCGCGACTGGGCGCCCGACATCATCGTTTCAGCGCGTTTTAGCCTTATTTTTAAGAAAAATATTGAACAGATTCCACCCTTGGGAATTTTCAATATTCACCCGGGTGCTCTTTAAACACAGCTGTCACTTTTCTAGCGGAGCTAGTCAGCGCTTGGAGGGATTTAGCAGTCAGTGCGATCAGTTCTGCGAAGGGTCCGGGAACAGCGGAAGGGAGATTTTTATGGGTTGGGCCTGTTTTTAGGCCCTCGATCATTTGGACCCAAGTGCCTAAGGGTCTAAAAATCCAAAGCACCACAAAAAAGAGAGCAATCTCAAGCCCGAAAGTAAAGGCCACAAATGAGACGATGACGGCATCCCCGACCATTGTTTGTAGCTTTTCATTGACGTAAGATTTACGCAACCCAACAGTAATCGTCGGTAAGGTGTCGTGTTTTAGGGTTTCTTCAATGACATTTTGATTCGATTGCCCCGAAGGATTGGCACCGCGATATTTGACGTATTCGCGACCTTGCTGGTTTTTAATTTGAATAAAATCTATCTCAGGATTATCGGCTAAGACATCGGACAAATAATCTTCAACGCCGACAAGTGAATCGAAAGGAATTCCAAGTTTGAGTGCATCGGCAATGGTTGCCTGAACCGATTTTGCAACGACATTGCTCTTTAATAACACTTGGGGTGTTAGTGTGTCTTTGAAACTACTTAGCGCCAAAAATGTCAGCATCAAAGCCGCGCCAAGGCCAATGATCGAGAGTACTAAATAGGTGTAAATCGTTAGTTTTCGTTCAACAGTTTTTTTTATGGATGCAGTCATGATGGCGACGCCTCGCGAGTCATCGTCCGTGATGCGTTTTTATTTTCCTGAGCGTTTTGCGCGAGTTGACAGATCTCGCTGTTTAAAACAACATTCTTATCAACCGTCGTGCCCAACATGATTGATTTTGCAGTCAGCACAATCCTATCCAATTTCACTAGCAGGAAATAAAGAATCGGAGCCAATAAGGCAAGGGAAGCAAGACATAACGTCATCGCTAAAGTCAGAATTTCGGCACGGGCTTTGGCGACGATTTTGAGCGCCTCAGACTTATTGGATACGACCACTAGCTGCGCGACGTTCATGCCAAGCGAATCAACGATGGGCCAACGTTGCACAAACACAGGCGTTTCTCCCGGCTTTAGAGAAGAGGGCGGACTTCGGATCGAGGCGCTCTCTTGACCAGCACCCTGGGAGGAGGATGGGGACTTGCCAGCGGACCAAAGTATTTCGCGATCTCGAGAGCCCAAGCTGGCAAGCTCAATAGACAACACGATCGGGTTGTTTTGCATGACGCTTTCGAGCATAAGGGGCACTTGCGCATTTGTATGTAGCGCAATTCCTGTCGCGATACTGCGTTCGATATCGCGTTTGAGTGCATCCGCAGGCACCTCAATTCTTGCCTGAGTGATATCAAACAAAAGTTGTTGAAAACGGAAAAACTGCAATGCTGATAGCAAGCTCAGCAAAAAAAATATAATCCCAATGGCAACACCGATTATTTTTACTTTTTGAAACATTTTAGATACACATTTGGCTTATTTGATCAAAAAATACAATCTTCGATGGCAGTGGGTCTAACCGGAATCTTAAACAGTCTATCCTTAAAGTGCGATGATAATATTGAATTCCGAAGGTTTATTAATCGCACGGGTAGCATTTGAGTTTTCTAGAATTTTATTACGAACAATAAGGGCGGCCTATCAATGTCAAAAAAAGATGAGCTTGATGCGGACACTTTGGCCTTAATTCAGTGGTGCACGGAGGCTGAGGAATACTTAGTTGCGGCTGGGGCAAGTCTGCGCGAAGCGCAAGGCTATATCGAAGAGCACGCCGAATGGTTTACCGATCAGTTTTATGAGGGTTTAACGCCCCAAGAGGTTGCAAAAGCCTCCCTGAATGAGCCGTAAGCCCATTATCCATCTCAAATCTTAGTTATTTTTAAGCTTCGTTCACTTACTTTGGGGACTTTTCCTCGCTAACCTAGGTGAGGTATGATCCCAATCGATGACGACAGAACTCTCCCCTCTAGAATTTAAAAGTGCCACACTGTATGCCATACGTGTGGTGCTTCAGCACGCCGACACCAAAGCACTGATTCAGGCGTTAAAAAAACGCATGGCGGATGCAGGTACTTTTTTTGAAAACGAGCCTGTCGTGATTGATGCGTCGCGCGTGGATGACTCAATCGACTGGGCACCGCTGATTGAGGCATTTAAAAAGCACAAACTGCCTGTGATTGGTGTGGTCGCCCAAGGTGACAATTTGGTTAAGGCCCAAGCCTATGGTCTAACGCCCGTCGATCTGTCTGCGGCGCCTGCGCGTCATGCCACGGATACGCAAACGGCTGCTTCTGTCGCCGAACCGGTCACCGCAAGCTTACCAACCCCAGCAGCAACTGAAGAACTCAGTATCGACACAAATGCTGCAAACGCAATCACTAGCGCTGACGCATCGCATGACGCCGCCTCTCAGCGCGTCGATTCTGTGGCGGGCACTATTGCGTCGGCCGCTCCTACCATGGTAGTGAAAGGTCCCCTGCGCTCAGGTCAGCGCGTGTACGCACGCAACAGCGACTTAATTGTGATGGGTGTCGTGAGCCGTGGCGCAGAAGTCATCGCTGATGGCAACATTCACATCTATGGTCCTCTGCGTGGCAAAGCCATGGCAGGCGCGCGCGGTGATGTCGCCGCACGTATTTTTTCGACTGGCTTTGATGCTGAGCTCGTTGCAATCGCCGGCATTTATCGCGTCGTCGACACTAAATTATCAGCTGAACTGCATCAAAAACCTGTTGCGATTCAGCTAGAAAAAGATGCACTTCATATCAATGCCCTCGGGCAGTAAAATTAACGTTTACATTTAAAGGTTCTCGCATCATGGCTCGTATTGTGGTGGTGACTTCAGGCAAGGGTGGCGTAGGCAAGACCACTACGAGCGCCAGCTTTTCTTCCGGTTTGGCCATGCGTGGCCACAAAACAGCTGTGATCGACTTTGACGTCGGCCTGCGTAACCTCGACCTCATTATGGGTTGTGAGCGCCGCGTGGTGTACGACTTTGTGAACGTGATTCAGGGCGAAGCTACCCTCAATCAAGCGCTCATCAAGGACAAAAATCTCGAAAACCTGTTCATTCTGCCGGCTTCCCAGACACGCGATAAAGATGCGCTGTCGCTTGAGGGCGTCGGCAAGGTCATCAACGACCTAAAAGATATGGGTTTTGAATACATCGTCTGTGACTCTCCAGCCGGTATCGAAACTGGCGCCTTGCTCGCGGCTTACTTTGCCGACGATGCCTTGGTCGTGACCAATCCTGAGGTCTCTTCAGTGCGCGACTCGGACCGTATTTTGGGCATTTTGGCCTCAAAATCACGTCGTGCCATTGAAGCTGACGAGCCTATCAAAGAATATCTGCTACTGACACGTTACAACCCCAAGCGTGTCGAAGACGGTGAAATGCTTTCACTCAAGGATATTGAGGACATTTTGCGGATCAAACTGATCGGCGTGATTCCTGAGTCTGAGTCGGTTTTACAGGCCTCCAACCAAGGCTTGCCAGCGATTCATATCGAAAAGAGTGATGTTTCAGAAGCGTATCGGGATGTCGTCTCGCGCTACCTTGGCGAGGAAAAGCCCTTGCGTTTCGTCGATTACGAAAAGCCTGGTCTGCTTAAGCGCTTGTTCGGAGGTAAATAATGTCTTTTCTGTCGTTTTTGCTTGGTCAGAAGAAAACCTCCGCCAACGTCGCCAAAGAGCGTTTACAGATTATTCTGGCCCATGAGCGTGTCGGTGGTGGTAACAACTCGCCGGATTATTTGCCTGCACTCCAAAAGGAGTTGCTGGCGGTGATCTCGAAGTATGTCAAGATCAACCCTGAGGACATCAAAGTCCAGTTTGATCGACAGGACAGTCTTGAGGTGCTTGAAGTCAAGATCGAGATGACGCAGCGTTGATGTTTTAGCGAGGTCTACCAACCTCGCGCTGTTCGGTCATGCATAAACAAAAGCGCCTATTACTAAATAGGCGCTTTTTATCTTCTGTGCGTCATGCTTATCGCAGCGCCTTGTAGCGAATCCGCTTGGGCGCTGCACCTGCCTCACCCAAACGACGTTTCTTGTCGGCTTCGTATTCCTGATAGTTACCATCAAAGAACACCAGTTGCGAGTCACCCTCGAATGCCAAGATGTGCGTGGCAATACGATCGAGGAACCAACGATCGTGACTGATCACCATCACTGATCCTGCAAACTCGAGCAAGGCATCCTCAAGGGCGCGTAAGGTTTCCACGTCCAGATCGTTGGATGGCTCGTCTAGCAGCAAGACGTTGCCGCCCGTAATGAGTGTTTTAGCCAAATGGAGACGGCCACGCTCACCACCGGACAACTGCCCCACCATTTTTCCTTGATCCGCGCCTTTGAAATTGAAACGACCAAGATAAGCACGGGCGGGCATTTCAAAACGACCTACCGTCAACAGATCGGCACCATCAGAAATCGTATCGAATACTGTCTTGGCGTCTGGTAACGCATCGCGTGACTGATCAACAAAAGCGATCTTGACGGTCTGACCGATGTTGACCTCGCCACTATCAGGTTTATCCTGACCGGCGATCATGCGGAAAAGGGTTGATTTACCAGCACCGTTGGGACCGATAATGCCGACAATCGCGCCTGGTGGGACTCGGAAGCTCACATTGTCCATCAAGAGCTTGCCACCAAATGCTTTGTTGACGTTCACAAACTCGATCGCTTCGTTACCCAAGCGGTCCGCCACAGGGATAAAAATCTCCTGGGTTTCGTTACGCTTTTGGTATTCGTGGGAGGACAGTTCCTCAAAGCGCGTCATCCGTGCCTTGGCCTTGGCTTGGCGACCTTTGGCGTTTTGGCGCACCCACTCCAATTCTTTCTTGATGGTTTTCTGACGGGCTGATTCGCTAGACTCCTCTTGCTTGAGACGGTCGTTCTTTTGCTCAAGCCAGGAGCTGTAGTTGCCCTTCCAGGGGATGCCATGCCCGCGGTCGAGTTCAAGAATCCACTCAGCAGCATTATCTAGAAAATAACGATCGTGGGTCACGCCTACGACAGTGCCTGGGAACTTGGCTAAAAACTGCTCGAGCCATTCGACGCTCTCAGCATCCAAGTGGTTGGTGGGCTCATCTAACAGCAACATATCTGGCTTGGACAACAGCAACCGGCAGAGAGCCACACGGCGCTTTTCGCCGCCGGAGAGCTTGCCTACGTTGGCATCCCAAGGGGGCAAGCGCAGCGCATCGGCGGCGATTTCCATTTGTGTTTCGGTATCGTCCGAGCCGCTTGATGCCGCAGCAGAAATAATGGCCTCTAAATCGGCCTGTTCGGCTGCGAGTGCATCAAAGTCGGCATCCGGTTCGGCATAGGCCGCATACACCTCATCCAGGCGCTTTTTAGCGGCCACTACGGGACCCATACCCTCCTCGACCGCCTGACGAACAGTGTGCTCAGGGTTGAGCTTGGGCTCTTGCTCCAAGTAGCCGATGTTGAGACCGGGCATCGGAACGGCGTCGCCCTCGATCTCCTTGTCAACGCCCGCCATGATCTTGAGCAGGGTCGACTTACCCGAACCGTTCAAGCCCAGCACGCCGATTTTGGCACCTGGGAAAAACGACAAAGAAATGTCGCGCAGAATCTGACGCTTGGGAGGGACAATTTTGCCCACGCGGTGCATGGTGTATACGTATTGAGCCATAGATCCATCAGAGAATAAAAAGACGATTCGCTATTGTAGAGCTTGGAGGGCGCTATGATGACGGCTAAATCGACTTTTACCTGACTGATCGGCTCCAAACTGAGTTCCTATGACCACACCCGACCACGCTCTGCGCTTTACCGAACAAGAACTTTCCATGCTGGGCAAAACCGCCGATGGCCTGAGTGCCTATATGGGCAAGTCTGTTTTGGCTGAAATCGGGATGGATGATGATGCGGAGTGGGTCATTTTTGCCATTCCACTCGGCGTAGATGAGAAGCCAGACGAAAAAGCCACACATGTCCAGATGGGTGGGCCGAGCGCACGCTTTGTTGGCAATCGGGGTGGCCTGGATTTGGATACTGAGGTCTATGACTGTCAGTATTTGTGGGCAGTTCAGATCACGGATGATCCCGAGGCCCGTTTTGTTAGGCTCGATCATAATGGCGATGAGTTTGACTACGCGATGGAGCTTGCCGAGCTCTTGCCTTTTGATTTGACCGATGAAGCGCTGCCTGATCCAGACCTAGAGTTGCTTGAGGAGCTGGGGGATGATGAGGATGAAGACACGTCCGAGGGACAGGCGGGCAAGCCGCCGTCTCTTCACTAAGCCTGCATCGGCCAACCTTCTGCCACACCATGGCAGGCAATTTCCACACCTTTAAAGTTTTGTGTCACAGGCGCTTCGGTTTTACAACGCTCTCGCACAAAAGGGCAGCGTGGATGAAAGGTGCAGCCTGAGGGTGGATTCAAGGGGTTCGGCACCTCGCCCGCAACAGGTGTGCGCTTGCGTCCCTGCCCCGTCATATCGGGAATCGCAGAAAGTAACATCCGCGTATAGGGATGCAGGGGATTCGCAAACAAGGTATCCCGATCAGCGATTTCGACAATCCGTCCGAGGTACATTACCCCAACCCGATCCGCCACGTGGTGCACGACTGCCAGGTTGTGCGAAATAAACAGATAGGTCAGGCCAAGGTTTTTCTGTAAATCCTTCATGATGTTGAGGACCTGTGCCTGGACCGACACGTCTAGCGCTGAGGTCGGCTCATCACACACGAGAAACTCAGGATTGACGGCCAAGGCGCGCGCAATAGAGATACGCTGCCTTTGTCCACCTGAAAACTGATGCGGAAAGCGTGACTTGTCGGAGGGATGTAAACCAACCTGGGTCAACAACACATCGACCCGCGCATCGCGTTCCTGCTCAGTCAAGTCCGTATGCGCCAGCATCGGCTCAGCGATGATCCGTCCGACACGCCAACGCGGATTCAAACTTGCATAGGGATCTTGAAAGATCATCTGCAAACGTTTGCGCAACGCCAGACCTGAGCGGCCCTGCATGTTTGAGATCGGCTGGCCATCAAAAGTAATGGTGCCGCGTGTGAGCGGATAAAGCCCGACCAGCATGCGTGCAATCGTGGATTTGCCGCAACCGGACTCTCCCACCAAGGCCAAGGTCTCGCCCTTGCGGATGCTGAATGACACGCCATCGACTGCGCGCAGAATACTGCGTGGTTTACGCGACAACATCCGTTCGAGCCAGGGGGCCGAGACATCAAACCAACGTGCCGCATCATGCACTTCGACTAAAGGACGCTCATTGCTCATGACGCCTCCTTTGCTTCATGTAACCAACAGGCCGCTTGCGATGTACCGACCTGAATGATTTCGGGACGCTCTTCACGGCAGCGATCCATGACACGCGGGCAGCGTGGATTAAACGCACAACCTTTGGGAATCGCCGTGAGCCTTGGCATCGAACCATCGATCTGCACCAGACGTTCGACGTGATGGTGGATGGAGGGGATTGAGCCCATCAGACCCACTGAGTAAGGATGACGGGGTGCATGAATGACATCGCGCACCTTGCCGATTTCGGCCACGCGTCCTGCATACATCACCACCACACGATCGGCCGTCTCGGCAATCACACCCATATCGTGTGTGATGAGCATGACAGCCGTGCCTTGTTCGCGGCACATCTTTTTAATTAACTCAATAATCTGCGCTTGAATAGAAACATCAAGTGCCGTAGTAGGCTCATCTGCGACGATCAGCTTGGGTTGTGCCGCTAACGCGAGCGCGATCACCACACGCTGGCGCATTCCACCTGAAAACTGGTGAGGATAGTGATCAATGCGCTCACGGGCGGCGGGGATACCGGTTGACTCGAGTAGCTCAATGGCGCGTTGACGGGCCTGAGACCACGTCATGGGCAGGTGTGTCACGATCGTCTCAGTAATCTGATGGCCGACCGTGTAAAGGGGATTGAGAGAGGTCAGCGGATCTTGAAAAATCGCTCCGATTTCGCGGCCGCGAATCGGTCGCATCTGATCGTCCGACAAATTGTCGATGCGTCGGCCTTCAAGCAGCACTTCACCTCCGGAGATACGTCCGGGTGGTTCGAGCAAACCAATAATGGCGGCACCGGTCAGGGACTTGCCTGCACCTGATTCGCCTACAACGCCCACCACCTCACCCGCTGCAATGGAAAACGAAACGTCGTTTAAGGCTTTTAAGGTGCCATGTCGTGTTGGAAACTCGACGCTGAGGTTTTTAATTTCTAAAATATTTGACATGTCTGCCCTCAACTCAAACGGGGATTCAGGGCATCACGCAGCCAATCCCCAAGCAGGTTGACGGACAACACCAGCAGCACGAGAGCAGCGCCAGGGAAAATGGTGATCCACCACTCTCCGGAAAACAAAAAGTCGTTGCCCACACGGATCAGCGTTCCGAGCGAGGGTGAGGTGGGCGGCACACCGACACCTAAAAAGGACAGCGTTGCTTCAGTAATAATCGCAGTGGCCAGATGAACCGTCGCCAGCACGAGTACTGGGCCGAGCACATTGGGCAACACGTGGCGAAACATAATGACGGGCGAAGAAATACCAATCACGCGCGCCGCTTGGACATACTCTCGATTTTTTTCGACGAGGGTCGAGCCACGCACAGTGCGTGCATATTGCGGCCATCCCGCCAAGGCAATCGCTCCCACCAGGACAGGAAACGCGATCACCTCGTGCATATCGCCTGGCACCACCGCACGGGCCACACCATCGATCAATAAGGCAATCAGAATGGCAGGAAAGGATAACTGCACATCGGCCACGCGCATGATCAAGGCATCGATGCGGCCCCCTGCGTAACCAGAGATGAGTCCGAGGACCACACCCAGCAACATTGCACCGGCCACCGCAGCCAAGCCAATCAGCAGGGATACTTTGGTGCCATACATCAGGGCTGAAAGTAAATCACGCCCCTGACTGTCCGTCCCCAATAAGTATTTAGTCGTTCCGTCGTCCGCCCAAACAGGGGGTTTGAGCGCGTCCATCAACTCGATGGTGGCCAAGTCGAAGGGGTTATGGGGGGCAATCCATCCGGCACCAAACGCTGCAATCAACATGATGAGCAGCGTCAAGGTTGCGACGATCGCCACGGGCGTGTGTCGCCAAGACCATGCGAGATCTCCGTTCCAGAATTTTGTAAGAGCAGCGCGCATCAGTGCCCGCCTCCTGACTTGCCGAGACCGACACGAAGTCGTGGATCGACAGCAAAGTACAACAAATCAACAATCAGATTAATCAACACAAAAATAAAGGAGATCAGACACAGATAAGCTGCCATCACCGGAATATCGGCGAACTGGACTGCTTGAATAAAGAGCAGGCCCATGCCCGGCCACTGAAATACCGTTTCGGTCACAATCGCAAACGCGATGATGCCGCCGAGCTGCAAGCCCATAATGGTGATGACAGGGACGAGCGTGTTTTTGAGGGCATGTCCAAAGTGAATCGCACGCTTCGTCAAACCGCGTGCGCGCGCAAACTTGATGTAGTCGGCACGCAGGACCTCAAGCATCTCAGACCGCACAAGACGCAAGACCAAAGCGACCTGAAATAAAGAGAGCGTGACTGCAGGTAGGATCAAGTGCTTCCAACCGCTCACTGTCAGTAAACCAGTCGACCACCCGCCTAGCTTGATGGTGTCACCGCGGCCATAACTTGGCAACCAGCCGAGCTGCACGGAGAACACCAAAATCAGTAGGATGCCAATCAGAAATGTGGGGAGCGAGACACCCAATAATGAAAACGCTAAAAAGGCTTGAGACAACTTTCCGTTTCGCTTGAGCGCTGTGTACACGCCCAAGGGGACGCCGACTACTAAGGCAATCAGCGCGGCTGCGATGGACAGCTCTAAGGTCGCGGGAAGGCGATCACGCAGGAGTACAGAAACTTTTTGCCCTTGACGCAGTGACAAACCAAAATCACCCTGCACGGCATTGGTTAAAAAATGATAAAACTGCACCACGGTCGGATCATTGAGTCCCAAGTCACGACGCAACTGCTCACGCTCGGCGGGGGTGCCTTCTTGACCCAACATAATCATGACCGGGTCGCCGACATACTGAAACAGAATAAAAGCTAACAGCGCGACGGTCAGCATCACACCTACTGCCTGAAGCAACCGGCGAATAATAAAAGCAAACATGCATTCTCACAAAGATGCGAGCCTCCGCAGGGAAGCTCGCTTTAGAACCATCGATTAATCGATGCGGATCCACTCGACCACGGGACGATTGTCCGGACGGTGGATCACTTTGACGTTTTTCTTCATCGCCCAGGGAATGATCTGGTCATGCAGAGGCAGTGCACCAAATTCCTTGGCGTGGATACTCAGCGCTTCCTGAATCATCGCATTGCGCTTGGCATCATCCGTCTCTGTCTTGATCGTGTCGATCAAAGCATCCACTTTAGGATTGGAGTAGCCGCCATAGTTGAAGGCACCTGCCGCGCCGGTACCCTTGGTACGAATCAAAGACTCAAGTGTGTAGAACGCATCAAAGGTAGGGACGCCCCAGCCAAACAAATAAATGCTGGTGTCGCCATTGGCCACTTTCGGGAAGAAGGTCGCACGTGGCATCGCATTGAGTTTTGTCTTGACGCCGATCTTGGCCCACATCGCCACGACTGCCTGACAAATCGCTTCGTCGTTGATGTAACGGTTGTTTGGGCAATCGAGTGTGAACTCAAGAGTGTTGTCGTAGCCAGCTTCTTTGAGGAGCTCACGGGCCTTGATAGGATCAAAGGGTACGCGCTTGCCCAAGGCATCCGTATAGCCATTGACCTGTGGAGAAATCATGGCGCCTGTGGGCAGGGACATGCCACGCATCACGGACTTTTTAATCGCCTCGATATCGATGGCGCGATACAGAGCTTCGCGTACGCGCACATCGGCAAGAGGATTTTTATCCTTGACGTTGCTGTACTTCAGCTCAGGACTTTTGACATCCATCGCGATGTAAATCGTGCGGTATTCGTTACCGTCCAACACGTTGACCTGTTTACGTAAACGATCCAAGTCTTGTGCGGGTGGATCCAGCACGAAATCGACTTCGCCTGACAACAAGGCTGCTGTTCGGGTCGCATTTTGCTTAATCGGGGTGTAGACGATTTCAGTCACATTGCCCGATTTTGTGGGCTTGCCCCACCAGTTGGGGTTTTCAACGTAGACCGTTTTAATATCGACTTCGCGTGATTTCAATTGGTATGGGCCGGTACCCATGGCGTTACGCGCGGAAAAGCTCTCTTCTTTTTTGTTGAAGTCCTGCGGCAAAGCAGCGTTATTCTTTTCTGACCACGCCTTGCTCATGATGCCCAATGAAGGCAACTGACGCAGCAACACAGGATTCGGACCAGCCGTGATGACGTCCACGGTGAGCGGATCGACGGCGACCACATCGCTGATACCTGCCACATAGGACTTGAACTGTGATGAGGGTGCCATCGCACGTTTGAGCGAGAACACCACGTCATCCGCAGTGAACGGCGTGCCGTCTTGAAACTTTACATCTGGACGCAATTTGAAACGCATCGTAGTGGGGTTAAGGCGCTCCCACGAAGTGGCCAGTGAGGGCACGACTTCAAATTTTTCGTTGTATTTGACCAGCGGATCGTAGACCCACAAGTTGGCGGCGATGTTCAGCCCTTCGTTCTGTGAGTGAGGGTCGAGCGTCAGAATATCGCCCTGACTCGTCCATTTAAACGTTTTGGCAAAGCCCATTCCGGGCAACAGCATCGCGGCTGAAAGTGCCGCAGCAATAAGGGTACGGCGCATGGCACGCTCCTAATAAGTGAAGTAACAGTACCATAGTGCCCCAGCCACGGTGACTGCGTCAACCATAAGCTTATTCAAGCTTTCGTCAAACTGACAACATCGTGGAAGGGGGACTTTTTGGACATTTAAACCGTGGCAACTGCCGTAGCAGGTGAACCCACAGCACCGGGCAAGCGCAACGGAGGTGCTGTTAACAAGAAGCGATTACGTCCATTTTTACGCAACCATTGCGCCAGGGGGGTGAGATAGAACATCTCTCCCAAGTGCACGCCCAGTTTGAACAAGCAGTGCTCATGCAAAGGCAGTGTCGCGCAACAACCGATGTGGCTGGTTGCTGGATAGGTTTCAACTGCATAGTTGTCGGCCATCAAGACCACCAACTGACTGTCGGTAATCCACTTGAGGAGCTTTTGATCACGTCCATCAAGTGCTGCGCAACTGTTCTCTAGGGTGTGCAGATCAGGATCGCCTTTCATGTCCATGAGTAACTGAGCAAAGCCTGTGTGCAAACACACCATGTCACCTGGCTCAACCACGACCTTGTCCTGTTCCATCACGCGCATCAGGGTGTCATAACCAATGATTTCCCGCTTGTTACCAAAGTGGGCATGAAAATCAATCATCACACCACGACCTTGGACGCAGGACTCAGCCATATTTTGGATACCGAGTGCAATCGCGTTGGAGGTGGACTTGTTTTGGCCCGGACCTGGGACACCGGCATCCTTGGCATCGGTCGGTCCAATGATGTGTTCGCCTGCGCGGTAGCCGTTGTAATAGACCGACTCTGGGATACCGTCGCCGTTGGCATCAAATCTAGAGCCCACGTGGGCCAAACTGTCCCACTGGGTGGAATACTGGAGGTGCATCACCACTAAGTCATCACTAATCACGTCAGTTTGCTGATCATTATCACGAAACAAACCGTAGTTCATATTAGGGCGATCACCGCGCAGCGTAGGGCGGATAACGGGTGGAAAACGTCGTGGGTTCAATAAGTTACCGCCGGGGAGATCCAAAGGCAGGCTCAGACAGAAAGGCTGAAACTCTTTGACCTCAGCAATGCCCTGCTTGAGTTTTTCAGAGGTCAGCAAATTGATGCGACCGCGCTGGTCATCCTCACCAAAATCACCCCAAGTCGAGCCCTCAGGGCGATTGACCCAACGTTTATTGCCACTCATAGTTGATCTCCAGTTTTTATTTATGCTTTAAATGATTTGGACAGTCTTGGCTCGTTTTTACAGTAAAACAGGCCAAAAAACTTGGTAGGAAAAAGTAAAAGGGCTGCAAACCGTTAAGTTTGCAGCCCTATACTTCGTTCTAAATAGTGCGTCCGAAGGCCAAAAACTCAGGCTTTCTTGACTTTTTCCAGCATTTTGAACACGCCTTTCGGTGCGTTGACGAACAGGCGCTTGAAGGCCTTGCCCAAGCAACGGCGCTCGAGAGTGTTGCGGCGCGTGCGTTTTGTTTCTGAAGCCATAGCAATTCTCCGGTATTAAGCTACGTATATTAACCTATATCCGGCCAGAATATTCATCTGGTTTTCCATGCAGCCTGCAGGCTGGCACTCTATGATTACGGCATGAACCCAACCATTCGCATTACTGGCGCGCGCCAGAACAACTTGAAAAACCTCGACTTGACGTTGAACACGGGCGAATTGACCGTGATCACCGGTGTCAGCGGCTCGGGCAAAAGCTCTTTAGCGTTTGACACCCTCTATGCCGAGGGTCAGCGACGCTACGTAGAGACTTTTTCGCCCTATGCGCGCCAGTTTTTGGATCGTATGGATAAACCGGTTGTCGATCGCATTGAAGGCATTTTGCCTGCCATCGCGATTGATCAAACGAACCCGGTTCGGAGTTCACGTAGTACGGTCGGCACCATGACGGAACTCAATGACCACCTCAAGCTGTTGTTTGCGCGGGGCGCGCAGCTCATGTGCCGCGGCTGTGGTCAGGCGGTTTGCCGTGACAGTACTGCGTCTATTTTTGCCGCCGTCAAAGCACGCGCTGAACAAGCGGATGATCCAAGACTGGTGGTGACATTTCCGGTGCAAGTGCCTCTGAACTTTACCGAGGAAGAGGTGCTTGGATTTTTAGAGCAGCAAGGCTATACGCGTGTCCATGCGGATGAAAGCCCGCTGCAATCAGGCGCAGCCTCAAGCGCAGCAGTCGCGACGCCTGCCAAAGCCTCTAAAAAGAAATCCGCGACCTTGTCGCCGCTGCTGCGCACCCTGCGCGTGGTGCAGGATCGGTTTCGCTTTTCGAGTGCAGAGCCTTCTCGTGTCATGGAAGCTTTCGACATCGCCCTGAAAATGGGTAATGGTCTGATGTCCATTCACGCGGTTGATCAAGAGGGTGCGGATACAGCGGTCTGGAAATTTAGTGACAAGCTGCACTGCGCAGATTGCAACATCAGCTATAGCAATGCCTTGCCTAGTACCTTTTCCTTTAACTCGCCGCTAGGTGCTTGCGAAACATGTCGGGGTTTTGGTCGCGTGATTGGTATCGACTTTGGTTTAGTCATCCCGGATGAGAACAAAACCCTTGAAAGCGGCGCGATCAAACCCTGGCAAACACCGAGCTACAAAGAATGCCAAGTCGAAATGGAAAAGTACGCCAAGCGTGCCAACGTTTCGATCAATACGCCTTGGAAATATCTGCCACCCGAACATCAAGAGTGGGTGCTGCATGGCGACCCACTTTGGAAAGGCGGCAATCAGGCTTGGAAAACCCAATGGTATGGCGTGCAGCGTTTTTTTGACTGGCTCGAAACCAAGTCTTACAAAATGCATGTGCGGGTCTTGCTCTCTAAGTACCGCAGCTATACCCCCTGCCCGACTTGCAAAGGCGCACGTCTCAAGCCAGAGGCCTTGCTATGGCGAATCCAGGGCAAATCGGTTCAAGATTTAATGTTGACCCCAATCGTGCAGTTAAGGACATTCGCCGATCAGCTGACCTTTCCAGGTGCCATGGATGCGGCCATGGATCTGGTGCTGACCGAGGTGCGTGCGCGACTCAAGTTTCTATGTGATGTCGGATTGGGCTATCTGACGCTCGACCGACAAAGTCGTACGCTTTCGGGGGGCGAGGTGCAGCGGATCAACTTGACGACTGCGCTTGGCACCTCGCTTGTGAACACCTTGTTTGTTTTAGACGAGCCCTCAATCGGTTTGCATCCCCGCGATATCCACCGCGTGGTAGAGGTGATGCATCGACTGCGTGACGCAGGCAATACCTTAGTGGTGGTCGAACACGACCCACAGGTGATGATCGCCGCAGACCGTGTCATTGATGTTGGCCCAGGTCCAGGCGAAAGGGGCGGACAGATTGTGTTTGATGGCACACCCGCTGCGCTCAAAGACGCCACCACACTGACGGGTCAATACATGGGTGGGCGGCTCAAAGTTGAAGCGCCTCGCCCCATGCCTGTTGCAAACAATACGCCCAGACTGATCCTTGAGGGTGTCACTGCGAATAACCTCAAAAATATTTCAATCGAAATTCCTTTGGGACGTTTAGTCTGTGTAACGGGTGTCTCGGGATCGGGTAAATCCACACTCATTCAAGACGTGCTGTATCCGGCCATGCTAAAGATTTTAGGCAAGCCGACCGAAACGCCTGGCGCGTTTGATCGTCTATTAGGCGCAGAGCAACTCGCCGATGTCGTGATGGTCGATCAGGCGCAAATCGGTAAGACCGCACGCTCCAATCCTGCGAGCTATGTGGGGGCGTTTGATCCGATCCGTAAACTCTTTGCACAAGCCCCGGTGGCGCGCGAACGCGGCTATACCGCGGGGACCTTTAGTTTTAACAGCGGCGATGGCCGTTGCCCCACCTGTGGCGGCACAGGGTTTGAACACGTTGAGATGCAGTTTTTGTCGGACATTTATATTCGCTGTCCGGACTGCGATGGCAAGCGTTTTCGACCCGAGGTTCGCGAAGTCCAGATCGAGCATCTCGGTCGGCGCGCCTCGATTGATGCCGTGCTCGACATGACAGTGTCCGAAGCCTTGGAGTTTTTTAAAGGCTTGCGCGATGTACAGCTCGGACTTGCGCCGCTCGCGGATGTGGGCCTGGAGTACGTCAAGCTTGGTCAACCTGTGCCGACGCTCTCGGGCGGTGAAGCGCAGCGTCTGAAGTTAGCGGGACACCTCGCCGAAGCCGCCCGCAGTGGGATTTCCACTGCCAAAGTCGCTAAAAAAGGCAGTTTATTTTTATTTGACGAACCCACTACAGGTTTGCACTTTGATGATGTGGCGCGCTTGATGCGCGCGTTTCGCAAGCTCTTGGGGGCAGGACATACTTTACTCATCATCGAGCACAACCTCGATGTGATTCGTGCCGCAGACTGGGTACTCGACTTGGGTCCAGAAGGTGGCGATGGCGGCGGCGAGCTCGTAGCGGTGGGCAGTCCAGAAACCGTGATGGCAAATCCGCGCTCACATACTGGTGCGGCGCTCCGTGGGTATGCGGTGGCCATGACGCCGGACGCGATTGGCGCGAGTGCCCCAGGATTGCCTGCGCAAGAAACCAGCGGTCGGCCACTACAAAACGTATTGAAAGAACGCCGTCGCGCCCATAGTATCGATATTTTGCATGCGCGTGAGCACAACCTCAAAAACATCAATGTCAGCATTCCGCACGATAAATTTACAGTGATCACGGGCGTGTCGGGCTCGGGTAAATCGACATTAGCATTTGATATTTTGTTTAACGAGGGTCAGCGTCGCTACCTCGAGTCCTTGAATGCCTATGCGCGCGCGATCGTGCAGCCTGCTGGCAAACCCGACGTGGATGCCATCTTTGGCATTCCGCCTACTGTGGCCATCGAGCAGCGAACCAGCCGTGGGGGCCGCAAATCGACCGTCGCGACCATGACGGAGATCCATCATTTCTTGCGCCTGATGTACATGAAGCTCGGTACACAAATGTGTCCGACTTGTCAGGTCAGTGTGGAGCCCCAGAGCGCGGATCAAATTGTCGCGCGGATTATGCGTGACCACAAAGGCGAGCGCATCGGCTTGATGGCGCCACTGGTCACGGCAAGAAAAGGTTTTTATACCGACTTGGCGAAATGGGCCTCTGGTAAAGGCTTTACCCATTTGCGTGTCGATAATGCATTTATCGGCACCGCTAAATGGCCGCGCCTAGATCGTTTTAAAGAGCACACGATTGAGTTACCGGTTGCCGATTTAGTTGTCACCACTAAAGACGAAGCGGCGTTGCGTGAAGCGGTTCGCAGCGCACTCGAATACGGTCAAGGGGTGATGAGCGTGCTGTGGCCGCTCGGCAAGCTCGAAACCGACATGTCTGCACCACTCGAACAAACACACTTTTCTGTTAAGCGTGCCTGCCCAAGTTGCGGCACTAGCTTTCCTGAGCCGGATCCGCGGATGTTTTCTTACAACTCCAAACACGGCTGGTGTCAGGGGTGTTTTGGAACTGGTCTGCAATTGCAAGGTTTCGACGGCGAACAGACCGGTGAAGAGAATGCGTGGAACGCCTCGTACGAAGGTGAGACGCAAACCTGCACGAGCTGTCATGGGGCGCGTCTCAATCCGATTGCGCGTGCGGTGTTGTGGCGGGACAAATCTATCGCCGAACTCGCAGGTATGCCCGTCTCCGACGCACACACCTTTTTTACTGGCCTCGTCTTGCGGGGTCGGGATGCGGAGATTGCACGTGACATCTTAAGTGAGATCCGTGGGCGTCTGCAATTTATGCAAGAAGTCGGTTTGGGCTACCTGGCCCTCGATCGCGCCGCGCCGACGTTGTCCGGTGGCGAAGCTCAACGTATCCGTCTCGCTGCGCAATTAGGTTCAAACATGCAAGGCGTCTGTTATGTGCTGGATGAGCCCACGATTGGCTTGCATCCACGTGACAATCGCATCCTGCTCGGCGCACTTTCCAGGCTGGAAAAAAATGGCAATACGCTAGTGGTGGTGGAACACGATGACGATACGATTCGTCAGGCTGAGCACATCATCGATATTGGCCCGGGTGCAGGGGTCCGTGGCGGTCGCGTGGTCGCACAGGGCACGTTGCAAGACTTGATGGATGCGCCTGAATCGACCACAGGACATTATCTACGCCACCCCTTAGCGCATCCGCTGCAGCCTCGACGTCCGATTGCAAAAGATACGCCGATGATCACGGTCAAGGGTGCAACGTTACACAATTTACGCGGTGTCACGGCGCATTTTCCAATTGGCCGTTTAAGTGTCGTGACCGGTGTATCCGGCTCTGGCAAGTCCACACTTGCGCGTGAGGTGTTGCTGGACAATCTCTCAGCCGCGATTGCGGCACGAGGTGCACAACCCTGGTTTGGTTGTGCAAATATTACGGGCTGGGAGGCCTTAGATCGCGTGCTCGAAGTGGATCAAACACCGATTGGTAAAACGCCACGCTCGTGTCCCGCTAC
>Ga0247833_1000281_pt1 | contig 91973 bp, 113 predicted proteins | sample LaCruzMarch2015__7_FD_187117 | JGI IMG/M metagenome (GOLD analysis project Ga0247833, IMG submission 187117) | Freshwater microbial communities from meromictic Lake La Cruz, Castile-La Mancha, Spain - LaCruzMarch2015_8m | ecosystem: Environmental > Aquatic > Freshwater > Lake | place: Spain...
CTTGTCAACCCAAATAGCAGGGGTAAAGAACTCTCCCTGACGACGACGAGTTGTGTCTTCAACAATACGGTCAACAACTGCCGCCAACTTGTGTTTTTGGCTTGGAGTGTATGAAGAGGAAAAGTGACCAAAGAACGAGGTAAAACCGTCACGGGAAGAGATAGGAATCTCACCGAAGGATTTAGTTACAACCATCTTACGTTTGGAAACTGGATGAAGGTAGTTATCCTCGTTGTTTACAAGAAGCTGAACAAACAAGTTAGCCCGTTCGTTCGTTGATAGTTTGTTTTTACCCAAAACCTTTTCATCAAAGTAACGGAATACTTCAGTGATATTCTTGTCAGTGACCAACACCTTACGTTGAACTTTGTCTGTCAAATCCTTAACCTTCTCAACACAATCCATAAAATTGTCAGAGTTAAATACAAAGGGTTTAATGTTTTCGTCTTGTATCAATTTCAAAACAAGTTCCGTGATTGTGTGGGCTTGGGAAGGTGCGGTAGACCAATTCAAATCCATGTCCAAATAATCAATCACGTCGTTGACATGAAGTGCAGTACATTCGTTTCGGTCCGCAACAAAAATGGTTGACGGAGGAACCATTCCCTTATCATAGAACTTCTTAATGTAGAAGATTGATTGAGCCAGCACCTTAGCCAAGTCAGCTTTGTTGTACAGATTCAAGTCATCCTTGAATTCCATAAGGACTCGAACTCCATCGTTCTTAGACACACCGAATCCATCACAACCAAAAGGTGATGTAATTTGCATGTCCTTGAACTTCTTCAAGAAGTTGTGACGGTAAAGGTTCTCTACATCCTTTTCGTTAATCGCCGAGGCTAAGTTATCAGGTCCCATGTTTTTTGTTTTTGTGGTTCAACACTTCAAAGATAAATACAAAACTTTGAATCTGCCAAATATTTTGAAAAAAAAATACCCCCACTTTTGGTGAGGGTTTAAAAAAGGTTAAAAGACCTTATTTGATTTTTTTAGGTTGTCCTTTTTCCGAAGTAATTGACCATTTTCTACGGTGGTTTGTCCCCCTTTAGAGTAAGGTTTGATGTGGTCCGCGTGGTATTCTTTTCCGTTAAGTGCTTGAAGGACTGAAATCTTTTCACTAGTCCCGTCCAACTTATTAACCACACCGTTGGTCTTAACGAACATCTCAATTTTTTCATCCTCGGTGTAAACTCGGTTACGGTCTAAACTGATGAAGTAATCTCCCACAAATGGTAACATGTCACTATAGATACGGGAGTATTTTTTCGACAAGTCTTTTGAGTAACGCTGCCAATCATTCCAATTCACAGCACGAGTAACATCGGCAACCTCGAATTTTTCGATAATCCGTGTCTCCTCTAATTCCACATATTTTTTTGCAAAGTCCTCAATTACCTCAAAGTTTAGTTTATACCCATGCTCACGATACATTTCAGTGAGATAAATGAAAAGGTTTAACGAGAAAGTCTTCTTTACTTTATACTTACCATCTAAAATAATGGTAATAACTTTAGACCACAAGAAAATCGCAATCTCGAATTGGTCCTTGTGGTCAATATGGTTTCGAAGGTACAGCGCATCGAGTAAGTCTTGTTTCAACCCATCGGGATTGGTTTGATGGTAAGCCAAGTAATAACCTAAAGTTTCATCTACCTTTCGGGTACGCATTTCCTTTATGGTCAAGAATTCACCGAAAATTGGTGAGTATTGGTTGGTTAGGTGTCGAACATATTGGGCAATGGGACCAGGTAATACATTACGCTTGTCTGCTTTATTCCAAGGTACTCCCATGTTTACCTTACCCGCCATTTCATGCATTTCAAAGAATGTCAAGTTCATATAAACCGAAAGCTGAATTTCATGTTGGAAAAAAGTTTTAAGTTCATCACTCATGTTTTTAAACATGCCGCATTGCATCTCATACCTCTCATTGAGGTACTTAGTACGGTTACCACCATCTATTGAAATATATTGTTTACCCTCCTCAAAGTATTCTTTGAAGACTTGGTAGTCCTCCATGTTATTTGTGTGTTTTGCATGGTTCATTGCCGTTTCAATGTCAGCTAGAATGATTGGTGTAGGAGTCATGTTACGAAGGATTGCTTCATAATACCCATCTTTGTTTTTTTTACCCCAAACAAAATCTCGTTGGATTGAAGGAAGGAATAGTGTGGTGTCTTCTGAATAGTTCTCCACAAAATTTCGTACTGAAGTAGTACTATTTTTGATGTAAATACGGTTGGTCATGATTTAGTGGTTTATGTTAAACTTGAGTCAAAGTAAAGGCAAAGAAATAACACTGCCAAATAATCCTAAAATAAATTTATTCTAACTAAGAATTTATCACGGAACTTTATCTTAGGAATCAAGTATCCCGAGGAATTGGAACCTGGGTCTCCCCCGACACCAACCCTAAAGTTGTTCTCATCAATTAACTTCTTGAGGTCTTGGACTTTTATCATCCATAACTCACCCAAGAACTTGAAATAGTATACAAACCAATCGGCCTCAGTGACCTTAATACCTGAGTTTTTCCCACGACAAGAAAACTCAATAAATATGTTACCAGTATCCCTACCTTTGATTACTTTATCATTCACCTTACTTGGTGGAATACAATAGACATCAGTCTTGGATTCAAAAGTTTGAACACCCGAGTTTTCAAAATCGATTTTAAAATCCCATGTATAGTCTTTCTTCTTCTCAAGTAAAGTTCCCTTCCAACCTTTGGTTAGAAAATCTATGATGTAATCCTCACCGGCTTCACCCTCGATAATATCTTTACGAAATGAATATTCAGCCATCAATATTTTTGGATTTGTGAGATTATCTTTTCCCTGAGTGTTAAGTCCTTCACTTCGTGTAAAATCTCCTCTAAAAGAGTCTGTATGTGTTTCTTACCCCGTTCTTTGGACCTCTTACGGGAATTAATCTCAACTAAGTACAGATGATAAGCGATTTCATCAATCTCTTTGAGTTTATCATAATACTTTTCTAATCTCGAATCCAACTTTCTATGTCGGGAAATGTCCAAGACCGTTGGTATGGCTTTATGGAGCTCATCCAATCTACCTCGTAGGTATTGAATCTCTCCGTATTTTTGAATTTGTTGTTCTGTCATATTACATGTTGTTTAGAACGGCCCGTAACATATCGATTGATGTTTTATCTGCCACGGACTTTTTGGGTTTACTCTGAAGTTGTCGAAGAGCTCCCTCAATTTCTTCTCTTTCAGTCAAAACTACATTACCACTACGATGTCCACCCCTTTTTAATGGCGGTGAACTCGGAGTTTCAGGGGTATAATCCATCCTTGTTTCTACCTTGCGAGGTCTGTCAGCAATCTGAAAAACCTCAGGGTGATAAATCATCTGATAAATGCGAGCAGCAGTCATGGGGTTCTTAGTGACCCGATGGATGAGGAAGTATCGTATGAGTTTGAACATACGACAAAGATATAACAAATTTCTTACTTGACCAAATGAGATATAATCTCCTTTACTCCACTGACTTGTTCGTCCAAGGGGTACTCAACCAACATCTTCATCGGGTCGAGGTCCAAGTAATCTAAACTCCAAAGTATTTGATTGTACTTACCATCGTATATCTTTTCCCAAAACTTGTCTTTGTAGGGTCTAACATCCCCCCTTTTAGTCACTGCAGTTCTTACCCAACTTTCAGGTGAAGAGTGCACCAAATTGTAAAGGGTGATAAGATGAGAGTAATCTTCCCCTGTGAATTCTTTGTAAGTGGGTGAATCAGGGTCACCATCGATTGCGGGAGTGATAAAAACTACACCCTCATTCAAGAGTTTTTCAATGTCGAAAGGAAGTCTTTCTTTTACTTCATCCCTACCTTCTTGATAATCATAGACCAAATCCATATTTATAAATATTTATCATAAAAGTAAAAACTTATGAAACTCATCATTACCGAGTCACAATACAGAACAATTCACGAACAATTTAACTCTGCAGATGAAAACAATATCGTTGGGGACCCATCAGAGAACACTTTAATGTTTGCCGATTTTCTTCTTAAACAAGATATTGTTGAGATTGGTAGAATGTTGGTTCTTGGAGATGAAATTGAAGTTTATGGATTTCAAAACCGAAAGTTTGAGTACTTTTTAGACAACTCAATGACTTTTAATGTTCACACAATTAATGGTGACGTTCATGTAAATGTTACAGCAAACGATAATGATGATGAAGGGGATGATGAAATGAGAGACGAAGTTTTTCTTTACATCCAAGAGTTAGCAAGTCAATACCCATTTGTTAATTGGTATTTTGATGGTGCAAGACTTTAATCTTCTTTTGAATATTCTGCAGTTCCGTCAGGGGTAACAAAGTAATTTCTAAGAAACTCCATATCATTTCGAACCTTATCTAACGACGAAACAATTTCTCCGTTTTCATCGGCTAAAAGTATATTTTCGTATTCTACAATTCTGGCTGGAATCTCTAACTTGTTTGCCTTTTCATAAGAAAATTTTCTATGGTGTCCATCCATAATTAGGAAAACATCTTCGTTTTCAGGATGTTGAATAACCATAATAGGTTCTAATTCATCTCCCTTACTCAATTTTTTAATCATATCCTGAACATTTTCATTTGACATAAGATAATCCTCATCTTTGAAAATCTCATTTTCCTTTACCATCCCTAAGGGAATGTAATAAGTCTCTGATGTTGGAATCTCTTCACCATATTCCACGCCCATTCCTTTGGGGTAAACCATAATGAATGTGTCCAAGTTTTTTTTGTCTTGTTCAGAAATGAGTCCCATGACTTCTTTGATTCTTTTAATCTCTTCTTTTAAAATCATATCAAAATGGATTTCGCAAACCCCTTTTTATCATTTCTGAATTTTCAGGGTTAAATTTTTTATCGGCGTATGTTATAAAAATTTTCATTGCTTGTTCGATTTGAGGAAGATAACCTAAATTGTCCGCAAAATTAAGAAAACTCCGTGAAGGAATAAAATGGTCAGAATCATCATAAACTAAAATCTTTTCAATGTTTCTCGCATTTTCAATTGAAGTTGGACGATTCACATAAAATGCAAATTTTTCATTACCCAAGGTTTCCATTACTTCAGGATTTTTCACAATTAATATCCCCAGACTACCCATGTCATAATGTCTTTCAAACATATCGGGGTCTTTTTCAGTTACACACCATTTTGTTTTAGCACCATATTTACAAGTCGCATTGTGAGTTAAAGGTACTACCAAAAGAAAATCATCGGTTTCCATGAGTTTCACTCTTTCCTCATCTCCGATTTTATATTTTTCCAATAAAATATTAAATTGACTTTCCTTCAATACTATTTTCATAATCTATAAATATCATTGTAAATAAAAAATCCCCACCACAAGGGTGAGGGCTTATTTCCATAAGGGATAACCCTTACAGAGCGTCAAACCACTTGACCAAAGCCTCAGCACTTGTGTTGTCAAGTAAGTTGTAACGATGAAGTTTCTTCATCGATTCTGAGTTACGACCAACCGTCAGTGACAGTTCGACATTGTGATTGTCCATGTTCGAACGAGGTGTACCACTCATAGCACGAAGGGTGAAAGAATTAAGACGGTACTTATCCAAGACAAAAAACTGTGGAGTGAAACGATTTGCGCTGTCAATAAGACAGAACAAGTAGTTAGTGTGACGACCCCAAGGACGAATGTGACGGATTGAGTAGGTCTTGCTCGAACGAGAAAGGTAAGTAACTTTGGTCTCGTAGAAACGATTACCTTTTACCATGTCACCACGTTCTTCTGACGCATTTACTGTAGACGCTCCGAGAGTCTGACGAATCTTCTCCTGAATACGGTCTCCGTACGCACTTGGGTTGAGTTTGACATAAGCCTCAGTGATTACACTGTTGAGGGTTTGGTTCATGTTCACAACCGCTTTGGTGGCGAACTTCTTTTCTGCTTGTTTGAGAAATTTAGACATAACATTTATGTTGTTGGTTTTTAGTTAGTGGTTCAACAACACCACAAATATAAAAACAAAAAATTGACACTACCAAATTTTTTTTCTATTTTTTTATTAAATGACAAAAAAACTTTTCTTAACATGGAACCCGCAGGTAAATTAAAGGTAATCGGAGTCTTGGCTGTAGTGGTCATTCTCCTTATGATTGGTCGAAGTAAAGATGATGCGTCATTTGTAACCGAGTCTCAACCCTCACACCACACCCTTAAAGAGAGACAACCCGAGCTTTCAACTCCAATGTATTATTTGGTGGTAGGTTCTTTTGCGGATATTGAAAACGCAAATACTTTTGGTCAGTCGGTAGAATCACTAAACTATCAGTTACACATTCTACCTCGTACCGACGGTTATGTCCGAGTAGGAATTTTTACCTCACCTCACAGAGATGTCGTAGTTGAATACCAAAAAATGTCTGAAGGTGATTTTCCAAAGTCTTGGATTACCTATCAATAAAAAAAAATCACTTAGTTTAAATCCTTGAATGGTTTTCCACCCCAACAAATTCGTATTACTTTTAAAGTTAACCAATGATGTTGCCCATCATACCACTCATGGTCATATGAGAAATCCCACCAACCAAAATAAATGGTCAGATAGTCCAATCCTACTATTTTAGATAATTTTTGCCAGTGTCCACCAAATCTCTTGTGTTTCTTGTCGAAAACTTCAAAACCATTTTTAACTTTTTTCATCAAGTATTCTTTTGGACCTTTACAGAATTAAATTAATCCTTAACCTCATCAAAAGTAACCGCCAAATTATTTAAGAGTTTAATTACAAACTCTAATCCATGTACATCTTTAATTTCTTGGAACCGTGGAATAAAAATTCTTTCAAAATAATCAAGTTTTCTGATTGTACTTTTTTCTTCTTCAGATTTACCTAACATGTTAAATCCAAAACTATTCATGTCCTTCATCGGTTCTTCTTTAATTACCTTCTCAATTAGGTTAACCAAATCGGTTTCAGAGATTCTAACTTTATTTCCCATAATACAATAAATATACTTTTAACAATAACTATTTATAAAACAATGAAAATTATTGTAAATGAATCTCAACTTAAGTTGCTAACAGAACAAATTGAAGGGTTAGATGAGTTTAAATTAAAAAGTTTTGCGTCTTACCCCGAAATAATTGAGTTTTGGGATGTTATTGAAAATCATATACAAAAATCAGGTGTAAAAAAAATTGAATTGGGTAAACTGCGAATGGGTATTGCAGTTGCACTAATTAATGGTATTATTTTTAGTGAGAATGTTTTTAAACAACCACTACCTTTGTTCTTATTTTCTGTATTTCATGAATTTGCCCACCAATATCAATTTAAAAAATATGGTAAAGAAAAAATGTTGAAACTTTACACAAATGAAATGTCCATTGGAGAAGCCGCAAAATTGATGAAAGAAATTGAATTGGTTGCAGATGAATTTGCAACAAGAAAATTAAGAGAATTACAAAAAAATGGTTTTTTAAAAAATATTATCATACCAAATGGTTTTTACAAACAAATGCCCCTCTCAACATTTGAGAAAACTATAGAATACTTAAAATCCCAAATTAAAGACTTGAAACTCACTTCACCTGATGAAATCAGTAATGTGTTTTATAATTGGTTAAAACTTGAAGTTCAGAATTCTTAGTGAACACACTTAATTTTGTGTTCATTCCATTTTTTTGTTGGTTTTTCATTTGGAAAGTAATAACATTCCCACTTCTTTGATGTTTCGAAATAAATGTGTTTGGTAAAACCCTTAGGTACCATTGCACCTGTTGGGATAACTAAAGAACTCTTATCAAAATCCAATATTATCCTTACTGTTAGATTTTCTTTGTCATCCCATTTTCTTTCTTGTTCTTCAAGTAATCTCCATTCCCCCCTGTTTAAGTATTGGTCTTGTAAGGCACAATTAAGATATGAGAAAGTAGTTTTGAGATTATCCATATTATCTGAGAAAGTAGCTGCGGGAGCTAAGTGTCCTTTATCCCAAATATTTTTTGCATAATCGTTATGGTCTGAAGTATGAACATTAGGTTCTGTTTTAAAATCCATAGAACCACGATTTACATTTGTAGGTCTATTAATAGAACGATAAGTGAGTTCAAGTGGTTGTTCTAATGATTGAGAGTAATTTACCTCAAAAATTTGGTTTTTAACTTTAACATCTTTTAAAGCTTGTGCGGAAATAAAAATTAAACTTACAAGGCTTAATAGTATTAGTGATTTTATTTTAGTCATTTTCAATAAATTAATTTATTTTTATTTGAGTATCCTGTGGTTAATAAATAGATGTTAGTTGAGCCACCTCTTACAGGGTTCGAGATAGTCATTGAAGACTGACCAAGAATTGTAGACTTAAGATTATTTGTGGAGTTTTTGATTGTTGTCCATTCACCACTGTTGAACATTCTTACTGAAGGTGCAAGAATAGTATTGTTTTTTAGACCTGTTGTTACACCAAACAAAAGAAAACCATCCGATACAGTAATTCTCCCGTCATTGTTAATGTCCATTCTATAGTATTCTTTGGAAGTAATAGGAATAACACCTAAAACTAAATCAGACACATACTTAGCATCGGTAACCGATAAGGGACTTGTTGTTGTTGGGTTGGGAACTACTATTTGAAACTGATAGTTGTTAATATCTAAACCTGTTGAACCGAAGTTGTAATTTCCAACGGCTGAGGTGTAAACCGACCTATTATAATTGAATGTTGTTTGAACAGTTGAAGGTGTAAACTTATAAGAAGTACCTTGAGTTATGGACCATTGCACCGCGTTTTTTCCACCAACAGGAACAACTTGTGTTCCTGTGATATTAGTAAGACCTAAAGTGGCGGAATATCCACCACATTGTGGTTTTGATTGAAGGTTAATGTCAATTTCATTTGTAGTTTCACTTAATACTATTTGCCAAATCACTGAAATACTCCTGCAATCATAAAATGGTACCCTGTTAAAATTAAAAACCATTTTTCTGTTTGGGGAACTTCCAGTCACATAATAATTCATTTGACCTGAGGAAGGAAACAAATCTTCCCAATCAGCTAAGATAGCATTCTTTGGTGCACTACCATTTGGTAAAAATTGGGCAACATAACCACTTGTTTGACCAGGTGAAAATCCTATCCAACCATTCGAACTGACATAAAATTGTGTGTAAGTGTTACCAAAATAGGTGAAATTAAAACCAATATTAAAGGGTCCTTGAACACAATCATCACAACCGTTTACTGAGGTACCCCCCGCAAAGGCAAAATTAGAATATGTTGGGTTAGTAATTTCATAATTTGAAATATTTTTTGTTAAAAGTTGTACTTCAACACCTTGCACACCTACCTCATTCCCATCATAGATGTTACCCGAATAGGTAAATTCTTGTCCTTGCAAATGAAATACAAGAACTAAGAATAAAATACTGGCAACGAATTTTTTCATCACAATTTTCCAATCGCGTTTTCTAATGATTTTTTAATTGCAGATGAAAACACTGATTTTTCGAATGGTAAATTTTCATCTCTAAGCTCAGCAAAACCCGCTTTAACCGCAAGTTTAGCACTTCCGAATCCTTCATACTTGACACCCTCAATCACCACTTCAGTTTTGACCTCTGTAATTTTCTTTTTAATCATAAAAGGACCAATGTTAATACCAACCGAAGGAGCTTTAATTGAAATGATATTAACGAAAACCGAGGTTCCTTCTTCACACAAACTTAATTTTTCACTGATAAGTTCCTCAGCAATTTGTTTAACTCCAAAGGTAAACCTTTTTGAAGATAAATCAGGGTTTTCACTTTTATTTTCAACACCTTTAACAGTATAACAAGTTTGTCCAAATAAACCTAAGGACATTATTAAACCAATTGATAATAGGATATTTTTCATAGTAATATTTTTCCACCTGTTAATATTTGAAATTGGAGAATACTCCCTTGAACTTGATAGACACCTGAAAAACTAACATTGTATTTGAAGTTTTTAGATATCGTATAATCCCAAGAACTAAAGGGAACCATCAACCAACCCGAGTCCCACCATTTCCCTTCATAAAATTGAGTAAACGGTGAGTAAACACCAAGAACCAAAAGATTACCTGATAAGTTTTTGTTTAATTTAAATGGGTGGAATCCACCACCTACCGCCGAAATATTTGTAAAAGATTCACCACCCAATCCTCCGATAGTAAAATTTAATCCACCCATAATGGATGTTTTTCCGAATGTTTTTGAATCAAGAGCCGTTGTCGTGTTAAAGAAATTACGCTCAAAATCTATCATTGATGAATTTGCAACAATCATAGTGTTTGTTCTTTTTTTATTGGAAAAAGCGCCATATAAGGTTAGATTCGAGTTATTAACTGTTGTGGTATAGTTTAAAAGAACACCTTTAGCTCTTGTGTTGTTTGTATTAGACTTAGTAACAGACATCGTACCTCTGAACTGATTGGATTTGTCTTCATTAACTCTGATTGCAACAATATCACCAACACCTATCAACGAACCAACTTTTGGTTTACCACCACCTTTACCATCTGAACCTGATGATGTGGCTTCTGCGGCATTAGCCACCGAATTAGTCGTACCACCATTACCCCCACCCGAAGTTTCATTTTGTACACCAGTAGCATTAGGATTAGTTTGTGCAGATTCTCCCGTTACACCCCGCTGAGTCTGTCCACTTCCCCCTTGAGAAACCCCAGCTGGTTGGTTATTTGTTCCTCCTTGCGAATTATTTCCTTTTGAAGTTGAAGAACCACCTGATGTATTTCCTCCTTGTTGAGTTCCTCCACCCTGAGTTGTTGAACCATTTGATGTATTTCCTTGAGTATTATTATTTGTTCCATCTGTTGCCGAATTATTTTGATTATTGGAGGTCGAGTTTGAATTACTATTGTTTTTGTTTCCTTCTCTATTGTTTTTTCTTGATGATGTTGAGTTCGATACAGAATTTGCGACAGCATTAGAGGCTGTCATTGTGGAAGAGGCCGTGATACTTGTTAATGTAGAAATTAAATTTTGAGTAATAAACATATTTTGAGAAACTTGTGTATTAGTTAATAACTCATCACATGGTTGGTTAGCGACCGCCGCTGTGATTTGATTAACCCACAAATCAAAGTTTCCATTAATAAAATCATTAGATGAAAAACTATTGATATTCCCTAAATAGTTTACTGTTATGGCTTGATTGTTTGTAACTTGGAGAGTTTTAATCTGTCTGGAACAAGGGTCCACATAAGAATATGTGAACCCCTGTCCAAAAATAATTGTGGACATAACAACAAATAATGTCGTTATTATCCTTTTCATTGGTTAGTATCTAAAAATAATTTTCGAGGTAACATATTAACTTTTGAATACCCCTTTTTTTATCATTTTTGTAACCACTCTTACCGATGCTGTTTCCAAAGCCTTTTTAGTGGATACCCCAACTGTTGAACGATTAAATGCCGGTCCCTGGATATCACCTAAAACACTTGAGGTTTTGATTGTAATTGCCCTTCCTTGACCGGAACCTGTAATTACCTCTCCTGTTTCAGAATCAACAAATCTAACTTGTAATCCGAGTTGAGTAATTTGTTTAATTGTCACACCTGAAGTTTCAACTACCTCATCTTCACCCACAGAAAAATCGTACACTTCAATGTAAACAAAATACTTGGCAAGTTTAATCTTACCTTTACCGTCCAATTTATTTTCAGTAAATCCTTTATTAGATGCTTTGAATTGCTGAACCATTCTTTCCTTGATTTCAAGTTTGTCCTCAGTAAAAACAAATCTCTCAGTTTCTTCCAAATATTCTAATACAATATTTGTTACACCAAGTCCAACTCTGGCATCACGAAGTTCAGGATACATTTCGTATACTTCATCATTAATGCCAATTTTAAGAATTTGAATTGGGATTTGGATTGTGTCTTGATATGGTGGCAATTCATCATGTGTTTTTTTTGCCTCAAATCCTGCAGTGTATTCTTCTGTCTGAATTTTTGCAATCTGACCACTTAAAGATATTGCGCCTAATAAAAAAAGTGATATAAAAATTTTACCAAGGTGCATCTTCACTCTCACTTTTATCTTCTTTAACAGGTTTTTCAACAACTTTAGTTTCTTTAATCACTGTTGTACCCCCACCACTTTGATTAGAATTTTGCGATGAGTTGTCGATGTTAAGAACAATCGGGGCGGGTTGGGTTGACTGTTGAACTGGAGCTACTTCTTCAGTTTTTACATCTTCCTCTATTCCGAAAAGTTGATTGATATGTGTTGCAACATATGCTCCCGCACCTGTTACGGCAGTTGTCGCTAATCCTATTAGAGTTTTTTTGATTGTTGACATCCCACCTTCTTGAGTTTCCTCTGACATAATAAATTAATTTAGTTTTGGTTTATTGTATTCTTTGGCATCTTGAGGTCTCAAATTGAGACCTCAAGTTTTATTCTGTTTTTGTTGTTCTTTCAACAATTTTCTTTTTTTCAGTATTGAGAATTGCAACATACTCACCTGCCGCTAAAGAACCTAAATCAAAAGTTTGTTCATAAATTCCAATTGGATAAGTTCCCTCAATTACTTCAAAAACTAACTTACCCCCTAAATCGTAAACAGCTAAAGTCACATTACTTTTTTCATAAAGTTTAAACCTTGCAGTAACTAAACCATCGGTTGGTGTGGGGAATAAAACCATTTGATTTTTAACCGATATGTCATTGGGGTCCATCTTTAAAACTTGTAATATACCATCAGTTGGGGTGATTTTTAAATCCTTAGCGTTTTGGTCACCAGCAAACTTTCTTGTAACATATAAAGGACTTTTATTCCAATCGGATTGAAGTTCATTTGCTGTAAAGTTTAAAGTAAAAAGGATTTCACCATTGTTTACTAAATTTTGATTGAATGAAGGGTCATATCCCCCCCACTCAACTTCACCATCATTTGTGTTGATAAATGTCAACCAATAAGAACTCTTCAACTCAGTTACCAAAGATTCAAATTCCAATAGGTCACTATCATACTTCATAGCTAATTGCAATGAACCCAAATCGATATCATTTGTTTTTAAAGTTACAGGAACACTTACCAAATCCCCCTCATCAACTCCCAATTCAGGAAAATTAACTTCGATGGTCTCAAGGTTATTGTCGTATTCGGTAGTAACATCTATAATGTGTAAGTTAGCATTATTGGGATTAACTATTTCGATGGGTGTTAAACGAGCTCTTTTGAATCCTGTTCCGTTAGCATCTCCCATCCCTAAAACATAGTATGTTACAGTATCGGAGGTATTTGGTAGAATTTCGAATGTGAAGTTAGTTACTCCACCTGTTGAAGAAATAAGGTTTGAAGCTGAACCATCAATTATGTTAAACTGTGCCTCGGTGAAGAATTTCACATCTGCAACTGAGTTAATCCATGAAGAGAACCTACCTGATATTCTTCCGTAAATTGCATAAACATCGGATATTGTAATCTGACCATCTCCGTTCACATCAGAAGCGTGGAAATCAAACCCTGTTGGTGTTTGTTGACCAAGTACATATTGATTCACTCTCTGAGCATCGGCAACAGAAATAATGTTCCCAAAGTTTAAAGTGTCTCCCTGTACAGCAAGTCTAACATCAAACGCTGTAGTATCAATGTTCACATCGTTAAATGATACCCATCCTTGAAGGTTGCTAGTATCAACACTTACAGAAGTCCAAGTTGAAGTTGTTTTTAACTTTTTCTCAAGAGCAACACTTACATGTTTAGCGGGTGTACCGGTAACATTCATAAAATTTACATGATATGAAAAAGTACGAGACAATAACTGACCACCAAAATTTGTGAGGTTCAAAGTAAAGTCATTACCCCCTTGTGAGGTCGCAGTCTCACTGAACACATTACCACCATTAAATGTTAAATTACCCACATTGAAATAGGTGGTTGACAATGCCGCAGTGTGGTTCAATGTCACTTGAAACAATCCACCGTCAGGTATATCAAATGTATTGAGACTACCGGTATATGTGAGGGTAATGGTAACATATCCCAAAGCAGGATTATCCTGATATTGGAGATATTGTGAAAAAGTTGTGTTCAAAGAAGTTATGGTATCAACGGACCCAAAAGCTTGATTATCATAAAACAGTCTAAATTGCACTGCTGTGATATCAGTTCCTGAATTATTGTAAAAACAAAGACCAACATTTGTTTTACCCGCTGTTGATGTACCAATCTGATAAGTGGAATCTATAGTGATATGAGCTCCGTTTAAAGTTGGTATAGGACACGACTGTGAATATAAATTACTCACAAGAATTGTCCCGAAAAAAAGAAATAATAATTTTCTCATATTCGAATGTAGATTAATGTACTTATAAATATGAAAAAATTTCTTTGGTTACCAATTTTTCTATTAATTAATTTAAAAGTTTGTGGGCAAATTAAAATTGACTTGGTAGGTGATACTTGGGTTCCTCAGGTTGAACAAGCATTAGAACTAATTAAAAATACCGACACTAACACTTATAACTTTGTTTTAAAACATTGTAAAAAAATAAGTTTTTGGAACGGAGAGTTCTCTACTGTAGAGGGTAATTACACCATCACAATTTCACAGGGTGATATGAAACTAAATTCCGTTGAAAATATTGCATGCATTTTGGTTCATGAATCAAAACACTTGGAAATTATTCAATCAGGAACATCTTTTTCTTTATTAAAAGAAGAATATATTTGTTATCTATGGGAACTTCAATTCATTGAAATTCTTCAAGGGGAACCTGAGTGGATAAAAGAAAATTGTCTTAATATGATTTCTAAATTAGAACCATAAAAAGGGTTACCTGATTCTATTAATCACAATCTTGACACTCAAATACAACATATTTTCTCCACCATTTCGAAAACATAGTATTAGGTAAATTATAAACAACTAATTCTGCCAAAACAAATAAACCCCCCACTAGGAGTGAGAAAACAATTAAGTAAATAAACCACATAATCTTTTTTTTTATAAATATAATCAAAAAACCCCCACTCGGAAAGAGTGAGGGCTGTTGGGCTGTAAGGTCAAAGATTTATTTAAAAGAGTTTTGAGATTATTGATGCTCCTTTGACGACTTTTAAACTATGTTGATTTGTGACTTTTGACATTCCCATCGAAATCAAACATCCACTACTTAGTGTTTAATGTAGGTTGAACCTTCGCCGCCTCAGCAATACTCAAAAAATACTCATTCCAATTCATCACAAGAACTTATCTTATAAATCAGACCCTTTGAACCATCGGCGTGAATCTGTTTTTCTTTTTCATTGACCAAAATTAAATTCGTAAACTTACATTTAAAACGAGGTTCGTATTCTTGAATCAAGATTAAACGAGACACCGTACCAATAAAGAGTTCCCCCCTTGTTGAGTAATGAATATATCGGTCTCCTTCTTTCCAATCAAACATTTCAATTTGTTTTACTTCACAAATATACTATTTATTTTTTATAAAGTCAAAAACTATGTCAATAATTAATTGGGAACTCCACTCAAAATTAAAAAAGAAAAAAAGATTAACCTATTCAAAAGAAATTATTACAATTGATGATTTGAGTGTGTGGGGTAAGATAAAAAAGTTTTTTAAGGAACTTCTCTTTAAGAAGTAATTCACTTATCTTTTCAAGGTCCAAAGGTGGCCGGTCGTCCCACGGATGTAGATTAGTGTATTACCGGATTCTCTTAACTGAGATAAAGGGGACTTTGGTCCCCTTTTTAAAAAAAATTATGTATGTCATTATACAATGCAAATATCCCGAGTTTTAAAGGTTTCGTAAGAAAATCTTTTTTTACCAAAAATGAAAGCGATTACAACGATTTTTACAATGTTTATGTTTTTGCAATACAATCAATTTCAGGAAAAATTCTAACTTTCCACGTGATGACAGATGACGGTATGGTTAGAAGTAGGATACCACTTTCTGAGGTTTATACAAAAATTCCTACAAATGATATTCCTTTCAATTTTAAACAACTTTGGGATTGTTTTAGTGAGAATGTCTCGATAATAGATTACGATTTTTTAGCCTATCACAGGGCTCAAATAGTTCTGAGAGATGGAAACAAAGTTTGGGGAACATATATTTTTACTGTTGATTGGTATAACAATCCCTACAGTGATGAACCTTCAGATTACAAATGTGGTCATGTATTTGAATCCGACGAAGGATATCTTCTTTGTATGCCAAACAACAGGATATTTTGGAAGGATTCCAACTGGGTAACCAAGAAATTACCTGAAGATTTGAAACAATTCAAAGTTGATACTGACTTACCTTCGGTGGAAAATCTATCAGATAGATGGGTGACTGAAGATGGTGATTCTTTTTACTATACTATAGAAGAACTAAAAGATTAAAAATATCTAATTTTAGCACCCTTCATAAACTTATTATAGTTTGGACCCTTTGTAATAATTTGGTTTCTACCAACCCTTTTGAAATCAATAATACCCGCACCAGTTATGGCTTGAAAAAAAGTTGATAGATATCCCCTTGGAACAATTTTACTACCAGTTGAGGTGGATATAAAATCATTATCCTGTTTTTGAAGAATATTTGTCCCCAAAAAAAAGTCTACTTTGTCGGTTTTTTTTCCTGAATCCAACCAATCAGTAAGTTTTTTGATTAGACCTCTATCTCGGAATTTAAAAGAATATCCCTTATTTTCTGTTGGAACCAAAATTTCATTTTGACCAATTAAATTATTCAAAAAGTTTTGATTGCTTCGCACTGTGTAAAATATTCGGTCAAAAAGTTTTCGGAAAAATACTCTTTTTAACTCCTCAGAGGACTGCCCTATTACATTGTTCAACATAACAAATTCTTTACCCCCCAATTCAATCATATCAACCTTTGGTTCAGTAACAACAATATTAAAATTACAAACAGACCGGGAACATTTCAGATTTATATCCAAAATGTAGTCTCCAATTATTTTTTCATTTCCGTCCTTATTTTGTAAGACTATACATTTAACTTTGGCAGTTGAAGGTTCAATGGTATCTTTGACATTAAAATTAATAATTAAATCGATTGCAGGTTTTCCTGATAACAATTGTTTTTCAAAACTGACGCCATAATTTTTTGTAAAAATTTCAGATAAAAAAGGGCTTACTCGTTCAAATTTTTCAAAATCAGAATCTATACTTACAAGAGCATCGCCATAGGCAGAGGTTAAAAGTTCAATTTCATTTTCACCCATTTCTCGGTCTGTAGCATCGTACCAATTATCAATACCATCATTGTCCCTGTAAAGTGCAACTTTGTAGAACTTATTTGATGAATCAACACCCTTAGTAATAAAATAATATAGTGAACCAGTTTCGTTGTAATTATCAAAATGAGTTGAAGTTGATTTAGATGATGTACACCATCTTGTTCCTGCGCCATAAACACAAGACGCTTCGTATGTCTTTGGTCTTACGACTAAAACCCTTTCGTTTTCATATATCTTTTCAACTTCTTTTTCACCCTTTTTTTTATTGAATTTTTCGCGAATTTCGTCAGTTTCTTTTAAAAAATAGAATAAATCATTATCGGCATATTTTTTAAATTCTTGGTACTTATATTTTTTATTATGTATATCGAAAAATTTGAGAGCCTCCACAAAACGGTCAATTTCATCCCTTTTTTCGATTATGTACCTTTTGGCAATTTCAAAACTTAAAGGTTGTATATCTTCCTGAGATATGTTCCAATCGCGATAATAATTTCTTAAAATATCATCCAAATACTTAAAATTGGTATCAATAATAAATAAATCGGTTATTAGATAATCATAAATTGAACCTAAAGCACCACCACTCAAGTACTCTTTTACCAACTTTTTTTCTGCGAGTATTGGTATAATGTATTTTGATAAAATTTCTTCTTTTCTCCCTTCGCTCAGTATCATCTTATACCAAATTTGTACCTGTAATTTTTTCGATTTTTTCAGCCGAGGATGAAATCAATTTATTATTAGAGTTTTTTCTATCTTGTAAACCAATTTTCATTAATTTTTCGGTGTCAGTAACTCCTTTTTCTACTTGCGAATTAATACTCTTAGCAAATTGATTAAACCACCCCGGTCCATTCCATGTTGCATAGATAAAATGGGTAAGTAAACCTTCATCACTTTGAACGATTTTTTTAGCCTCAGAAGTCAAATATCTATCAGCAAATTTGTTAAAATTGTTTTTAATCATCCGAGAGGCCAAATTCTTCAAAGGACCTTCTAAATTACCCCCCTTGTGAAGCCAAGGCCATTTTTTCGATGCATTAGCGGCATCAATCAATCCCCAAAATTGTCTACCCTCTGAGGAAGTGTTAATTTCCGCCCCGTGTTTTCTGTCGATACCAAACATAGTTTCACCTGAATCTCCCATAGAACGACTACCTTTGGGGAATCCTCTACCACCTTTGACCATTATAGGATGGAAATACCCACCTTCGATTTCATCAATGAGTTGTCCTGCAATTTTTTCAAAGGAACCAATATTGTCCTCTAATTTTTTTGGTTTTTTTTCATCCTCGTCATCGTCTCCAAAAAATATACTTTTTAGTCCTGAAGACATGTAATCATATAATGCATCACCCCAAGACTGATTCTGTTCTTGTAGGTTCATTAATTTTTTTTGTCGGAGGATTTCCTCTCTTAATACTTTTTTCATAAGATATTATCATATAAATATCTTTTAGACTCTAAACAAACACTTCAGGAATTTCTTCCCAAGAAGTTGTATAATGTTGAGTTTTAAAATCTTGTCTCATTTCCCATTTATTTGTTAATGAAACAGGTGGTTGAACGATTTTAATATCTTCGGTAAATAAAGTTGTTTGTGTTTGAGTATCAGGAATTAGATTATGAAAAATTACCCCACACTTTTTATACTTTTTACCACTTTCAAATAAGTTTTGAAGATGTGGGAATATTTGGCTCCAAATTTCATCAACATCTTTTGTTTGTTGTTGAAGATATAGTTGTTTACTCGAGGAATGTTTTTGACCCTTGTGTATGTTACCACTCACAAAAATGGTTACTCGATTTGTTTCCGCGCCACTTTCATCCATTTTTCTCACACCATTTTTAATGTAAGTGTACATAGCTTGTGAGATGTCATCAAGTTGGTCAACATCTTGCCCAAATGAACGAGCTGAGGCAATATTTCTTTTGAATTTAGGTATGGGTTTCACGGGATGACAATACATCCCTAGTATTTCTACTTTTGCTCTAAGCCCATTCACATTAGTCATTTTTTTTACTATGGTATCAGACAACATCACAAATTGACCTATCGATTCAACACCACCCTCTTTGAATTTCTTTGACCATTTTCTACCTATTCCCCAAATTTCATCAATAGGTATTTCGTACAAGTCATTCCTAAAGTTTTTGAATTCCCAATAACTACAAATCCCTTTATAGGAAGGTTGTTTTTTGGCAATATGAGAAGTTAACTTCGCCAAAGTTTTGTTGGGACCTACGCCAATAGATACCGGTATACCTACTCGTTGTTTGACCTCATATTGAATTAGTTCCAAAGTTGGTATTAATTCTTTATCGGGGATATTTGAGAAATCAACAAAAGCCTCATCTATGGAATAAACTTCAACCTGTTTAGAATACTCTTTAATGACCGCCATCACTCGGTCTGACATATCACCATAAAGATTGTAATTTGATGAGTAAACACAAAAACGATGTTCTTCCATGAAGTCTCTTCTTTGGAAAAAAGGTTCCCCCATTTTAATACCCAAATCTTTAGCTTCTTGACTTCGAGCAATTACACACCCATCGTTGTTTGAAAGTACAACTGTTGGTCTCCCAATTGAAATTGGATTAAATACCCTTTCACAACTTACATAGAAATTGTTCGCATCAATAATGCCAATCTTTCGGTCCATTTATTTTATTTTGATGTAATTCAATTTTTATTGTTAGATTTTTTCACATTGTGATTAATCTCAAGTAATAAAAATATAACAATAATTCCAATAATAATCATCTCATTTTTTCTTTAAGACCCACGAAACTTTACCCCATAAATTGGTTTGACCTTCGTATGGTCTGATTTTAAAACATAGTTTATCTGTTAACACAACAAGGTCCCCGTCTTGGGGTGAAAGTGACCTATCAATAACCAATACATCGTTGGTTTCAACACCAAGAGTTTTGGGTCCTTTATACCTAAAATAAAATGTGGAATACACATCCCCAACAATTAAATCATTGAGGTCTAATCTTTTATCCACATAGCTCTCTGCGGGTGAAGCAAACCCAGTTGTCTGAGATTTTATCTTAAGTGTTGTGTCCGCAAAATTCATACTTCAAAGATACAAAAAACATATTATAGAAACAAATATAGAACTATTTATATTTGTAGAAAATTATGGATAGTGGCCGACAAAAACATAATTATGAAAAAATCAGTACAAAAGATTTTGTCAAATCTTTTAAAAAAAAGTCCTGCGTTTAAAGATATCGATTCAATTTCACTAAATTTTATTTTCAGCTCACCGGTTAAAACCGCAATGTGTGATTGGGTTTACGGTGTTGACATTAAAACGAAAACACCTGAAGTCAACCAAGGTGAGATATCTTATGTTATTACACAAACCATAACTAAAACAATGTCTCTACTTAGCAAAGATACATTGTGTGCTACAGATATTAAGTTCGAATCAGCTTATTGACCGTTGTTAAGGCTTGACCAATCACTTGATGCATGTCATAGTACATATAAGTCCCAAGTCTACCACCAAAGATGTATTTTAAAGAAGTTTCACCGAGTTCTTTATACTTCCTATACATTTCTGAATTAATCTCATCTCGTATGGGATAATAGGGTTCGTTATCACCCGTATAATCACATGGAAACTCCTTACTTACATAAGTTCTTTTTTGATTTTGATTGTCAAAATACTTGTGTTCGATAATCCGTGTATAAGGAGTTTCATCATCAGTGTAATTAACCACAGGATGTCCTTGAAAACTTTCAGTATGCATGTAGGTATTTTCCCACTCAAGACTTCTATATTCCAATTTACCAAATTCATAGTCAAAGAACTCATCAATAGGTCCTGTGTAGATAATCTTATCCGATATGGATTCATAGTAATCTCTTTTTTCAAAGAAATTCGTGCCTAAGTGAACTTCAATACCACTGAGAAGTTTTTCGAAGATTTGTGTGTAACCACCAACTGGTATACCTTGGTATTTGTCATTAAAATAATTGTTATCCCAAGTGAATCTAACGGGTAATCTTTTGATAATTGATGCTGGTAGTTCTGTGCACTTTTTACCCCATTGTTTTTCAGTATACCCTTTGATAAGTTTAAAATAGATGTCATCACCAACCATTGAACGAGCTTGTTCTTCCAAGTTAGTGATGGCACCTTTATATTTTTGACTCTCAATTTTTGCTTTAGCTTCCTCAGGAGTTTTTACTCCCCACAATTGATGGAATGTCCACATATTGAATGGGAGAGAATATAACTCATCGTTATAATTTGCTATAGGTGAATTGACAAATTGTCGGAATTCCGCAAATTGATTCACCCATTCCCATATGTCTTTATCCGAGGTATGAAAAATGTGAGCTCCATATCTGTGAATATGAATTCCATCCAAGTTTTCGGTGTAGCAGTTTCCTCCAATGGTTAAACGCTTGTCTATTACCAAACACTTGAACTTTTTTGATAGTTCATATGCACAAGTGGCCCCGAATAAACCGGAGCCCACAATTATGTAATCGTATTTTTTATGTAAAGGAGAAAGTAACACCTTCGTTTTTGATTATAGGTTCAGTCAACTTACGAGTTAGTCTATCTTTCCATTCATTTAACTCTTTTTTACCTGTGTCTAAGTAACATCGGTCTTCAATCAAAAAACAATATGTTGGAAAAGGATTTTTTCTTTCAGGATTCATCATTTGATTTACCAAATCAAGAGCCTCTTGAGTTCGATTATTATCCTCTAAGAAGAAAGCGTGGTACATAAGGTGTTCATTTCTACCAGGTGCGAATTGTTCCGCTTGATTCCATGATTTTTCGGCTTCTTCATGTTCACCTCGGAATGAGTATGCCGAACCCATCAACAAAAATGTTGTATATGACATCTCATCGATTCGTGCAGGTTTTCCTGTTTCCCAATAGTTGTGTGATACTCTTAGAAAATGATTAAAATAAAAAATTGCCCTTCGCGCATATTCATCAGAGTGGTCTTTACCGAACGGTAACTCGTTAGGATTACCATAACAATCTGAATAACTTTTACCCACATACCACAAATGGTAATGGTCTTCTAATACGGTGTTACCAACGACTTTATCGATTTCTAATTCGAGAGCATCTCGTAGAAATTTACGAGGAGCCGCCCATGTTTGTCCATCGTTGGTCACAATGTGACGGAAACTTTCAGGTAGAACTCTTCTTTCGAAATCTTCACCAACTTCGGGTAAGTGAATTGTTTCGTGTCGTTTATCATGTTGAAAGAACCAAGGACGATTGGCATTCCACAACCATGTGCGGTAGTATCTTGTATTAAAACTTCTAACAATAATATTCCAAGAGTCCACTTCCATATTTTCTAATAAAGTCCAATCGAAATCTTCATCGATTTCAAGTCTTTCATCAGCATCCATTCGAATAATCCAATCACAACCATGGTCAGTCTTTAAACAAGTTTGAAGTGCATGGTCTCTGTTCCAACCAGGAAATTGCCATTCGATTTCATAAAGAAATCCTGGTATATTTTTTTCTTTAAAGAAATTTCTGATAATTTCTTGTGTTCCATCAGTTGAACCATTATCCTGTATTACCCAATAATCAACATGTTGATATACTGAGTCTAACATTCGAGTGATGGTACGCGCCTCATTGGCGACCATAGCATTTAATACAATTTTAGTTTTTTTATTCATAGATATAATTCATTATTTGTTCTTCTTCGAAGTATTTTCTTATGGGCACACTATTTTGGAATTTCTGAGAGTGCCCAGCCTCTTCATCCCAATTCCAATCATGAAATCCTAATTCCTTAATTCTTTCATGAATCCTTTTATCGTAATGGTCTCGAATTAGTCGGGCTCTACGATTAATGTCTTGAGAGTTGTTATCTACAGTACTGTTTCTATTGTTTTTCTGTAGGTAAAGAACTTTCTTGACATGAATCATTCGGGTATAAAGGAATGTTTTAATAGAAATTTCTAAGTCATCGGCAACAGGTATCGCCTTATTATGACCACCAATTTGGTGGTAAACTTCCCTTTTCCACATTTTCACATGGTTTGGCATTGATATATTAAAACGAATACTCAATGGGTTAACATCAGGGTAGTGGTGTGCCAGTATTTTTTCACCGTCAACTTCAACCCATGTGTGTCCCGCATAACCAAAATCAAAATAATTGTCCTCTCTTGCGTACCAATTACCTGACCAATCATGGTCATAATACTTCATTTCACCGTCTTCGTAAGACTCAGAACAATCACTATACAAGAACCCTGCATCTGAAAATTTATTTATTGCCTCATTTGAAATCTCCAACGCATTGGAAACCAAATGGTCGTCGTGGTCAAGTTCAACTAACCAATCACCATCACACATCATAGCCGCTCGGTGTTTTGCCAATCCAACATTTCCACCAGTCAATGGGTATAATCTGAAAGGTTTGACTCGGTAATCTTTTGCCGCAATATCTTGTATTAATCTCCATGTCACATCATCGGGTGAATCATCTAAAACAATCCACTCCCAATTAGTATTTGTCTGATTCTTCAAGGATTCGTAAGCCCTGACGATTCTTTCATTGGTTTTGTAAGTTGGAGTGAAAATAGAAAATCTTGGTCTCGGAAACTCGCAATGTCTAAAAACACTTTGACAAACGATGATATTTGCAATGACCAAGTCAGGTAACATTTCATCCGCATGAACATGAATTTTTTTCAAATGAAAATGAGGAATTTCAATTTCTTCGCCAATTGATAATATTATATCAGGTCTATATCGCGTATAATCTTCCACCACTTTTCCTGTGTATGGTAATGAATATAAGTTTACTTCATCGTGGAGATATTCTTCCCAATAGATATCAGAAAAAAGAATTGTGTCCCCCAATTTATGCCAACCATAAACTATAGCAGATGGTTTTTTTGTGTTCATAGTAAAAATATAGTTATTTAAACTTTTTTGTCAATTTATACTCTTCGACATGCCCCGTCACATGTTTGTCCTGCCCCTTCGACATAACCAATTCTCATATCAATTGGAGTACTTCTTTTATATGAGGTTTCTCTACCACAAATAACACAAACATCAAATTCGTTTTGTTGGTTTAACACACATTGCATGTGTTCTGTACCCACTAAATGTTCCGAAGACAATCTGTATGTATTTTCACCACAAATTGAACAAGTTTGCATCATTGATTCCGCGTTGATAATAGATTTTACTAATCCGTCTTCACCGATTACCAAACCCACATGTTCATCAAAGTTTTGATTAATGTCTTTTTCATAAAGTTCCCAATATCTTTGTCTAACCAACTTACCCAATTCGTAATCATTAGGGTTGGATAGAATTTCTTGTTTTGTAACTCTTACATCCATTTTTTTATTTAAATGTAAAAATCAAGCTACAAAAGTGAAACATTACATGAATTTATTTTACTTATATTTATAGATTATTCATTATGACTAACGAAAAACTTTATATCATAGCCAAAAAATTAGTTTCTTTTTTTCCCTCAGGGGAAAATATGGAAACTTTTTTAGAACGATTCAAGTATTTGTATACTAAACAAAATGAGTTTTTCTCTCTTTTTGATGAAGAAAGTATTTTCAAATTATTTGTTTTCATTTATCAGTTGACTCAAGTAGATTCAAATTTGGATTTAAACTATCTTATTTTAAAAACCGAAGAAACTAAAATAGTTTTAACCTTTTACACCTCTTACACCGATGTTTTTGATACTTGCTCTGCATGTGGTGGTGACGGCGAAGTAAACTGTGATTATTGTGATGGTATTGGTGAATATGAATGTTCTGAATGTGATGGTACTGGAGAAATCGATGGTGAACCGTGTTCAACTTGTCAAGGGGGTGGAGAAGTTGGATGTGATTATTGTGGTGGGGATGGTTCTATTAGTTGTGATACTTGTGATGAAAATGGTGAAGAAGAAGATTGGCAAGAAAAAAGTATTGAAGTATATTTCGAAATATCAGATGATGCTCAAGTTAATTCAGAATTGAACGATTATGAAGGTACTACAACTCCACTTTCTAACGTATTTGAAAACCGATTGAAAGTGTTGAAGGAGTATGATGTAACAGTAAGGACTGAAACTTTTCTTCAGTTTGAAAGTGATGAAAAGTTTGTTAAGCAAATTTTTAACCGACCAAAAAATAAAGGGATGATTTTACAAGGGATAATTTCATATTCGGAGTTTCCCACCCCTCTTTATTTTTCAAATATGTAATAAAAAAGGTCAGAGTTAACTGACCTTTCTTGGGTCCAACAGGTTGTTGGACGCTCCACCACCTAACAGAGAGGTTAGGACTCTTTGATTACCTCGGCTTCCATTCGAGATTTGAAATGTTCAGACAAAGAATTTCCTTTCTTTTCTCCAACATGTTTAGTTATAATAATACATTCACAGAGAATTTTGTGAGGTATATTGAGAAGAAAATCGTCACCATTGAAAAAATTCAGGTCGGTTTTCAATTCAAGTGGTCCATGAATACCCATAAGAAACAATTTAAACTGACCAGACTTATCGAAAGTCTGATGAACTAATTTACCCAACTTCGGGTGTTTGATGATAATGGTGTTGTGTTTCATGTTTATCGAATTACAACACAAATATAAAAAATAAATTTTAAACTACCAAATTTTATTCTTCTAAGTCCATAATAAATCGTAAGGTTTTCTCCCCTCTATCAAGGAAATAAAAATCACGACCCTCCACATCTAAAAAAGAAACTATTTGCAGGACGATTTTTTTCTTTTCAGAGTTTAGTTCTTCAATTTGCACCACCATTTGAGGTCTTGAATTACCCTTTATCTTTCTGATTATAAATCTCGGATGAAAACCATCTTCAGGTTTTATCTCCTTGAATTTTGTCCCTTGAAAAAAATACTTAGTTAGTATCAGGGGACTTGATAAATCGATAAGTTTATCGAATATCCTTATATCAGGTATTCGAGGTTTACCATCTCGTTGTTCATATACATGTGGGGCTGTCCACCACTCAACTAAGTATTCACCCTCTCTGTAATAATCATAAGGTTCTGAGCCAGGTCCCATTTCTTCGACAAGAAAAATTGTTTCTTTAAGAACACTTAAAAGTTTCATATTTTTATAAATACCCCTTTAAATAAAAAACCCCCAACCTTTCGGAAGGGGGTTTGGCTAATGCTCTGAGACTACGAGCTTAGGTGGTCAGTCTTTGGTGGGATTATGGTTTCCCCACTCGGTCCACAACAGTTGCCTGTCGTAACCAACCAATGTCGGTAATTTGAGTCTACCACTCTTTTCGTTGACACCAACTCAACTGATACTCCTATCTCTTCAACCTTGCGAGCTGACTGAGGGATGGCCGTCCCACGAGTAGTTTCTCAATCAACACCGATGGACTTGCGGTCCTATCCGTGCCTTCATTGGTCCGATGACCTGAAGGATTAGACACCTTTCAGTACCAACGCCCGAAGACTTTTGCTTGTATCATTGAATATCATTCACATTGATATGTAGCTTTGTAGAAGAATGAAAGATGTGCTTCGGGAGAAGGTCCATTCCTTTTGAGAACGAAATGCTTCACACCTCTCTGTCAACCCGCCAGTTGACGGTCAATCAGGACTACGGTGGGTTTAAACCCGTGGTAACCCCTCAGACTGGTACTCAGCTTTACAACACCCAGCGGGATGTCTCAAACCGTCACCTGTACCTTTTCCTGTTGATGTCTCCATCGCAACCCCGATTCTCTACAAAATCGGGATGATGTCTCCCCCTCAGCACTTGCCGTCAGGGTTTTCACCGTAGGTACTTTGTTTAGTTGTCAGGTCATCGACCTGCGAGACTACTAAGGTCGCTAAACCTTCTCATCCCTTTTAGTCCCATCGCTGGGGTTATCTAAAGACGCTAAACCGCCTATTTTGTAATTCAAAGAACTCGTCAGATTTACCTGACTTGTTGTTAAAGTATAATAAGATTTTTTAATCTTGTCAAGTACCTTATGAAACTTTTTTTAGTGGCGGGAGAAGGATTTGAACCTTCGACCTTAAGGTTATGAGCCTTGCAAGCTAACCAACTGCTCTATCCCGCAATATTTTAAAGACCGACACCCGAAAAAAATCCCACAACTACTATGTTCTCTCGAACACTCATTGTGGGATGTGAAAGGGACCGAAGTCCTTCTTCCGAGTGTTCTACAAAGATAAAACAAATTTAGGATTTGTCAAATGACCTGTAGAACTTTTTGTGGGGTGTGTCAACCTCTCGGTTGAGATAATAAATATATCTTTTGTTTTGAAAAGTTAAACTTTATTTAAAATTGCCATTAATAATTTTTTGAAAAAATCACCAGTGTTCATTTCCATAATGTCTTCATAAGTAAAATACCCACAGTCACTGTGTTCTTCACCATCTTTAGCATTTTCTAAATCGGGATACAAATACGGATTAGATTGTAAAAGATAAACATACATCCACCCTTTTACAAACCTACCATCTCTTGAAGTACGAGGAACCAAACCAACAAAGGTTAAGTCATCTGAGGAAATAATGATATCAGTTTCCTCATGGAATTCTCTAACAGCAGCTTCTTTTGTGGTTTCACCTTTCTCAACACTACCCGCAGGGACGGACCATACACCCGGCAAAGTTGCTTTGGTAGACCTTTTACAAAGTAAAACTTCGTCATTAACTTTTACAACAACACCAACATAAATCTTCTCTTTCATATTTATAATTACTATGAGGTTAAAAATAGGGGATAATATCTTTAATGTAAAAGTTGTTACAAGTAATTTTGACAAAGCTCAAGGAATGATGAACAGAACTTTCACTGATGAGTTCAACGGAATGTTATTTGTTATGGATGAAGACACCAGTTGTTTTTGGATGAAGAACTGTATAATCCCCTTAGACATAATCTTTATTGAAGGAACAACGATAACTAAAGTACATCACAATTGCCAGCCTTGTAAGGATGAAGATTGTGATAGTTATTGCGGTAGAGGAAGATTAGTTCTTGAAATTCAAGGTGGTTCCGCAAATGAGCTTGACATAAAAAAAGGGGACCAAGTAAAACTTTTACTTTAGTCCCCATTTAATTTTAATTGGTTTTTATCAGAACAAACCAAGTTTGGATAACCATCTTTCGAAAAAGTTACCTCTGATACCTAACTCAACCATTTTTTCATAAACACTCGGTCCAGGAATTCCATCCACATCGAGTTTCTCCATTTTTTGGAATTTCTTAAGTGCCTCAACCGTTGAAGGTCCCCACCTTTCATCAACAACTATTTTTGTTGGTATTTTTTTCATCTTAAAATATTCATTCAAAGCATTTTGAATTTCACGAACATCTCCCGATGATAGTTGATAACTTGAAAGTTGTTCATTGACCTTATTTTTTAAGTCTTTGACTTTCATTTCTACAACCACTTCTTGTTCTTTAATCACATTGTCGATAATACGAGATAGTGCCTTTTCGGTGATACGGATATTTTTTTTCATTCTAAAGTGAATAAGTATTTTCCTCTGTTTATTAACGCAACCATCTCATCTCTTAGGTTTAACAAATCTGTGTCAAGGGTTGGGTCATAGATTTCATCAAAAGACAATAGGAAGTTTACCGAGTCATCAACAAACTCTTGTAAAGACATCTGTGATAAATCTTCAATCTCTAAACTCAAACCTCCAAGATATTCGGGTCTTCCGTGTTTTCCCATACATACTTCAGCAAATTCATCAACTAAATTAACAAGTGCTTCGTATATCTTACCATAAGCCTTGTGTTTTGCATAGGAGAATGTCTGCCAATGCATAAATCTAAATTGCATTTGAATTTGGACTAACTTGGCTATAACTTCACTGTTCATAAAAATTCTTTTATTATAAATACCTGAGATAAGAAAAAACCCCCACTTTTGGTGAGGGTCTTTCTTTATTCTGATTGAGTCGAGAGTTTCTGAGCCTCTTGAATCATTAGGTCGGTACTGCCGTTGTATTTACAAGGGCAAGTAGGACGACCATGTTCCTTAAGAATTTGTTTTGCTTGTTCGAGTGTCATGTTTATAAATATTACAAAAATATAGACAATAAAAATAATTTGAAAATATAAATCAGTTTATTCCTTGTTGCAAATATAAAACCAAACCAAATCATTGTATTCGACCGCCAAAGTAATCAGAGCAGCATATCTTTCATCAAAGTGCATGGCAACATAACAACTCTTACCATCAGAATCTTTACACAACCATCTTGATGTTCCAACAGACGCATCGACAGCGTTAACCACATGGTAATTCTGAGTTGTTTTACTATAAATAACAACCTTAGTTTGGTGAAGTTCAACCAAGATGTTGACCTCCTTACTGTCAATAATCCACTCTGTGACTGGACTGTTTTCATCTTGTCTTACACCCATTGAAGCGTTTTGTGCTCTGAGGTAAGTAATCTTAGTTTCCTGAGAAAATAAACTTGTGAAGGACACAAGCAAAAATAAAAGTAATAGTTTTTTCATTATCAAATAAATAGATAATTGAAACCTAATAAAAAAACCCCACTCTTTCAAGGGGGGTCAAATTATTTTTTAAGCGGTCTAAGTTGTCTACTTTAAATTAATTTAATTTCAAACCTGTTTTTCATTTGTTCTAACTTTTCTTCAGGTACTCCATGTTCGTTGACACCACCATGGCGGTTTTCCACAATCAAGGAATGAACACGATACCCATATTTTTCAGCCAACTTGTGGTAATATTCCATTTCCCACTCTTGGGTGAAAGTGTTTGATACAACAACAGGTGAATGTTCGTAATTAAACAAAAGCTCAACTTCGTTTTGACACCACATGTGTGCAAGTTTGATTTCAGATGGGTTGAACTTATAGTTCCCTTCCCTATCAACAAAATACATGTCAGTTTCTTTGTGACAATAGTCTTTGTTCCCCACAATCATTTTAGCAATTGTTGATTTACCCGAGTTTGGTAATCCTCTCAAGAGATATAGTTCTTTCATTTTACAGTCGTTTTTCGTGGTGGTCTTTTGGTAGGGTCAATTTTCTGTGAAGACGGTCCTTCATAATGTTACGGATTTCCTCAAAAGAAATTGGGTAAAGGTCATTTCCGTCCACACCAACATCCATTGCTCGTCCTTCGTTGATACGAAGGTTAGGTGGAAGGTGAACATGACCATGAAGGTGAGCAACACCGTCATTCATACCATCCCAAGATGCAATCGGATAGTGCATACACACCATAGAATATTTCAGAACCTCTTTACCGATTGGTTTGCGAATATCCAAGTGAAGGTAGTCCTGACAAGATGAAAAAATATCTTGGATATCTCCTTTGTTTCGACGGATGTGATGGTCGTGGTTTCCGAAGGTCAGGTGAATGTTCTTACAAAGAATCCGACTACGAAACTCAGCGATGGATTCAAAACCGCCAAACGACCAGTCACCCAAGTGAATCAAAATATCGTCCTCACCTACCATCTCATTGATTCGGTTTACCAAAGTATCGTTCATGTGGTTTAAGGACTTATAATCACGGGTCAGGTTTTCAGCACCCACCCAATTGGTAGTAGCACGACAAATGTTTCCGTGGTTATAGTGAGTGTCTGATGTGAAAAACAGACCTTGCCCTTTTTCCAATACAATTTTCATAAGACAAAGATATAAAATATTTTACAACTTACGAAACTCAGGTTTGATTAATTTCCAAATGATTGGTTCTACATCCTTACCACCCAACATGGCAAATAAGATTGCTGGATGTTTAAACATTCGTGCACTTAGTGCAAAAAACTTTCGTATCCCCAATCCTTTTATTGAATCAAAGTGGTTTTGGTATTCCTCCTCAAGTTGGTTGAACTGAATAATCAATTCTTTCTCATACTCTTTGATTTTGCGGTAGAATTCATCAGGAACATGAGTTAAAATACTATCCATACTACCACCCGATGACAATACCTCCCAAACCGCAGTGGTTGAAAGATTGGTCATGACCTTGTGGAGACGAACATATTCTTCAAACTTGATTTTCATCCTGAAGTTACCAGGTTGGAATCTAAGGACAAAACCTTCTTTATTGGTCTCGTTCTTTTCTTTCAACGACTTGTATAACTCATCAGAGAAATTGAAATGTTGTTCGGTTTTAACCAAATCATCTTCTTCAACACCGTTAGCATGTAGAACCATCTTTGCGGTAGTCCAGTGTAGTTCGGTGTCGTCCGTTGGTTCCCATTTCCAACTCTCATTCAAAACCACGGATAAGAACACAATTTTTTCTTCATCGTATCGAACAACAATTCGATTCGCTTCATAAATTATCTCCACTAAGTAGGCATATTCTTTTGACCATGAAGCCAAAAAATACTTTGATTTAACAATCTCAAGACCTTTGATTGCTTGTTCAGAAGCAAATGAACCACGGGTTGCCATAATCCATTGGTCTTCGTAGTTGAACAAAATACCCAAAGACCCATCCATCTTTTCTTGGATGTAAACATAATCGCCCTTGGAAGGGATTACTTCCTTACCAATAACCTCCTCGTAGTTAAAGAATTTTTTAAAGGGGCGAACCAATATTTTACCAGTGGTATTCTCAGTTATAAGACCTCTACATTGCACCGTAACCTCGTCCCACAACCCTTCGTACTGAACTTTCTCGGTGTAGTTCCATATAGTCAATGGAAGGGTGGGATGAGTTTGTTTGTACAACAACCCATCTTCATAATAACGATTAAGCGTCTCAATAGTCATTTAACAAACATAATCAATTTAAACTATTTGGAATATACAAAATCGTCGGATTTTTTTTCTGAACATCTACCTCAGGATAACGCTCTTTAAACTTTTGTAGATTAAAGGGTGAGGCAATAATATGAAACCCAACCCTAGTTGGGATGAAAGTCATCTCAACTTCTTTACCAGTTTCACTTTGCAGTTCACTAATATACCGACGCATTTCTTTATAAAAAGGTGCATGAGCAAAACCATCAATTGATATTCCATCGATATCGATAACCCATCGCTTTTCCAAAGTTTTCAATTGACCCACAACAGAATCAAATAAATGTTGCTGGCGATGCTGACCGTTACGAATACGCTCAGCCAAAGCAACTAACATGTTCAACGACACATCGTGGTGACTTTGCTTTTGAACATGAATGTATGCCCTGGCTTTGAACATCTCACAAAGTTCTTTAATCTCTTCATACCTCTTTTCGAGATACTCAACACTTTCAATACAGTAGGTCTTTATCGTTCTAACTGATTGATGATTTGACTTATCAGTGGTTTGGTCTTTCTTACGCTTCAAAACATAAAGCATGTAAAAGTCCCCCTCCTTTTCGAAGTTAAGCAGAGACTTGATTTGATGTAGGTTGTCAATCATATAAACAAAGATACTAAAAAGTTTCGAAATAAAAAAACCCCCACCTTTACAGATAGAGGTCTCTCATGAAATTAAAAACTCAACTTATTCGATTTCGCTAATGTGGGTTAATTCTTTGGGACATTCCACCGACTGTAAAAGCCCGATGTAAAGGGGGATGTACTTCCGATTGATATAGTCAGCCCGTGATACGGCAAGTTGTAGGTTGTTTTCCACCACAGCTTGAACAAAACTACCACCGGGGTATCCTATGTTCCATTTGGTACAAAGTATACTTTCTGCGATGTTTAAAATGTGTTGGTATTCATCATCCGTGGGTGTGAATCCGTGGGTGAGGAACATTTCCCGAGCACAGTAGTCTTCAACCAACTGTCGAACTGTTTCGATTTGTTGAGTTTTGGTCATGTTTTTAGTTTTTATTAATCAACAAGACAAACCTACAACAAAATTTCTATTCCGCCAAATCTTTTTCAAAATTAATTTTTTGTTGTTTTTTCTCATCAATAAACCCCTGAACTCTCTTTCGAGCAACTTCGGTGTAGTTGGGTGACAATTCAATTCCAATCCAACGACGGTCTAATACTTCTGCGGCGACCAAACTAGTTCCACTACCAGCAAATGGGTCCAATACAACATCATTCTTGTAAGTCAGAATTTTAATTGCTTTGGTTGGGATGTCCATTGAGAAAGTAGCTTTGGTCATACTCTTGGTATCGGCAAAATAATTCCACTGTCCAAATACCAAGTCAATGAATTCTCTTTTTTGGTCTTCAGTATAAACCTTTTTTTGTTTGGTAACACCATTCTCATCTTCAACATCAATCCATTCGTTTGTCCATTGAGGTTTACCCTTAATTTTTTTAATGTGTTCTTTCTTGTAAGCTAAGATAACACACTCTTTCGGGTTGTAGATGTAAGGTGAACTTGGGCTCATCCAACTTCCCCATGCGGTGGTACGGCTACGGTGTGGTGACTCTTCTTCCAAATCAACGATTCCGAAGAATTTGTATCCGATTTGTTTCATAATCTGCCAAATTTCACTAACCATAAAAATTCTTCCACCCTTATTTTGCCGATTAATTTCATAAGGAATATTCAAAGCAATCCTTCCATCATCTTTTAAAACACGGAAAGCTTCAGTCATCCACTTTTTTGTGAATTCAAAATATTCTTCGGGTGTCATATCATCATCATGTACATCGTATTCAATACCAACCCCATATGGACAACTTGTAACAATCAAATCAACACAGGATTCAGGAAGGGTTTTCATTTCTTCAATACAATCTCCATTAATTATTGTACCGATAGTGTTTTCTAAATTTCTCATAGTTTTGTTTTTTTCTTTCTAAACATATTTTACAATCTGAGTAAATGTAATTATAAAAATTTACATTATCCAATTTGTTTTGTATTTGTAATCTAATTTTATCATAAAGATTTATATTAATATTATTTCTCTTTAACTCTTCAACAACAAACTTTTGAAATTTTTCAGACGCTGAGACAATACTTGTGCAGTTTTTACTTTTTGTTGGATTGAAAGTGAATGACCCATCACCATCAAAATATCCTCTAATGAAATGTCTTTTGAGATTATTTTCAATGTTAGGGGAATCAATTGTAAATGTTTTTCGTGAGTGAATACCTTGTTTTTTTATTGAGTTTACCAATTTTTGTGAGTAAATTGCTAAGTGAACCATGTGAGACTTTGAAATCCCATCCTTGTATTTTACAGAATTATAACCCTCAACTATGAGATGATTTGATTTCAAATGTTCTCTAAAAAGTTCTAAATGTTCAACATCCTTATAAGACAATTTTAATTCGAGCGAACACCCTGAAGACCTCTCCCGAATATAACCATCCGCAAATAAAAAACCTAACCAGTATGCTTTCTCTTCGGAGTCAATTTTGTCAAAATAAGTTTCATCAACTTTATAACGCCGATTATCCAATTCAATACCATGATTTTTCAATATTCGTCTAATTGGCGAAATTGACACACCGAAAAATTGTGAAACTTTATGAATACTTCTAAACTCTCTGTATTTGGACAGAACTTCTTGTTCATTCAATAATAACTTCTCCACACTAATAAATATGACTAAAAATCTAAAAAATTGGATTTATTTCATTTTCTAAGTTCATTAATTAATCCAAATACAAAAACAAGTAATATCAGTGGCCAACCAAGGACCACCAATATTATTTCAGTAAATTCAACTTCTTGTTGAGTTACAATCATAACATAATGGAATAACATTCCAAATATCGAACCCCAAAGAAGATATAAAATCATCGATTAGATTCCAAAAGTTGAATTTTTCTCTCTAAATACCAAAGAGCCTTTTTCAAGTCTTGGATTTCTTTGTCAGTTCCTTTTTTACCCGCCCGAGCGATGTACTTAAAAGTATTACCGAGATGGAAATCCATCTCAAGGGCTTCAATGACTTTAATAACTTCATAAGTATTCGAGGCACCTCCGTAATGTTGAGGATGATTTACATATTCGTGGTTCGTGGTATGCTCAGACATTTTACTTCAGTTTTACTATAGGGCAATGATAGGTCTTCCATTCAGGATGCCAATAGAATCCTCCGTTTGCAGTTTGTTTATCTGGTCCGTCAATATGATTCAACTCAATAGTTTCGAAGTCAATTTGACAGATAGGTGACAAAATGTCATATTCTTCTTGAGACATATGTAATCCTTTCTCGTCACCACGAGGATTATTAAAGAATGAAAGGACACCCCCCTCTTTAAGCATGTTAGGTGTATTCTTCAAGAAGTCCCAAATCTGTTCATCCCAAGTGTCGATGTAGATACCATCAAACTTAGGTAAGTATTTAAGAAACCACTGCCAGTCTCCGTGTAGAATTTTTACATTGGATTTAAGGTGCCACCCGTCATCCATCATTTTAGTAAAGACATCTAAGTGGGGTTCAATAATCCAATGTTCGGTGTTGGGATATTTTTCAATTTCAGTGTCAATAATTCCCATTCCGAATCCTACATTGAGAACTCGTCCACCATTTTGGGTAATGACCTTTGCCGCTTGTTCCATAATTGGGCGTTCCCAATCCATCATTACCGCTTGTCCTGTTTCGTCCATTAACCTACCATCTTCAGTATAGGTTAGAGTTTGTTGGATATAGGGTTTACTCATTATTAGAAAAATAATTTAATCTTTATAGTAATTCAAAATAAAATTTGCCCAACTTGAGGGACTTCTTTAATCTGTTTCTAACAGAAAACAAAGGTTGTGTTGTAACGGATATTCCTCGACCGAAAAATCTTATCCAAGCAGTTCCTTTGGATAAAGAAAAAGCAAAGATAGGTAAACGAAAAATTCTTAGCGAAACCGCCCAATGGTGTCTGTTCATCACCCTATGTAGTTTTACGAACATAATACTCCTTTCCCATCGGACTTTCTTCGACCATATCATCCTCGATTAACTTTTTCATTACTCTGTTGGTCACATCGTATTCTTGTTTGAGAATGTAACGAGCGATGTAACTAATATGAACAGGCTGACTAAGTTTGCTCATTAGAGTCTTGAGGGTGATTTGGTCGATTTCCATTAGTCTTGTTTATTGGTTTTTTTCTTCTTCTTTGGTTTTTCTTCCACAACGGGAAGTATCTGAGTTCCACGGACTTCTTTTTTCCACTCTGACTTGGGCACGAACTCCCACACCCCTGTTGAAACCTTAAGGTCAGCTTCGAAGTCCTCCACACGGACAATATCCCCCACCTTATAGGTGTTGTTAAGTTTGGTTGATTTAATACACTTCATAAAAATTCTTATTTTATATCTTGCTTAAAGATATTAAACAATTCCACATCTGTCAAACCCATAATGTAACTTTCGTAAACTTTAAGGGTAAACTCATCATTAAAGAAAAGTGCATCGGCACTTCCAAAAAGTTTGGACACCGATTTTTCATTAAGATACTTGATGGTTTGTTCTTTGGTTATAATCCGTTTGTTAAAAGACATAAACAATATTACGAAATTAATTTGGAACTATCAAAGTGTTTAAAGTCTTTTAATGGTATACTTTGAGTAAGGTACCCCACAATCTTTCTCTTAATCATCGGAATAAGAGTTTCTTCCATCGGAAATTTATTGTTTGTTGTAATCTCAAACAACGGCAATTTTTCAATGTCTTCGACATTTTCCCACGATGACCTCTCCAAACAGATGTCAAATATTTTTAATCCTTGAGGGTCACCCTCCCAAATTAAATCCATAATCATTTTGGTTTCCCCTTTGGTGGTTCGGTTTTTTTCAAACCTGAATTCCCAAACTAAAACTTTTTTTAAATCCTTTATAGGGAAATAAACAAACCCCCGACCGCTATTGACAAACTTTTTGTTTTTCTTTAAAACAACATTGGTAGATTCGTAAACTATGTTCCAAATTGATTTACCAACATTGAAGACATCTAAAAGTTTGTTTCCCGAATACATAATCGTTTTTTCAATTTCGGCAAATTCATCCTCTGTTAGACCAGTAATTCTTTTGGGATATAGTTCCTTAAGAAGAATTTCATCATCAGGGGATTGGAACTTTTTATTAGTTAAAAGAAGTATTCTTTCCTTCATAAGGGACTGAAGGTTGGCTAAGTGTAAAGAGATTTCCACAAAGTCGGGGTAAATCTCAAAGTTATCGAAACTTTTTTCACACTTTTGAAGGTACCCTAACAAAGTATATTTGTTATATTCAAAGTCAATAGGCTGAGTGAACATCCACTCAGGGCTTAACTTAAAATGTTGGTTTTTTCCTCTTCCCATTTTTTAAAAAATAACAAACTAATCTTTTTAATCAACTCGGACAATATAATATGTTGTCCCCTCAACATTTTCTTCACCTATTTTACCATCATATGGAGAAATTGCCGTGTATCCATCATTTCGAATAATTTTACCAATTACATCACCTTGGTCAATAAAGTCAGATATGGCCAAATCATAATCTTCTATAAAGTCCAAAGGCGCTTCACGAACTTCTTCAACTTTTTTTTCAATTTCCTCCTCAATTTTTTCTTCGAGATAATCTCCCTGTGGGTCTGATTCAATTTCCTCTATTAATTCCAACATTTTTTCCATCTCAGATTCTAAAGTCTCAATCAAATCTTGAAATTCTTCTTTCCTTTTTCCAGTTTCTTTTTCCGCAATTTTTTTGAAAGTTTCAAGTCTCTCAGCCAAAATTTTAGATTTTTTCTGATAAACTTGATATTCTTTTTTTTGTTCATTGGACAAATCCTTAGCGTCATCATCCAAATAATTCTCAGGGGCCGAAGTAATCCAATCATTATAAAGGTCATATGCATAATCAACAACATCTCTCTCTGAAATACTACTCTCCAAAATCCAATCGGGTAATGAGTCGTAACCCTCTGAATCAAGAAAGTTCTCTAAGTTTTTTTTGGTAGCCTCATCGATATCATAATCATCACCCACAGCATAGGTCTGACCTAACTTTTCAATCAGATAAGATTTCATATAATATTCATAATCACCCTCAGGTTGTATATCATAAACATCAATATACTCATCATACTGAGACAACTCTTCATCAATCTGCTCAATTTGGGCAATGAGTTCAGGTGACGAAGTCTCTTCATATTGATTTTCCAACTCATCTTTACGATTCCTTAGTCTGTTCAAATTCTCTTGGATATCATCATCAATTTCATTTATCTCTCCCTCACTTACCAAATACTGATAAAGAGCATTGACCTGTCTTCCCTCTTCATCCAAACCAGGACCCAATTCCCATTTACCTGTTTTTCTTCTTTCCTCGGCTGCTGACATAATTTTAATCTTTATATTTGATAAATACTATAATAAAACCATATTTATAATATGTAGATGTTTGAAAATGACCACCGGAATTTATAAAATAACTAATATCACAAATAATAAAGTCTACATAGGAAGTAGCATTAATATTTCCAGTAGGGAATATAAACATTTTTGGATGTTAGATAGAGGGATACACGACAATCCTCACTTACAAAATTCTTTCAACAAATATGGTTTAAATAGTTTTATTTTCGAGATTTTGGAAATTTGTGAGGAATCATCACTAATTGAAAAAGAAAATTATTATATTTCAACCCATCGTTCTAATATTTTTGAATCAGGGTACAATTTAGCAACCGTAAATGAATCAAGAAGAAATAACTCCAACACTGAAGTAAAAATAAAATTATCTAAATATAACTTGATAAAAAATGGAAATTTTACTATGTTTTCTTTAAGAAATATTATAACAGATAAAGAACACATATTCGAAAGTTTAGTTGATGCCGCAAATTATTTGATTGAGAATGGTTTTTCGAAAGGGAAACCAACAAATGTAAGAATAAAAATTTCACAATGTTTACGAGGTTTAAAAGTTAATAATGGTCACAAAAATCACTCAATCAGAAAAACTTGTTATAAACACAATTTCAGAATAATAAAATAAAAAAAAACAAAAATTATGGGCGGATGTGGATGCAAAAACAAAAATCAAAACCCTCAACAAGCTGCAACTCAAGCCGCTGCACAGAGAGTTACCCAACAAGAGAGCGTCAAGGATGCCATCAAAAAGACAGTAGAAAAATATTATAACAAAAAGTAATACGACCTTAGGTTCTCTTTAAAAAAGGGGGGATAGAAAAATCCATCCCCTTTTGTATTTATAATGGTATGAGTAAGTATGATTTTTTACTTAGAAAATTCAACAATGGTCAATTGGGAAATATTTTAGGCGCCTTGGATGGTAAGATAGAACCTATTATTGGATTATTAGATAAAAAAGGATTACTTGACCAAATAAATTTGACTTCTAATGATAACGAAGAATATCATAACCATGGCTATTATTATATCGCCAAAAACCATCCAGAAAAGTTTTTATCGATGATGGTAGAATTCTTCGATGAAATTTCTGTTGAGGGCGATGGTAGAACATTTTTAACTATTGCTGACCGAAGTGACCTATCCGAGTTATTTTGTGATAGTATTAGAAATGGTTTGAGTCAAAGCACCGTTGCAAACATTTTGGATGGTGAAAATGATTGGAGAAGTTTTGATGTATCATCTGAAAACCTTTATCGGGATGTTATCGAAGATTTAACTCCCAAAAATGAAACTATTTTATATCAAAGAGTGTTAAAAGATTTTCTGAATGAAAGTGAGAAGATTTATCCTGAAACAGAGCTACTTCAATCAATTGCCGAAGAACAAGGTCATAATGATTTCGTTGAACTAACCCAAGAGAATATCCCTAAGATTTTCTCAGATGAAGATAGTGCTCTCTCAGTATTGGGTATTTTGGAAGATTTGAGGTCAGATTTACATTCTTTATACGACAGCGCATACAACGACGCGTATGAACCTGAACTATATGAAAACATTTTCAATTCATTAAGTGATTTTTTTGTTGGCAGAGGTGATTGGGTTTCAAAACAATCCCCTAAAGACCCAACCAAAACTCAATATGATTTTAGAATTGAAGTCAATGACTTTGTTGGTTTAATGAAAAGGTATTTCGATGAACTCAGAGGTGAAGGTACCCATACTATTGAAAATTATGGTTATTTTATGAGTGTTCTACAAAATGGTATTGATATGGGTGTATTTGAATGCGTTAGGGTATTCGCACCTGACTATGCCGACTGGACCAAAATGAAAGAAAGTTTTAACGAGTTATTTTCAGACTATATCTAAATCAGCAAACCTTTTTCTTTCGCCCTATTAAATAATTTTTCAGCTCTTTCTTCGAGTTGATTGATTATAGTATCCTGTTCTTTAAGAGCCTCAACACAAATAGCAATTACTTCACGATATCTTACCATGTAAGTATTTTGCTCAGAACCAACTACTAATTCAGGGTAAAACTGAAGTATTTCTTGTGCAATGAATCCTATTTCTGGCTCTTCTTTCTTTCCCCAAGCATAATCTTCTAACCAATTGAATTCAACACCTCTAATTTTCTGTATTGTCTCCAATGCGGATTCAATTTGATGAATGTTTGTCTTTAATCTAAAATCTGAAGGTCCAGTAGGACCGGGAGCTCCTTGAGCACCCTGTGGTCCAGTTGGACCTTGAGCACCTGTACCAACTTTTTGTCCCTGAGCACCTTGAGGACCTGCAAGAGCTCCACCTATGTCACCTTGTGCTCCTTGAGGACCTCCACCTCCTTGAGCACCTTGAGCACCTTGTGGTCCTATTGCCCCTTGTGAACCTTGGGAACCTTGGGGACCAACACCTCCTTGAACACCTTGTCCACCGGCAGCACCTTGGAATCCTTGAGCTCCAGCCGCTCCTTGGAAACCTTGACCTCCTTGGGCTCCTTGAGCTCCTTGAGCTCCAGTCGCTCCTTGGGAACCTTGAAAACCTACAGGTCCTTGAGCTCCTTGAGGTCCTTTAGAACCTTGTGCTCCTTGAGGCCCTTGTGCCCCTTGTCCTCCTTGAGCTCCTTGAGGTCCTACAGCTCCTTGAGCACCTTGACTTCCTTGAAATCCTTGTCCTCCAGTTGCTCCTTGGAAACCTTGAGCACCTTGACCTCCTGTCGCCCCTTGGAAACCTTGTCCGCCTTGAGCTCCTTGAGGTCCTACAGCCCCTTGAGCACCTTGAGCACCTTGAAATCCTTGACCTCCTTGAGCTCCTTGAGGTCCTTTCGCACCTTGAGCACCTTGAGCTCCTTGGAAACCAGTAGTTCCTTGGGCACCTTGTGGGCCAACAGCACCTATATGTCCCGTAGCTCCCTGAAAACCTTGTCCTCCTTGAGCTCCTTGAGCACCTTCAGGACCGGTTGCTCCTGTAGCTCCTTGGAACCCTTGAGCTCCGACGGCACCTTGTGAACCCTGTGGCCCTATATGACCTTGAGCACCTTGGAATCCTTGACCTCCTACCGCTCCCTGAGAACCTTGTGGTCCTTGAGCTCCTTGAGCACCTTGGAATCCCTGACCCCCTTGAGCACCCTGAGACCCTTGAGCACCTATGGCTCCTTGAGCTCCTTGGAATCCTGTTCCACCTTGAGCCCCTTGCGGACCTAAGGCCCCTTGAGCACCTACCGCTCCTTGATTCCCTTGTCCTCCTTGTGCACCTTGGGACCCTACTGGACCTTGAGCACCTTGAGCTCCTTGAAATCCTTGACCTCCCTGCGCTCCTTGGGGACCTTGAGCACCTTGACCTCCTGTCGCCCCTTGAAATCCTTGTCCTCCTTGAGACCCTTGTGGACCTTTTGGTCCTTGGGCACCTTGAGCTCCTTGAAATCCTTGTATCCCTTGAGCTCCTTGTGAACCAATAGCACCTTGAGCTCCTTGTGCTCCTTGAAATCCTTGACCTCCTTGAGCTCCTTGTGGTCCAGTTCCACCCTGAGCTCCGACAGCACCTTGAAACCCCTGTCCTCCTTGTGCCCCTTGAGCTCCCTGAGGTCCTTGCGCCCCTTGAGCTCCTTGGAACCCTTGAGCTCCGACGGCACCTTGTGAACCCTGTGGCCCTATATGACCTTGAGCACCTTGGAATCCTTGACCTCCTACCGCTCCCTGAGAACCTTGTGGTCCTTGAGCTCCTTGAGCACCTTGGAATCCCTGACCCCCTTGAGCACCCTGAGACCCTTGAGCACCTATGGCTCCTTGAGCTCCTTGGAATCCTGTTCCACCTTGAGCCCCTTGCGGACCTAAGGCCCCTTGAGCACCTACCGCTCCTTGATTCCCTTGTCCTCCTTGTGCACCTTGGGACCCTACTGGACCTTGAGCACCTTGAGCTCCTTGAAATCCTTGACCTCCCTGCGCTCCTTGGGGACCTTGAGCACCTTGACCTCCTGTCGCCCCTTGAAATCCTTGTCCTCCTTGAGACCCTTGTGGACCTTTTGGTCCTTGGGCACCTTGAGCTCCTTGAAATCCTTGTATCCCTTGAGCTCCTTGTGAACCAATAGCACCTTGAGCTCCTTGTGCTCCTTGAAATCCTTGACCTCCTTGAGCTCCTTGAGAACCTATTGCACCCTGAGCTCCGATAGCTCCTTGAAGACCGATACCTCCTTGAGCTCCTTGTGCGCCTATTGCACCTTGTGCTCCTTGAGCCCCTTGAAATCCTTGCCCTCCTTGAGCTCCTTGAGCACCTATCGCTCCTTGTGCACCGATTGCTCCTTGTACTCCCTGAGGTCCAATTGCTCCTTGTACTCCTTGAGCACCTTGACCACCTACATGACCTTGAACACCCTGACCCCCTTGAGCTCCTTGTGAACCTATTGGGCCTATCGCTCCTTGAGCTCCTTGGAACCCTTGTCCACCTTGAGAACCTTGAGAACCTCGGGGACCTTGAGAACCTTCTAATCCCTGAGCTCCTTGTCCTCCTTGAGCCCCTTGAGCACCTTGAGAACCTATAGCACCTTGAGAACCTTGAGCACCTTGAGCCCCTATCAAACCCTGTGGACCTGGAACTCCTTGGGAACCAGTTGCACCTTGTGACCCTTGAGCTCCTTGAGGTCCTGTATTTTTATTACCTAACCAACCCTGAGGACCTATAATGTTACCAAAATTATTTTGGATAATATTGGTTCGAGTGTTACCTGAAATTCTTAATGTAGGTGCCGCGTCTATTATTTTAACAATAGAACCTGAATTAGGTGTCGAATATACTAACCCTGAACTATTGGATAGATAAACCCAATTGGTAACAGTAGACGCGGAATCAAGGAACTCAAATTTTCCATCCAAAGGATAAATTACTATGTCAGCCACCGATTAATGATTTGAGTTGATTAAGTTTAGTTTGTATTGATTTCACTCTTGTATTATTTTCTTTTAAAGTTGCAATACCTACGGAAACAAGTAAATCGTATTGTAGATTTTTAAAACCATAAATATCAGTGCTCACGACTTCAGGAAAAAGTTTTTCTATTTCTTGAGCAATAAATCCTATACTTTTTCCTTTTAATAGATATTTCTGGTTTGGTTTATACCCCTCCAATTGAGGAATATTGTCTCTCCATTCGAATCTGACACCCTTCATACCAATTACACGACTTTTTATATTTTCTAATGATTTTACATTAGTTTTTAGTCGTTTATCTGATGGGGGACCTTGCGCTCCTTGGGCCCCTTGTGGTCCTTTTGGCCCTTGAGCACCTGTACCCCCTCCTATCCCTTGTGCACCTTGAGGTCCATCTGGTGGTTCCCCACCACCACCAGCTATTCCTTGAGCCCCTTGAGAACCTTGAAAGAATCCATTTGCACCTGTGGCTCCTTGAAAACCTTGGACATTGCCAGCCCCTTGAGCTCCTTGAGGTCCAGTTGGCCCTGTTGCACCGGGGGTGATATTGGGTTGACCGGGATGTCCAGTCACCCCAAATGAACCTTGGGCACCCTGAGGACCACCCTGAGCTCCTACAGCAGATATGGCACCCTGAGCACCAGTAGCCCCTTTAGCACCAATAGCTTCAATTGGGTCAGCTGCAGCCCCGGGATTACCAGTATCACCAACAGCTCCACCAAATCCCGGAGCACCTGTAGTTACACTTGCAGCCCCATTATTACCTGTCGTTCCTTGAGCACCAGTAAATCCCGGTGCACCCTGTGTCACCCCTGCAGCTCCGTTGTGACCTGTTGCACCTCCATTACCATTAGCTCCGGTATGTCCTTGGACGGCACCTTGAGCACCTTGAAATCCTGTGGCACCCTGAGCACCTCCAAATCCCGGTGCACCTTGGGTGGCACCTTGAGCTCCTTGAAACCCTGTAGCTCCTTGTGCACCAGTAAATCCTAAATCACCCGTCACAGAACTTTGAGCTCCTTGGGCTCCTTGACTTCCTTGACTTCCTTGGGCTCCTACATGCCCTGTTGGTCCTCCTTGAGCCCCTATTTGTCCTTGGGCTCCTTGTGGACCTGTTGCGCCAGTGTGTCCTTGAACTATCGATGCTGGTCCTTGAGCTCCTTGAGGACCTTTAGTACCTTGAGCTCCGACGGCTCCTGATACTTCACTTGCGGTCCCACCGTGTCCTGTAGGTCCTTGTGCACCTATACCTCCTGTATGTCCTTGAACAGCTCCTTGGGCACCTATATGTCCTTGGTCACCTTGAGCACCTTGTGCTCCTTTGGCACCCACAGCTGAAATCGCGTCACCGGCAGCTCCAGTGTGACCTGTAGCCCCTTGGGAACCTTGTGCTCCGGTAGCCCCTTGAACCGCATTTTGTGCACCTTGAGCTCCTTGAGAGCCTTGTGAGCCAGTAAATCCCGGCGCTCCTTGTGTTGCCCCTGCAGCACCGATGTTACCTGTGGCTCCTTGGGAACCTGCAGCTCCCGTATGTCCCTGAACCGCACCTTGTGCTCCCTGAAACCCTTGTGCTCCTTGTGCACCAAAAATACCATCATGACCAGGGTTGACCCCTTGAGCGCCTTGTTGACCCACGGCACCTTGTGCCCCTATAATACCTCCATGTCCTGTCACTGCACTTTGAGCTCCTGTTGCACCTTGAGCTCCCTGAGCTCCTTGACCACCGACAGCACCTTGGACAGCTCCTTGAGCTCCAATGTGTCCCTGAGCTCCTTGAGCTCCAATAACACCAACATGTCCCTGAACCGCCGATTGAGGTCCTTGAGCTCCTTGAGGACCTTTGGTACCTTGAGCACCCTGAGCACCTGAGACTTCACTTGCGGTCCCACCGTGTCCTGTAGGTCCTTGTGCACCTATACCACCTGTATGTCCTTGAACAGCTCCTTGAGCACCTATATGGCCTTGGTTACCTTGAGCACCTTGAGCTCCTTTCGCCCCATCAGTACCTAATCCTGCAGCAGCTCCTGTATTTCCCGTTCCTCCTTGAGCACCTTGTGCTCCGATGTTACCGGTTGGTAATCCTTGTGCTCCCACGGCTCCTTGAGCACCTTGAAAACCCATTACTCCAGAAGCACCTTGAGTACCACCATCAGCACCGATATTACCTGTAGCTCCTTGGGAACCTGCAGCTCCCGTATGTCCCTGAACCGCACCTTGTGCTCCCTGAAACCCTTGTGCTCCTTGTGCACCAAAAATACCATCATGACCAGGGTTGACCCCTTGAGCGCCTTGTTGACCCACGGCACCTTGTGCCCCTATAATACCTCCATGTCCTGTCACTGCACTTTGAGCTCCTGTTGCACCTTGAGCTCCCTGAGCTCCTTGACCACCGACAGCACCTTGGACAGCTCCTTGAGCTCCAATGTGTCCCTGAGCTCCTTGAGCTCCAATAACACCAACATGTCCCTGAACCGCCGATTGAGGTCCTTGAGCTCCTTGAGGACCTTTGGTACCTTGAGCACCCTGAGCACCTGAGACTTCACTTGCGGTCCCACCGTGTCCTGTAGGTCCTTGTGCACCGATACCACCTGTATGTCCTTGAACAGCTCCTTGAGCACCTATATGGCCTTGGTCACCTTGAGCACCTTGTGCTCCCTTAGCTCCAATATCTAAAAATTCCGATGCCGCAGCTCCTGTATTTCCAGTTCCTCCTTGAGCACCTTGTGCTCCGATGTTACCGGTTGGTAATCCTTGGGCTCCCACGGCTCCTTGAGCCCCTTGAAAACCCATTACCCCAGACGCACCTTGAGTGCCACCATCAGCACCGATGTTACCTGTGGCTCCTTGGGAACCTTCAGCTCCCGTATGTCCCTGAACCGCACCTTGTGCTCCCTGAAACCCTTGCGCTCCTTGAGCACCAAAAATACCATCATGACCAGGGTTGACCCCTTGAGCGCCTTGTTGACCTACGGCACCTTGTGCACCTTCAAACCCTATATGTCCTTGTACAGCCCCTTGTGAACCGATAGCACCCTGTGCTCCTTGAGCACCGATTGCCCCTTGTGCTCCCTGAACAGCCCCTTGTGCTCCAACCTCACCTTGTGCCCCTTGGGCACCAATTGAACCTGTTTCACCTGCAACACCACCTTGGGCACCAATACCACCTTGAGCTCCTTGAAAACCTTGAGCACCTTGTGCACCTATTGTTTCATTTGCCAATCCAACAACTCCCTCACCACCTTGAGCCCCTTGAGCTCCTTGAGCCCCTACGGTAGCCCCTTGAGCTCCTTGAGCACCTTGTGGTCCTTTAACACCTTGAGCACCTTGTGCTCCTTGTATACCTCCTTGGGCACCTTGAGCTCCGGCACCCCCTTGGGCACCTTGTGCTCCTTGTGCACCTGACACACCACCTTTAGCACCTTGAGCTCCTGTGTCCCCTTGAATCCCTTTAGCACCTTGAGCTCCTTGAGAACCTTGAGCACCCTGAGGACCTATAGGTCCAACTGCGCCCTGGGCTCCTTGGCCACCGATAGCACCTTGGAATCCTTGAATATTTAGTGGTGGTCCGACCCATTCACCGATGGTGTTTATCATCAGGGTTTCACCAGCCCAAACCCCTGATGTAGCATTGGTAATTGCAAGTCCTTTAGAGACTAATCCTGTTGTCGAAATTTCAACAGTGTCAAATTGGGTTACCGAGGAGAAATTAATTCTGTCCGCCTCCAACATAACCACAACCATACCTGATGATACAGAATCATCAAAAACAAAAAGTGGGTCAAGAGTTAAGGGAGAACCTTGAGGAAAAATAGTTACATTCAATGCCATATCAATTTATTTCATTTTCAAGGTCTTCAATTAATTTTTGTAGTTCTTCAATAAATACTTGTTGTTCTTTAATACCTTCAACAAGTAGGGCATTTAACTTCGGATAATCGATAGAATAATAACCGTTGTCTTTTAAGTCAACCACTTGTGGTATTACGGCTCTAACTTCTTGAGCAATAAATCCAATAGAGTGTATTTGTCCTAATTCTTTATAGGTATCATAATGTGGTGCCGATTCCAACCAATCAAATTCAACGGGATTCAATTTCAAAATTTTATCTAAAGCGTCTTCAATTGTAGTAACATTTGTTTTGAGTCTCGCGTCGGACTTTTCACATGCTGTTTGGTTAGATAGTGCAGCGCCAGGCCCAGGGTCACATTCACCTATTGTCCAACAATTCACCCCATCACTAAAATTAGCGCCTCCAAAACAAGGAGGACAACTCGTACAGGCACTATCTGAGAAAATGTTACAACCGTTAGCCAGCGTCGCACAGTTGGAGTAGAAGGTAACATTTTCACCAGAACATACTGCCTCACAGCTCTCTGGATTACAATTCGCATTGTGGGGATAACAAGCTACTCCAGTAGCTCCTTGTGCTCCTTGAAACCCGGTAGCACCTGGTGCACCTGTATCACTAGCACCAGGAGCACCTTGGAATCCTATTATACCGACGTCCGGAATCCCTTGGGCTCCTTTTTGTCCTTGTGGTCCACCAGGGGTACCTTGAGCACCTGTTGCACCAGGGGTAGTGTTATTAGCACCTGGTGCGCCACCAGGTCCAGGTGGACCGCCCCCGCCAGGAGGTCCTGCAGCTCCTTGTGAACCTTGCGGACCCTTAGTACCTTGCGCGCCTGTTGGACCTGGATTACCTGGAGGTAAAGTTGAACCTGTAGCTCCTTGTGCTCCCTGTACCCCTTGAGGACCTCTCGCCCCTTGTGACCCTTGTGGCCCAACAGCACCCTGAGCACCTTGAGGACCTGTAGCTCCTATGGTACCTTGCGCCCCTTGTGGTCCAACAGCACCCTGTATCCCTTGTGCTCCTTGAGGTCCTCTACCTCCTTGAGCTCCTTGAGGTCCTACTCCTCCTTGACTTCCTTGAGAACCTTGAGGTCCTCGGGCACCGACATCACCAGTTCCTCCTCCAGCACCTTGTGAACCTTGAGAACCCTGTGGTCCTCTAGCACCGACATCACCAGTTCCTCCTCCAGCACCTTGTGAACCCTGACCCCCTTGAGGTCCTCTATTACCTTGAGCTCCTGTACCTCCTGTTGCTCCTTGTGAACCTTGACCACCTTGAGGTCCACGAGCACCTTGCGAACCTTGAGCTCCCTTGGCTCCTTGTGCCCCTTGAGACCCTTGTGGTCCGATATTTCCTTGAGCGCCAGTTTCTCCTGTTGCCCCTTGTACCCCTTGTGCTCCTTGACCCCCTATCAGTCCTTGAGCTCCTTGGAATCCGACAGCACCTTGAGCTCCTTGAACTCCTTGTGGACCTCTAGCCCCTTGGACACCTATTGGACCTTGAGCACCTTGTGCTCCTTGTACTCCTTGTGGACCTCTTGGTCCTTGGACTCCCTGAGGACCTATGGCACCTTGAACACCTTGGGAACCTTGTGGTCCTCTATTACCTTGAGCACCTGTTCCTCCTTGCGCACCTTGCGACCCTTGGGCTCCTTGAGGTCCTCTATCTCCTTGAGCTCCTTGGCCTCCTTGAGCCCCTTGAGCACCTTGAGCACCCTGAGGTCCTAAGGCTCCGGTGTGTCCAGTGGCTCCAGCAGCACTCTGTGAACCTTGAGACCCTTGTGGTCCTCTTGCCCCGATTTCTCCAGTAGCTCCTTGAGCTCCTTGGGACCCTTGAGCACCTTGTGGTCCTACGCTACCCTGAGCTCCAGTTCCTCCAGTTGCTCCTTGTACACCTTGTGCTCCTTGAGGTCCAACGGACCCTTGGGACCCTTGAGCTCCCTTAGCCCCTTGAGCTCCTTGAGACCCTTGTGGTCCGACATTTCCTTGAGCTCCAGTCTCTCCAGTTGCTCCTTGTGCCCCTTGTGCTCCTTGACCTCCTATCAGTCCTTGTGCTCCTTGGAATCCGACAGCACCTTGAGCCCCTTGGGCTCCTTGCGGACCTCTAGCTCCTTGAGACCCTATTGGACCTTGAGCCCCTTCCGCTCCTTGTACTCCTTGTGGACCTCTTGCCCCTTGTGAACCTTGTGGTCCGACAGCACCCTGAAGTCCTTGTGCCCCTTGAGGTCCTCTGGCACCTTGGGCTCCTTGAGCTCCTACGGCATCATTTTGTGCTCCTTGTGCCCCTTGAGGTCCTCTACCTCCTTGTGACCCTTGAGGTCCAACAGCACCTTGAACTCCTTGGGCACCCTGAGGTCCTAAAGCTCCGGTATCTCCTGTTGCTCCAGGAGCACTCTGAGAACCTTGAGACCCTTGTGGTCCTCTTGCCCCGATTTCTCCAGTAGCTCCTTGAGCTCCTTGGGACCCTTGAGCACCTTGAGGTCCTACGCTACCCTGAGCTCCAGTTCCTCCAGTTGCTCCTTGTACACCTTGTGCTCCTTGAGGTCCAACGGACCCTTGGGACCCTTGAGCTCCCTTAGCCCCTTGTGCCCCTTGAGACCCTTGTGGTCCGACATTTCCTTGAGCACCTGTTTCTCCAGTTGCTCCTTGTACCCCTTGTGCTCCTTGACCTCCTATCAGTCCTTGTGCTCCTTGGAATCCGACAGCACCTTGAGCCCCTTGGGCTCCTTGCGGACCTCTAGCTCCTTGAGACCCTATTGGACCTTGAGCCCCTTCCGCTCCTTGTACTCCTTGTGGACCTCTTGCCCCTTGTGAACCTTGTGGTCCGACGGCACCCTGAACACCTTGTGCCCCTTGAGGTCCTCGGGCTCCTTGGGCACCTTGAGCACCTACGGCATCATTTTGTGCTCCTTGTGCCCCTTGAGGTCCTCTATTTCCTTGAGCTCCTTGGCCTCCTTGAGCCCCTTGAGCTCCTTGAGCGCCCTGAGGTCCTAAGGCTCCGGTGTGTCCAGTGGCTCCAGCAGCACTCTGAGAACCTTGAGACCCTTGTGGTCCTCTTGCCCCGATTTCTCCAGTAGCCCCTTGTGCTCCTTGGGACCCTTGAGCACCTTGGGGTCCTATGTTTCCCTGAGCACCTTGGGCACCTTCACCACCTTGTGCTCCTTGAGCACCCTGTGGACCAACTAATCCTTGAGCCCCTTGAGCCCCTTTTGAGCCTTGTGACCCTTGTGGCCCGAAAGGTCCTACTAATCCTTGGGCACCTTGTCCTCCTTTTGCTCCTTGTACCCCTTGAGCTCCTTGGGGACCCGCAGCACCTTGAGCACCTTGAGAACCTATTCCTCCTTGAGCACCTTGTGCCCCTTGAGGCCCGATAGCACCTGTGGCTCCTTGGAAACCCTCGGCACCTTGTGCTCCGATGTTACCCGTGGAGCCGATTGCCCCCTCAGAACCTTGAGCACCAGTAGTTCCCTCAGCACCTTGAGCACCAGTAGGTCCTATTGCTCCTTGAACACCCTGAGGCCCTTTGGGACCTTGTGCACCTTGAGCACCAACAGCAGCATTTAGAGTATTGTTGTAATCCAAAAATTCGATACCAAAAAACATTTTGATATCTTGATTCACATTAGTGCTTCCTGAAGTAAAAGATATCCCAAAATCCCAATAGTTACCAAACAAGGATGTACTAGTAACATTATAGAGATAATTACCATCGAGAGGTCCATCAACATCGAGTAATTCAACTCTTAAATCCCAGTTATTATCAATTTGAGAAAATATACTACTTAAATCAACAAGTCCAGCTCCTTGAGGTGTAGTTCCTCCTGAAACTGAGACTGACATTGTGTTAACACCAGTCACTGTTGTGTCACTATTAGTCGCCGCAACCCTTAGAGCCCCATCAAAAGTCGAGTCAGCTACCCATGTCCACCAATATGGACCATAAATTGTTGGTTGACCACCACCTTGATTTCCTTGTGGTCCTTGAGCACCTTGCGCACCTTGGGCACCAATGGCACCCTGAGCACCTGTAATATTGGTACCAGGTCCTGTCCAATTTCCTGTACCATCCAAGACTTGTGTACCTCCGACCGATAAAAAGTTAGTGACCGTAAGGGTTGAAAACACATAAACCTCAGGAGAACATCCTCCCAAGTTTGATGAAAGAACATCACTAATATCTGTTACTGTACTTGGTCTTACACAACGATAATAAGTTAGACCCGAAGGAACATTAATAGTTTCTAATACCCCTGTACTACAATTACGATATGTCGCAACCCCCGTTCCTCCACCAGTTGCCAAAAATGAAAAGTAATCACAATTTTCTTGGGGTGCAAATAAAACTTGGTTTTCAAATAACAAAGAGGCATCATATAACACCAAAATTTTGAACTTAAAACTTGGGTCAGTCTCAAATAATATTTCAGGAATGTTTCCAGGTCTTGAACGTATATTACTTGGAAATATTGTTAGATTCTTTGCCATTGAGTTTTACAGATACTATAAATACATCTAAACAAAGTTTAGAGCACCAAAGTTTATTAGATATTATAATAAAATTATAATAAGGGTAAACCTACTCCTTGAGATGTTTTTTGATTATGTCAACCGCTTCGGTTAACTCTTGATAGTCCCTGTCGGGAGCATACAGAAATGACTTGTGTTTATCACCCCCCTTTTCTTGGATTATCAAAAGAGCAGGTACATAGTCGTTTTCTGTTGCCTTAACAAAAATATCATATTCTTCTTTATTGTCATCGATATCCCTGTCAACAAAATCGATACCTTCACTTGTGAGCATATCTTTAAAGTCATAACAATGGGGACATCCTTTCATTGTATAGACAACTATATGTGTAGACATCTTTAGTATTTGTTTATCACCTCCAGCAATTGAGATTGACTCATAACTCCCACATTAGAGAACACCTCTTTACCTTCTTTATACACTTTAAGTGTGGGAACCGAGCGGATTCCAAGTTCCATAACGAAATCTCTGTCAGAGTCGATATCTAAACTAAAGATACCCATGGATAGTTCTTGTCCTGACTTTTCCAAACTCCCGAGGTTACCCATTAAAACTTTACAGGGACCACACCATGTGGCAAACAAATCCAAGACAAATGTCTCGTTATTTTTGATTTTTTCTTTTACTTGTTCAGATGATAGTTGTGTCATTTTTTTTCAATATTGAATTCAGGAATATTTGAATGGGTCCAATTTGATTGGGAAGGAAATAGACCTCCAACGAATAGTAACCAGTTGTTCCTGTTGTCTTATACAATAAATAGAACCCCCCCTTTGTTTTGTAAATAACTTCATTAAACTCAGGTGTTGGATAAATAGAGTTTACATACACCATCTCGAACTTGTCTTTTGGGGTTTCCGTTTTTTTTACTCTATCCAATCGAAATACCGAAAAAGAAGTTTCTTCTTTTTGTTCGACTTTTTCAATAAAGGGGTGGGGTTTTATAAACATATGTTAGAAAAAATAATCGATATCCGTAATAAGTTCAATAGGATTCTCCCATACAACAAATCCCTGTTCATTAAATACGGTATTATAGGTACTCACCTTGTCTTTCTTTTCTTTTGTTAGGACCATTTCATATCCTTTTTCTAAGATTAGACTCGATACCATTTCGTCGACTTTTTTTAATGCCTTATCCCAAGTGGGGTCAAGTTCTTGGTTGAATCTACCAAGACTTTGAGCTCTTTCAGTTCTAACTTTTCTCTTTAAAAATTTAATGTGGTATTCTACCGTTGCTCTGTCCTCTTGGTTTCTTATGGAAAGAATAAAACTACCCGGTTTTGTAAGATATGTTTTCACGCAGTTTTGCTGGTGTTCACTCTCTTGGTAGAACTCATCTTGGGTGGACAATAAATTAACCGAATAGGTAATAAGTTCTGAGTTGTCATTCAATAGGGTAATATCTTTATTCAAAGTTGAATAAAACACCTCAGGATATTTTCGGTTGAAAATACCTTTTTTAAGTTTGGTAACCTCATCAGAGAGGGTCTTGTGTTCGATAAGAAAATCTTTATATGTTTTACTTTTCCAACCTACATTGATTCCATTTTTTTTAAGAAAAACGATAAATTCAATATGGTCCCTGATTACTGTCATTCGTGGTAGAGTATTTTTTACAAAATTCCAAATTCGTTTCTTTTCCGCATCACTAAGCCAAGAAACATCATGAGGTATCAAAATGTCATTTTGATGAGAAAGATAAATCATTAACACCCTATAATCTTGTTGTACCTTAGTTGTCCCAACCAAATTAATCAAAGATTTGAGAGTGTTAAAGGTAAAAGGAACGTCAGTGTGTAACGCTTTTTTGATGATATCACCACCGAATCCATGAAAGGACATAAGGGAATCAATATATTTGTTTTTACCCTTTTTGAAAAATTTAGCAGGGACAAGACCATCAAACCCATTGCGTTGGAACCCATAGAAGTTGTCAGGAATACTCACCCCCCTTTTAAAAAGGTAAAATTCATAAAATCTCCACCCCAAACATGAATTGATGTCATGACCTTCATTTCCCCTTAAATGAAAATCAGGTATCTGACTTAGAAAAATGTCCTGCAATGATTCATACTCTTTCTGATGATTCTCAAGTTTACAAAACAAATGCAAAGCGTCACTCATAATCATAAAAGGGTTACGATGAAAATAATTTGTTCTTATCCTCCGATTTTTTTTCTTTTTATGTAACCCCATTATTTCACCCTGATACAAAATACCAGTCCTAATGTTCAAAGTAAAAAAAGAAACACTCCTTACTTTTTTGAAATAATGAACACCCTCTCGTCGTTCATTATGATAACGGAATACCTTGAACGATATCTTATCTCCATTTTTTTCAATCACCATAGTTGTCTTAGAATGGGAAACTCTCGCCAACTTATTGGCATAGTGTTTCAAAAACTCCTCTGATGAATTAAGATATGTGTGATGCTTATCCCAATAAGGATTTTTAAGTTTTGGAGTGTTTAGTAAAAACCCATAATTTTCGATAACTAAATGGTCTTTGTGTACCTGAACCTCGTAGTCCTCTTTTACTTTTTTGTAAATCTCTATTTTTTCCATAGTCAAAAAGGGGGATGGTCTCCCATCCCCCAAGGGTTAGTAATTGTTAGGGTTTAGCAGTAAGACTCGGCCAGTTCCCACAAGTCAGAGTTGATACGGTTGACAACATCGAAGTTCTTAAGTTCACGCATCTTGATGAAACGACCCTTCTGATTCTGAACCTGCTCTCCACCACGGACAAACTTCTCTTGAACTCGGTTGAAGACCTTCCACATGGTGGGTTCTTGGTCTCCTTCACGAAGAGGGTTCAACCATGAATTAACATCAATCTTAGGTAGTGAACCTGAGTTCCAACGAAGCATTGTAGCCTTGTTGACAAAATCTACACTCTCCGACTCGGTCATCATCTTAGACTCGAACATCTCAACCTTTTGTTGAAGAAGGGGTAGGGTGGTTGCGAATTGGTCGGTGATACGACGAATATCACCCATCTCCAATCCTTTGTGACGAAGTTTAAAGTCCGAAGTCGTTTGGGTGGGAACAGTCAATCCATTTGAACATACCAAACGGAAAAGACCCGCTTGGATTTGAAGGGGTTTGGTTCCGTTGTGAGAGTTTTGAATCACCGCCTGAATCAGAGAGTCACCAACAGCAGGGAGGGTTCCATTGGTAAGACGAATCTCGTGAGCGTGGTACTGAGTTTTTCCTTTTTGAACTGCCGAGGCAATCTTCCACCCATCTTGTTCAAACTTCTCTAAGATTTCTAAAGAAGAAACAAAGGTGTATTTGTCAGACACCTTAGGAGATGCTTGGTTGGCGAAAATCGAGGGGACTTTTAAGGTCAGGGTTTCAAGAGAGAGAGTGTTCATGGGTTTTTGTTTTTGAATTACACTTCAAAGATAAAACAAAAAAACTTTTCAGCCAAATCTTTTTTCAATTAAGAAAAAAGTTTCCAAACTCAGTCTCCACAAAAATCTTGTCTTCTTTTTTTGGAGGATTACCATTCAACCCAACACAAAGTTCGATAAGTTGTTTTCTAGTTAAAGGAATCTCATTTCCACCTTCAGCATTTTTACTGGCAATCACTTGAACCTTTTCATAGAACTTATCCTTGAGTTCCAACGGAATCAAATTAGACAGGTCCTCAGGATTGTCATCAAAGAACTTCATCAAGTTAGACATATAAATTGCAACATCCACATTCATAAGACAAAAATAAGGGAAAAAAATAAAGGGTTCAATATGAACCCTTAAATTATTATTGTGCAACCTCCCAAAGTCCTGAGTCCCATTCGACACCTCTGTCGGCAATACCTTGAGGTATCTCCAAATTATCAGACTCCTTGACATTGATAAACAATAAATCAGGAAGGTCAGCAATACAGTCAGGGATGGTTCTCAGTTCAGGATTTTTCTGTAGGGTTAAAAACTTTAAATTTTTAAGTTCACAAACTTGTTCAGGAAGATAATCAATACAATTAATCAAAACCAAAGCCTCAAGGTTTTTAAACTTACCAATACTCGGTGGAATAACCAAAGTATGTTGTCCTCTCCCGTTGATGTTAATTTCATTCAAATCATCAGGTAGAGCATCGAATAATTCGTCTAATCCATAAAGACCAATGAACTTACCAACAGACCCCGAATTAAAACCATCAATTTCAAGTTTTTCACCACCGACGGTAAGACCCTTAGCAAACTCAGGTTTAAAATATTGTTTTAATTCCTCCATTGGTCCGTTTAACAACTGAACCAAATCAACACTACGGTCATCCTTGTCCATAAACTGATTGCTAGGGAAGTGGAACTGATATCTATCAACAGGAAGACCTGTAGAAGGTGCCACTCTAGTGTCATTGGGATTGTATACAACATACAAAGGACCATCCTTAATATAACGGTCAAACCAGTTAAGACCAGGGGCTGATGTACACCAGCGAGTCTCTTGTTGGTTCCCACCATAGAAACATGCCGCCTCTCTACCCTTATCACCCTTATCTTCAATTTTTACGACCTTCCAAGTCTCACCCTCAAAACCACTTTCTGCACCAGGGTGAACCGCCAAATTCTTTCTCTCCGCCTTAGTGGTAGTTGCCATAGTTAAGTCAAAGTCCTTAACCGCGTCATACAAATCATCAACACTCAACTTATTGATGTCTCTTAACTCAACAGGAAGTCTATTTTTGAAACGATGAAACTTCTTCAAATCATCGGTCACCTTATAAAGGTCCTCCATGAAACGGTCCTTACTTTGGACAACCTCCCTATCGTAACCATACTCACCATACTGAAGTTCAGTCTTAGGACGAAGGTAGTTTTTAATAATCCATGGAGTGTATTCCCCCACCTTTACCTTAGACATATCTTCCTTACTGATTCTATCATCACCCAAGTTTACATCGTTCAAACGAGTGGTCGGGTCCGCAGCAATTAACTGAAGTAATTCAGTTTTTTTCAAAAGGGGTTTTTTTTCCGAACCTTTCTTCGGATTTACAAACTTGTCCATCAACACCTCAAAACGAGAGGCTTCCTTAATAAGTGTACGCAGTAAAGAATTAAACTTCATTATAATGAGATTTTATTATAAATATACGATGCTAATATAATACTCAGTAATTCATTATAAGCAACTCCTCACCCATATTTTGTTTTTTTCCCTTAGTAGCGGCAGCGGCCTTAGCAAAAGAACGACGTTCCCATCGATACCCATTCTCAGGGAACCACTGACCCAAGAGTTCAAAGTCATAGTACGACAAAGAGAACTTACCCTGAATCTCTTTCAAGGCATTCGCCAACCTCTCGTGGTCGTTCCTGTCAAAGTCATGGTTAGAATAGTAATTCTCGGTTTTCCAATAGGGTGGGTCCATGTAGAAATAAGTGGTTGGTGAATCGTATTTTGAAATAACCTCTTGAAAGTCCATATTTTCAACAAAAGTAATCTTTTCGAAATGTTCACGAAAAGAAAGTTTTTTCAGTTTGTCCATAAAGATTAGAACTTTACAACGATATTTGCCCTTATAATCCGTGTAATTGGAAGTTTCTGGTTTAGAACCCGAAAAAACTTGACACAAGACATATACATACTTCGCAGCAATTACAAAGTTAGGTTCATCACCAATGACCAAATTTTCATTGAATATTTCTTTTTGAAATGTTTTGAACATAACCTCAAATTCGGGTGGGGTGTTTTCAACACCAAGTTGTTGACATGGATATCGGGAGAGTTCATCCCAAAGTCTATCATACTCTTTTGCACATTTGAATAGGTTAGCGTTTAGTCTATTGTAGTCATTATAAACGACTGTCTTGAGGTTTGGGTACTTTTTGAGGTCCATATTAAAGAACACCCAGAACATCCCTGAAAATCCCTCTACATATGTTTCAATGTTAGTGGGGATAAACGGAACAATCCATTTACCAATCCTAGCCTTTCCTCCGATATATGATATTGCCATATTAATTTTTCTGTTTTTTTAGAATGTACTAACAAATATACAAATAGCAAGTAATAAAAACAAATCTCAAACAAAATGTTTCATTAGACCTTTACAACACTTTTAGAAAAAATTTAACATTGCAAATTGTACTAATGGGATTCTAATGTTATATTTATGTTAAGAGAATATCAATAAACTTTACAAAAACTTAACAAAAAAATGAAAACTATTTTAATTATCACCCTACTTTTTCTAAATTCAAACTTATTTGCACAAAAAGCCATTTATACTGACAACGATGGTGATGGTGTTATTGAATATACTTTGATGGACGATTTCAAAAAAGTTTTGGAGACAGGTTATTACCAAAACAACAAGATGGTTGGGACGTGGACTTTATTCTACCCCGACGGTAAAAAAAGAATGGTTGCAAAATTCAAAAACGGAATTAAACAAGGTCTTTGGTTAGTTTACGATGATAAGGGTAGAATTTTAACTGAGGTGTTTTACAAAGACGATAAAAAAATTAGCGCATCTCAACACAACTACGCTAATAACTAATAACAATTCTTGTAAGGTCTACACGAAGCTTTCTGACTGAATCCCATAGACTTACAAGATGTTTTTTTACAGTAAGATTCTGACCATTTTCTCGGTTTCTTAAATTTTTTAACCTCTTCTAAACTATCGGGATGTTTATTTTCAGTTTTTTCTACATATTCTTTTAGATACTTAATAATCAAATCTCTCATACATATAAATATGTCATGTCAAAATTGTAAAAATAAAACACCTTTTCAAATTTCATCCAAGTTAAATTGGATGCTTGTTTTCACCTCTTACGGATTCGTATCGGTTATTTACTCAACTTATAAATTAGTTTCCTACCTTCTCAGTTTGATTTGATTTATCAAACCTAACATTTAATTTTACATACATATCCCCATTTGGGAACCCTTTATTTTTTAACCTCAGGGGTTTAGATGTATCAAAAATAATGGGTGCAGGTATTTTAAGTTCACCATCAGGGTGGTGTATAATATAAAAGTCCTCAGTAATTGTTTGTAAGTCCAAAAACAAATTGTAAATTAAATCCGAACCCATTTTTTGAAATTCACCGTTTTGTTCGATGATTGGTTGGATAACCAAATTACCATACATACCTTGGATAAAGTCACCTCGACCTTCTAACTTCATGAATTGACCATCATCAATCCCTTTTGGAAGGGATACCGTAATAGATTCAAAATGATTTTTAGTTCCAACACCCGAACAACTATGACATCTATTGATTAATATTTGCCCTTTAGCTTGGCAATGTACACACGCCACTCTAACTCTCTGTTGAAAAAATCCTGAACCTAAAACTTGAATGCTGTGTCCCGCACCATGACAGACGGCACACAATTGAGTGTCCCCTCCTGAACCACCACAATCTGAACAGGCAATGTTCCTTTGATAGTTGATTGTTTTTGGACCTCCTTTATAGGACTCCATTACCGTTACAGGTAGTTTTATTATCTTATCAGCAACTTTTCTTATTGGCGGTGCTCCCCCACCTTGATTGTACATGTTTTTGAAAAACTCTTCGAATGAGCCACCAGCAAAAGGATTGTCTTTTTGTCTAAGATAATCTATTTTTTTCTTAGGGTCTGAAAGAACATCGTATGCCTCGGCAATCTCTTTGAATTTCTCTCCCCCATCAGGATTTACATCAGGATGATATTTCTTAGATAGTAATCTATATTGTTTTTTAATTTCTTCATCAGTGGCATCTTCCTTAACACCTAAAATTTCAAAGTAGTTTTTCATTGTAATGACACCAAAATATTATGTAGTCCTGTTTAAGAATAAGGTTCGGAAAAAAATAATAAAGAAATTTAGTAATTTCAAAAATTCTGAAAACTTTTATAACAATTTAATTAAAGAGAGTTCTGCGGTAATTTTCCCAAAAAAGATAGAGAATGGTAAAAACTCACACTATGAGTTGGCACTCTTACAAAATAAAAGTAATCAGGATAATGATATTTATATGACTGATGAGTTAGGTAGAAATGTTAAGGTTGTTTTAGAAGATGAAAGTTTTGAAATGTTAAAAATCAAACTATACGAAGTTGAGGAGTTAATTTATGATACTCAAAAAAAACAAAAAATTTCAACCCTTAAATTAATACAAACTTATTTGAAGGGAGATGGTGTTAAAATGGTTTTCTCATTAAACAATAAATTTATCATTCAAAAAGACGAAGACATTAAATTGTTTTCATTAAAGTCTGAAATGGAAACTGACCGATTTATTGATTGTATTTCAAAACAATTTTACAAGGAAGGTCGTAAAGATTGTCTTTTTATAAAAGATACCTCTACAGCACAAAAAAAATACCTCTTTTCAGTTTTATCTGAAATGGGTATTGATAAGAAAGTTTTATATCGAAAGTTTACGACTTATCCTCGTCAGTAATTTCCGTTTCTTTTTCCTCTAACATAAAATGAAAATCGACTCCTGATATTTCCACGGTGAATTGTTTGTGATGCCGGTCAATTTCTCGGAAGTGACTTTGCATTTTTTTAAAATCGGGTTCCTTAAGTTCGAATACCACGACTGTATTTCCATCTGGAAACATATCCAAAAAAGAATCCGAAAGTATTGCCAACTTTTCTAAATCCCCCAAATCATTTTTTTGAGTCTCTTCCATAATGTTGGTTTTTCTTTTTTAAATAAATCTTCTTTTTTTAATTTTTGAAATTTAGAAACCAAATCTTTTTTGTATTTCTCAATTTCGACATCATCTTTTGTTTTTTCCTTATTCAGCCAATCCAATAGTCTCTGTTGGTTCATCTTCTTCTAATTCTTTTGGTTTGTTATCTTCAAAATAAAAGTTTAGTTTTTTAAGACTCTCTAAGTCAGAAGACTCGAAGGTTTTTTTCAAATCGGAAATGACTTCTTTGAAAAGTAATTCTTTTTCTTCTCGTTCCTTATTTATCTTAATTAATCTAAGAATGTTTTGAACAGTTTTTTCAACTTCCTGTTCGTTAATCTCACAAACAATACTTAGACCACGAAAATTTTCTCCTTTTTGTGACTCGAACGGTATTGTTTGACCGTCGGTTGAAATGCTTTTAGGAACTCCCCAAGATTTAGGGATTTCAATATCGAAAGAAAAATATGACTCTAATTTCCTTATTGAAAAAAAATATTCCAAAAATGGTTCTATTGATTTGAAAAAATTCATGTTGTGATTAAATATGTTAGAAAATAACTGATTGATAAATATAAAAATAAAAGGTCCCTACTTGAAAATAATGCTTCATTTCCAAGCAGGACACCTATGAATTTTACTATATTTTTTATAATAATTTGAGATGTTAGGATAAACAAAAATAAAAATAAAGTGTCTAAACTTAACATTTTATTTTTTTTTGTTTTCTTCCAAAATCTCGATTCTAAGTTGTTGCAAAAGAGCTTTCAATTCTTGCGCAGTTTTTCTTGCACGAGTACCAGCACTTTTGTTTCCCTTGAAGAATTTTTCAGTGTCACTTGAGAGTAACTCTGTCAAATCTTTGATGTTCTGTAATGTTTCCATTTTAAAGTATTTTTTATTGTTTATGGATAATCTAAGACAATATAATCATATTGTCACTCTCCGTCAAGTGTTCTAACATGAACAACATTCTTATCTAATAATTTATAAATCTCAGTCAAGATATCTAAATCTGATTTGGCAAAGGGTTTATCTTGGTCAAATAAATCTTTTATAAAATCAGGTATGGCACTTCTCATATTAATTGTTTCTTGATGATAAAAACTATCGTCAAAGAATTTTTTTAAATATTCTTTGTGTTCCCCTTTAGGTTTTAATATTATATTTTCCAATTCAAAATTTTTAACTATAGTCTTCCAACACCACTCAAAATGACTTTCGATATCTTTTTCAGACATAGTAATTTTTGTTTCATTTGTGTTGTCACCCAAATAAGTGTCATTAATAGTCTGTGCCAAGGAAAGAAAAATATCACCAAACAAATCGATTTTCTCAGATATTATGTTATGTACTTGAAACCATACCTCCACTTCGTGGTTAGGTATGGGCTTAGACATCCAATTAAAAAAATTCTCCATAGGGTTTCTATGGAGAATTATAACAAATTGTAATGAAATTTATAGGTTATTGAGTTTTTTGATTATAATCAACAATTTTTTTCATTCTATTAATTTCTTCTGAAATAATTTTTTCATTTTTGTTTTCAACAGATTCTAATTGATTCATAATCTTTTGAGACTTAGCCGCCCCTTTTTTCAAATTAAGTGCACCTTGTTCAGTACTTTCACCCGCTTGGTCAACAGGTTGTGGGTATCTTTTATAAGATGCATTCATTTGCTCAGCACCATAAACATTGTCTTTGAAATTTTTATAGAACTTATCACCAACTTTAGATGGAACAACATTACCTAAGGCTTTTCCATCTTTATCGACTTGTGCATTTCCTGTTTTAGATGCTCCCTTGAGGTTAGCTTCAATCCATTCATCATTTGGTTTGATTTCATCATACACCAAATTGGTTTGACCAGGGAATGCAAACGCATCAATGTACTCTTCAACAGCATCAGAAGCCTTGTAAGCCTTCTTGGGAGTTTCTTTCATCTCACCATTTCCAACGGGAAATCCTTCAGGGTCCATTTCATATGTACCCTCAGACCCAGTCTTCAAATAATCTTTCATTTTTTTAACAACAGCATCTAAGTGGTCTTTGTTAACTTCCTTATTTTTATTTGAAATTTTATTAAAGTCAGGTTCAACTGACGAACTTTTCTTTTGCATATTGTTTTTTTGTTCTTTGATAATCATTTCAATTAGGTCAATGATTTCACTTTCATACAACTTTAAAACTTTTTTATTTGAATTGGACTCTTGTAAATTTTTACATTTGTCTTTATTCATATTTAAATATAATTGAGCCATTTTAGCAGGGTGTCCTCCAATCTTTTTTGCCGTTGTTGCGCATTTACATGTAACATCACCATCACTATCTACCATTTTCTTACGACTACACCATTTTGTGAAAGCACCCTTTTTCATGTCCACATCTTGAATCCATTTGTCATCTTTAGCTTCTTTAACGGGGTAAGTTTTACCATCGACAGTAAAAGTTTTTTTACCTTCTTCTCTTGCCTTAGCTAACTCCCCAGAGAACTCATTTCCCTCAACAGTTTCATCTTCTTCACCCATTCTCTGTTTATCAATATTTGAATAAACACCCATTACTTTAGATTTTCTACCATCGAACTCATCTCTATCTTCATGGTCCTCCTCTTCGTACCCTTCATTTTTGATATCATGGATTTTAGGTTTTTCAGTTTTGAAGTCACCATATGGTTCAACTTCATCATCTTCAGTATCTCCAAAAGTAACTTCTTTCATGTCTCTTAACTTTTTAAAGTCGGCTGAAGTGAGTTTACCTTTAGGTTTAGCAACATCAAGTTTATGTTGGTTTCCCTGTAACTTCTCGTTAGTTTCCATTTTCTCAACAATTTGAGATACTAACTTCTCACTTTTTTCTCTTAAAGATTCATTCAAAACCTTCTCAACAATTTTATCAATGTGTTTTTCAAAATTATTCATTTTATTGTTTTCTTAATAAATATCAATCTTCTTTGAAGATTACTGGTTATTTTTTTTATCTTGGATTTTCTTTAGGATTTCAATAATCGTACTTTCACTAAGACCTAATCTTTGACTTGCGTTTTTTAAGATGTGTTTCTTATTATCTATTTCGGATAAATCAATTGCACCAGCACCCTGATTACAATATGGGAATGTTAAACACTTCTTTTTGATTTTTACAAATTTACCACCCTTATAAATAGGTTTCTTACCACCTCTCCAATTTTTACTCCCTTTAGCAATAAATGCCGGTGTGGAATAGGCACCACTAGATGCTGAGGTTGTTGCCTCAGTTGTTTCTTCCTTTGACTCCTCAATTCTTTTTAATTTAGTGTAATAGTTGGGGTCTTCAGCCAAATGGTCCATAGCAATTTCTTTCGCAATTTTCATATCATCGCTGTGTTCCATTTCTACTTTGATACCCTTGACTAGTTGTTGAGCCAAATGCATTATCATTTTTGAAATTCTTTGAGGACTTTGTTTTTTTACTGTCTTATCACCAACATGTTTCATTGCTAAATCGTATAGTGTTGACGCATCTGCCAGTCCACCTTTTAATTTATTATCTTCTTTGGTTTCTTCCTTTGTAAATAAAGGGGCTGAATATTGACCAGCTGAAGATGCACCTGTAGCTTCTTGTGATTCGATTTTTTTATTGTTTTCTTTCATGTCTTGTTGATATTTTATCGCATCACTCATAGTGTCCGAGTTTAATTCGATGTTTGGTTGTTTTAAAAATGCGTCTGTGACCGCTTTTTGAAATATTTGTTTTGTACTTCTCATTTTATGCGTTTTTCAATCTTGGTTCCCAATAACTTCTGTTCATCCACATAAATTGGTAAAACTCTCTAAACATCTTAACAACCAACTCTTTAACCTCACCTTCGAGTTTACCTCTTTTGATTTCCTTAGCAATTTTATCCAACATTTTGTCTTCAAATTGTTTTAGAGTTTGGCTATCAAGAAACTGTTTGATTTCTTTTCTAACCAAGACCTCTATTTCTTTCATATCTGTATTTGTCAGTGCCATTACTTTGTAATTAAAAAATATGCTAAGGTTATTATGACACCCGAAGACATCAAATTAGTAAACTTAGACTTAACTTTTTGTTTTTTTAGTTCCTTACTCACAGTCTTAAACTCACTATCAAGGATTACAACTTTTCTTTCAAGACCCTCAATGATTTTTTTATTGTTTTCATCAACAGTTTTGAAAGTCGAAATCATCTCATCTTGTGTTTTAGATTTGGTTTCTAATTCTGTAATATGTAGATTAGCTTGAGTTAACTGTGCCATTGCAGAGTCACCCCTGACTAAATCAACCACAATTCTCTTTACAACAGGAACAGGAATTTTAATGAATTCTTGTGTCGTTGTAGCGTTCTGACAGAAAAGTGACGAGTTGGTTATGGTCAAACCCACGAACAACATTAATTTTTTCACCGTATTCACCTGCAATTTGATTTTTAATATCTTTTATGGTTTTAAGGTTTTCATCCATAACCACTAACTTTTCCTCATATTGTTGAATCTCATCATAGAGGATATTTTGTTCTAATTTAATTGTTTCGATGTCTTCATCGATTTTCTTTAATTCCTCAACCGCACCTGCAGACATTTTTACTGAAGGTGTTAATACGAAAATTACCCAATACAAAACAAACAGGAAACCTAATCCGATTCCAATTTGTTTGTAATAGGTTTTCACTATGGGTATAATTTTATCAAAGTTCATCTTCATAACCAACTTGTTTGCGGATTGCCAGTACTCTCGCCCATCTAGCTTTAAACTTACCATAGTAATCATATAGATTATCTATCATTGTCTTACTGTCGTCATCTAGTTTGATTAAGTTTCCATCGATGTATACCCCCGAACTTTCTCCAATGGTGTAAAGGAACCCAAAATCTTTATCAATGATACTTCCTGACCATTCAACCGTATTAGAATATACATTCAACTGGTTAAACTCTGTAAGGTCTGAAACCTCATTATTGAATTCATCAATAGTATCTTGGAACGCCACTTTATCATCAGTGGTAATTTCCGTGGAAGCTTTGGTGGGACCGTGGATAGCCAAGATATTACCTGAGATTCTGTATTTTGTCTCGAATTCTTCTTGAGCCTCTTTCGGGTCAAGTGTTGTTAGTTGAGATTGTGTGGCAACATCATCACCAATTTTATCGGTTATGTCTGTGGCGACATCAACTTGTCCAAGTTTCTCGGCATTTAGTTGTTCGTTGATAAGTCTGGCGTTTTTAACCAAGTTTTTGATTTCATCGTATCTTTCGTTCATCAAATTGTTCATATTCAAATATTTTTTTAAAGTTGTTGAAATCAAACGCAGGACTCAAATCGGTAAATCTTTGGTTAAAATTACTTCGTGAACACACTCCACTGAATAATTCAATACCTTCGATTTTAGTATTGTGTCCTACGAATTTACGGGGGATTTTATGTTCATCACACAACCACTTACACAATTCAGTCGTTTTATCAACTTGAACATCAGTATATGGTTGCCAAAGTCCGTAATCTCTCCACCTTTTTTCGTAAACCTCTTGTTTATAAATATTACCAATCCAATTCAAGTGGTAACTACTTAATGGTTTTCTAGTTAACCATCCAAGATTCTCTAAACTTATTATAATACCGTCTTTATTTAATATTTCATTACCGAAAAAGTTGGAGATGGAATTAGTGGATAATAACTGTATTATTTTACCATCCCTACCAATAACAAAGTGTGGTAATCGACAATAATTTCCATTATGTCTTAATCGAAGAGAGGTCAGATATTCTCCAACCTCTCTTGATGTATGACATAGGATTATTTGTCTTTTATTTTTATTTTTTCCAAGACCTTTAAATTTTCCAAAATGGGAAATAACTTCCATTAGGGTTTGGTGTAAGTTAATCGGTTTATTTTAGTTTGGTCTTCGATTTCCTCAGGTTTTTCTTCATTTCGTTGAATTTGACTAATGACCTCTTCCAATTTTTGTAGTTCATCCTCGGTCGGAGTGTATTTTTGGTTTTCTATTTCACCTTCTTTTCTACCAGCTTCCTTGGATAATTCATCGATATCCACAACAGGGTGAATTTCTTTTTTCTTACTTTCTTGCTCAAACTTAACCAACATGTGAAGAAACGATAATGAAATTAAAGGTAACATCCCACCAGCAAAAAGGGCTAAAAATCTTTTATGAGAAATAAGATTTCCACCCTCAACACCCAAATAACTTACCACAGGGTCAACCATTTCCACCCAATCCAAAAATATCTTCGAACTTACATCAATGTACTGATAAGCAAAAAAGATATTACCCAAAAACTGAATGAAAGTAACTATTCCGAAAGGAACATAAACTACTCTTCCCATGTTTGCCGAGATTGCCGCAAGGGCCGATAATGCTGCGATTTCTATACCAATTGACAAATAAATTGCCCAAGATATTGGGTTAGTTATTCCATACCACGAAGTCACGTGAGAAATAGAAACAAACGCAACGGTGAGAATAGGAATCAAAAACGCCATATAGATGATGTTTCTGAAATTCTTCTGAAACCAACTCATTTTATTTTGCCCTTAAATTTTTGATTTCCTCTTCGATTTCAGTTTGTCTTCTAACATCTAACAATTTTCTGTCGGTTGCTTGAATCATTCTTTTCTCTACTTCCAACCCACTGATAAGAAGTTCTTTGTTGAACTCACTTTGGGTTACTGAAGAATCTTTTATTTCTTTTATTTCTTTTTTGATTGCTGTGAGTTCTCTACCGTCCCCACAACTTTTAAAAAAGTTTAACACCGCAATTACTAACACAATTACCGTAAAATTTTTTTTGATAAATTCTTTCATAATAATAAAAATTTTTACTTTTTATTATAATAAATACTAATCAACAAGAATTAAAGGTATTCGAATAGTTCCCCCGATTCGTTTCGTAGTTTTCTGAGTGCTTTTTCTTTGATTTGACGAACTCTTTCTTTAGTTAGTTTAAAGTCATTACCAATGTCTTCAAGTGTTCTTGACTGACCTGACAGACCAAAATAGTCTTCAATAATAACCCTTTCTCTTTCATCCAAGATATTCATAATACCAAAAAGTTTTTCCTTTAACATCTCTTTGGTATCAAAAATTGCATCGGGTAATGCTGCATCAGGGTTTTTGATAACATCCAACAAAGTATCCCCCTCTTCATTTAAAGGTGCATCATAGTTGATTGTATATGGTAATAATGCAAATTTGTCGGGCAAATCTTCTCCGTTGTTTTCAACCACCTTTTTTGCCTTGTGAAGTTCTTGAACCACATTGACAGGAAGACGAATAGTACGCGAATTTTCATTTAAACACTGCAAAATAGATTGACGAATCCACCACACCGCATATGAAATAAAACGAAGTTGTTGTGTCCAATCGAACTTTTGGACAGCCTTTAGAAGTCCCATATTACCCTCAGCAATCAAATCAGCCAATTCCATACCTTGGTTTTGATACTGTTTTGCTACGGTAATAACAAAACGAAGGTTACCCACCAAGAGTTCACGCTCGATTTCTTTTTTTTCAACCAAAGAAATATTACCTGAGAGGATTCTTTGAGCCAGTTCCCGTTCTCTATCGGGAGTCATTACCTTAATTTTACGAATATCTTTTAGATAGGTTGCGATTTCTTCTTGGTTAATTGGAATGGTAGATAGTTTGTCTTTCATAGATTAGTTACTTAGGGTATTTAAAATTTGTCGTTCTTTGTTATTGAGGGATTTATATCCGTAAATATGGATTTTCTCCAAAATTTGGTCAAGGCTTGGTTCTTTAGGTTTAGTCTTTAATAGTTTGATTTCATCTTCTTCCTCGTCGTCAAAAACGATGGGTAGATTAATCAAATCTTGTTCCAAAAGACCATCCTCACCTTTACGAATTTTATCCATATCGATAACCATGTTTGAGTTCTCACTCTCACTGAGGTCCATAAGATGTCTTTTCATGGAGTTATCCATGTAGTAAGAGAGTTTTTTTTCTTCAGAAACAAAAAACATATTTACCATATCGTATTGTATTGCCGAATGGATAAACATATAGATTTCTTCTTGGGAGTTTTCACTTTGAAAATGGCAGATTATTGACAAATCGTTATAATTAAATTTTAGATTTTCAGATTCAACCACTGGGGTGATACAAGTCATCACTTCATAAACAGTTCGTGTATTTTTAAACTCACCAAAGAGAATAACAATATAGTCTTTCATAGTTTTTGTGTTTTTATAAATCAAAGATACAATCCTAATATGATATTATTCTATCATTATTGTAAAACTTTTGAAACATTTTCTTCCTTCTTGATTTTCACAACATTATCAGCCCAATTCGATACCAAAGGGTTGTGGGTGATAACAAAAATTTTCTCAAAGTACTCTTTTATCTTGGTAAAAAACTCCCCAACAAGTTCCAAATTATCGTTCGAAATCTTACCAAACACTTCGTCCCACACCATCAGATTTGGTTTTGGAAGGGAACAAATCTTACTCAATACCGCCCTTAAAGCCATACTGGCAATTGTTCTCTCATAACCTGAACCCGATGCCATCAACTTCTCAACACCAGTTGAATTATCAATCATTATAAACTCAACTTCATTCTTATCGTTAATTTGAACCTCCAAATTAAAATAACAAGAGTCCTGAAGTAGTCTCTGAAGTTCTTGATTAATAAGTGGCATCATAGTTTTCATAATGATTTTACTAATACCATTCTTACCAAATAACTCCAAATAGACTTTGTATAACTTTTCCTTCTCGAACTCCTGTTTGATTTTTTCAATTAACTCTTTGTTCTTCTCGATTTTCGTTTTGAGATTGGTTATAGAATTGGTGTTGAGACTCTGTTGTTTTTCTAAATTTCTTTTTTCATTGATAAGTTCATCAATACGAAGTTGCGCTTTGATAATCGTAGCATCGATTTCTTGGTTCTTCTTAATCTTATCTTGTGATTCCTCATACCTCTTTGAGGTTTCCTTAGCCTTGTCAAGTTTCAACTTTTGAGCCTCTAAAGTAACCTCAAACTTTTCCTTGATGAGTTTGTTTTTCTCATATTCATCGAAGTCTTTTTTCAACTGAGTGTAACCCTTCTCTTGAGCATCCAACTGAGCCACCTCAATAACAACTTTATTGAGTGATGAAACCAATTCATCCTTTTTATCAATTCGTGCTTTATTTAACTGAGCATTGATGAGTTCAATACCACAGTGTTCGCACTTAATCCCCCCCGATAAAGACTTAGTCAATTCGTCAATACCTTCGATTTGTATTTTGTAGTTTGACTCCGCAATTCGTTTGTCACTGAGTTCTCCACGAATTTTATCGTGTTGGTCTTCGTGATAGAAGTTAGTGGGTTCTTTAACGACAATAGACTTGAGTTGGTCTTTAGTTACCTCAATATCCCCTTCAATATTACTGATGTCAGATTTAAGATTCAAAGGATTTAATTTGACAAGTTCTTGGTCGATGTCATTGTACTTTGAATTTAGAAGACCATCTTTGAAATCTTGTCCTGTAGATAGTCTTTCCTGAACATCTTTTAGCTCCGTCTTTAATTTTTCATCCTCCCGCTCAATTTGGTTGATACCCTCGGATGACTCATCAATTTCTTGTTTTAGAGTTTCACCGTTGTATACATTACTGAGCATCCCACGAGTAAATTCAGAGACCAATTCCTTGGCAACCTCTTCTTTTCTTTTTAGAAACTCCAAACCCATAAAACGAGACAAAACCTGTCCTCGAGCAGTGGGTTTCGCATCGATGAGTTCCTCCAAATTAGTGGCGGTAGTTAAAATGGTCATCAAAAAGTCATCCATCTCACCAATAGATTTCTTTATAAACTTCTCGGTTTCCCTTCTTTGTTCTCCAACAAAATTTTGGAAGGTACCATCCGATAACTTCTTAAGAAAATCCAAATCAGTTTTTATATTCCATTCACCCTTCTTTGATAGTTTTCTTTCGATAGTACGACTTACGACATATTCATCACCATCAATTAAAATCTCACCACGAACCGAAACCTTATCGTCATTTCTGAAACGATTGAAGATTTCTTCCGCCTTTTGAGTTTTAGTGGTGGTGTTGAAGAAAAGGAAAAGTAAAAGGTCAACAGTCAACACAGTCTTCCCACCGAAATTGGGGGGGTCTGATTCAACGACTGTAATACCATTACATTTGTCAAAGTCCAACACTTGGTTTTCACCAAATGAAAGGAAGTTAGAAAAATGGATTCGTTTAATGTACCATTTCTGAAATGGATTAACTTCTATATCTTGTAAAACGAGTTTGTTGTCAACCACATCATCGATGTTGATAACATCCTCAAAATAATTACCCTGACCTTTTACCTCTAAAAAACTACGCATAAGTTCCCGTTGGTAGTTTTTGTCCATGATATTCATAGACACATCTACCGTGTGAGTTACCTCTTCAGATTGTTTTGTTTTGGTAATGATGTTAACATTTGTGGTTGAATACTTCTTGTTGAAGTATTGCTTGACACTTTTGATTCTTTCTTGTGTGAAATTTTCCGCAACATCTTCCCATACTACCTGAACATAGGGGTTGTCGTAATTTTCTGTTGTAATTTCTTTAGACATAGTTTTTAAATCAAAAATTGGTGGTTGGTCAAACAAGTCCATTTCATTTTTTATTGTGCAACGAATCCTTCAGTGTCTGTCTTGCCTGAGGTCTGAGCGGTTTTGAGTTCCTCCAAATATTTTTGATAGGCATCATTCATAACTTTTTGATAAGTTTTTTCCATACCTTTTATTTTAGCGTTTCGAGCCACTACTTTTTTGCGATGTTCCTTAGCATTCTTACCCATAATATTAACCTCTATTGTTTTCGAACCATTCAACAATGGCGTTTATTGTCCATACAGCTCCTGAGGCAAGGAGTCCATCAAAAAACCATGAAATATCTGATGTCAGATTAAAGTATTGATGCGTTGGTGAGTAAATAAAAATCCCCAAAAAAAATCCATTCCAAGTACTAGAACACATCATGCACGAGATTATACCAGAAATAAATTTGAAAATTGGCGATAACGGGTTAAAAATATCCTCTCCCATCAAAGCAATTTTATTTCTCATTCCAGCAAAAATAGAACCCCAAACTATAATGTTAGTGAAGCCATATGCCAGAAAAAACCAAATTAATATATTCATTTTTTAATTATTTATAAAGTTTATTGTCCAAATTTGAACCTCTTAAATATACAGCTTTTTGTTGCTGTTGTAAGCTCTTTAGTGAATTTATTTCATCCTCAAGCTGTTTTATCTTAACATCCTTATCAATAGATTGTTGCCGTAGTTTGTTAAGTGTTTCCTGTAGTCGTTGAGTGTCCTCTGAGGTTTTTTTCTCCACTAGAACTTCCCTAATAACCTCCACGGGTACCTCTACTGTGACTTCCTTGACCACCTGAATTTCTTTAATAACTTCATAGGGAACTTGGATTTCTTTGATAACCTCTCTGTCCACGATGGTTGGAGGTAAATTCCTAAGCCGTTCAAGTTCCTCCACGAGTTCAGCGACTTTTGACTCGTCTGTGATATACTCGGTTCGGGTGACAATCTTTTCAACCGGAACTTCTTTGATGACTTCCTGTATAACAATCCTGTCGACCGGTATTTCTTTAATGACTTCCACAGTTTTTTCGATAACTTTCTCAAATGGGATTTCTTTAACGACTTCAACGATTTTTTCAACAACAATTTCTCGAGGGACTTCTCGGATGATTTCTTTTTCAATTTCGACATATTCTACAACAATTTTTTCGATTATAACTTCTACTGGCACTTCCACCCGTTTTTCAACAATTACCTCTTTTTCCACCCATTTTTCTTGCGGCTCCCCCGTTTTTCCTAATAACCCATATTTTTCGATTCTAAAACCTTGAAGATACGAATCCTTCAACACCTTTTCAACTTCGAAACCATTGAGTTTACAATAGGATTCAAGGTCTTTTAACTCTTGGGGTGTGAGGATTATATTCTTTTCAACTTTAGAGTTCATTTTATAAGTTCAATAGTTTTTCCGAACCAGTCTCTAAATCTTGGTATGAAGTAATCTTAAATGACAAAAATGGTTTGGTGTTAGGCAAGTCCACAAAGGTGTATTCATTAGATACCACATCATACACCCCATATCCGTGTTTTGTGATACTTTCACCAAAATTTTGTTGTATGGTTGAACCAATCATATATGCTTTTTTAACACCTGGTATATCAAAAACTTGTCTTTTGTGAATATCACCACAGAGCACTAAATCACAACCTTCAAACTTTGAAGCCTCAAAACCATCGTCAAATTTAAATCCAATACTTGTTGTAAGTCCCAAAACGGGACCATGAAACAATCCAATTTTTTTCAAATCGGTTGTCGGAATTTCGGGTGGAATGTTATGACTTGTTAGAGAATATACCACCCACAGAATATTTTCATCTTCGTATACACCTCGGTCCTTATAGTAAACGATATTAGGGTCATTCAAAGAATCAATGATTGGGGATAACGCATCTAAACGAGACAAATTGTTTTCTAAAAAGTCGTGGTTACCAATTATTAAAATTGTTTTTGTAATTTTGGAACACTCTGTTAAAAACCAAGCAACAAAATCAATAAGTTCGGGTGTCATTTGGTTTTTGGAATGGACTAAGTCTCCCGTGAAAACAATTCTATCAGGTTTTAGGGACTTCCATTCAGATAATGCATTTGTAAGAATCGAGCGGTAAAGGCTATGGTCTTTGAATAGTCGAATATGAAGGTCAGAAAAATGTACTAATCTACTAATCATTCTGGCATTTGAAATTCTTCATTTATGTGTTCACAGGATTCACACTTATACATTGGGAATGGTACTAAAGCATCTTGACTTGAACCAGTTAAGAGTTTAGAAACTTTCTTGAATGAAAATACTTCGCTAAAAATTGTGTTATTACATTTTTCGCAGACTACCGTCTCAGCGGCTTTTAAATCTATTTTTAAACCGTTATCCATTTTATACTAATTGTTTATTTATTCCATCAAGGAAACTTTTTATGATTTCATCTGCCGCTCGATAATCGAAAAACATGTTATCAGCATACAATTGAGACTGCCAATCTTTTATAATAGTCATATCATCGTGAAGTTGTTGAAAATTCAACGACTGAATTACACTGAGCTTTCGTTTGACATTATTTTCAGCCTTACTGAGTCTAAATTTGGTGTAAGCATACTGACGAAATTTCATGAATAATTTGAAAAGAGTTTCAATGTTCCATTCAGCAGCAATTAAAGCCGCATCATTTTGCAAGACATCTGATGAATCAAAAATCATAATTTCACAAGAAAGAGGTGATTCAGCATCTTCGGTCCATAATGCAATTTTGTTAAATTTGGAAACATTTTTTTCCTCTTTGGAAATCAAATAAGCCAAAAATCCGGTTTTGTTATATCGGTTGAATGTATATTCATCATTTTTGGATGCCGTACACCATCGAGTATTTGCTCCATATTTCAAAGAGCCTCGGTGGGTTTTGGGGGAAAGAAAAATGTAGTCTTTTGTTTCTTCAATTACACTTACATGGTCCTCTCGAACAAATGTTTTTTCTTCCTTTATAAGTTCAGCATTGTCAATTTCTTTTTGCACACTTTTGAGTGTTGTGTAAGTATCTGAGTAAACATCTTTGTTTGTAATATAAGGCAAAAGTTCATCGAACTTTTTCATTGTCTTAATCAAAGTAGGTGATGTAAAACTTTCATGGGTAGTTTTTTTTCCATACCAAATTTTTACCATGAAAGGGAAATATTTCTTGGATGGTGTCCAGTCCTCATTATACAACTTTTGTAAAGTAGCATTATTAACCGAAGGAAATTGTTCTTTTACTTTTTCAAATTTTGACATATGACAAAGATACTAAAAAAAATTATTACAATCAAATCAATTTTTCAAAACTAATGACATATCCATTTCCATAATTGTGTTGAGTATAGGTTTTGGAACTCTGAACTCTTCATACTCTTGGGTTTCCTTTAATAAAACAACTATACATCCAAATAGTTTGATGTTTTCATATTTTGTACCCTCCAACATTTTAATCAATAATTTACCATAGAATGGGAGTTGTAAATAATAATGTCCCAAAGCATTGTCGGGATATTCCTCGAATGGTGCCAACATGCGTTTAGTGTAAGAGTTAACTTGAAAATTTTTTTCTTTGTTAGATTTCCAATCCGTAATTAATAACCCAAATTCAGTCCCCGTGGCATTCATAGTAATCCACACCTTATCAGGTTGTCCTGTGTAACCCAATTCAGGGTGTCCTAAGACCATTTCGGTGTCAAGTAATACTAAGTTACGATTCTCACACAAATCGAGGTATGTGTGACCCGCTCGTATCATATTATCACTCTTAGACTCGGAAAAAATATCACACTCGAAAATAGGTTGTCGAATCTCTTTGTATGACCCATAACGGGAAATAAGTTCTTGTTCCAAATAAAAGTGCACTCGACTACCCATATTAGTCGAGTCTTTCCCAGCCTGTGCCCACTCAGCCATGAGTTGTTGCGCTTCAAGGTAATCCCCACCAGCCTTTTTAAGTGCCGCTTCTTCAGTGGGAAACTCAGTGTAAAAGTGTTTTAAAATTTTGGAAACTGATGGAAAGTTATCTCGTATATCACCATCAACATCTTTCATTAAGTATTTGTGGTCATCTTCAAAAAATTGAAGCCCTAATTCCTGTTGTTTTTCCTTTATGACATTTCTAATGTCTGATGCAATTTCTTGTAAGTTCATATTATTGTATTTCGTAGTAATAATTGGAAATGTCTCCCCTTAAATCACAGACATCTTTGTCTTTTGGGAGTTTAATAATTTTGATTCGGTTATAGAGTTTACCACCATTGAGGTTATGATACAATTTTAAAGCATCTGTCCAAGCATCACCATCCAAACAGATGTGTAAATTACCCTCAGCGTTGTCGTACAGTTTTTGAAATAGGTTAGTAGAGAGGAATTTACCGAGCATAGGAATTGGATTAGGTAAAAAAAATGCGTCAAAGACACCCTCACAAAGATAAATATCCTTTGTCCAATCAACCCTACTTTCATTAAAGATAATCTCTTCTTTAGGGACTGATGGGTTTTTGTATTTCATTTTTTTGGGAACCCAAGCCCGACTAACAAAATAATTCAAGTATCCATCCTCATTATAGGACGGTACAATAATACGATAAGCGTAATCTCCACTCACAGTGTAACCAATATCGTATTTTTCTATCATCTCATCAGTAATACCCCGAGAGTAAAGATAATTAATAGCCTCACGATGGGGTATAAATCTAATGTTAGAATCCTTAAACTTGGTATACCCTTGAGGTAACCTAAGATATATTTTGGGTTTTTCCTTTTCACCTTCCTCTTCGGGTTTCAACAAATCCCAAATTTGTTTCTGTTTCTTAGTTCCAAATTTGTCAAATAGTTTTCCAAGGACTCCTTGGGTACCGTGAGTTTCTGCACAAGCCCAACACTTGTACACACCACGAAAATAGTTGATTTCCAAGTTACCCTTACCATCACCCTCAACACCTTTTTCTGCAGCACAGACAGGACAGTCAAATGAAATTTGTTTTTTGGAGTCATAATGTTGTTTTTCATGCCCGAGAACATCTCGGAGAAGGTCAACCAAAACTTCGGTCTTTTCCTCTTCAGATTCTATCATACCCAAGTAACTTTCTTTATTCTAATGTCTAAATCGGGACCCAAAAATTTGGTAAGTTCAAATTTGACTAGCCATTGTAATTCGTGACGAATAAGTCTATTGATTCTTGTCTTGGATGCGGTTGGGTTGTTTAGAAAATCGGATTTAACCCACTCAGGTGTCCAAGAGGTTCCGAAATGACCAAGGAGCTCACCTTTAAATACAACATCAACCTCATGATAATCTAATGAAAAGGGACGGTATTTACGAATTTGAATAATCTCAAACTTACCTCGTATCCGATTATTTGTGATAGTATGAGTCTTCCAATTAAAAAACTTTTGGAATTTATTCAGAGTCTTGTCTTTTACCTTTTTCATACCACTAAGGTACAAAAAGATTTTTAAACTACCAAATCTTTTTTGATTTCATGTAACCCAACACACAAGTATAAGAGTCGGTCATATCAAAACATTCTTTTTTGAGTGTGTTGTTTCTAGTGTATAACCAAGTAATCTGAGGTTCTCTTTTGGCAACATGTTCCCAAATAATTTCTTTTTTGTCCACCGTTTTGGGATACCCACCGAACAAAACAAATTTACCCTTATCATTCTTTTGAACCAAGTCAGGGAATGCCGATTTACGAGCGTTGTATGTAGTTATAAACTCAGGAACAATACCCAACACATCATAAACCTCTTTACAGATAAGAGTGTTATACCTCATAAGAGTACTAACGGTATAAATGTTATTTGAATTTAGAAGGGGTTCTTCAATAATAACTTTTGTTATTCCCAAATCTTGGTACTCCAACAACTTTTGTTTAAAGATACCACTTTTAAGAATTAACTCCTCGATTTTGTCTTCAGATTTTGGTTTGGGTAATGGTGATACATGAGTGAGCTCAAGAAGTTGTTGAGTTGGTGTATCGAAAAGAGCAATACCAATTGTTTTGGTACTAACATCTAAACCGAGTATTTTAGGTGAATTCTTTTGGAGTTTTGACATATTAGAAATCTAACTTTACTACAAACTGCTGTATACCTTGTCGTTTCACAGGAGATTGTAACTTAGAGATAACCATAAGGTCTTTGTCACTATTGTAAAGTCCAATTTCAGTAATGAATGGTGATGTACCTTGAATAAAGGTTGGGTTTGATGTTGTAGTAAACTGATTATTTCCCAAGTTCACAAGGTACTTCATCTCATAAATGGTTGCCATAATGTCAGTCTCAAGGTTACCATAAAAAAAGTACTCATCACCAAAGTTTAAAACATTTGGTTCCGCCAAAGTTGGTAAGTCAATATAGTTAGCCAAATTGTAGGTCGTAGCACCTGTGTAATTTTCTTTGGTTATTTGGAAAACTTGAGAGGCAATCCCTGAACCAACAATAAATCCGCCACCAACAGTAGTACCTGTTAATTGATTTGTAACATCAATTTCTCTCCATTGCGTTGGAGAAGGTCGAGTGTCACCTGAAACTAACTGACAAAGAATTTTCATACTCGTTGCAGTATAACCCGATGTGGTACCTGATGTTAAAAATGGAAACTCATTACCAAATCTAATGGCAACATTTTGAGTAACACTTGTACAACCTGAAGAGGGTCCGTTAATAACAGAGTAGTAATTACAATGAAGAGATTCAGTAAATCCTGTATTATCAAATCGATAACTGACCCACATTCTTTCAATTTCATTGTTCATTATACCCACAGAATCTACACTATCTGAAAAACAAGAATTAGGTGTTAGAAGACTAAGCTGAGGTGCCGACAAGGTCCAATTTCTATTTGCTTTGTAAGACATCGCAGCACAGATTTCTTCATCATCAAAAATTACAATTTCTTGGTCAGGGAAAACTTTACCGACTCTATTTAAATTATTATTTGAATCAGGGTTCGTATCATACAAATGATAATATCTAATACCAGGGTCATTCATCTCTGAATTCACTTTTGACAGAATGTAAAAAGGAGTACACAAATCATAACCCGGTGGGTCTATGTAAAAAGTTTCACCGATGGTATTTCCTGTGGATTTATGCCACATAAGTGTCGGAAGAGATATTTTGAAATTTCTTGCAAGACCCGTTTGGTTTGTTGGGTTTTGTGGGTCAAAAGGAAGAGTTGCAAATTTTTCACCATAGACATTATCAATAGATTGATTTGTATAATGAACAATTGAAATACACTTTTGGTCTTGGGGTTGAACCACAATCTTTTCATCAAATGAGTTATAATAGAATACCTCACTTGTATCTGTTTGACCACTTGGTTCTTGGTACCCTAAGTATTCTTTGGTTCCGATGTAGGTTACAGACCCGTATTTTGTGTAATCTTCATAAATGTTATTGAACAAACCTGCCGGACTTTCACTCCAAGGAATATTCATATTCCAAATGGGAGTGTTTTCACGATTCGAAATGTCACAAGGACTTTCAAAATTTATAGTATCATCTTGCCAATAAGGTGCAGGGGTGATAGTATCGTAAAGTTGTGTCATCCCTGAGGGATAGACATAAACGGACCCCAAATTTCCTATCGATAGACCACTAAAATTAGGGACTGGTCGGTCTAAAGTTAAATTCCATGTTGTCTGTCCTGTAGTTCCTGTTGCAGGGTCTAACGATTGAATCTGATATGTTAAAACAGGACTAGTTAGGAAATAGTTATTACTTCCAAGTTTGTCCATATAGATGGTAACCAAATCTCCAATTTGAGGGGTACCTGTTGTAGGAATTGGAGATGCTCCATCAAAAATCAAAGTTACAGGAGAACTTTGACCTGATAAGGTATTCATTTCAACATAATAATTCGATGTGACTGTGTAGGCTGAAGATGTTTGAACTGAAAAAGGATATGTTCCACCACTGGTAAAAAATCCGAAAGGTGACTGAGAGTTGTAAATGGGTTGTACTTGAGCATCCATAAATGGAATTCCGTAAGTATTACCAGTGGTGCCCTCAACATAGAATGGGTATTTTACATTTTGTTTGTTTGACTCTGGACTTCCAGTATCATTTTGGGCGTTGAACGCCGGCATTAAAATATTGTTTCTCGGTTGAGAATAATTGGGAACTGCAGTGTAATTTACCTCACTATCACCAAGTGAAAAATATGAAATACTAAAATTTCCTTGAGACATGTACCTTCTACCAACATCCGTAAGACGGGTGTTAATTAAAGCCGAAGTATTTTTTATAATGTAACTCATTTATATTAAATATTTTGTTGCAGGTTTTATACCCCCACTGCATGGGAGAAGGTTGCAGTTCCTTGGTTAAATGACGCGGTACAACAGTTACATCCACTTATATTAACATTCGTTAGAGAAACGGTAATATTTTGTGTTAATAATGTTGAACATCCGTTTATGTTTGCCGGGTTATCCAAACTAATTTGTGATATACTTGTTCCACTTATTATATCACCACTTGTCATTGTAAGTGGGAATATTTCGGTGAAGTCCGTTTCTGTTTGAGTCTGTGGTGAACAGAATGGTCGTGGTTGTAGTGAAGTCGTTGTTGTTGCAGTGGTAAATTGCGCTACCCCGTTTTTCTTAACAACAGTTGCGTAATCTATAATACCATTACCTGGTCTTTGTTCGAGTTGGTCAATAAGAATATTAAGGTTATACGACATTGTAACTCCCGCAGGAAGTGCCGGTGATACCACCACTTGCCATTGTTGTTGTTTGGTAATTGATGCTGTATTTAAACTCAAAACTTGTAATCCAACAGAGTAGTTAATTATTGTACCCGCATTCGGTACGATAACTTGTTGGGTATAGGTGTTTCCTGAAGAATCAAGGAGCGTTATTGGGTAACTGCCACCACAGATACTACTGAAGATATTACCATTTTGATAACTGGAACCATTATCAATTGAATATTGATAGGGTGGTACCCCACCGAATGGTGTGACAATCACCGAACCATTACATACACCCTCACAATTTGCCGGTGCAATTTGAGTGTTAAAGAATAAACTATTGAATGGTTGGCAAACCCCTTGGTTGACATTAACTGTAGCGGTGTAAGTACCTGCAATAGATATCCATCCACTTGTTGGTATAATTGATGTGGTATTACTTCCCAGGATTGCACCTTGGTATGTGTATCCTGTTATTCTCCATCCTTGAATTGGTGACCATTGAACATAATATCCATTTGTTGCGTCAAACCATCTTGGATATCCATTTAAGTATCCATTGAAGGTAAACTCAAGTTGTTGTGTTGTTCCATCACTCCAAATAATATTGAAACAAAGTCCTGAGAAACTTGGTGTTGCCGACGGGGTGACTGTCGGAGTGGCAGTATTGGTTGGTGTTGGTGAGGGAGCAATAAGTTCACAATTGGTAATTGCCGTGTAATCACCCCAATAATCAACTACGGTGACATTGTAAAATCCACCACCCAAATTAAACAAGTAAGGAGTTTTCTGCCCACCCTCCCAACTAATATTATATGGTGAGGTTCCACCAGTGATTCTTAAAAATAACTTACCATCTAAACTATCAGGACCCGTTGGGTTAATCCCCGAACATTCCACACCCAATGGAAACAAAGTAATAACATCACAATCATTTTTGGTTGTAAATACAGCCTCCCTTGATGGAGTTGGAGTAACTGTTGGTGTATGTGTTGAAGTTGGCGATATTGTTGGGGTTGGGGTGTTTGATGCTGTATTTGTCGGTGTAACAGTCGGGGTAGGAGTTGTAGTTGGTGTGGGACAAACAGTAGATGCCGGGACATTCAATATGTTAACCCCCGCATAGGGTAAAGCGTAATTTAAACTTACAAGTTCTTCTAAACCATATCCTTCTTGGAAATTACCACAACAATCGGTGTAGTAGTAATTACCAGTGGTAACACCTGAACCACACAGAATCGGTGTGGGAGAAGGGGTAGTTGTTGGTGTTGGTGTACTCATATTAGCAAGCAACAAAATCAGTTATGTACCCAGACGAATCTATCTGTACCGCGTAGTTCACACCATTGAAGACCATCAACCTCCATTGGTTGTTTTGGTTTACAGGAGAAAACAATCCTCCCCCAAAAGTAAGTTGATAGACTGTTGCCCCCAAAACAGGGATTGTTGGTGTTTCACTATAGGAAGTATAGTATGGTGTGGCTAAAAGGGTATCCAAACAAGCCGAAGCCGAGGAAGCATAAAGGAACCTTCCAATCAAATGAGCGTAAACCAAACTTGTAGGGGTCGGAGACGGAGTCTGAGTTTGTGTTTGAGTAGGGGTAGCACCAGGTGTTCTTGTCGGAGTAATTGAAGGTGTTTGGGTAACTGTTCCCGTCGGAGTATTCGATGGAGTCTGAGTGGGAGATGCCGTTAATGTCAATGTCGGAGTGGGTGTCACCAAAATTGGTACAATATCCTCACAAGATGCCGTGTCAATAATCTTAATCGTAAAATCTGACGTAGCATAAGTGTCATCAACCTCAAACTGATAAGGAAATACAGCAACAGTTGCAACATAAGTACAACCCGACCCCACACTGTCACAGACAAATATCTGAACTGGGGTGTTACCTGTTACGGATTGTATTTGAACATTGATTGGCATTATACTGTCGTGGCACCTGATATTACACAACCGAAGTTGTCGATTATTTTCAATAAATAACTCTCTGAGCTATTATATGGGGCAGGGATATCAAATTCATAGGGTATATCTCCATCGGTAATCTCAGAAATAAAGAAACAACCTGTGTTTCCTGTCTGACAGATATAAACCTGATATGGTGTTGAACCCGTGATATCATTTATGTATACTCTAACTGCCATTATTCACATTCTGTTATTGAAGAGGGGGTTATGGATTGAATTCCTGTGATTGTTTTGGTAACGGTTTCTGGTAATGTTGTCGCAGGGCAACTCTCACAAGTGGTAGAATCAAATATAGTTTGTCCTTGAACAAGTCCTTGAGGAACTGTCACGGTTAAGGTTTCATTTTGAGTTCCGAGACAATCATTTCTTTGGACATCGAATGTTACAACCACATTGTTGGTTGCCGCTACAAGGGCGTTAGTTACGGAATTTCTAAGTTGAACAATCACTCGGCTTTGTTCTCTTGTATATCCACCACAAGAATCAGGAAGATTCTGTGTCCATGGAAGGATGTCGTAAGTTATACATAATGACACTGGTTCACCACCACCTTGAGGAGTTAATCCTTGGTCAATCGGTGCTGTCTGACATGTTAAACAGTTTGAGTAAACCGTTGGAATGAAGTTAAAGTAATTACCTGAGAAATTAACCAATATGGTGATAAACTCAGGAGAGTAACTTGTGAAACTACCAAGGTATGACCAACAGTTCCCTGCGTTGTCCTTGAAAGACTGACCGATATTAATTCCAAATCCTACAGGACTTGTCTGAACTATTGTTGTTTGATTACCACCTTGTGGATTCAAATTACAACTTACAAACACATAAACCAATTCTAATGTTGTTGTAGAGGGGGTTGGAGTCACCGTTGGAGTTTGTGTTGGGGAAGGAGTAATGGTCGGAGTGTTAGATGGTGTTGGAGTAGCAATCTGATTACATGTCTCACAGTTTCCATAAATACCGATTATAGAATCGATTGTACTATTTGAAGATAGGTTATCGTCGTTTCTATCGTATATTAAACAGAACAAGGCCCCACCGATATAAGCGGCAAACGATACTCCGATATTAATAGGTGTACCACTAAACTCCAAGTCATCGGTTGTATAAAACTCTAAATTACTATTACAATCGACCAATACTTTTGTGGTAGGACAACTAAACTCCTCTTGGAAGAAGGTATATGTAATTTGACCTTCTACGGGAACTGTCTTTGTCGGAGTTAATGACACTGTCGGCGATGGTGTTGGAGTAATGGGAGTATAACCACTCATAGCAAAATCCAACCCAACAATACACGCATTGGGTGGAGTAGTTGGTGTTGGTGTAATTGGAAATGCGGTCACAAACATGTCTACCAATTCACATGGAATCGATGGTGTGGGTGTTACAAATGGTTCGAAATCACAATCGAAAAAAGCTGTAAAATCTAAGATATTACAATTAATAGGTGATGGCGTAGGTGTTGGACATGGACCCGTAGTAAATAAGTTTGCCGAAATATCAGGACATGAAGAATAACATGGGTTATTACCCTCGAGTAGACAAACACCACCCAAAGAATCACTCAAACACCAATAAGAACCAGTGTAATAGATGTAGGCAATCGGAGTTGTATCACCCGTGTAATAAGTTCTTGAGTTATATGTACCACCTGAAGTGTAGTTTCCACTATAACCTGACAAAGACGGTAAAATGGTACTTAGACAGAAAACCGAAGAATCACAAGCACTTGGTGTTGTAGAGGGACTTGGAGTAACTGTCGGTGTAACATTTGGCGTTGGGGTTGGAGTTGGGGTAACAGAACAGAATGAACAATCAAAAAAATCGGGTTGACCTAAATTCGGTCCACCAGGTCCCGAAAACTCAACAAATTCATAACACTCATCATTATAGAGGTATGCCGCACCCACAAATGCCACGTCTTGTTGTACTATAGCATAAAATACTGTTCCATCAGAACATTTTGTCAGAAGTGCATTTGTTAGAGTCGCACTTCCCGTTTCACTTGGAGTTGGGGTATTGGTTGGGGTAAAGGAAGGTGTTGGTGTGTTCGTTGTTGTTGGTGTCTGAGTTGGTGTTGGACAAGGTGAGAACCCTTGACATACCACACAATCACCCCCTGAGTTTGTGAAAACAACACCCGAACCTGTGTATAGTGGTCCCGTCGCAGAAAATGGTAAAACTGTGGCACATCCGTTGAAATCAACTGAACTTGATATAATATATGTCACACCCTCAGATAGTATTCCCGAAACATTTTCAAATCTGAACACAGAACTGTCACAACAACTACTAAACAAATAAACATCATAAGGCTCCGTTGGTGTTGGTGTTGTAGTATTTGTCGGTGTTGGCGTTGGTGTTGCCGGACACGCTGCTGATGGGTTGAATGCAATACAATCTCCACATTCCAAATATGTACCATTTATTGTATCTGTGGCTATGTTCCAGGAATATGTGGAGTATGGTCCAGGAAGTGAAGCTTCTGCTGTTGTACATCCTGTAAACGAAAGTGAAGGTATTTCTAAATAATAGCTGTTCCCAGGTCCAACAAACAAATCAGTATTTGAGGTGACCTCCAACTCCAATACTGGGCTACAACAACCAGAAAAATAATAAGTAAAACTGGCTGGAGTTGGTGTTGGAGTTGCTGTTGGTGTAGGTGTTAAATCTCCACAAGTTTCTTGAGATGTGATTAAACCAGCCCCACCAGTTACAACAAAAACAGTAATTGGGTCAACATTATAATTAATATACCAACCATTAGATACTGGAGTTGTGCATGCAGCGTCTAAGTACAAACTTTGTCCAACTGCCGGAAGGGTACTAGGACTCACATAAAAATTATCAATGCCAGGTGAAGTACATGCAGCATTTTTGCTGACAGTACTCCATCTCATTTGATTAACTATTGTGCACATTATAAAATTTGACTACTGATAAATACCCTGCTGGTTTTTTTTCCTTATTGTATAATAAAATAACAATACGCTAATAATGAAAAATTTGAATATATTTATCGGTATGAGGCTCTTAAAAACAATAGAAAAGATTATTCAAGAAGCTGAAGAACAGTACAACTCCAGTATCGATAAAGGTTTACCCCTTAACGAAGTAGACCGATTAGAAGAAAACTACAGGAAGTCCTTAAAATTAATGGACATGCTGGAAACCAAGAAAAAGAAAAAATAAGTTTTACTTTGAAAAGTAATTGCTTATTTTTTCAGAAAAAAAAATGCCTTACAGCCATTCATTTTTCAAACAAGATGTAAAAGTTTTTTTTGAAAAAACTTTATCCTTAGATTCCAAAATTTTGGACGTTGGACCTGGTTTGGGAACTTACTCCAACTTATTAAAACCTTTAGGGTTCAAACTGGATTGTTTGGAAATTTTTGCACCCTATATCTCAGAGTACGATTTAGTAAACAAGTACGAAAATGTTATAGAAGGTGATATTAGAGATTTTGACTTTTCAGACTATGATTTTATTATTATGGGCGATGTGTTGGAGCATTTAACAATAGAGGACTCACAAAAAATTCTCAACAAAATAATAGAAAAAAACCAAGAGTGTTTGATTGCCGTACCTTATTTATGTGAGCAAGGTACTATGGAAGAAAACGAATATGAAACTCATCTTCAACCAGAACTTACACCAGAGCTTGTAATTAAACAATACCCTCAACTAGACTTGCTTGTTAGAAATCAATACTATGGATATTACATAAATCGAAGGGGTGATGGTAATTTGCGTTGGGATTTGGACAGACAAGAGTTTGTTAGTATCCCACAACAAAAAATATATTTAGATACAATTACTGAAGATGAGGTTTTTTTCACAAACCAAACAGATAACGAAGTTGAAGTTGACGTAATTGTTAGTAGTGATACTGGAACACATTACACCACAAAATTAAATTTAGTTCCTCACGTGAGATATTTTGTAAAAGTTCCCGGAAAGTTTTCAAATAAAAAAATTTCATTTGTATCTGAAAATATAAACAAACATTATTGGATGAATTAATATGTCTTTTTATTTTAAGGGTATTAAAATTGCCGATTGTTGTTATGTTCTCAATCTACCAACCAGGATAGATAGAAAAAAAGTTGTTGATGAACTTTTATCATCATTGTTTTTTTCTGGTTACACTTTTTTTGATGGTCAAGTAATTGAAAATCCAGAATTAAAAAAATTTGGATGCACCTTTTCTCATTTACAGATTTTTCAAGAATTTTTAAAAACCGATAAACAAACTATTGTCATATTGGAGGACGACATAAAATTATTCAATGGGGTCAACAATTATCATTTGGATAATGTATTCAATAATTGGGAAGAAACGATTTCTAATTATGATGTAATTGCTTTGGGGACAAAACTTTTACCAAGAAGTGTAATAGAACCTGAAGGTGAAACGCATGGAAATTTCAAAGAATTACTTTGCGCACATGGATTTTTTTACCACCGGACTGTTGTAGAACATATTGTTGATAAGTTATCAAATTTCGATAAACCTGGACACCCTTTATACAAGTGTGCGATTGATATGTTTTTAAATGACATTTCAAATGTAAGATATCGGTTCAGACATTTTCATGAACTTAAAAGTTTTAAATTTGGAATTACAATTCCAATGATTTTTAATCAATCAGCCGGCTATTCAGATAATGAAGAAACTAACGAAAATTACGAAAATTTAATTGAGCAAGCATATTGGAATGCTTTACCCATCCCAAAAAATGAAGTTATGAAAGACGAAAAAAAACCAAGAGGTTTTGTATATTATTGCAACGAAAAATACATTCCAATTGTTGAGCAATCTATACGATTAATGAGGAAATATACATCATTACCCATATACGTTTACCTTGTTGACTGCAGTTATGATTTCAAACTACCCAATGTAAACACCATAATATGGTCAGTCGAATTAGAAAATTTCGATGATGAGATGTATACCAAAGAGGATGAGAATTTTTACATTCGAAGAGAAGACAAAAGGTTCTACAAGCTTTTAATTCAACGACCATTAATTGTAAAACATTGTTTAGAAAATTTTTTAGAAACCGCAGCTTATGTTGACACCGATTCAGTCCCTATGCCTTGGGTTGAAAACTTTTTCAATCATTTTCATTATGATTCAGAAGTCCCTTATTTTACAGAATGTTTTTACAGTTATCTATCCCTCAATGGTAGAGGAAGTGGTCCTGATAATGACTTTACAAACACGCTAGAACACGAAACTTGTGAGCTATTAGGTGTTGACCAAAGTGTGAGAAAATGGTATCGTCAAACTGGCTATTTTATCGCAGGACAAAACTGTTTGGATTTCTTAGACGAATGGCATTGGTTTTGCACCCACCCAAAAATTTTGGAAAATCCTGAGCTTTATGCTCCCTTCCATGAAGAAACCATTATGAACGTAATGATGTGGAAAAAAAAGGTTTTCAAAGGGCTTCATTTGGTTTACGTAAACGCTACGTCTGAAACCGTTGATAAGCTCTTTAATGAAATTACTTTCAATGGTGAAAATCAAATTTTGGGTCCATGGTTTGGAGTTCCCGGTGAATTAGAACACATCTACTTTTTACATGGTGAAAAAAGATTGGAAGTAATGAGTGAAATGTCAAAAAAAATAGACAACTACACAACCAAAACTAAACCAAGAATTCTTTTTCTAGCCCCCCATTTATCAACTGGAGGAATGCCAGGATTTTTACTTAAAAGGATTTTGACCCTTCAAGAATATAGAAACGAGTTTGATTTATATGTTGTTGAATACTCCAATTACAGTGATGAATATGTTGTTCAAAAAACTAGCATAAAACACATCATTCCAAAATCCAATTATTTCACTTTGGGTTCAGACAAAATGGAGTTAATTGACATTATTAAGAGGAATAAAATTGATGTAGTTCACATTGACGACAATATTGAATCTTTAGAAACTTTCAATCGGACCCCAACAGCATTGATGAATGCGTTGTATGCAAACGACAGGTCTTGGTTTATTGTAGAGACTTGTCACAACGTTTCTTTCAAACCTGAATTATCTAAAACTTTTCATCCGGATGCTTATGCTTTTTGTAGCCCATGGCACAAAGCAGTTAGTTTTTCTACAATGCCTTCATATTCCGAGGTTATCGAATTTCCCATCGATACTTTGTCAACACCAGATGAAATTAAAGAGGGGATTCAAACTGCACTTGGTTTAAATCCAGAAAAAATTCATATTGTAAATGTAGGTCTTTGGACACCAGGAAAGAATCAAAAAGAGGGTATTGAACTTGCAAGATTATTTGAATTTAGTAATCCCGAATATGAGTTTCACTTTATTGGCAATCAGGCACCTAATTTCAAGGACTACTGGGAACCATTGATGATGAATTTACCAAGTAATGTTAAAGTTTGGGGTGAACGTAAAGACGCATCACTTTTTATTCAAGCTTCTGATGCATTCCTCTTTAATTCTACTTGGGAATGTAATCCTTTAGTTTTGCGTGAAGCCATATCTTTTGGTAAAAAAATTCTAGCAAGAAACCTTCCGGAATATATGGGAATGTTTGACGAGTATATCGTACCAATTAACAGCAACTTAGAGGAGCTTAAAACTAAGCTCGTTGACTTGGTAAAATCAGACATTTGTTATTTGGTTCCCGAGGGACAATCCAAGGATTTTGCAAATAAAAATGCTGATTTATATCATAAGGTAATTAATTCTCCAAAAATGGAGAATGAAAGAATGGTTACGGATGTAAAAATTATTCAACATTTTGTAAATCAACCATTCCTAGAAATCGTTGGTAACTCGGATTCGGATTTTAGAGTTGAATTTTATGATGAACAGGGTGTTTGCCATTATAACAACACGATTAAATCAAATCATTGGATACGACTTAATCGACAATACTACACCAAATGGACAACTAAAGTTTATAAAGACGACAAATTGATTCACAACAAAACTTTGGATTTAAAAAATAAGAGAGTCTTCATTTCTTTTGATAGCAAATCTTTAGGAGATAGCGTTGCTTGGATACCTTATGTTCTAGAGTTTCAAACTAAACATGACTGCAAAGTTATTGTATCCACATTTTGGAATAAGCTTTTCAAAAACACATATCCCGAACTTGAATTTGTTGAGCCAGGAGCTGTTGTCCACAACTTAATGGCTATGTACAAGTTAGGTTGGTTTTACAATATGGATATGGAACCAGTTGCACCAAATCTTATTCCACTGCAAAAAGCAGCATCGAACATTTTAGGTTTAGATTTCGAAGAAATTCAACCGAGAATAGATGTCCATATTAAAGAAAGACCCTACAAGGAAAAGTATGTGGCTATTGCAACCAATTCAACTGCAGGTTTGAAATTTTGGACAAGAGATGGTTGGCAACAACTTGTTGATTACTTAATATCAAAAGGGTATAAGGTGATTAACGTTTCAAAAGAAAAAAATCCTTTCAGGGGAGTGAACGAATTAAAAGATACTTCTATTGAAAATACAATGAACGTGATACACCACAGTGAATTTCTAATAGGACTTTCCAGTGGATTGTCTTGGCTTAGTTGGGGTATGGGAAAACACGTTGTAATGATTTCGAACTTTACAAAAGATGACCACGAATTTACTTCAAATTGTACTAGAATCACGAATCCTGAAGTATGTAATGGTTGTTGGAATAATCCAAAATTTGTATTCGACAAAGGAGATTGGGATTGGTGTCCAGAACACAAAGGAACCCCAAGACAATTTGAATGTCACACTTCTATCACCCCAAAAATGGTGATAAATAAAATTGAAAAACTAGTTAGTTGAAAATTTATTGAGAACGGTTTTCCCAAGGAAAATCTTCGGTAGTGTTTTCTAAACCCAACCAATTTGTGAATTTCTTTAATTCTCCTGGTTTTTCAATTTCAACAATAAAAAAGTTTTTCTTTTTGGAAAAAAAATTCACACAATTTTCAATGTGTGTATCATATACTTTTGTTAATTTGTTTTCCAGATTATCTAAACTATCTATGCCCCATGATTTAAAAATAGGATATAGGTGACCTATAAGTTTAGATTGTGTCCCATCCGACATGTATGTGTGAATATATGAATTATCGAAAATTAAAGCATTCCCTTTAAGCGAATCGTAAAAGTTTACAACGCTCTTAACCCATTTTTTGGTGTTTGCTCTAAGGGTTAACACATAAATGTCATTTGGTCTATTATCAAATATTATTTCATGAATGCCTGGAAAAGAAAATGGCGCATCATTAAATACATTGTACTGGGGGTTATTTAAAATAGATATTAATTTACCATAATCTTTGTGAAAAACATCTGGAACAACATTGTGTAATAAGGCTTGTTCTGGAAAAACACTATAACCGAAATTATCTAATGCTTTGACAAAAGAAGATGTACCAGTTTTGTTCAAACCCAAACAAATTATGTTTTGTGTTTTACTTGAATCAGATAACTCAGTTTCAATAAGTTTTTCTGACAAAAGCTCCTTAGATGTTGCATCCCTCAAAATTAGTTTTGAACAGCCACGATAATCTAAATTTGGTATAAACCAAACCCCTTTTCCTTGAAAACAAAACGTGATTGTTCGATTAACCCATTCAACACCCAAAAGGTTTGTAGATATTGTTACAGTAATTGGGTCTGAACCTAAATAAATTATCTTATATCTATTATTAACAATTTCAAATTTAAAAATGTCTTTCCAGTGCATGAGTAAAAAATAGTTTTTTGTTTTGTTTTATAAATAAAAAAGGGGACCTAAGTCCCCTTTTTGTTATACTTTCTTGGGATAGTATTCCAACCAAACTTTTGGAACATCTTTACGCTCTGCGTGAACGATGAAGAACGCACTTATTTCTCCACAACCACATCCTATAAAGACTTTGTTGTCTTCGGTTTTTTCAACGTAATGTGTGCAACCTTTTCCGATTGGTGTTAAGTAAACTGTGATACTATTCTCATCCACAAGACCTACCCAATAGTCCGGTAATTCGATTTCAGTTGAATTTGTCTTTCCTCTGAAATAAACACCATGTTCTGGTCCCTCCAAGTTACCGTATTGAAGTCTCCATGGTTCTTCTTTTGTTGGGTGGGAAATATCAAATGATTTTGAAACTGCTGTGATTGCACTGAAGTTCAACAAACTAGCACTTCCTTGACCATCAAAAGTACCTGTATTGACATCTACTTCAGTAACAGCACCAAGTCCGATTGTTGTTCCATCATCAGAAATACTGGAGTCACCGATAGCCGTTGAACCAGTAAACTTAACTACTTGGTTTGTAGTACCTCCAACTGCAACTGAAGTTCCGCTTGTTCCTGAAGAACCACTTGTTCCCGAAGTACCTGCACTACCAGAACTACCCTGTATTCCAACAGTGTAAAAACTAACTACACAACCCTCAGATGGACCTGACGGTAATGATGTACCATTATCATCGATAAAAGTTACCCCAAAAGTCCAATAAGAACCACTATCTGTTATACTTGTTATTTCATACGCAGCTCGTCTAATAGTGCTAGGAATGTATAAACTAATTATTGAACCTAATCCCAAACCTTGCCAGAAAGTTGACCATATTTGCGGTACTGAATAATTGTTAACCTCACTAATTTTTATTGTTGTGACATTGGTCGTAACATTGGAATCTGTGGACATTCCTAAAGGCACTGGATTAGCACCTGATGTACTTGTCAAGAACCAAGCCCCAGAGTTTCCTGGGGGTCCTATCTCACCTGAGCTTCCTGAAGAACCGCTTGTTCCCGAAGTACCACTTGTCCCAGAAGAACCCGAAGTACCAGTTGAACCACTTGTTCCAGATGAACCTGAAGTTCCTGAGGTTCCAGTCGTACCTGATGTTCCTGAGGTTCCAGTTGTACCACTTGTTCCCGATGTTCCCGATGTACCAGTTGTTCCTGAAGTACCCGAAGTTCCAGTAGTACCACTTGTTCCCGAAGTTCCTGATGAACCTGAAGTGCCGGTGGTTCCACTTGTCCCAGATGTCCCTGCGGTACCGCTTGTTCCTGATGAACCTGAAGTTCCTGAGGTTCCAGTCGTACCTGATGTTCCTGAGGTTCCAGTTGTACCACTTGTTCCCGAGGTGCCTGATGTACCAGTTGTTCCTGAGGTACCCGAAGTTCCTGTTGTTCCGCTAGTTCCAGAGGTACCTGAGGTTCCTGAAGTACCTGTTGTGCCACTTGTT